>Ga0209831_1002449_pt1 | contig 16144 bp, 14 predicted proteins | sample Maine_Asex4_meta_FD_187451 | JGI IMG/M metagenome (GOLD analysis project Ga0209831, IMG submission 187451) | Marine algal microbial communities from Maine, USA - Maine_Asex4_metaG (SPAdes) (version 2) | ecosystem: Host-associated > Algae > Red algae > Unclassified | place: Maine, USA | collected...
GGCCGTAGTTTGAACGATTCATCAGGTCTTGTGCTTCCTTAGAGATGCCAACGGAGCTAACGGCTTCAGGCCCAGAGGCACGGAAATCTGAACGCTGCCCGACGGGAACGTTCATAGGCGACATGGCGAGTTTCTGCTGAGCGATGACTGAGTCCGCTTGAGCACCGGCTAGTGCACCTGCTTGAGCTGGCTGGTACTTGACCGAGTTGCACATACTAAGAAATCTGTTGCTCTCCGTCGGGCTGTTGCGGCGCGTGATTATTTCGCCATCGGGAGTTAAGAATACATCGTGCGGAATGCTGCGCACGTTGAGTTCTTCAGCTAATGCTTTATTGGTGTCGATGTTGACAAGGACGGGAATGGCTTTGTCGTGAATCGCGCGAACCACCGAAGGGTTGCTGAACACGAATCTCTTTTGGTTTTGGCACGGGCGGCACCAGTCAGCGGTGAAGTGCAGCAAAACGGCTTTGGATTCGGCTCTTGCTTTTTGTGACGCAGCGTATGGATTCGTTTCCCACTGAATTGCGTTGTAGTTCCTTTGCTGGGCCGTTGCGGTGCCGCTTAAAGAGCAACATCCGGCAATGATGGCAAAAATTACAATTCTGTTCATCTATAGTCTTCCTTGACTTGAGATCACCGTTGTTAGCGCACTCTCCGCCCGCTGGGGCCAAATTTAGAGCCTGCCACAATCTGTTCATCGACTTTACCGGCGGCAAGGCTTAGGAAAAGTTGACTAGTTGTAACGATTTATCGTGTTGCTTAAGGATCTGCTCTGATTTCTCTGCCAGCGTTCTAGGCCAAAATAAAATCGGGGCGAAAGGCTACGGCTTCTGAAGGATGCCAGCTAAAACACGGCTGGAATTCAACCCTTTTGAGTCGATTTCTGTGAAAAAACTGACTTATTATGTGTGCTGGAATTTCGTGATTTATTCATTTTAAGCTTGACACCAAAGTTCCGGTAGACAACACTTTCAGGCAGATCAAACAACCTTGGCACTTGTTGATGGGGCGAACAACGAGCACGTTCGGCGCTTCTGACAACAAAATTTGTCGCTAAGCAATTTCCAATGGAATGGGACCTCTTTTCAACAGCTAAAGACAGCGAAACAATTGTATCGCGTCAGTATCTTGCGAATTTGGAACCCGGCTAATTTTCAGTCTGCATGTTAGAGTGGCTGCGAAATTGCCGCACTTTCTTACGCTCAAATGGTTGCTTTGATCCAACCCTCCAAGCCTTAGTTATTGTGTGGAACTAAATGTTCTTTTCGCCGTAACTATTGACTTTGGAACTTTCAATTTAATTTTTAAATAATTTTGAGAACTCGGATCCGTCTCAGTGCGTGCTGCATTGGACGACTATCTTGATGTGCGGTTTCTGCCCGATCAAGTTCGACACGAACAGCTTACTGCAAAGTGATTTCGAATTATTGAGTCATTTTTTTCAGTAGCTTTTCGTTTGTCCGAAAGCTCAAATTCCATGCTTCTGTTGCGGGCTCATGTTAAGTTGTCACTTGGTATTGTTACTGGGAACAACGGCAAAAGCTTGTTTTGAATTTTCAACCGATAGGAACAGAAGCGCGATCTGCGTCGGGGATTTTCTAGATGCAGATGGCTAGTTGAGGAGTAGTTTTGAAACAAACCAAGCAAGTAATTGCGTGGGAAACGTACCTTTTGTCTGCGAGCAGCCCGCGCTGTGACGCTGTGCAAACATTTATTTTCGCCTACGCGACTTCTTTGGTCGAAATGGCACCTCTTGAAACCTGTAGCGCTCTCTAAAGATCAGGACCCAGTTTAATATGGCCAAAAAACGTGCTCGCCGTGGCAGCAGCTCCAATGCGGAAGATGGTAGCGGCGATAGTCGAAATTCAAACGATTCTGGACGTGGTTTTGAGGATCGTTCATCCAACAAACAATCGAACGATCGCTCGTCAAACACTGACCAATCGGACGATCGTTCATCGTCCAATGGCAGATCCTCCAATAATAACAACGGAGCATCAAATGATTCCAATGGCGGAAACAACGGAGGCGGCCCGCGCCGACGCCGCCGTAGGTCGGGCGGTGGCGGGGGAGGCAATTCAAATAACTCCGGCGGCGGAAACTCTGGTGGCGGTAATAGTCGGCGCCGCCGCAATAGCGGGAATAACAACGGTGGCGGGAACAACAACAGTGGCGGCAATCGCAACAGCAACAACCGCAACAACCGCTCTCGCCGTGGCAATGGCAATCGCGAACCGGTCGAATTTGACGATGCGGAACTAGTTGACGGTTACGGCATGCTGGAAATGCATCCCAATGGATACGGTTTCCTCCGCAGCCCTGAAAACAACTACAGCCGTGAAAAGTCCGATCCCTTCGTGCCAGGCACGATGATCGAAAAGTACAATTTGCGAGCGGGTTTGATGCTGACCGGCCGAGTCCAACCAGCCCGTCGCCAACAGGGGCCTCGGCTTCGCGAAATCGTCGATGTCGATGGGAAAACGCCTGATGAATATGCTGAGGTTAAATCATTTGATACGCTAACGCCCATCAATCCAGAACAAGCGTATCGACTTGAGACGGGGCCGGAACCGGTGACAACACGGGTCATGGACTTGCTGACCCCAATGGGGAAAGGCCAGCGTGCTTTGATTGTCGCGCCGCCACGAAGTGGTAAGACAATCATGATGCAACATATTAGTCAGGGCATCGCAAAGAATCATCCCGAATCAAAATTGATCGTACTGCTTATCGACGAACGTCCTGAAGAGGTTACCGATATGCGTCGCAACGTCAAAGGCGGAGAAGTCATCGCCAGTAGCTTGGACGAAGACGTTGAAAGCCATGTCCGATTGTCTCAGTTAGTGCTCGAACGCTGCAAACGGCTTGCCGAAATGGGGCAAGATGTTTTCTTGCTGATGGATTCGATTACACGATTGGCACGAGCGTTTAATAAGTGGGTGGGGAACACCGGGCGCACCATGTCTGGTGGTGTAGACATCAAAGCGATGGATGTACCCAAGAAGTTGTTCTCTGCCGCACGGGCATTCGAAGAAGGAGGTTCGTTAACGATTGTTGGTACGGCTTTGATCGATACCGGCAGCCGCATGGACGAGCTGATTTTCCAAGAGTTTAAGGGTACCGGTAACATGGAACTGGTCTTGGACCGGAAGTTAGCCGATCGCCGTATCTGGCCCGCGATGGATATTAACAAATCCGGCACACGACGCGAAGAACTGTTGATGGACGAAGCGACGCTCTCAGCGGTGACCATGCTGCGTAGGACGTTGACGACGATGCCTCACGTGGAAGCGATGGAGCAGTTGACTCGCCAATTGGGACGTTTCAAAACAAATGAAGAGTTCATCGAACTGATCAAAGGAAAAGTCGGCGAACTATAGACATAGAAAATGCCCTGCTGAATAAGTAGGGCATTTCTTCTCTCAAAAATTGGTTCAAGTAATTTGAATTCGCTGGAAGCACTTATTTGTTGAGGCTGAAGCCAGATCGCAACAGAACATTTATGGATTGCCCATTTTGAAAACCAATTGAAAATCGAAACTTTTTTGTGTCAGAGTGACGTTTTGTGGCTTGGTCGGGTCTGATATGTGAGTCTTTAATAGGATTTTCGTAGCTGTATTTGAAATTTTTTCTGATACTATTGTTACAGTTATTTCGCCTCCCCTGCCTCTTTCCCGCTCAGCACATTCGTGATTCGACGCCGCCCGAAAATTCGCTTAACCGACACTGATCGCGACATGATGCGACAGGCAGGTCGGTTCAACGCGCGACTGCTGGACGAAGTCAGACCTCATGTTCGGGCTGGGATGAAAACGTCCGAGATCGACAAGATTGTCTATGAGTTCACCTTAGATCACGGACATATTCCTGCCTGTTTAGGCTACCCAGGCGAAAAGCAACCGTTCCCTAAGAGCTGTTGCATCAGTGTCAATGATGTAATCTGCCACGGCATTCCTGGTCGCTATAAATTACGGGCAGGAGACATTGTTAATGTCGATCTGACAACAATTGTCGACGGATGGCACGGCGATCAATCGGAGACCTTTCTAATCGGTGGTCGCGAAGCGGTTGCCGATGAAGCGGTTTCGGTTGTGCAGTGTGCATTTGATTGTTTGCATCACGCCATCGATGCTATTTTTCCAAGTTGCACGGTTTCGGTTATCGGCCAAACGATCACTAGTTACGTTTCAAAGAATTTTGGGTTCGGCGTCGTTGACAAATATGTAGGACACGGCATTGGGCAAAAATTCCATCAACGCCCCAATGTTCCTCACGTTCCGACGCGCCAGTCTCGGCAGGAACGGTTGCACCCGGGGATGTGCTTCACCATTGAACCGATGATAAATGGCGGAACCGCTAAAAGCATTTGTGATCCGAAAGATGGTTGGACCGTGCGTACGATGGACCGCAAAGTCTCCGCTCAGTTCGAGCATACGATTCTGATGACGGAACAAGGTCCTGAAATCTTAACGCTGACTGAAAATGGTCCGGAGCCTGGCCACATCTTTTAGTTCTTTGCGAATTGCTCTTTTTGTATTCGTTGCTTAAGTGGACATCGCCACATAGAATAAAAACACTGGAAACGATGGCGTTAACGAAACGATGGCGTTAATGAAACGATGGCGTTTATGAAACGGAGAGCGGCTAGCCCGGACATTGCACGCGGTCTTTTGTTTTTTAGTCTATCGTTGACCATCAACGTTTTCGTTCGAAAGTCGATAATTACGTTCTCTATCAGCCGCCACGCAATAGCGTCCGGTTCCGCCGGATATTCGTAGCAACCGGTGGCTATCGCCATGCGGCTGATGCAATATCCGGGCTCGCGCCTTGCCGCTCACGAAAGTGATACTGTCCAGCTAATGATCATTGACCATCTCGATAATTGGCGGCTCTACAGCGGAGCCCATCGTTTTTTCTCGATTGCGTTTGAGTGCCTTTGCAGTACCGATTGGTCAACAATAAAGGACGGTCGTATTGAAATCTCTGGAGACGATGTATTTGCGATTGTGGATCGGCGTGTCGGCAAAGGTAAACAAAGCGCGAAACTAGAAGTCCACCGGCAGTACATTGACATTCAATATTTAGTCTCTGGTGGCGATGTGATGGGGTACCGCCGACTGTCGGATTGTTGCGAGCCTGAGCCCTTTAATGTTGATCGCGATGTAGCGTTCTTCGGTGATCGCCCAGAATCATGGTTCGATGTAGAATCGAACTGCTTCGCAATTTTTTTTCCCGCCGACGCCCACGCTCCTATGGGAACTACCACGGAATTTCATAAAGTGGTGGTTAAAGTGCGTGTATGAAATGCTTAGTGGCAAACACGTGCCGCTGGTGAACAATTTTCCTAAGCGTCGCCCTAATTGCCTTCTCGCAGCGATTCAAAATACTGCTTCGCGTGGTCGCGCTGCGATTTGGGCAGGACTTGATTCTCCAAAGGATCGCTATCGCCAGCGATGGCGGCATCAACGATCGCCTGTGCTTCACTGGTGGTTCGTCCTGTTAAGTTTTCTCCGTCGGCTTTGCCGGTGAGCACCATTTGCCCTTTTTGAAGTTTGCCGCGTACGCGCGACTTATAGTTGCCCGTTTTCTCTTCTTCTTGGGCGCGATCGCCAAAGCCGCGTCCTCCTCCAGCCATTGCATTTCCGGGTTTTCCATCTGGCTTTGCTCCGGGGCACATGCCGTTTTTACATTCATCAAGCGCGTCTTGCAAATCTTCAAGATCCTCTAACTGGTCCATCTCTTTCTGCATTTGCTGAATTTGTTTGGCAAGATCATCAAGCTCGTCTCCTGCATCTTGCATCTGAGACTCCGCATTTTGTCCCTCGCCAGTTTGAGGCTGACCCTTCTGAGTCTGCCCATTTTGATTTGGGTTTCCCTCACCAGGCTTCATGCATTGGGCGCATTTGGCAAGCTTCTTTGCTAGATCGTTCATCTTTTGTTGCTGCGCCTGCTGCTTCTCCATCTGCTCAAGTTTTTGCTGTAACTGAGCAGCCTTGTCGAGGTTGCCTTTCTGGACTGCTTTTCCGATTTGCTTTTTAAGTTCTTCTTTTTTCTGGGCCTGTTGTTGGGCGATGTTCTTTAGTTGCTTTGCCATCTCCTTAAGGTCTTCGGCCAATCGCTTCTTTTCGGCTTTGGTAAGTTCGCCGTTGCGCAGCTTCTTTGCGAGTTCTTTGATCGCTTGCTGAGCAACTTTGAGATCTCCTTCTTGCATCGCGTCGGCAAACTTCTTCGCTGGTCCTTCGCCAAGATCCTTCAGTTTGTTCAATGATTCTTTTAGATCTTTGGAGGAACCAAGCTTATCTTGTTCTTGAGCGATCTGCTTTTTGATATTGTTCAGTTTGACCAAAGCTTTTTTTCGAGACGTTTCGTTCTTGTTGTCCTTAGGGTCTTCTAAGCTCTTCTGGATTTTGTCGAAATCAAGATCAATATTCTCAAGTCCTTTCGTCAGCTGTTTTTCGCGCACCTTCTTTTTAAGTACTTCGACTGCTGATTTAACTTGTGAAGCATCGCTGGTCTTGGTTAACAGCGCGGCATCAGGAACTGGCAGATCAGGATTTGCATTAGGTAGGGTCAGCAACACGCCCAGCAGCAGCATCGGAATCAACGGCAATGCCATTGACCAGCGCCGCTGGATTGGAAACTGTTCGCCGACGTCGATTACTTCGGCTTGGTGTTGAGCGTCTTCGGCGAGTGCTACGCCGGCAGCACTTTCACGTTCCTGTGGCGCCATGGCTATGGTGCTGGAGAGCCTCGACTTCAGTTTAAACCTTTGGTCTACTTCCACGGCAACATCCGCCAATGATTTTCGGTTGGCGATGGTCAGTCCCGCCGCAATGAAGATTGTTAAAATCGCACCGCCGATGATCCAGCCGGCATTCCAAAAACGGGCGCTATCTGCTGACGCCAAAAACGGCAGGTACCGAATTTTCGGAGCCGCGATACCGATAGCTATCACGATCAATCCAAAAAAAACGGCCCACGCTGTGATCTTGAGAAACTGGTTGAATACCAATCGCCTACGCGCCGCGACGATCTTTTTGTTGATTTCTTCCACGATTTTGGCTCAGCTGGAGAAAGAGGAACGCACCTGTTACTTACTAAAGATATCGACTGTCAGGATGCCCATCCATTATATCACTTAAAACAGGTACAATTCCAGATTGAAGAAGCGCTATCGGTAAAGCAAAACGGACTTCCTCGTCTGTTTTACGTTGCAACTATGCTAAGTTTTCGGTTCACTTAACTCAACTTAATACTGCAACTTAATACCGTCACGCTTAACACCGGCGGAGACGATCCCCCTTAATTTTTCGATGAACGGTCCTTTGACAGATAACAATAAGTACACGCCCGACGATTTACCGACTCCTGCTCAGGCTCCTGATGCGGATGTCGTTATTTTCGATGGTAAATGTGTTTTTTGTTTGGGACAGGTTCGTAATTTGAAAAAATTTGATGGCAAACGCCGGTTGGCATTCATGTCTTTGCACGACCCCGCGGTTGCTGATCGTTATCCGGAACTGACATACAATCAGATGATGAAGCAGATTTACGTCGTCAGCCAATCCGGCCGAAGGTATGGTGGTGCCGCCGCGATTCGGTATTTGACTCGCCAGTTGCCCCGGCTTTGGTGGGCGGCTCCTTTGACGCATATCCCGTTCACTTTGCCGATCCAGCAGTGGTGCTATGACCAGGTGGCCAAGCGCCGATATAAGATTGCGAACAAGGGTGGTTTGGACGATTGTGATGACGGAACCTGCGCCGTTCATTTTGGCAAAGAGAAGTCGTCTTAGCGGAATGTTAAAGTCGTATTTCACTCCTAGGTTTTGAATTTAGGGCGAAGGTTCGCAGAACCTATCAGCCGCCACGCGATAGCGTCCGGTCTTATGCGCTTGAGACCGGACGCTATCGCGTGGCGGCTGATGAAGTTTTAAAAAATCACCGCCTCTCCGTGAAATTGCGTTTGCATCACGGGGGTTATTTCACGGAGTAAAATACGATTATGTACAGCTAAGGCGGATCGTAGCCGCCTTTGTTAAACGGATGGCACCGCAAGATTCGCCACATGCCTTTTGCCGAACCAATCACAACGCCGTACCTTTTGACGGCCTCTATAAAGTAAGAACTGCACGTCGGTTGATACCGGCAGGTGGGACCAATCAATGGACTGATGGTGATTTGATAGAACCGCACGAGCGCGATCAATAGCATCGCTGGAGCGTTTTTGAGTCTCTGCCACATCGGTTCGCCTTGGTTTGCAGCAATTCTGTGTCAGGTTTCTATATCTGACCGGAATGCGATTTAAGTTTCCGGTCGATGCGATTACACAGGTTCAGCAGCGATGTGCAAACGGCACCGTAGTCTGCCACGGCGCCTTTTTTGGGTCGGACAACAATGTCCATGCCACTTGGAATGTCCACCTGCTGTTTTCGAAAGGCCTCGCGAATAAGCCGTTTCCATCTGTTCCGAACTACCGCGTTGCCAACCTTCTTGCTGACCGACAAACCCAATCTCGTGCGCTTCTGATCGTTTCGAATCGCGCGAATCACAAGCACTCCGTCACCACAATAGTGCTTGCCGCGATAAACCGCATCGAACTGGCACTGGCGGCGTAGACGCGCCGTGTTTGGGAATGTGTATCCGTTTGCGGTTGGCTGTTTACTTTTGGTCACCAGACCAATTCCCCACGTTGCACCGCAGATTCCCAGTCGTAGCTTAACTGTTCTAGCAATTTGCGGTCTTCGTCTGAAATTTCTTTGGGGATTACGATTTGCAGGTGGACAATCAAGTCCCCCGATTTATCCGCAGTCTTGATTCCCATCCCTTTGAGTCTAAGCGACTTTCCACTGGACGTTCCCTCGGGAACGGTGACGCTGATCGTGCCATGCGGCGTTGGAATCTCAATCTTTGCCCCCAACGCTGCTTCTTCGAGGGCGATCGGTGCGGTGATCGAGAGGTTCAATCCACTGCGGCTGTAATTTGGGTGGCCGGAGACATTGACGGTCACCAGAAGATCACCCGGGCCAGCGGGACCGTTTCTCCCTTGTCCTTTGAGACGAATTTTCTTCCCCGACTCAATTCCGACGGGAATCTTGATGGTCAGGCTTTCGTGTTTTCCGTTGCCACGATCGAAGGAGATCTGATACTGGCCGCCTAGAACTGCCGTCGCAAAAGGAACCGTAATCTTTTGCTCAATGTTCTCGCCTTTAGCAGCCGGTCGGCGAGCTTGCCCGCGTCCGCCACCGAACATTTGCTCGAAGCCCCCTGCCCCACCGCCACCAAAAAGTTGGCTGAGGTCGATTTCACCGTCGCCGAAGGGGTTGCCACCGCCGCGTCCGCCGAAAGGACTACCTCCCCCAGCGAAAGGATTGCCGCCGCCGCCCATTTTCTCGAAATCTGGCCCCAGCTGATCGTACATTTGACGCTTCTTTTCATCACTGAGCACGTCGTAGGCCTGTTGAACCTGTTGGAAATTCTGCTTCGCTCGGTCCTTTTCCCGATCATCTTTGTCTGCGTGGAGATCTGGGTGGTACTTACGCGCCAATTTGCGATAAGATTTTTGTATCTCCTCAATCGAAGCTCCGCGCGATACGCCAAGTGTTTTGTAGTAGTCTTCCGCCATAGAATTTTTTTGACTGTATCCGGTAAATTGATTGCGTGGTTTGAATAGGTTCGGTTGCGACCGGCCTCTTGCAAATAACATAGCGGCCCAGCAGTTTCCGTGAAGTCCTTGCGGACGCCTATCCTAAGCAGAGTTGAAATTGCGATTTATAATCGAATCAACTCTATTAGATGCGACTAGAAATCAGTATTTTACGAACATTGCCAATTTTGAGAAGGTTTCAATTGAAAAGGTTTCAATTGAAAAGGTTTCAACTGAAAAGGTTTCAATTGAAAAGGTTTCCCACTGCGTTGGCTCGGGAAAAGCCCCTACTGTTTTAGATTTATGAGGATGGACATTTAATGGCAGAACTGATTGCTCACGGATCGTCCTTTGAAAACCGATGGCGGCGGCGATTGCCTGCCGACAGTGAGATCATCCTAGGCCGCGCCTGTCATGGTTTCACGGTCCCTTGGGACAATCAAATTTCTCGCCAACATGCGGCACTTCATTTTAATGGCAACCGTCTAACTGTCCGCAAAATTCCGTCAGCCGGAAATCCAATCTTCTTCCGTGGCACTGAGAATCAAGAGTTTACCTTGGATCATGGTGATCATTTCGTCATTGGAGAAACAACATTCAACTTTACCGTTAACCAAGCGATGGCGACGGTCGACGTTCCCAATCCAATTCAACAAAAAACGTTCTCGACTCAGTTTCTGAAACAGGTTCGTTATCGAGATGCTGATCGACGAATAAGTGTGCTCAATCGTCTGCCCGATGTCATCGCCAGCGCTGCCAACGAAGAAGACCTTTTGACGAAGATGGTCAACACGCTGCTGGCGGGAATCTCGTCGGCCTCCACTATCGGTGTGGTCAAGTATCTGGTCGAAGATGACCAAACGGAAGTCGTCCATTGGGATCGCCGATCGATGGGCGGAGGTGATTTTGAAGCCAGTCAAAGACTGATTAGGCAATCCATTGAAGGCGGTGAAACGGTTCTTCATTTTTGGAATAAGAGCGCTGCGCGAAACCCCGGTGGCCCAGAACGTCAATCACAGTACACATTTGATCTGAGCAACGATTGGGCGTTTGCCTGCCCACTGGACGCTTCGCAAGATGGCGTTTTGCCTGCAGCAGCAGACCGCTGGGTTATCTATGTTACCGGCCGGAATAAACTTCCCTCCAATGATCCGACTTCGTTGAGACAGGGTCCGCAAATTCCGCTCAGTTCGAGCGAAACCGATCTTGAGGGCGATATAAAGTTTTGTGAATTGATTGCTTCGATGCTGTGCAGACTGCTGCAACTGAGAAAGCACCAACAGCGTGAGTCCAGTCTTCGTCCGTTCTTTTCTCCTTCAGTGACAAGTGCGTTGTTCGCAAACAAAGATCCAGATGCCGTGCTGAGGCCTCGACAGTGTTTGGTTTCGGTCCTGTTCTGCGACTTGCGAGGGTTCTCCAAAACGTCTGAGGCGCTTTCTGACGATTTGTTGAAACTGCTGTCCATCGTCAGCCAATCGTTAGGCGTAATGACTCGGGTGATCCTGGATCAAGGCGGCGTCATTGGGGACTTTCATGGTGATGCCGCGATGGGATTTTGGGGATGGCCCATTGACCAGCCTGACAGCGCCCTGCGCGCGGTGACTGCCGCGGTAGAAATTCAAAATCAAATCAAACGTATGGCCGCCGAGAGTTCCAACGAGGTTTTCAAGATGGGCATTGGTATTGGCACAGGTGAAGCGGTCGCCGGTCGCATTGGTACTGATGATCAAGTCAAGGTAACTGCGTTCGGGCCGGTGGTTAACGTCGCCAGTCGATTGGAGGGGATGACGCAGCAATTGGGCTGTTCGATCCTGATCGACGAAGCCACCGCGTTGGCACTGCCACCTGATTCACCGATGACGCCGATTCCACTTGGCGAAATTCAGCCATTTGCAATGGAACGAGCGGTAAAGGTGTTTCATATTACGGGCATCGATGAAGCCAGTGGGCGGCCCAATTCGACTGATCTCAAACGCGTCAATCTTGCCGTGGAAGCGTTTGGGGCTGGGAATTGGGATGATGCCAAGCAGCATTTAGAGCACATCTCCGATCAAGATCCTACCAAACGTTTGCTGCTTAAAACGATGTGGAAACTTGTAACGCCGCCAGAAAATTTCAAAGGTTTGATTCCCATGACACGAAAATAACCTCTCAACCTCTTAGTGCAAAACGCTTACAATCATTCGGTGGAAATGGACTTTTAAAAGTGGATAAAGATGCCTCGTTCTAACGCAAAAAAATTAGACAAACAAAAGTTATCCGATCGGAAAGCAGATCAGTTCGTCTTCAAGTCCAAGTTAATCGGGCCCATCAGTGATCTAACAATGATGCAGCGCTCATTGCTATTCGCCGAAGTGTCGATGATCTCCTATTTGTCGATCGAGGAGTGTAATATCGCTGCTGGGAAGCTTGGTTTCACAGACGGCAAATTCTTCAACACGCGGGGAGCCCAAGCGTATTGGTTCTTCAATGAGTGGGACAGTGTTGTCGTTTGCCGCGGTACAGAGCCCCATGAATGGGGCGATATCCAGGCGGATATTAATGCGTTAACGGCTGTGGCGGAAACCGTTGGCAAAGTGCATCGCGGTTTTAAGGCGGAAGTTGATCGCGTCTGGCCTCACTTGGAAACTGCGTTGGAGAAGAATGAAAGACCACTATGGTTTTGCGGCCATTCACTGGGCGGTGCGATGGCGACGATCTGCGCCGGGAGAGCCAATCTTTCTCACATCTCGCATGAGACTGAGGAGCTATATACCTTCGGCAGTCCGCGTGTGGGATGCAATCGGTATATCAACCATGTGCAGTTCCCCCATTTCCGTTGGGTCAACAACAATGATATTGTCACACGCGTGCCACCGACGTGGTTGGGCTATCGGCACGGTGGCGCCGAGTATTATCTTGATAACACCGGCAAGCTACGGAACGTCAAAGGTTGGCGGCGGGTAAAGGATCGCCTGCGCGGGTTTACCAAATCGTTGCTGCGGTTCCGCATTGATTATCTTTCCGACCACAGCATGTTGGACTATATCGACAATATTTTCCAACTGTGCCGGGCTGAGGAGAAATAGGAGATCCTTGGTGAAGTTTAGTAGATGATGATAGAACCCCAAGTTCTAATCGCAATTAGACTCGCACAGATAATTGACATCGTCGGGCTCATTGTCGACAGTATGAACTTGATCACCCAAGGGGCACCGCGTTTGATGGCTTTCTCAAGCTGGAGTTCAGCGGCCATTCAGCGTGCTCACCTTGAACGAATTCGCAGGCATCAGCGATAGCAGTTTCGATGCTCTGCGCCTTGCGTCTGGCTTTGTAGATCGTTTGAACAGAAACGGCCATGACCACCTCGTTGGTGTTTATGGAAGACGACGACGCGTTGACCGAACCGAGCATCATCCGCACCATCAAAGATTGCACAGCGGGGACTGGCGGGTTTCTTTCCAGTGGCATGGAATACGTCCACGAACTGAATCCTGAAGCGGTCATGCGAGCCTTTGGGCAGGAACTGAACCCCGAGAGCTATGCGATCTGCAAAGGCGACATGTTGATCAAAGGCCGGGACGTCAGCCGTATCAAGCTGGGAAACACGCTCAGCGAAGACCTACTGTACGAACACCAGTTCGACTATTCACTCGCCAATCCGCTCTTCGGCGTCGACTGGAAGAAAGTCGAAGGCACCATCAAAGACGAACACAAACTGAAAGGCTTTGACGGACGCTTTGGACCGGGGCTGCCGCGAGTCAGTGACGGTTCCTTGTTGTTGCTGATGCACCTGATCAGCAAGATGCGAGACTACGATGCGCAGAACATTAGCCGTTTGGGCGCTAGCCCAATGGCACTTCCTTTAGACAAAACGCAGGATAATCTTATCAGCCGCCAACGGAAAAGCGTCCGGTCCTACGCGCTAAAAACCGGACGCTATCGCGTGGCGGCTGATGCGCAGATGCGTTGCATCAAGCTAAAGTAAGTGCCATTAGGCGCTAGCCCCGGTTCCTCCGCGGATTCTGCTACGAAACCGGGGCTATCGCCCAACGGCTAATTTGTTGCGCGGAGTTCGATGAACTAAGCGGCGAGATCATGGAGATGCTGCAGGAGGTTCACTCTTGAGCGGACGATTCGCACCATATGACGAATACCAAGACACCCAACTTGATTGGCTCGGTAAAGTTCCGAATCACTGGGAGCTTCGTAGACTTGGCGGGTTCTTCAAAGACCGGCGTGAGAAAGTAAGTGACAAGGACTTCGCGGCGCTCTCGGTGACGATGCAAGGAATCGATCCGCAACTTGAAGACGCTGCCAAAACTAAAGACGGCGACAATCGCAACGGAAAGGTCTTCGACATGTTTGGTGTCGTCTATGTACCCGATCCTTACCAAGCGAGATAAGCGCATAAAAAAAGAGACAATGCCTTTGGTGCCACCCACGAATGAGCCGCTCCTAAGCCGAGTCTCCGAAACAAGTATCGGTCCGAAACCCCGGAAAGTCAAGAGATTCATCCCTAAAGCAAGAAATCCCGAGTAAACTCGTCCTATTTTCATGATTACTGAAGACCAACTCGAACAGCTTTCCCTCGACTGGTTCCGCGAAACGGGCTGGGAGTACGCCAACGGCGTGGACATCTCGCCCGACGGTGACGATCCAGAGCGGGATGACTACCGAGTGGTCGTCTTGAAAGATCGCTTGGCTGAGGCGGTGGCTCGACTGAATCCAGAGCTTCCGCAATCGGCTGTCGATGATGTCGTGCACGTCGTCGCCAATCCCGATCATCCCAGCTTGGAACAAAACAACCGAGCACTGCATCGACTCTACACCAACGGCGTCAAAGTCGAATACAGCACCGACGATGGTAAGGAAACCATCTACGCTCAGATCATCGACTTCCAAAACCCGGACAACAACGACTTGCTGGTCGTCAACCAGTTCAGCGTGACGGGAACCAAGCAAGCTCGCAGGCCCGACGTTGTTGTCTTCGTCAAAGGCTTGCCGCTGGCGGTTGTCGAGCTGAAGAACCCGGCAGATGCATCGGCCGATGTGTGGAAGGCTTACTCGCAACTGCAAACTTACAAAGACGAAATCTCCGACCTGCTGGCCTACAACGTGGCTCTGGTCATCAGCGATGGGATTACGGCGCGAGTCGGTTCGCTGACGGCCAACAAAGAACGGTTCATGCCGTGGAATACGATCAAGAACGAAGACGATCGGCCGCTGCTGGAATACCAGTTGGAGAAAGTCGTTCGCGGCTTCTTCGATCCCGAGCTGTTTCTGGATTACATGCGGTACTTCGTCCTGTTTGAAGACGATGGCGACTCGCTGATCAAAAAGATCGCCGGTTACCATCAGTTCCACGGAGTCCGCGAAGCCGTCCGCATTACCACGATCGCGGCAGCCGATCCTGGGGATGGAGCGGTTCGAGAAAAACTGGGTGGCTATCAAGTTGGGAGTCTGAAGGAGGGACAACCGGCGGCTAGCGCCTTGCCGCTCACACATGCGGTACAACCTGGCTCGCGAAAAGCGGGCGTGTTCTGGCACACGCAGGGCAGCGGCAAAAGCATTTCCATGTGCTGCTGCGCAGGCAAGCTGCTGCAGCAACCGGCGATGAAAAACCCGACGCTGGTCGTGGTCACTGACCGCAACGAACTTGACGGCCAACTATACCAACAGTTCTGCATGGCCAAAGACCTGCTGAAGCAAGCGCCGCAGCAGGCCGATAGCCGCGAGAAACTACGCGAGTTGCTGGCCTCCCGCGAATCCGGCGGCATCATCTTCACGACCGTGCAAAAGTTCTCGCTGCTGGACGACGAGGCCGAACACCCGCTGCTGTGCGATCGCAGCAACGTCGTCGTGATCTCCGCCGAAGCCCACCGCAGCCAATACGGCTTGAAGGCTCGGCTGAAGCAGATCAAGGACAAGGATACCGGCGAAGTCACCGGTGCGAAGTATGTCTTCGGCTACGCCAAACACATGCGAGACGCGTTGCCCCAAGCGTCGTTCATTGGCTTCACCGGCACGCCGATCGACAAGGAAGACAAAGACACCCGCGGCGTCTTCGGCGACTACGTCAGCATCTACGACATTCAGGACGCGGTCGATGACGGAGCCACAGTTCCGATCTACTACGAAAGCCGCCTCGTCAAAATCGACATCAATCGGGCTCAGATCGACGAACTGAACAGAGACGTCGACGAAGTCATCGAAGACGAAGAAGACGTCGCCGCTCGCGAGAAAACCAAAGGCCGCTGGGCCGAACTGACCAAGCTGGTCGGCAGCGAACCACGACTGACTGGAACGTCCGTGAGAGCGTCCGCGCGAAGCTTCGCAACCTAATTCGCCGATTGCTCCGCAAGTACAAATACCCGCCTGATGAGGCTAAGGAAGCGATCGAAATGGTGATGAAACAAGGCGAAGCATTGGCGGTGGGTTGGAGTTCCGAATAATTAGGCCGATATCACACGATTTCAAACGACGCCGGCGGGTAATGGCTGTCGAGTTCCGATTGTCGGA
>Ga0209831_1002450_pt1 | contig 16143 bp, 20 predicted proteins | sample Maine_Asex4_meta_FD_187451 | JGI IMG/M metagenome (GOLD analysis project Ga0209831, IMG submission 187451) | Marine algal microbial communities from Maine, USA - Maine_Asex4_metaG (SPAdes) (version 2) | ecosystem: Host-associated > Algae > Red algae > Unclassified | place: Maine, USA | collected...
ATACAGCGCCGCGATCTCGCCGGGGTCCGCTGCTGACTGCGACCGGAGCCCGGACTCGCCTGCACCCTCGGTGTGATCGGTCGTCATCTCGGGACACTCTAGACTGCGGATCGCGGACGCCATTCCCTCGGCCTCGGTGTGCAAAGGCAGCGCGCCCGTCTGGAAACGGCCGTACTCTGGCCGGGTTCGTGTGACGCGGCTCAGAAGTCCTCGCGCCTTGTCCGCATCGCGTGGCCGGGCAGAACCGACCCAACTGTCGGGCGTCGGTTCTCGGCGTGCCCGAATTCGAGCGGACCATCAGCTTCCAGCTGCCTCCAGCTGCCTCCAAATGTCGAGGTGTGAGGTTCACTGAAATCGGGTATGTACCGGACACTCCGCAACCACCGAAAGCGAGACGGCAATGAAGTCGATCCTGTTCTCAGGACTCTCCACCGCAGCAGGAATCGTGTCGGCAATGGCCGCGAAGTCGATGATTGCGAAGGCATGGCCGTCCGAGCCGCCGAAGAACCCCGCCGATCGCTCCGTCACGTGGAGGTCGGCGGTCCAGTGGGCCGTCGTGTCATCCATCGGAGCTGGTATGGCTCGTTTGGCGGCTCGTCGGATCGCCGCCGCCGGCTGGGAGGAAGCCACCGGCTCGACCGCTCCGGATCTCGCATGACATCGGCGATGCCAGCTCTTCAGGAAGCGAGGAACTGATGGTTTCGAAGTGGCTCTGGACCAGTTGGGGCGAGGCGGGCCTCGTCCTCATCTCGGCACCCCTGATGCTGGCGGCGATCGTCGCTGCGATTCGGGCGAACGGTCTTCGCTCATTCTCCAAGATGTCGAGCTTCGATTTCGCCGTGACAGTGGCAATCGGCTCGGTGTTGGCGTCCGTGGTGGTCTCATCGACCTCGTTAGCGAACGGCGTCTTGGCCGTGGCGGGCCTCCTCTCAGTGCAATCGCTCATCGCGACGCTGCGTCGGCGTACATCATTAAAAACCCTTGTCGACAATGCGCCCGTCATGTTGATGCGTGACGGAATGGTGTACGAAGATGCGATGCGTCACGCATCGGTGACACAGGCCGACCTCGTGGCGAAGCTCCGAGAGGCGAACGTTCTTCGGCTCGACGAGGTTCAGGCAGTTGTTTTCGAGTCGACCGGCGATGTGAGTGTGATCCACGGCGACGTCGACGTTGACAGCGCCCTGTTGGATGGAGTTCAGGTCCGTGGGTCGGCGAGCAAACTCGGGGTCGTCTGACCTCGGATCCAAACGCCACCGAGATCGTCTCGATCCGAGTGGATCGAATCCATTCGAGCGGGGTACACGTCGCGCAGCTATGGCCGATTCCATCTACGCAGGAGAACCACATGTTCGGTAAGAAGAAGAAGTCAATCCCTGAGAGGGTCCTCACCTCCATGGGAAGCGCACTTGACGGCCAGACGATGGGGATCGTCAAGAACGTCGCCGCGTTTCTGGCCGGTCTGGTCGCCGTCGCCGTCGGGAGCAGCGCTGCGGTCAACGCGATTCGCGATGAGGATGAATAGCGCCGGGCGTTCGCCGCAGCACCACCAATAACGCGCCTCGGCCACCGTCCACGCGGCAACACTGCGCTCGCTCGTGCTCCTGTGTGCCGGCTATGTGCAGCGGCGTGAGCGTCGGTCGGGAACGTCACGATCGCTCGAGCACGGCCAATGCCCGGTCGAACAATGCTTGGGTGGCTGCGTTCATCTGCCCGATGGTCGCTGAGTTCTGCACGGCGAACTCTTCGACGCTTGCTTGAAGCGTGGCGAAGAATCTGTCGACGAACCCGGTGTCTTCCTGGCACCCTGCCCATGGTGCTTCTGGCGGTGACGCCGACGGCGCAGTTGGTGCTTCGTGCAGAGCTTTGTTGTCTTTGGTCGCTTCGCCCTGCCAGCAACTGCTGCCTCGGCCGCAAGGCTCGGTAGCCAGTGCGGCCGCCGTTGTTGTTCACCTCGTGTGACCCCGTGGTCGGGGCGCGCTCAATTCGTCGACTGACCACCTCGCTGTCATCGAGAATCGGATGGTGTTGCGTGCACCGGTTGAGACCACTGACGAAACGAAGCGCTTCGTTCGTCGAGATGGTGGATTGATGTGCGTGAATCGGGGTAGACCTTCATCGCAGAGCACGACCTCGAACGGAGACTGACTATGGGTTTGATCAAGAATGCCTGGAAAACGACGAAGGATGCTGTCGTCAGCATCCCCGAAAACGCCAACTGGATGGCCTCTCAGGTCGCATCGGGGGTGTCCTCGACTGTCGACTCGGCGACCGACACGGCCAGCGATCTCGCCGAATCAGCCTCTGACGGCGCCCGCTCCGTCACTGAATCTGCGAAAAGGGGTGCCTCGAAGGCGAAGGATCGCGTCACGCCAAACGGCGCGAACGAGTCCACACAGGACAAACTGGACGCCGCTGCCGACGCACGACGCAAAGCAACCGAGCTCGACGAGCGCGCAACGGAGGCCGAGAACTCGGCCGAGCAGGCCAGGCAGGACTCCGCCGACGCGGTCGAGCAGGCCGAGCAGAAGCGTAATGATCAGACCAACGAGGCAGACCAGGCGGCCGAGTCGGCGCATCAGACTGTGGACGAGGAGCTGGAGCAGCGTGAGAACGACGCCGACTCCGACATGAAGGAGAAGCTGAAGAAGCTGAAGAAGAAGCTGGAAGACGAGCGCAGCGAGACGAAGAAGACGGCTCGAGACAACGCTGAGAAGCTGAAGAGCCGTATCGATGACGAACGTGACGAGAAGCGGTCAGCGGCGAACGACGAGTACAGCAGATCCGAAGAAGACGCGGCTGACCGTTCGAGCGACGCGTCTCAGAAGGCGGCGCAGTTGAGATCTCAGGCCGACGAAGCGCTCGACGAAGCGCAACGGCTGGCCGAAGAGGCCAGCGCCGCCGCCCTCAAGGAGGCCGAACGGGCTCGCGACGAGGCGCGCAAGCTCACGAAGGCGGCCCAGGATCGGGCAGAGTCGGCGTTGCGGCAGGCAGAGCAGGCCAAGGAAGCAGCATCGCTCTCGAACGAGCAAGCTCACGACGGAGGATCAGCGAGGTCCGAGTCGAGGGGAAGTTCAGCCAAATCGAACGCAGCTGGGTCAGCCAGCGACGATGCCGATGACGCTGGGGACCACGCAGGTGGAGACGCTCAGGACCTAGACTCGAAGACTCGCGACGAGTTGTATGAACTCGCGCAGGAACACGACATCAAAGGCCGCAGCGACATGAGTAAATCAGACCTCGTCGAAGCGCTGTCCTCAGAAGGAAACTCATGAAAATCCGAACCATTCTCACACTCGGAGTCGGCTACGCCATCGGCGCCAAGCTCGGTCCAAAGGAAATCGAGGCCGTCGTACGCTCGGTAGTGACTCGCGAAGCGCCGGTGTCGACCGACCCGGTCGCTGGCGAGTGGCCCGAATCGTCCTTCCGCCTATGAGCCGTCAGATCCGGCCTCATCGCCGTCATCATCGAGGAGAAGACCGATGACGCTCGCTGCAAAGGTCGTTCAACACTACGTTGGCAAGGCGTTCACCCATCGCTTGGAGGCAGAGTTCGAGGAGTGGAAGCGTTCCGATCAGCCGGTCGGCGCGTATGTCATGGCGCGAGCACCTCGCGTTGCCCAGCTCGTGAACGACAGCGACATCATCGCAACCCTCGATCGACTACGTCGACTGGGCGCCAACGCAGAGCGTTTGCCGCTGTTGCGAGAACGTTCGATGACCGCGCTCACCCGTGCCGAAGCTCTTTCGGCCCAGGCCGAGCTCGCCCGTCAGCGACTGGAGAAGATCGAATCGCTCTCCGACGATCTCGAACGTCAGCGTGCGGCTCTCACCGACGTTCGTGACGAAGCTTCTGAGAGGGTGAGGAAGCTCGTTGACGATGCCGGCGTCGAGACAGACCGTGCGATCTCGGCGGCGCGCGCACAACTCGAACAAGTCGAAGCCAGAGCAGCGGCCCATGTGGACGAGGTCGAGCGTCGGGCACGGATCACCGAGCGTTCGATCGTGGCGAATGCCGAAGCTGCGTTCGCCCGTAACGAGGCTCGTCTCATCACCGAACTCGACCGCGCTCGTCTGGAGGCCGAGGCCGCTACTCAACGCGCTGATGCAGCGATGGAGGAAGCCCGTCGGGAAGCCGACGACCTCTCCGAACGGGCTGCGGATGCCGCGACGGTCGCAGTGGACAGCGCTGAGCGTCGGTCGTCTGTCTTCGAGTCGATCGCAGATCTCGCTGTGCAGCGTTCCGGACGCGCCACAGAGGGACGCCGTCGTGAGAGCGCAGCGTCGAATCGGATGGTCGATCTGGAGTCGATGGGTGTCGACGAACTGTACGAGCGCGCTCAGAGGGCCGAGATTCGCGGGCGCTCGAAGATGAACAAGGCCGATCTCATCGTCGCTTTGCGCTCGTCCGACTGACGCACGCTGCGGGCTCGCTCTCGCTGAACAGTCACGATCTTTCTTCGAACGAATGACGTGGAGGCGGGTGGGGTAACAACTTTGGTCCACGCAAAGGAGCCACCATGTTCTTGAAACAGAAGAGTCGAACCGAAAAAGCATCAGATTGGGCGAGCCAACATTCCGGCTTCGTCGCAGTCGGCAGCGTTGCGGCGCTTGCGATCGGTGTCGTCGTTGCAGCGCTGATCGGCGAGGACGATCCATCGGACTCCGAAGCATGACACTTTCTCGTCAGAGCCGCCCGGCCAGCTACCCCTATCCCCGCAATTCCCGTCAGATGAACCGAAATGAGACCGAATCATGAACGCAGTCACCAGTGCCTGGAAGCAAACTCGTCGCACCATTCGCAAAACCGCTGGGAAGGTGACCGAGGCCGCCGGGGATGCGGCGTCGTCGGTCCTCGACAGTGATGACGACGACGGGTCAGAGGGGCGAGAGGCGCACGATCTGCTCGAGGACGCAGCGCAGGCCCGTCGTAAGGCTGAGCTTGCAACGGTCAAGGCCGAACGTGCGGAACACGAGGCGGCGCAGGTCGACAGTGATGTGCAGAAGCGCATCGAAGTTGCCGCGAAGCGTCGACTTGACAGTTATGCCGATGCGAAGGAGCGAGAAGATTCGTCGTTCGACAAGATCAACGACGAAGAGGCCCGCCGACAATCTCTCGCAGATGAGAAGTACAAGAACGACCTCGAGAAGGCGAAGCGGGAGCTTGCCCAGGAGCGAGACGACGCAAAATCCGAGGCAGCAGCGAACGCACAGAAGCTGCGCGACGCCGTGGCTGACGAGCGTCGTGATCGTGAGTTCGACGCGAACAAGAAGTTCGACGGGGTCGTGGACAAGTGCGAGGAAGAACGCAACGAAGCCAACGAAGAGGCCGCGGAGGCTCGAGAAGCTGCGGAGTTGATCCTTGAGCACGCTCGACGGCTTGCCCACGAGGCGAATGACGCGGCGTCAGAAGAGGCCCGTCGAGCTCAGGAGGAAGCGAACCGGATCCTGCGCATGGAGAATGGTGAAAGTGGAAAGCCGCAAGGTCAGCTGACCCCGGTACCTGGCATTCCGGAATAGCCTTTGCGGGCTTACTCTTGGGAGCTCGGTCACTGCGAGCTCGGGTGCACGGTGGATGACAACGACGGATCGAGCGCGTCGTCACGATCCCGGCTGCCGAACAGTCGATCCAGATTTCTGCGGATCGACTGCAGCGTCGAAGCTGCCCGCACGGCCCAGACGTTTCGAGCTCGGTGTGTGGCATCGGTTGTCGACCGGACTCGATCATCACCTTGGGAGTTGTCTGTGTGATGGAACGACGGCCGAGTGCGGCGACGGCCGTCCGTCTTGATGATTGGTGGTGTGTCGCGCTGGGTACGCCTCGTCGTGCGCCGAGTTGGACAACCGAATGAGGGATCGGGACAACCGAATGAGGGATCGGGAAGAAAATGAGTTCCCTGTCGCCGATCGAGATCGAGGAGATCGTCGAAGCTCACTCGCAACTCGCGGAGAGACTCGCCCGCCGGTACAGCCAGGGTGTCGGCATCGACGATGATCTACGCCAAGTCGCCCACGTCGGCCTTTTCCACGCCGCTCGCCGTTTCGACCCATCTGTTGGCGTCTTTGCCAGATTCGCGACGGTCACTGTGATCGGCGAGCTCAAGAAGCACCTTCGCGACATGGGATGGGGGCTGCGGGTTCCGAGATCGCTGCAGGAAGATGCGATCACGGTGGCAGCAGCGCGCGACCGATTGACGACCCGGCTGGGCCGACAGCCCACCGTCACCGAAGTCGCTGAACACACCGGATTCGAGGCAGAACGGGTGGTAGAAGCCGTACGGGTTCAAGAGTCGCGCTTCGCCGCGTCGGTCGAGCAGTTCGGCGTCGATGTCGCTGACACGTCAGGTACAGAGGAATCGGCCTTGCTGAAGGTCGGACTGTCGCAGCTCGATGACGACGAGCAGCGCCTGCTGCACCTGCGGTTCGTCGAGGGGCTGTCGCAGTCTGAGATCGGGCGTCTCATCGGCATCTCCCAACCACAGGTTCACCGTCGGATCGCTGTAGCGATCGAGTCTGCGCGCCACCAGCTCTCCGAAGCCGGCGACGCGCCACTGGGATCCGCACGTTCGTGACTGACATCTTCGATCCTCCACCGGCTCGATGAACGACGCTCGCAGTCACGCCCGGCGTCACCCGACTACCGAGTCAGGAACCGGTCGGGCCCACAGCCGACGGTTTTGTGAGGCGGCACCACTCCTTGAATGTCGGGAACCGTTTCAGCGACAGACGTTCCAGGAGTGCGAGCGTCGGTGGGCGGAGCCATCGCCACGGCAGCGCAGTGAGTGAGTGAACCTCGGCGGTGATCCGGGCGAACCCCGGTACCGGGGCGTGGGTGACCGCAAGCGGCATCGACGGCACGAAGTCGACCGGTCGACCCCGCCAGACGTGCAGGTCCCGTCGGGTTGCAAGTTCCGCGAGCACCTCGGTGATGAAAACGAGTCGCTTGGCGTCCAGTCGGAGGTGAGAGAGCAGTGGTTCGTCGAACACAAAATGCGCCGGAAGGTCGGGGTACGCAGCCAACGCAGGGTCGGCGTCGCCGAGCGATTCCGCCGTCAACCACACCGCTTCCGGGATGGGACGCTCGACGGAGTCGTCGGTGTCGAACAGCGACGGTTGGGTCGGTGTTCCGGGTCCGAAGAGATCGAGGCGCATTGCGGTGTCGACGATCGGTCCACTCACTGACCCCGGGTAGCCGCCGATCGGGCAGGACTCGGACAGCGAGCACTCGTCGCAGAAGTGCGGCGATCGCTTCTGCACCTGGCGTCGGGAGAACCCATAGCTCCGAGACCGGGTTCCGCCGACGGTCCACTGCCAACCTTGGCGGTTGGCGGCGCGCGATCCGTCAAGCAGATGGCGGAACATCGCGTCGTCCCCGTCGCGCCAGTCGGCGCCGGCACGCACGGCCCACTGCGATGCCAACCACATGCGGGTCTGATTCACCATCCACCCGTCGGTGCGCAACTCGTCGAGCGTGGCGTCGACGCAACGCATTTCGCGCCACCACGGCTCATGGCTCCACTTCGCTGCGGTCTTTCCCGGCTGCGGTTCGTACGTCACACCCCGGCGAGTCGCCGTGCCGAACGCGGCGTACCAGTGGCGGCTGTAGTCCTGCCAGAGCAACTCGCCTCGGAATCGAAATCGGTCGTACGAGTTCGAATCGGCGACGTTGGGGTGGTCATGCACCGTCGGTAAGTCGAGAAGTCCGTGGCGAATGTAGGGGGACAGCTTCGTGGCGCCGCGGTCGTCAGGTGGCCACACGGCGCTGCGCGTTTTCGCGTAACCGGTGATGTCGACGTCGTTGAGTCGGCGGCTGGCCTCGGTCTGCCCGCCGGTGAAGGCACTGCTCGCTCGCACCTCCCCGGAGAACAGTCCAAAGAGGTGCCGCTCGACCCAGTCCGGCACACCATCCGTCTGCGGAATCGGGAGGTTGCGCAACGTCAGATCGGCCACGATGTCGACTACCCACGGACGCTCCGAGTCATGCATGGCCAGCCGCTGTGCAGGGTAATTCCATCTATGACCTCACCCGTCCACATCGTGTGGTTCAAGCGTGACCTACGTATCGACGATCACGAAGCACTCCGTGCAGCGGCCGACGCGGGAGTTGTTCTGCCGATCTATGTGTACGAGACCGATCTACTCGTTCAACCGACTGCCGACGCCCGTCACATCGACTTCGCCAATCAATGCCTGAGCGAACTCGATGATGCGCTCCGCGCTCTCGGCTCGCCGCTCGTGTTCCGGACGGGGACCATGCCAGCCGTGCTCGACAGACTCTCCGACGAACTTGCCGCCCTCAACGGCGACCACGTGATCGCTTCGTTGCGGTCCCATCAGGAGACCACGGATCTGGAGGGTTTTCGACGCGATGTCGAGGTGAACGAGTGGTGCGCGACGAATCGCGTCGAACGCATCGAGTACATCGATCGCGGGGTCATCCGTCGCCTGGCGACGCGGGATGGCTGGTCGAAGAAGTGGAAGGCGACGATGTCACGACCGATCGTCAAAGCGCCCGGTCGTATCGACGGGACCTTGATCGAGGCGGGGTCGATCAATGCGGCGACCGACCTCGGGTTTGCGCCGAGCACCTGCGTCGATCTGCAGCCCGGCGGTCGAGCAGCGGGTGTCGGCGTGCTCGACAGCTTCCTCACCGAACGCGGCGAGCCATATGCCATCGCCATGTCGAGTCCAGTGACGTCATTCGAGCATTCGTCGCGCATCTCGGCGCACTTCGCTTTCGGAACGCTGAGCGGCAAGGAGGTGTACCAGGCCACCCTTGCCCGCATCGCAGAAGTCAAGGACGACCCCGATCGCGGTATGTGGCTGAAGTCGCTGCGAGCGTTCGAGAAACGCCAGCACTGGCGTGATCATTTCACCCAGAAGCTGGAGGACCAACCGTCGCTCGAGATCGAAGCAATGCACCCGATGCTCGACGACTTGCGACCAGGACTCGACTCCGAACGATACGAGCGCTTTGTGAACGGAACGACCGGCTACCCGATGGTCGACGCCTGCATGCGTGCCACCGCCGCAACCGGCTGGCTGAACTTCCGGATGCGGGCGATGGTGGTGTCGTTCGCCACCTATCACCTGTGGCTGGACTGGCGTCCTGTCGCCGAGCACCTCGCACGGATGTGGACCGATTACGAGGCCGGTATCCACTACCCGCAGCACCAGATGCAGTCCGGCTCGACCGGCATCAACACGCTACGGATCTACTCGCCGACCAAGCAGGTGACCGATCACGACCCGACCGGCGTGTTCGTGCGCCGGTGGGTCCCAGAACTCTCCGACGTGCCGGACAAGCACCTGGCTGAACCGCACCTTCGCCCGCCCGACCTGTTGTCCGCAGATTCGCATTACCCCTCTCCGCTGGTCGACCATGCCACTGCAACGAAGGAGGCCCGTGACCGGATCGGCGCCATCCGCCGCACTCCCGAAGCGAAGAAGATCTCTGACGAGATCGTCGAGCGACACGGTTCGCGCCGACCGTCACCAAGAACCAAACGGGCGGCTGCAAAGAAAGGGGCCGGACGAAAGCAGACCACTGGAAAGCCGAGCGCATCAACGACCACGAAAGAAAAGGCGGCGACAAAGGCAGCAGGTTCGGCGACCGGCACGTAACCAGGATGAACGATGTGAGCATGGCAGCGAAGGCTTGACCGATCCGGATCTGTTCGTCCACCTACGCCCGAACGGTTTCAGTCTCGGAGACGAGCGGAGTGCACCGACCGAGAGAGCGGGCGGTGGTGAACTTCCAAGCGGATGATCTGAGTGTTGACGGGGTACGGGTGACCTGTGCCGAGTAACAGCGAGTCATCGACGACCATTGACGTGAGTTCTGCTCCCCGAACCTCGGACATCGGCCCGAGTTCGGGTGGCGCCGAAAAGGTATTGCCCGACTCCGGCCCGCTCGAAGCCCCGAATGATCTCGGAGCGCGCGATTGGAAAGAAGTCCTTTTCCGAGTGAAAGATGAGCTCAAAAACGACCACGTCACGCTCACCGCTGCAGGCGTGGCATTCTTCTTCTTCACGGCGCTGGTTCCACTGCTCGGCGCAGCCATCTCGCTCTACGGGCTCATTGCCGACCCGACCGACGTGGCGGCGCTCGTCGACTCGCTCGGTCCTGCGGTTCCCGAGGCGTTGAAGAACCTCATCCAGGAGCAACTGGACTCAGTCACGAGCGCAAACCGAGGTGCCCTCGGGTTCGGCTTCATCCTCGGACTCGCGACGGGTCTGTGGTCAGCGTCGAGTGGGTTCGGGCACCTGATCGAAGGACTCAACATCGCTTACGACGAGGAAGAGGGCCGCCCATTCCTGAAGAGGAAGGCGCTCGCAGTGGGGCTGACCCTTGGCTTCCTCGTCCTGCTCGGCGTTGTCACGCTGATTGTGACCGCGGCATCGGGCCTGACCGCCGGAGCGCTGTCGATCGTCGTGCTGATACTCGGCTGGCTCATAGTGGCTGTGCTGCTCGGGCTGTTCCTCGCTGTGCTGTACCGATACGGTCCCAACCGGGACGAGCCCGAGTGGGTGTGGGTGTCGCCCGGCTCGATCTTCACGGTCGTCTCCTGGACGCTGCTGTCGGTCGGGTTCGGTGTGTACGTGTCGCGGTTCGGGTCCTACAACGAGACATACGGGTCGTTGGGTGCCATCGTGGTCATCCTCACCTGGATGTACCTCACCGCCATCGTGGTGATGATCGGTGCGGAGATCACGACCGAGCTCGAACGACAGACGGCCTACGACACCACGACCGGAGCCCAGGAGCCTCTGGGAGCTCGAGGCGCCGCTGCGGCTGACGAGGTGAGGTCGGGTCACGCAACGGGTGAGGGGCCGACCTGAGTCAACGATTGCACTGTGAAACGATCCGGTTCATCTCGTTGGAATGGATGGTGCCACCGTTGGGTACGAGAGAGTCGTGGCCCGATGTCGACCAACCGAGAGCGAGACTGCGTGACGAGCCGCCAAGACTCTTGGGTACCGTTCGGCGACGTGCCCAACGATTCGTATGTCGTCGCAAGCTGTGTCCCTGACGAAGTGATCGAGGTTGTTGAAGCAGCGCACGGCGATGGTGCCGAACTCTTCGCAGTCGATCAGTCGGTGGCCCGGCTCGTCTCGGTTCGCTTCCATGGATCTGACGACGTTGATCTCGGCGGCGAGTTGCGCACTGCCATGTTGCGCTCGGAGAGCTATCACGATGGCGAGGACTGGTGGATTCCGGTCCCCGAGCGAGACCACACCGTGTTCGTCGTGCGCTCGCCGACGCCTCCGGCCTCGGTGGAGCCCGATCTGGCGTTGGGTGCTGTTTTGGAAGGACACCGCAAGCGCTTTGAGCGGCTCGAGCAGCGTCGTCGCCGGGCTGAGATGTCAGTAGCGGCAGAACTGCAGTGGGATCTACTGCCCATCCGGGGCGACTTCTTCAAGGGCGTCCGAGTCGCAGGCGTGCTGGAGCCCGCGTACGAGGTCGCCGGCGACGCGTTCGACTACGCCTGGCTCGACGGCGCGTTGTGGGCGTACTCGTTCGACGGGATGGGTCACGGCGTCGACGCAACCCTCACCTCAGCCGTCGCGCTCGCCGCAGTGCGAAACGCTCGGCGTCAAGGTTTCGGCCTCGCAGAACAGATGGACCGGGCCAGCGCAGCGCTGTTTGAGCATTGGGGCGGAGACCGTTTCGTGACCGGCGTCGGATTCCATCTCGTAGACGGCGTGACGGAGTTCGTGAATGCTGGCCACGAGCCTGTGCGCGTTGTGCAGAACGGCGCAGTGCAACGTCTTGAGTTGCGCGCGGAGCTTCCTCTGGGAGTCGTTGCTGCTCACTCCTACTCGGTTGAGTCCGGGCCGACCCTCGGCGATGGCGACGGCGTGGCGATGTTCTCCGACGGACCTGCCGCCGCAGCTGGCGCGAACGACGTCGGCGAGCTCGGAGCAGACCGACTGGACGAATTCCTGCAGGAGTCTTGGACCGATCGGCCAGTCGAAGCCGCCCATGACACAATGGGTCGTGTGTTGAGCCACATCGGTGCCGCCGACATCGATGACGACTTGACCGCGGTGTTGGTCCTCGTCGACGCGACGGTCGGCGGGTCATGAGCACAGACTGCCGCGTGTCCTTCACATTCGATTCGTGTGAGGAGTCGATCATCACCCGCTCGGTGCTGGCCGCCGTCGATCAACTGTGTGCCGCGACCGATGTCGAGGTCTCGCTGCTCGACGCCCTCGAGGTTCCAATCGCCGAGTTCTTCTCGGTCATCTACCCTTTCGGGATAGGGGACGCAGAAGTGTCGGTTGACGATGGGAGGCTCGGCGTTCACGTGGGTGCGGAATCCGACCTCGGCGAAAGCACCGACGATGTCCTCGGTGAGGCAGCCGATCTGATCCAACCGTTCTTCGACGAGATCGAACAACCGTCGAGTACCTGTATTCGAATGACAGCGAGCCTGACGTGATTGCAGGTGCCGCCCGGACGGACGGACCGTGCGAGCGGTCCTTCACCGTGACGTTGCCCAACTCAATGATTTCGATCGCGGTCGCTCGGTCGGTGATACGTCGTATCACCACCTTCGAGAGCGACGACGCTCAGAGCTCGTTCTTGGTGGCACTGACCGAGGTGATCGGTAATGCAATGGATGAACACGTTCGCATGGACATTGCCGAACCGATCACCCTCAGCGTGAGATGCGACAGCACCGATGTCGTGTCCGTGTCAGACCTCGGTGCCGGGTACGACATGACGGACGAGTCGTCGGCACCCGACGATCCCACACACCAATCAGGTCGCGGATTGGCCCTGGCGCGGGCATTCGTACCCGCCATGGGGGTGGTGTCGAGCGACGTCGGGACCACTGTCACCCTTCCGCTCGTCGGCCTCGGTATCGTGCGATGAACGATCACGGTATGAGGCTCGAATTCGGTGTGGAAACGAACCGGTCGAGGGCGAAGATCAGCGTGGTCGGCGAGTTCGACCGTCTACAGGTCGAGCACTTCGATCGGGTGTCGGCCGGTCTCACCAGGGAGTTGCGCGAGTTCGTTGTCGACCTTCGTCGCACCACCATCATCGACTCCGCTGCTCTCGGCAGCCTCGTGCGGCTCCGACACGCCCTCGACGCCGTCGACTGCGAGATGAGTGTCGTCGTCTCAAAGCCGTTTCAGGAGACGGTGATGCGCGTCGGAGGACTCTTCGACTACCTCGGCGTTGAAGTCGAATCTGACTCAGCCGCCGAACCATGACAAGCCGACCCGCAGCGCTGGGAGCGACGTCTCCGGAACCGCTGCGAGAGGGCACCCTCAACAGCGATCTCGCAGCAGCGAGCAGGGTCCAGGCGGGCGACGTCGACCGACGACGGCGAGAAGTCGCCGCCGACGATGTGACCGGCGTCGAGCGCCCGGAGCGCTGCTCCCACGAGCCCGGTGCCGCAGCCCGCATCGAGGATCCGGGCACCCGCTGCGCCCGCCAGCGCCTCGGCGACGATGCTGGCAGCTCGTGCTGGCGCCTCGTAGTTCCACGCTTCGAGATCAGCGTCGTAGTCGGCTGCTGCCCAACGGTCATACAGCGCCGCGATCTCGCCGGGGTCCGCTGCTGACTGCGACCGGAGCCCGGACTCGCCTGCACCCTCGGTGTGATCGGTCGTCATCTCGGGACACTCTAGACTGCGGATCGCGGACGCCATTCCCACGGCCTCGGTCTAGTGGAAGAACACGGCGGAGGTCATCTACCCGACACGCACGATGTTCCCGAGTTGGCTCAGGTAAGTCGTTCCGTTCACCCAGCGTTGGCTGGACATGACCGACCGACTGGTCTGGTCGGGGTCCCTGGCCGCCCTGGGCAAGACGGTGCGCCGCGCCGTCACGACGTGATGCCGCCTCGTGAGCCCCCGAAAACGAACGAACCCGAACCCATGACGTGGGTTCGGGTGTCCGGGATGTCTCGCGACATCACATGGAGCGGACGACGGGAATCGAACCCGCGTAGTCAGGTTGGAAACCTGAGGTTCTACCATTGAACTACATCCGCAGGTAGGCCCCGCAGTGTAGCGGGGTGGGCACGTGGCCGGTCGTCAGTTCGTTGGTGGACGGGTGAACAACTCGAGCAGGGCCAGATGCCAGATCCGGCGGATGCGCTCGGTGCCCTGTTCCATGATCCGACGCTGGAGATCGTAGGACTCGAACGAGGTCAGGACCATCGCGGCGTCGATCATGATGCCACCGTCTGCACCGAGGGAATCGAGTTCCGTGGCGAAGTGGTTCCGCATCCTTGTGACACTCATCTGGTAAATCACCTTCATGCCATCATCGATACTCGGAATGCCCGGCGCTCGGTGCCGGGCGACGCGGCCCACTTGGTACGTCGCAGCGTGCAAGCGCAGGCGGCTGTCGACCCAGGAGTCGATGCGGCGGTCGAGCGAGCCGATGCCGAGGTCGGGTATCGCGGCGAGCGGTATGGCATGCTCGATCTCGTGGTCGATCGCAGTACGGACCAGGTCGTTGATGTCGTCGAAGTACCGGAAGACGGAACGGTGTGAGACCTCGGCCCGATCCGCGATGTCGGCCACACTCGGATCGAGTTCGCCTTCGCGGACGATGTCGAGCAGTGCGACGATGACGCGCTGGCGGTTCCGTGTGCGGCGCAACGTGCGACCGTCACCTTCTTCCTCGTCGCTGTCCACGGTGTCGCCGTCGACGATGCCATCGACATCGGCTGGTTCGGGCGCGAGACCCAATGCTGCCCGAAGGGTTTCCCGTTCGGAGACTTCCTGCTCGGTTGCTGTTTCACTCATGACGCCCCTCCCAATTCATTCCGCCACACTACGTCATACTAGATTCACGTTGGGTAGCGAAACGTCGATTTTCTTAACAAACCGCCTCTGGCAATTGTCAGGCGAGGCTACACAGGTTGCCGGCGCAATCATCCTGGTCAGCGGGGACCATGACGCCATGATGGTCCGGCCATGACCGTCTTCGGCGACAACGACCTCCTGCTTCGTGTTCGCAAACTGCTCGACAAGGCGGAAGTGACGACGAATGCGCACGAAGCCGACGCCTTCTCGCGCAAGGCGGCTGAGTTGATCGCCGCGCATCGGATCGATCCGGACCGGCTCGCCGCCGTCGATGCCGGCGACGATCTGCATGTTCGCGAGATCGAAATCGGCCGCGGGGCATATGTGCGCGCTCGGCTGTCGCTGCTCCAGGCCGTCGCTGACGCTCACGATGTGCGGGTCGTGTTCCAGTCGCGACCGCACGGCACCGTGGCGATGGCGGCGGGCTTTCGAAGTGACCTCGATGTCGTCGAGGTGATGTACACCTCGTTGCATCAGCAGGCCGGTTCGCAGATGGCCGGTATCAGGCGGCAGACGGGGGCGGCGACACAGCGGTTCCGCCGATCGTTCCTGTTCGGGTTCGCTGATCGCATCGGCGACGTCCTCGCAGAGTCGAACCGACGTGCGGAGTCGCAACAGCGCGCAAGCGACCACGATTTCGGTGCCGGTGCCGGTGCCGGTGCCGGTGCCGGTGCCGGTGGTGGCGACGACATCGCCCGAGCTCGGGCGCTCGCCACGACGACGCGCAACGAGCGGATCGAAGAGTTCGCCGCCAGGTCATTCGGGCGCGTCCGGACCGCTCGCGCACCCAGCGCAGCGCAGGTGACGGGTTGGGGAGCGGGGGCTGCAGCTGCGAGTCGTGCCGATGTCGGCCGGACCCGGCTCGCTGGCCGCCGAGCAATCGGGCGAGCAGGCCGGTCGTGAGCACGCCCGACACTTCCGGGTCTGACCATGCTGCGCTCTACGCCGCTGAGTTGGCTGCGTTCGACGGCACCGATCTCGAAGCGGTCCAGCCGTTCGCGACGATTGCTGCCGTGCTGCGTACCGTCGTCGGTAGCGAGTGGTGGCCGGGTGGGAGCGTCGATGTTCGCCGTGCCCGTGCCGATGCGGGCTCGTCCACGACGAGGTGCACGGTCAGCGAGGCCCGCAAGCGAGCGACGATCAGTCTCGCCGCACCGCAGATGACGATCGCAACGGCTGCCCATGAGCTGGCCCACGTACTGGCTGGCGTGGCGTGTGGGCATGATGCGTCGTACCGGCGGGCGTACCTCGACACGGTGCAGGTGATGACCAACCTCGACCCCATCGATCGTCGCCTTGGTCTGCACGTC
>Ga0209831_1002455_pt1 | contig 16125 bp, 16 predicted proteins | sample Maine_Asex4_meta_FD_187451 | JGI IMG/M metagenome (GOLD analysis project Ga0209831, IMG submission 187451) | Marine algal microbial communities from Maine, USA - Maine_Asex4_metaG (SPAdes) (version 2) | ecosystem: Host-associated > Algae > Red algae > Unclassified | place: Maine, USA | collected...
GACGTGGCCGACGGCATCATCGGGGCCACCAGCCAGCAGTACCCGCTGCTGATGGCCTCGCTGGGCGTGGAGGCGATCGCCGCCTTCGCCGCCGACGGCACCCTGCCCGAGAAGACCGAGGGCAAGGACTTCACCGACACCGGCGTGGCGCTGGTGACCGATCAGCCGCAGGAGGGCATCGAATCGATCAGCGTCGCCGAGGGCATGGAGAAGTGCTGGGGCTGATTCTCCGGCAGCGCATTCCCGACGCGCACCGCGCACGTTGAACGATCCGAAGGGCGGCCTGTGTGCCGCCCTTCGGCGTCTGGATTCCCGCAAACCCCCCGTGTTTCCGTCAACCCCTGTCGTTGGAGAGCATCCGCATGGCCACGACCGCTGATTCCGTCGCCTCGTTCGAGCGGCGTCGAACACCGCTGCAGCAACTGCAGCACTTCCTGCACGGCAACCCGGCGATGGTGCCGATCATCATCCTCGCGGTCAGCGTGGCGGTGTTCGGCGTGGTGGCCGGCGAACGGTTCTTCACCGCCTTCAACCTGTCGCTGATCATCCAGCAGGTGACGGTGATCGGCTTCCTGGCCTGTGCCCAGACGCTGATCATCCTGACCGCTGGCATCGATCTGTCGGTAGCCGCGATCATGATGCTGGGCTCGGTGGTGATGGGCAAGGCGGCCGTCAGCCTCGGCGTGCCGGGCGTGGTGGCGATTCCGGCAGGCTTCGTCGTCGGTACCGCCTGCGGCGTGATCAACGGGCTGCTGGTCACCCGGCTGCGGCTGCCGCCGTTCATCGTCACGCTGGGCACCTGGAACATCTTCTACGCGCTGATGATCGCCTACTCGGGCAGCCAGTCGATCCGCGGCGGCGACCTGGACGCGGCCGCCCCGTCGCTGAAGTTCTTCGGCGAGCGCATCAACCTCGGTGGCGCGGTGTTCACCTACGGCTCGTTCCTGATGGTGGCCACCTTCGCGATCGTGTGGTTCATGCTCAACCGCACCGCGTGGGGGCGGCACGTCTACGCGATCGGTGACGACAAGGAGGCGGCCGAGCTGGCCGGCATCCAGACCGACCGGGTGCTGGTGTCGGTCTACGCGCTGGCAGGCTTCATCTGCGGGGTGGCCGCCTGGGTGTCGATCGGCCGGGTCGGCTCGGTCAGCCCGCCCAGCTTCTACGACGCCAACCTGGACTCCATCACCGCGGTGGTGATCGGGGGCACCTCCCTGTTCGGCGGCCGCGGTTCGATCATGGGCGCGCTGATCGGCGCGGTCATCGTCGGCGTCTTCAGTTCCGGGCTGAAGATCGCCGGGGTCGACGTGCTGTGGCAGCGTTTCGCGATCGGCTGCCTGATCATCATGGCGGTCGGCATCGACCAGTGGATCCGGAGGGTATCGGCATGAGCGCGGTGGCCACCGAGAATTCCGCAGGCGTGGACCCCGCCGTCATCCCGGCGACCACCGGCAAGGTCATCGAGGCGCGCGGGCTGGTCAAGCGTTACGGCCGGGTGACCGCGCTCGACCAGGCCGACTTCGATCTCGAGGCCGGCGAGATCCTGGCGGTGATCGGCGACAACGGTGCCGGCAAGTCGAGCCTGATCAAGGCGATCTCCGGCGCCACGATCCCGGACGAGGGCACGGTGCGCCTGAACGGGGAGGAGGTGCGTTTCCGCTCGCCGATGGAGGCGCGCGAGGCCGGCATCGAGACCGTCTACCAGAACCTGGCGCTGTCGCCGGCGCTGTCGATTGCCGACAACATGTTCCTGGGGCGCGAGATCCGCCACCAGGGTGGCCTGCGCGGCCTGCTGCGCATGCTGGACCGCAAGCGCATGGAGGACGTGGCCCGCGAGAAGCTGACCGAGCTCGGCCTGATGACCATCCAGAACATCTCGCAGGCGGTGGAGACGCTGTCCGGCGGGCAGCGTCAGGGCGTGGCGGTGGCGCGGGCCGCCGCCTTCGGTTCGCGGGTGATCATCATGGACGAACCGACCGCGGCCCTCGGCGTGAAGGAGTCGCGCAAGGTGCTCGACCTGATCCAGGACGTGCGCTCGCGCGGCATGCCGATCGTGCTGATCTCGCACAACATGCCGCACGTGTTCGAGGTGGCCGATCGGATTCACGTGCACCGGCTCGGCAAGCGGCTGTGCGTGATGAACCCGAAGGACTACACCATGAACGACGCCGTCGCCTTCATGACCGGGGCCTCGGAGCCGCCGGCGGAGATCGTCTCGTCCGCGTGAAGGCTCGTCCGCACGAGCGGCTCGGCGAATCGTCCGCCGTGGGTGTTGCAGACGTTGCCGGGCTGGTCGAGCGCCTGGCGGCACTTCGCGCCGCCGGCGGGCGACGCCTGGTGGCGCTGGCCGGCCCCCCGGCCAGCGGCAAGAGCACGCTGGCCGGGGCGCTCGGCGCCGCGTTGCCGGGTTCGGTCGTGGTGCCGATGGACGGGTTCCACCTGGACGACGGCCTGTTGCGGGCGGCCGGCCTGCACGCGCGCAAGGGCTCGCCCGACACCTTCGACGTCGCCGGGCTGGACAGCCTGCTGCAGCGCATCGTCGCCGACCAGGGCACGGTGCACATCCCGGTGTTCGACCGGCGCATCGAGCTGTCGCGCGCGGCCGCCGCCAGCGTGCTGCCCGAGCATCGTGTGGTGATCGTGGAGGGCAACTACCTGCTGCTCGACGCGCCGCCGTGGCGCAGCCTCGCCCGACACTTCGACCTGACGGTGCTGCTGCAGGTGTCCGAGCCCGAACTGGAACGCCGGTTGCTGCAGCGCTGGCGCGAGCACGGCCTGGACGAGGCCGGAGCGCGCCTGAAGGCGGACGTCAACGACCTGCCCAACGGACGGCGCGTGCTGGCGGAATCCTTGTGCCCCGATCTGGTGATCCCCGGCTGATCTGCGTGCGACACTGTGCGCATGCATTCTCAGAATTCGCCGGACACCGGCACCGCGGACGCGCCTCGCCTGCTCGGCTGGCGCGAGTGGGTAGCGCTGCCCGATCTCGGCCTGCCGGCCGTCAAGGCCAAGCTCGATACCGGCGCCCGGACCTCGGCGATGCACGCGTTCGACATCGAACCGGGCCACGACGAGGCCGGCCGGGCCGTGGTCCACTTCAGCACCCGGCCGCTGCAGCGCAACGAGACGCTGGTGGTGCGCTGCTGCGCCGAGCTGGTCGACAAGCGTCGGGTGACCGACTCGGGCGGGCACCGTGCCGATCGCTACGTGGTGCGGACCACGCTGGACATCGGCGGGCTGGCGCGTCCGATCGAGCTCACGTTGAGCGACCGGGCCGACATGCTGTTCCGCATGCTGATCGGCCGCACCGCGCTGGTGCCCGACCAGGCCGTCGTGCCGTCGCGCTCGTTCTCGCTCGGGCGCATGAATGCGCGCCAGGCCTATGCACACCTGCCGTCCTCCGACGGCTCCCAACGAGCCGAAGCATGAAGATCTGCATCCTGTCGCGCAACCGGCGCCTGTACTCCACCCGCCGCCTGATCGAGACCGCGCAGGCGCGCGGTCACGAGGTGCAGGTGGTCGACGTGCTGCGCTGCTACATGAACATCGTGTCCAGGAAGCCCTCGGTGCACTTCGAGGGCCGCGCGCTCGACGACTTCGACGCGGTCATTCCGCGCATCGGCGCCTCGGTCACCGCGTACGGCACCTCGGTGCTGCGCCAGTTCGAGATGATGGGCACCTACACGCTGGTGGAATCGGTGGCGCTGTCGCGCTCGCGCGACAAGCTGCGCTCCCTGCAGCTGCTCTCGCGCAAGGGCATCGGCCTGCCGGTCACCGGTTTCGCCAACAAGCCCGGTGACACCAAGGACCTGATCAAGATGGTCGGCGGTGCACCGCTGGTCATCAAGCTGCTCGAGGGCACGCAGGGCATCGGCGTGGTGCTGGCCGAGACCGCGAAGGCTGCCGAGTCCGTCATCGAGGCGTTCATGGGCCTGCAGGCCAACATCCTGGTGCAGGAGTTCATCAAGGAGGCCGGCGGTTCGGACATCCGTTGCCTGGTGGTCGGCGGCAAGGTGGTCGCCGCCATGAAGCGTCAGGGGGCCGAGGGCGAGTTCCGCTCCAACCTGCACCGCGGCGGCTCGGCCAGCCTGGTCAGGATCACCCCCGAGGAGCGCGCCACCGCGGTGAGCGCGGCCAAGATCCTCGGCCTGAGCGTGGCCGGCGTCGATCTGCTGCGCTCCGAGCGCGGTCCGCTGGTCATGGAGGTCAACTCCTCGCCGGGTCTGGAAGGCATCGAGAACGCCAGCGGCAAGGACGTGGCGGCGATCATCATCGGCGAGCTGGAGAAGAACGCCCGACCCGGCAACACCGCCACGCGCGGTACCAAGGGTTGAGCCCTTCCGCAGCGCCGGGCGGATCGCGCGCGAAGCAGCCGCCGATCACGATCGGTGGTGTCGAGGTCGCCCCCGGCGAGCGGCGCACCATCGATCTGCCGCTGCCGCCGCTGTACACGCACACCTCGGTGGCCATGCCGGTGCACGTGATCCACGGACGCGCACCGGGCCCGCGCCTGTTCGTGACCGCCACCGTGCACGGCGACGAGATCAACGGCATCGAGATCATCCGCCGGCTGCTGGGCACCCGGGCGCTGTCGCGCCTGTCCGGCACGCTGATCGCGGTGCCGGTGGTCAACGTGTACGGCTTCGTGTCGCAGTCGCGCTACCTGCCCGACCGGCGGGATCTGAACCGCTCGTTCCCGGGCTCGGTCAAGGGCTCGATGGCGGCGCGCCTGGCCGACACGCTGATGAGCGAGATCGTCTCCAAGTGCACCCACGGCATCGATTTGCACACCGCCGCCGAGGGGCGTACCAACCTGCCGCAGATCCGCGTCGACCTGGAACTGCACCCCGAGCTGCAGGAGCTGGCCGAGGTGTTCGCACCGCCGATCGTGCTGGACTCCTCGACCCGTGCGGGCACGCTGCGCGATGCGGTCGGCGACATGCCGATGTTGCTCTACGAGGCCGGCGAGGCGCTGCGCTTCGACGAGCTGGCCATCCGTGCGGGGCTCAAGGGCACGCTGCGCGTCATGCGCCACCTCGGCATGCTGCCGCCGCTGCGCCCGGGCGAGAAGCGCTCGAAGCCCTGGGTGACCGGCAACAGCATCTGGATGCGCGCCCCGCAGAGCGGCATCCTGCGCCAGCGCCTGCCGCTGGGCGGCATCGTCGAGGCCGGCGACATCCTCGGCTGGATCGCCGATCCGTTCGGGAAGCACGAGGAGGCGATCGTGTCCGAGGTGTCCGGCCTGCTGATCGGGCTGACCCGCCTGCCGCTGGTGCACGAGGGCGAGGCGCTGTTCCACGTCGCCACCGCGCTGTCGACCGAGCGGGCCTCGCGCGCGGTGGACGCCTTCCATCAGGAATACGAGCAACCGGTGATCACGCGCCTGTCCTGATGATTCCTGTCCTGATGGTTCCTGTCCGGATCGCCTCCACCCCTTGCACACGAGTTCCGCCATGTTGAAACGTCCCCTGGGTACCAGCGGCATCGAGACCTCGGCCGTCGCCTTCGGCGCCTGGGCCATCGGTGGCTGGAAATGGGGCGGCAGCGATGCGGACGCCTCGGTGGCGGCCATCCGCGCCGCCATCGATGCCGGCATCACGCTGATCGACACCGCGCCGGTGTACGGGTTCGGACTGTCCGAGCGGCTGGTCGGACGCGCCATCGAAGGCATGCCGCGCGACGAGGTGGTGATCGCCACCAAATGCGGTCTGGTCTGGGACCACGAGACGCCGGTCCACCATGCGAGCAGCGAGGGGCACGAGATCTACCGAAGCTGTGCGCCCGACTCGATGCGCGCCGAACTGCACGCCTCGCTGGAGCGGCTCGGGGTCGATCACATCGATCTGTACCAGACCCACTGGCCGGACCCCGGGCACTCCATGCCCGAGGTCGCCGAGACCCTGGACGGCTTTCGCTGCGAAGGGCTGGTGCGGGCGATCGGGTTCTGCAACTCGGACCCTGCCGACCTGCGGGCGGCGGCCGCTCTGCTGGACACCGATCAGGAGCGCTACAGCCTGCTGGATCGCGAGGCGGAGCGCGGCACGTTGGGCGTCAGCCGCGACGAGGGGCTCGCGTTCCTGGCCTATTCGCCGCTGGCGCAGGGTCTGCTGACCGGGCGGATCGACCGGCAGCGCACGTTCGCCGAGACCGACCTGCGCCACGCCAGTCCGCGCTTCTCGCCGCGCGCGCGCGATGCGGTGCAGGCAACGCTTGCGGCGGTCAAGGCGCTGTCGCGCGATCGTGGTGTGCCGACCGAGCAGCTGGTGCTGGCCTGGACACTGGCGCAGCCGGGTGTGTCGCACGTGCTGGCGGGCACCCGCAGCGTGGAGCAGGCGGCGATCAACGCCGCCGCGGGCAACCTCGAGCTCTCCGCGGACGAGCTCGGCGTGGTGGACGCCGCGGCGTCCGCGTGGCCGGGGTTCGACGCGTTGGAAGGCAGCGACGCCTGAACGTCGGTGACGGCTTCGTCCTCGGTCGGGATGGCGCGCCGTGTCAGCCGCAGTCGCGCTCGACCTGCGTGCCACCCATGACGGTGATGCCGGTGTCGCCGTCCGCGCCGTTGCCCAGCACGGTGGTGTCGTCGCCGAGCATGGCGAACGTCGCCTCGCAGGCCAGCCGGATGGTCAGCCCGCCCATGACGTTGACCGCCGAGCGCATGCAGTACCAGCCGTTCGGGTTGTTCAGCTGCACCACGCTGCCACCTGCCACGTTGACGCCGGTGCGCACGTAGACCAGCTCGGGGGCGGCGGTGCGGGTGTCGTCGATGGTGTCATCGCTCGATCCGTGCGGCGATTGCAATCGCACGGGGTGCCCGTTCGTTGACGGTGTACATCCCGTGATCCAGGAGCTTGCTGCACGATGTTCGATACCGAACGATCCATCGACACCCTGCCGCCGACGACCGCGACGACGCGAACACCACCGGATGCGCCCGCCGCGCCCGCCCGTCGTGACTGGCTGCGCGAAGCGTCCGGGCTTGCCGCGCTGGCGACGGTGGCAGGCGTGGCAGGCCTCGCCGCCACCCCGGCCTTCGCGCAGGGAGCGGGCTACCTGACGCTGGAGGCACCGCTCGGCACGCGGGACCCGTCGCGCATCGAGGTGCTGGAGTTCTTCTGGTTCGGCTGCCCGCACTGCTTCCGGTTCGAGCCGACCATCAACGCCTGGGCGGCCTCGCGGCCTGATGACGTGGACTTCGTGCGCGAGGCGCCACCGCTGAACCCGGGCTGGGAGAACCATTCGCGCGCGTTCTACGCCGCCGAGGCGCTCGGCATCACCGATGGCATGTTCGACGAGACCTTTCACCGCATCCACGACGAGGGCGAGTCGTTGCGCAAGCCCGCCGACGTCGGCGAGTTCATCGCATCGCTCGATCTGGGCACCGATGCCGACACGTTCGTGTCGACGATGCGCTCGTTCACGGTGGAGACCGCGCTGCGGCACTCGGTCAAGCTGGCCACCGATGCCCGCGTCACCGGTGTGCCCAGCCTGCTGATCAATGGCAGGTACCTGACCAGCGCCTCGGTCGCCGGTGGCAACGACGGCATGATCCGGGTGCTCGACGATCTGATCGTGCGCGAGCGCGGCTGAGCGGCGGCGGCGGTGTCGATGCCTGCACGGATCCCGCTCGGCACGGCGTCGGGCCGTGACGCATGAGCGCCGGTCTCGAAGCGCTGCTGCAGGCGGGCTACCGGTACGCGTTGTCGCTGAGCGGCACGCCGGCGGATGCGCAGGACCTGGTGCAGGAATCCTGGGCGCGACTGCTCGCGCGCCACGGTCAGCACATCGAACGGGCGCTGTTGTTTCGTGCGATCCGCAACCTGTACATCGACGGGCACCGCCACCGCCGCCGCTTTCCGACCGACTCGATCGACGAGCACGGCGGCGCGCTGAACGAAGGTGTGCACGCCATCGAGGAGCCGACCGATGCGCCGCTGCAGCGCGCCCTGCAGCGGCTGCCCGACAGCGAGCGCGAGACGTTGTTCCTGGCGGTGATCGAGGGCTGGACGGCGGCCGAGATCGCGAGCGCGACCGGTCGACCGCGCGGCAGCGTGCTGAGCACGCTGCACCGGTGCCGACGCAAGCTGCGCGGCTGGCTCGCCGACGAGGGCCACGAGTGCACGGATACCGCGCCCGATACCGGGAGCGAGGCAGGATTGCCGGATCCCGTGCCGGAGCGGTCCGACGACGTTGCGGGGAAGGCAGGGACGACGGGGGCGCCGCTGAGACTTGTCGGCGGAACACGGGGTGCACGACAGGGGGGAGCACGGCATGAGTGAACTCGACGACCGGTTGCGCACCCACTACGCGCAAGCGCATCTGCCCGCCGACAGCGTCCAGGACCTGTTGGCCATGCACGCCACGGCCGCCGATCACGTCGCTACCGGTGCCGGCCGTCGCTGGCGCGGCCACGGGTGGCTGCGCCGCTGCTGGCAGGGCCTGCGGCGGGCGGGGAACGGCCGCGGGCGGGACGGTGCGCGGTCGAGTCCCGGGCGGCGCCCGGTGGCGCCGCTGCGCATCGGGGCGTGCATCGTCGGGCTGCTGGGCATCGCCGTGGTGCTGTACCACACCGGTTACCAGAGCGGCGAACGGCTGGGCTCGCACGCCGAGCTCGGGACGCGCACGTTGCGCGAGGTGGCCATGAATCACCTGGCGCGCCTGGACCCGGATTTTCAGGGCGAGTCGCTCGCAGCCCTCGACGAGCGCATGGACCGGCTGCCGTTCTCGCTGTCGGCGCCGGAGCGGCTGGGCAGCGCGGTCCGGGTCGAGGGATCGCGCTACTGCTCGCTGGCCGGGCACCTGGCCGCCCACGTGACGCTGCACGACACCGACAGCGGTCGTCCGATCAGCCTGTTCGTCACCGCACTGGCGCCGGATGTGCAACGGCTGGACGGGCTTCACGAGGATGTGGCCGGGCTCGATGTCGAGCTGTGGCAGGAAGAGGGGCTGTTCTACGCGATGGCGAGCCATGAGTGACCTGACCTACCGTGATCGACCCCACCGCGATCGACCCCGCCGCGATCGGATCTGCCGGGGCGGAAGAGGCTACCTCGGTGCGGTGCTCGCCGGGTCGTTGATGGCGCTCGTCTCGACCGGGTCGTTCGCGGCCGAAGGTCCGGCGCCCGAGCGCACCGTGGCGCCCTCCGCCGATGCGGACACCCGTGCGGATCTGGTCCGGCGTTGGCAGGCGCTCGGATCCGACTACCGGCCGCGCACCGAGCACCTGTTCGAGGACGGCTCGCCGCGCTACATCAACCGGCTGGTGGCCGAGGCGTCGCCCTACCTGCTGCAGCACGCGCACAACCCGGTCGACTGGTTCCCGTGGGGCGAGGAGGCGTTCGCGCGGGCACGCGAGCTGGAGCGACCGGTGTTCCTGTCCATCGGCTACGCGACCTGCCACTGGTGCCACGTCATGGAGCGCGAGAGCTTCGAGAACGAGGATATCGCGGCGTACATGAACGAGCATTTCGTGTCGATCAAGGTCGATCGCGAGCAGTTGCCCGACGTGGACGCGCTGTTCATGAGTGCGGTGCAGATGATCAGCGGCTCCGGCGGCTGGCCGATGTCCTCGTTCCTGGACACCGACGCGCAGGCCTTCCACGGCGGTACCTACTTCCCGCCGGTGCAGTTCCTGGACCTGCTGGAGCGGGTATCGCTCGCCTGGCAGGAGCAGCGCCCGCAGCTGCTCGAGGAGGCGGAGCGCATCGCCGCGGCGATCGCCTCGCTCAACCGCGTGGCCGGCGAGGCGCGCGAGGTCGGCGCGGCCGAGCTGCTCGCGGCCCGTGCGCAACTGCTGGCCCGCTTCGATCGCGATGGCGGCGGGTTCGGCCACGCGCCGAAGTTTCCGCAGGAGTCCTCGCTGCGCTTCCTGCTCGATCAGGCACGGCGCTCGGGCGACCCGACGACACTTGCCACCGTGCTGCAGACGCTGCACGCGATGGCCGACGGGGGCATCCACGACCAGATCGCCGGCGGCTTTCACCGCTACTCGGTCGATCGCTTCTGGCAGGTGCCGCACTTCGAGAAGATGCTCTACAACCAGGCCGGGCTGGCGCGTGTCTACGCCGAGGCCGCCTGGCTGAGCGGGGATGCGGACCTGACGGAGACCGCGCGCGGCATCCTCGACTACGTGCTGCGCGACATGCGCGATGCCGACGGACTGTTCTACTCGGCCACCGATGCGGACTCGGAAGGGCGCGAAGGGGCGTTCTTCACCTGGACGCCCGCATCGTTGCGCACGGCCCTGGACGACGGCAACGACGAGGACGACGGCGGGGGAGTCGGGGTCGATGGCGGGGACGCTGCTGGGGAACGGGCGGCTGCCGACGTCGAGCTGGCGGGCCTATTGTGGGACATCGACGGGTTCGGCAATTTCGAGGGCGAATCGATTCCGAACCGCGCCGAGCGTCTGGAGGACATCGCGCGGCGGCGGGACGTGCCGGTGGAGGCGCTGCGCACCGAACGCGCCGCCCTGGCCGAGCGGTTGCGCATCGCGCGCGAGCGGCGCGAGAAGCCGCTGCGCGACGAGAAGATCCTGACCGGCTGGAACGGCATGATGATCGCAGCCCTGGCCGATGCCTCGGTGCTGCTCGACGAACCGCGCTACCTGAGCGCGGCGCGGCGAGCGGCCGAGGCGCTGTGGGCGACGGCGCACGGTGCGCACGGTGCGCACGGTGCGGACGGTGCGGACGATGGCCTGATGCGGGTCCGCTTCGGCGGCCGTACCGAGGTGCCGGCACGTCAGACCGACTACGCCTGGCTGGCGGACGGGCTGATCGCCCTGCACGATGCCGACGTGTCCGAGCGGCGCTCGCTGTGGCTCGGGCGTGCCGCCCTGCTGCTCGACGAGATGGACGAGAGGTTCGCCGACCCGCTGGGCGGTGGCTTCTTCCTGGGGGGAGCCGAGGTCGGCGGAACCTCCCTGGCGGTGCGGCCCAAGGATCTGCACGATGCGTCGACGCCGTCGGGCACCGGTGTGGCGCTGCAGGCGATCACGCGCCTGGCGGTGCGTACCGGCGAGCAACGTCATCGCGAGCGGGCCGACGAGCTGGTGGTCGGCCTGTCGCCGTTGCTCGCCGCGCGAGGCGGCGGCACCGCGGCCATCCTGACCGGGCTGGCCGAGCATCTGGGCGGCGAGACCGGTCCGGTGCGCACCGCCGCACGGGGCAAGGTGCGGGTCGAGGTGCGGCGTGACGCGCAGGCCCCGGAGCGCGTGCGCATCGTCGCCGAGCTTTCCGAGGGCTGGCATCTGAACTCCGCGCAACCGCTGCAGGACTACCTGATTCCGATGCGTCTGACGGACGGTGAAGGCGAGGCGCTGACCGATCCGGTGTTCCCCGAACCGCTCGTGCGCACCCTTGCGTTCCAGCGCCAGGCGCTGTCGCTCTACGAGGGGCGGGTGGTGATGTCGGCCGAACTGCCCGAGGGTGACGGTGACGGGACCGGCGTCGGCACCACCGTACCGGTGCTGATCGAGATGCAGGCCTGCGACGAGCGTGTCTGCCTGGCTCCCGAGACCCTGCGGTTCGAGGTGCCGGGCGTGGTCCCCCCGGCACCGTCAGGCTCACCCACCCGATAGATCCACCCGATGATGGTGCGCGAACGATGAGCAGGAAACACAAGACTCGCAAGAACAGGGGGAACGGCACGCCCGGACCCGGACCGATCGATGCGACGTCACGCGCGCCCGCCGCTCCGGGTGGCGCACGGGATGGCGCTCCGGGTGGCGCACAGGGTGGCGCACGGGGCAACGCGCTGCGGCGTGCCGTCTCGGCACCACGCTCGCGGCGGCGTGCGCTCACCTGGATCGGCGGGCTCGGGCTCGCATCCCTCGGTGCGGTGGTGCTCGCGCGTCACGATGCCCGCACCCGCGAACTGCACGACCTGTCGGTGATCGGTGACGGTGCACCGGTCGTGGTGCAGGTGCACGATCCGTCGTGCCCGATGTGCAGGCGTCTGATGGGCACGACCCGCGACACGCTGGAGGGCATGCCGCGCATCCGCTACCGGATCGCCGACCTGACATCCGCCGACGGTCGCACCTTCGCCGACGGGTACCGGGTCGGCAAGGTGACACTGTTGCTGTTCGATGCGCGTGGCAGGCACGTCGATACCGTGCAGGGTGTCACGCCGGCCGAGACGCTGCGACGCCTGTTCGAGGAGCGTTTCGCCCGGTTCGTTTGAGCGCCGCACTCGCGGTCAGGGTCGGGGCCGGGCGATGCGCCCGCCGCACATCGGCCGCATCACCCCCGTGGTGTCCGGAAAGCTGATCGGCAGCCCGTGCAGCGTGCGCACGGCCAGATAGGCGAAGCACTCCGCCTCGATCGCGTCGCCGCGCCAGCCGTGCGCCTCGGCCGGCTCCACGTGCACGCTCGCGCGCTGCTCCAGCGCTCGCATCAATGCCGGGTTGCGCCGTCCGCCGCCGCACACCACCAGCCGTTCGGGACGTCGCGGCAGACGGTCGAGCGCCATGCCGACGGCGGCGGCCGTGAACGCGCTCAGCAGCGCGGCCCCGTCGGCAGGTCCCAGGCCGTCGGCCATGTCGGCGCGGAAGTCGAAGCGGTCCAGCGATTTCGGGCCGTCGCGGTGCAGGTACGGGTGGCGCAGCAATGCCGCCAGTCGCCTCTCGTCGACCCGCCCGGCGCTCGCCAGCGCACCGTCCCGGTCCATCTCGCCCAGACCGTGCGCGCGCACGAGATCGTTGAGCGGCGCGTTGCCCGGACCGGTATCGAAGCCGATGACTCGCTCCGCACCGTCCCACCAGGTCAGGTTGGCCACGCCGCCGATGTTCAGCACCGCGGTGCGTGCCGGATCGTCGAGGGTGCGCAGCAGGGCCGTGTGGTAGACCGGGCACAACGGTGCGCCCTGACCGCCGGCGGCCATGTCGGCGCTGCGAAAGTCGAACGCCACCGGCATGCCCAGCCGGTCCGCCATGCGCTGGCCATCGCCGAGCTGACGGGTGCGGCCGACGGTGCCCGCGGCCCGGTCCGGTGCACGGTGCAGCACGCTCTGGCCGTGGAAGCCTGTGACGCCGATGTCGCCCGGGCTCAGACCGGCCGTGTCGAGCAGGGTGCTCACGGCATCGGCCTGCGCATCGGTCAGCGCCGCCTCGGCCTCGGCGAAGATCGCGGGCTCGGTGGCGGCGAAGTTCCATTCACGCGCCGCGTCCAGCGTGCGCTCCAGCAGGCGTCGCGTGGCGGCACCGTAGGGGATCAGCGCGTAGCGCCCGAGGGTGCGCACCCGCACCCCGTCGCTCTCGATCAGGGCCACGTCGATGTGGCCGTCCAGCACGGTGCCGGTCATCAGGCCGACGGCGTGCAACGGGGCGTGCAAAGGGGCGTGCAAAGGGGCGTGCAAAGGGGCGTGCAGCGGGGCGTGCAGCGGGGCGCGCCACGGTTGCACGCCGGATTCGCTAGGATGCGATGCCGCCCCCGCACCGTTCGCCGCCATGGTCCTGACCGAATCCACCGAACTCGCCCTCGGCACGCCGGCGCCGGACTTCTCGTTGCCCGAGCCGCTGACCGGCCGGATCGTGTCGCGCCGGGATTTCGCCGATCGACCGCTGTTCGTGCTGTTCATGTGCAACCACTGTCCTTACGTCGTCCACCTGCTCGATGCGCTGGTGGACACCGCGGCATGGCTGGACGGACACGGTATCGCGACCGTGGCGATCAGCAGCAACGATGTGCGCACGCACCCGGCCGATGCGCCCGAGCGGATGGCCGCCCTGGCGGGTGAGCGCGGGTTCGGCTTTCCCTATCTCCACGACGAATCGCAGGCGGTGGCGAGGGCGTACCAGGCGGTCTGCACGCCCGATCCCTACCTGTTCGACGCGCGGCACCGGCTGGTGTATCGAGGTCAGTTCGACGGCAGTCGGCCGGGGCGGGGCGAGGCGGACGGCGCGGACATCCGCCGGGCCGCACGGGCGCTGCTCGATACCGGAGAGGTGCCCGTGCCGCACCGTCCGAGCGTGGGTTGCAGCATCAAGTGGTCGGGGCGCGACTGAGACGGCCGGCACCGCGGCTCGCGGACCGTTCGCCCACAGCGCCGCTCAGCCCCTCTCTCCACCCGGCTCGTAGTCGCGCCAGGTGCTGCCGCCGGCGCGCTTGGCGGCGTCCAGCCCCGCCAGCGCGTGATCCACCAGATCGGCACGGGTCGTGGTGGCGCGGCCCTGACGGGCGATGCCGATGCTGGCGCTGATCCGGACGGTGTGCGCACCGGTGGCGAGCGGCTCGTCGAAGGTGGCCGCCACCCGGGTGGCGATCCGCGCCGTGGCATCCAGTGCCTGCGAGGCATCGTGCAGGATGGCGAACGTGTGGCCGTGCAGGCGGACCAGCAGGTCGTCGCTGCGGCACAGGCGGCGCAGACGGTCGGCCAGCAACGCAAGGATCTCGTCGCAGGCGAGTCGGCCGAGCGTCTCGTTCAGCCCGGCGAAATGGTCGATGCCGACCACGATCAGCGACAGCGAGGAGGTGACCGGCGTGTGCCCAGCCAGGCGCTGTTCCAGCAGATGCCGGTTGCCCAGCCGGGTCAGCGGATCGGCGGTGGTCTCGTCGATCGCCCCGGTGGCACCCCCGATCCGGTCCGGATCCGCCGCCACCGCCACGACCACCCGCTGTCCGCCGTCGCGTTTCGCCACGTGCAGCAGCACCGGGGTGCCGCTTCTGCCCTCGATCAGCTCCAGCGTGCCCGCCGCCGCGCTGTCGAACACGGCCGCCGCCTCGCCATCGGCCAGCCGGAACCGTTCGGACAGGCGCGCCGGCAGCGGCGCACCGAGCAGCGCACCGGTCACCCGGGTCAGACGGCTGAACGCGGCACTCGCCCACTGCACCGTGCCGCCGCCGTCCACCAGCGCGAAACCGGTCGAGGAAGTCTCGGCGGCCTGCGCGAACGGCACGCCGAGCGCGTGCAGCAGGCGCTGGTCGGCGGCGGCGGCCGGTCGGTCGGTCGCGTGCAGGTTGGGACGGGCCATCAGGGGTCGGCATCGGCGCGGGCTTGCCCGGTTGGATCGGCGCCCGATCCGCGTGCTTGAGCGATGACGGGGCTAAACTGTGCGGCTCTTCGGCGGGACGGGCAACGCATGCTGCATTTCCAGGGAAGCGCGGCCTTGTCCGGCTTCCGGCTTGACCGGTTGAACGGGCGGGCGCGTGCCGCGCAGCCCGGCATCGACCGGCTGACGGCGCGGACGACGCTGCGTGCCGGCACGGGCGCGAGCGGGACGGGCGGTGCACCGTCCGAGCTCGTGGCGCGGCTGGAGGCGGTGCTGGAGGCGCGAATGGTGCCCGCACCGGCCGCGGGCGAGCACGTGGTGCACGTCGTGCCGCGTCCGGGCACGCGCTCGCCCTGGTCCTCCAAGGCCACCGACATCCTGCACGCCTGCGGGCTGGGGGCGGTGCAGCGCGTCGAGCGAGGCGTGGTCTACACGGTGCACGGGCTGGACGAGGGGGTCGCGATCGAAGCGGCGGTGCTGGCGCTGCTGCACGATCGCATGACCGAGGCGGTGGTCGGACCGGGCGCGCTCGAACTGCCGTTCGAGACCGGCGAGCCCGCACCGCTGACGCGCGTGCCGGTCGCTCGTGACGGGCGTGCCGCGTTGCAGGTTGCCGATGCCGAACTGGGGCTGGCCCTGTCCGCCGGCGAGATCGACTACCTGGTCGAGGCGTTCGCCACGATGGGGCGCGATCCGTCGGATGCCGAACTGATGATGTTCGCCCAGGCGAACTCGGAGCACTGCCGCCACAAGATCTTCAATGCCGAGTGGCGCGTGGACGGGCAACGCAGCGCGGACTCGCTGTTCGGCATGATCCGTCAGAGCCATGCCGCCTCGCCGGACGGGGTGCTGTCCGCCTACCACGACAACGCCGCGGTGATCGAGGGCGAGCCCGCCGCGCGCCTGCTGATCGGCTCCGACCGGCGCTACCGGCGCTTCGAGGAACCGGCCCACATCCAGATCAAGGTCGAGACCCACAACCACCCGACCGCGATCTCGCCGTACCCCGGAGCTGCCACCGGCTCGGGCGGGGAGATCCGCGACGAGGGCGCGACCGGCACCGGCGCCCGGCCCAAGGCCGGCATGGTCGGGTTCAGCGTCTCCAACCTGGACCTGCCGGGTGATCGTCAGCCGTGGGA
>Ga0209831_1002464_pt1 | contig 16087 bp, 14 predicted proteins | sample Maine_Asex4_meta_FD_187451 | JGI IMG/M metagenome (GOLD analysis project Ga0209831, IMG submission 187451) | Marine algal microbial communities from Maine, USA - Maine_Asex4_metaG (SPAdes) (version 2) | ecosystem: Host-associated > Algae > Red algae > Unclassified | place: Maine, USA | collected...
AGGCGCCGCCCGGTCCTAGGGAGGGATTGACCGGACGACGCCAAGCTATGGTGTTCAGCGCTGAGCAGCGGGGATACAAGGGGAGAGCATCACACTGCAACCAAACAACATATATCTAATTTAGGCAGCTTTTTTGGATTTACCAGATTTAGCCGTGATAAACTTTCCGTCAGATTGCAGCTCGCCACCGTTGATCGCAATCTTTTGCGGACGCAAAGCTTCCGGGACTTCGCGCACAAGATCGATAATCAACAGGCCGTTTGTCAGGTCAGCGCCATTGACGCGGACATGATCGGCGAGTTGAAAACGGCGCTCAAAACCGCGTTCCGCAATGCCGCGATGGAGATATTCGACGGCGTCATTTTCGGCCTTTGGCTCTTGCCCGCCGGAGACAGTCAAAACACCTTCATGGGTTTCAATCTCGATGTCGTCAGCCGTAAATCCTGCGACGGCCAGCTCAATGCGGTAGCTGTCCTCAGAAAGCCGCGCGACATTATAGGGGGGATAGGCCGTGCCTGATTTGGCGGCTTGGGTGGCGGCATTGTCGATCATGCTGGCCATACGGTCAAAGCCGACAAAGTTACGGTAAAGGGGGGAAAAATCATAAGCTCTCATAGTCTCATCCTCGTTAAAGCAATGTATGTTTAGGGCTCCCAAATGGGCAGCCCGCTCTTGCGCAAACCCGATCATCGGCGTCTGCGTCATCGAAATGGGAAATGGGTCCCGACCTTCAAGGGGTGAATGTGTATTTTTCGGGAAAATAGGATTAAGGGCGTGATGATGCGGCAGATATTCCTACATTTTTTCAATCTCTTAGGGTTATGTGCCCGGCAAATTATCAATTTTCTTATGGCCTAAGACTTTTAGGCTCATATTCCGGCCGCCGCGCAAAATGGGATAAAGAATGCGGCTGCGCCCGGGGCTTGAAAACGTCCATTTTGTGAGACGCCTTAGCAGGCCGCTTTTAGCCGTCATCAGCGCCATACGGGTCATCGCATCATCGCCGTGATAGAATTTATCCTCAAGCACAACGATCATGCCTTCATCTAAATCCAGACCCTTCTCAGTCGCCTCATCTACAAGCGGGTGTGGCTCTCGGGCGTTGATGAGCTCGACGCTGTAATTTTCCTGCAACCTCACCATGCCAGCATAAGCCCGGCAAAAGGGGCAATCACCATCATAAACAATCTGGACCGGGGTCAATTCACGCATGTGATTTCGTTAGATGCGGCGACCGAGAATGTCACGGCATATCAGGTCACACATTTTGCGGGGTCTTGTCCGTTTATGCGCACAGGAAATTTACTCGACTTTTGCGCTGTCGTCCTTATCCCTGCGGCAATGAAAACTGACGCACTGTAATAGGAGACTTTCATGCGCTTACAGACCTCACTTATTGCCCTATTGGCCGCCGCCGCTCTGACCGCTTGCGGAGGCGGGGAGACAACATCCGCCCCCGAGGCAAAGACTGAAACGGCTGTTAAGACCGTCACTCTGGATGATGTGCTGGCCAACCCGCGCCGCGCTGATGATGCCGCTCGCGATCAATTCCGCAATCCAAAAGAAACGCTCGAGTTTTTCGAGGTTGGTCCCGGCAAACGTGTCGGTGAAATCTGGCCGGGTTGGTACACGAAAGTCACGGCGCCATATCTCGCAGCCAATGGCGGAGAATATGTGGCCATTCTCTATCCGGAAGGTCAAAGTGAACGTCTGGACGATCGTATCGCGAAATACAAAGACGCCTATTCTGATACGTCAGTTTACGGCGAGATTGAATATGCCGGATTCTTGAAAGACTCCGGGCCTATCCTCGCGGAAGGCCAAGAGCCGCTGGACGTGCTTGTGACCTACCGCAATGTCCATAACTGGATGGGCGGCGATTATGCGCAGGACGCGTTTAACCGCTTTTATGATGCGCTGAAACCGGGCGGAATTTTGGGCGTGGTTGAGCATCGCTTACCCGAAACCGCCGTGCAAAACCCAAAAGGCACAACCGGATATGTGCAGGAAAGCTATATGAAGGATATGGCCAAACGCGCAGGATTTGAATTTGTTGAAGCCAGCGAAATCAACGCGAATCCAAAAGACACAGCGGACCATCCTTTTGGGGTCTGGACATTGCCGCCGCGCTCCCGGACGCCGGAGGCAGGCACTGTTGAGGCGGCTGACTTCAATGCGGAAGCTTATAAGAATATCGGCGAGTCAGATCGTGCAACTTTGAAGTTCCGGAAACCAAAATAGCACTAGTCACGGGGCCTTTCCGGCCCCATATTCCGCTGACACCAGTTTTAAAGAATGGAGACCCCAATGGAAAATGCAGAAATCGCAGAAAAGATGACTGAAGCGCTCGGCAAAGCCGGCGGTTTGGACAAATCTGTAAAATTTGACTTCGGTGATGACGGCCAAGTTTTCGCCTCCGGCACAACGGCAGAAGTCGCTGACAATGAAGCCGATTGTACAATCAGCGTCGACAAGGCTGACTTCATCGCGCTCGCCTCCGGAGAGATGGACCCCATGATGGCGTTCATGTCCGGCAAACTCAAAGTCGCCGGTGACATGTCTGTTGCTATGGGTCTGCAAAGCATCTTTGCGAATATGTAAATTGAATTGCGGCGCGGCGGCCCGTTTGGGGCTGCCGCGCCTTTTTCATGTCAGCCCCCCTCCCTAATTTTGAAGAAGCTGAGATTGTCCAACCGGGCGGTCGGCCTCTACCTGCGGCTTTAGAACCGCGGCTCAAAACCTATTTTATTGAAAAAGGCGGCGTTCGCTTGCGCGTGATGCTGGCCACGGCTGTGACGGATAACCCGCGCGGGTCTATTATATTCTCACCGGGCCGAACCGAATTTATTGAAAAATATTTCGAGACCACGGCGGACCTCATTCAGAAGGGCTTTAACGTCTTGATGGTGGACCCGCGCGGGCAGGGCTTGTCTGACCGGGTGCTCGAGGACCGGTTGAAATCCTATATCGAGAATTTTCAAGTCTACGCCGATGACCTCGCCTTTGCGGTGGAAGAATTTGCCCCGCTGCTCCCGCGTCCGCATATCGCCATGGGACATTCCATGGGCGGGACGATTGTCTTGCAGGCTATCTTGTCCGGCGCGCTTAACCCGGATGCGGTGATTTGCAGTGCGCCAATGTTGGGCTTATTTGATTTGGAAACGCCGGTCTTGCGCGCTGTCATCGTGACACTGGCGCGCTTGGGGCTGGATAAGCGCAATTTGCCTTTCCAGCGTCAACGCTCCGGTCTTCCGATTCCCTTTTTGGGAAATAAGCTGACCTCGGATAAAGACCGCTATCGGATTTGGGCATCGTTTTTTCAATCCACACCGAGGCTGCGTGTCGGACAACCTACCTATGGGTGGATCAGGGCATCCTTGGCGTCCATGGCCTATGTCAATCGCAACGCCTCCAACCTCAAAATTCCGGGTCTGATGCTGGGGGCAGGGGCAGACCCGATAGTCGATCCGGCCAGTATCGAACGTTTCGCCAAAAACGCAGGTTGCGAATATGTTGTGATCCCCGGCGCTTTGCATGAGCTGTTTTTGGAACGAGATGTTTACCGGGATGATGCTCTGTCCAAAATAGACGATTTTTTGAATGCCGAGAAAATCTAACGTCGCAAGACACGCGTCTTGTGAGGCTGGCTTATCGTAATCCCCGCAATTTTTGCAGGCCGCGCCGCACTCCCTTTTTTGCAATATGATATGGACTAGCGGCCAGTTTCGCGGTGCGCCGCACCCGCCGCCACCGTTTTCGCGGCCTATATTGCGGTGTCAGCAGGTCAAAGAAAACATCCGTAACAGCTTCCCAACTATAAGTCTTTGCATGAGCAATGGCGTCAGCGGGTTTGAGGTCAGCGGCTTTCAGGCAGGCGGCGCGTAAATCCTCATCAACAATGCCGCCTTTAGACCCCGGGATAATGTCGACAGGGCCGGACACTGGATAGGCTGCAACAGGCAAGCCGGAGGCCATAGCCTCAATAATAACGAGGCCGAATGTGTCAGTTTTGGACGGGAAGACGAAAACATCGGCATCCGCGAAGTGGCGGGCGAGCTCTGTGTCAAATTTTGCGCCCGTGAAGACGGCGTCCGAATAGCTGCGCTTTAACTCTGCCAGCTGAGGGCCGTCGCCGACAATGACTTTCGTGCCGGGCAGGTCCAGCTCCAGAAAGGCCTTGAGGTTCTTCTCCACAGCGACGCGCCCGACATTGACCCAGATCGGACGTGCCAATCCCGCATAAATGTCCTCGGGTGCGTTTTTCTTATCCGGGTTGAACAAGGCTGTATCCACGCCGCGCGCCCAAGGCGCCAGACGCGTGAAGCCTCGGACCTTGAGGAATTCAACCATGCTGGGCGTTGTAACCATGGTGCGCCCGCCCGCATTGTGGAAACCGCGCACGTATCGGTAAGACCAAGAGAGCGGCACCCAAGGCATTCGCGCCTTGATATATTCAGGGAATTTCGTGTGATAGCTCGTCGTGAAGGGCATAGCCCATTTGTGGCAAAGCATTTTCGCCATCTGGCCCAGCGGCCCTTCTGTCGCGATGTGAATCGCTTCCGGGCCAAACGCGATCATACGGCGTTTCACATCATTATAAGCAAAAGGCGCGAGGCGAATATCGGGATAGGTCGGCAAGGGCAGGGTAAAATATCCGTCCGAAGGCGCGATGACCTCCACCTGATGACCGCGCGCCCGAAGATTGCCAACGGTTTGATCCAATGTCCGAACCACACCATTGATTTGCGGGTGCCACGCATCTGTAACGAGTAAGATTTTCATTTTTTCGCCAATAGTCCTGCACCTCAGACGGGTCGCATGCCCAGAGACTTGTATCGGCTAAGGTCGGTATTTCAAACGAATCAATAAAGGAATAGCCAACTCGGCCTTTTCAATACGGCTCCGAACTGACCACATGAAAGTCAGACAAGTCTTTGTTTTTCAAGGATCTGGCAATTTTCGCAGTGCCTGTGCACATCATGTGTATAGCTTGACGTCAGTAAAAAAATTCACCGAAAATCCAAGGGCTTAAGACTCTGTTTACTGTTTTTCGTGTTAAAGAAAGACACTAGGTGTTGACGCTCTAGGGCAAATCAACACTATATGTAGTGGAACTTATCGGTTCACCTTACATATCTTCTCTGAGGGAATTCACGTAAAACTGCGTGTGGGGGATAGATTTGTTTGGGCGCAACGGGGAAAAGAAAATGAATGATACAAATGAAGACTTCCGCTCGGCTGACGCCTTGGCGGAGCTAAATCAACTGGACACGCAGGTTATGGACGTACTCTCAGCAGATCTCGACGATTTGAATGCACCATCGGGTATTCCGATGAGCGACATTGTTGTCGCGCGCGAGCCTGAGCTTGAATTTACGCCCAAGCCGGAACGTCCGAAACAGGTCAAAGCCCGCAATGCGCTTCTGACCGATTTCGGAAAGCGGACCTTGCTGGACCGGTATTTGCTACCCGATGAGAGCTTTCAGGACATGTTTGGCCGTGTGGCGCAGGCCTATGCTGATGATACAGCCCATGCTCAGCGTCTTTATGACTATATGAGTCAGCTTTGGTTTATGCCGGCGACGCCTGTCCTCTCCAATGGCGGCGCGGATCGCGGCCTGCCGATCTCTTGTTTCCTGAACGCTGTGGACGACAGCCTCGATTCCATCGTTGATGTTTGGAATGAAAATGTCTGGCTCGCCTCTAATGGCGGCGGTATCGGAACCTATTGGGGTAATGTGCGCTCTATCGGCGAGAAAATTGGCCGTGCGGGTAAGACCTCCGGAATCATCCCGTTTATTCGCGTCATGGACAGCCTGACCCTTGCAATTTCGCAAGGCAGCTTACGCCGCGGTTCTGCGGCGGTTTACCTCGATATCCACCATCCGGAAATCGAGGAGTTCCTCGAAATCCGTAAACCCTCCGGTGATTTCAACCGCAAGTCTTTGAACCTGCATCATGGGTTGAACATCACGGATGATTTTATGGAAGCTGTCGCCGCCGGCACAGAATATCCAACCAGAAGCCCGCATACCGGCGAAATCATCAAATATATTGATGCACGCAAAGTCTGGCAAAAAATCCTGGAAATGCGTCTCGCCACCGGTGAGCCTTATATGGTGTTCTCTGACACTGTGAACAAAGCGCTGGCGAAACATCAGCGCGATGCGGGTCTCAAAGTGCAGCAATCTAATCTTTGTGCTGAGATCATGCTCGCCACGGGCCGCGATAAATATGACCGTCAACGGACTGCCGTCTGCTGCCTGTCCTCCGTCAATGCGCAAACCTATGATCAGTGGAAAGACGTTCCCGGCTTTATTGAAGACATCATGCGCTTCCTCGACAATGTTTTGGAGAGCTTTATCCAAGGCGCGCCGGAAGCCATGGACGACGCCAAATATTCCGCCATGCGCGAGCGCTCTGTCGGTTTGGGCCTGATGGGTTTCCATTCCATGTTGCAAGCCAAAGGCATTCCGTTTGAGAGCGCCATGGCGAAAAGCTGGAACATGCGCCTATTCAGCAAAATTCGCGGTGACGCGGATAAGGCCTCCGTTGTTCTCGCTGAAGAGCGCGGAGCTTGCCCTGACGCGGCCGATATGGGCGTGATGGAGCGGTTCTCTCATAAGATGGCCGTTGCGCCGACGGCGTCGATTTCCATCATTTGCGGCGGGACGTCTGCGGGTATTGAGCCTGTCCCGGCGAACATCTACACCCACAAGACGTTGTCAGGATCCTTCACGGTCAGAAACGCCATTTTAGAAGCCTTGCTGGAATCCAAAGGCAAGAACACTGACGGCGTTTGGGCAACAATTCTCGAGAATGAAGGCTCCGTTCAGCACCTGTCTTGCCTTGATGAGCACGAAAAAGCGACATTCCGCACGGCGTTTGAAATTGACCAACGTTGGGTGATTGAGCATGCGGCTGACCGCGCGCCCATGATCTGCCAAGCGCAGTCTCTCAATATCTTCCTGCCGGGTGATATTGATAAGTGGGACTTGCATATGCTCCATTGGACAGCGTGGGAAAAAGGCGTGAAATCGCTCTATTATTGCCGCTCTAAATCTCTGCAACGCGCAGGATTCGCGGGTTCCGAGGCGAAAACGGACATTGAAAAGTCCATGTTGGCTGCAGCCCCAACCGACTACGAGGAATGCCTCGCTTGCCAATAAGGGTTAACGAAATCGGGCTAAATTGGCTGAACGCTTAGCTTTTCGCTCCCAAAATACGATGAATTTGAGGCTGTAATTAACCATTACAGCCTTTTTTCATGGTTTGTTCAGGTCTTTGTTAATATAAATTTCACATGCAAGACACATGTTAAACGTGTATTTTGAGGACGCGCCTGTAAAATTGTTACAATTTTGTGGCCATAAAAGCGAAATAATGCTAAACCATACATTCACCTTCGGGGGATGTGAGACAAAAGGATTGGCGCAATCTATGCCGCATAAGGGGCAAACATCACTATCCACGATGCCACGGCGCTTCGCTGCCGTGTTGAGCGCCTGCTTGTGTCTCGGCTTTGCCACCTCTGTTTCAGCTCAAGATAAATCCGAGCCCAATGTCGAGTCCTTAAAAACGACAGATACGGGGCTCCCGAGCGAGGGTTTGAGTTTCAACCTGCCCGGCAACCCCGATTTCTCTGCACAATCGGGTCCACAGCTAGATTTGCCTTTGGAAGCGGTTGGTTCAACGGTTTATAAGCTCGATTTGACATCTCCCGAATGCGCAACCGGCAGCGAAAACTGCACGCGCCGCGATGGTAGTCTGAACCTGGGTCTGACGGATACATTCCGGCGTCACTCTGAAAAGGGTCTCGACATGTCGCTGACGCCGCGCGCATCCGTGCGCTTTAACGACGAGATTAGCTCAACGGCGGTCGGGGCTGTGATCGAAATTGGTGAAGACCTGAGAGAGGGATCCGAATTTGAGAGCAATACGTGGTATTTCTTCGCAGGCGCGGATGCAGAAGCTCTAACCTATTCACCCAACTCGATTAGCCGGATTACAGCCGGACAGTTCCATTTGCAGGACCGGATTATTGTCGGCGATGCCCAAGCGGGTGTTGGCTACCGGATCGGCGATGCGGATGTTTCGCTATCTTACATGCGCCGCGAGGCCTCCGGTGAAGAATATAAGTTTGTCGAAGACGCCGCTGCGCTGTCTTTCACCTGGAAACGCTAGCCTCGTCTTTCTTTTGACGGCTTGACCACTCCGGTCCGCGCGCCTAATCGCCAGCGCATGACCACCGAAATCTACATGACATCCAAAGCCTGGCCGTTCGATCAGGCCCGCGCCATTTTACGCCGTCTTGATATTGAAAAGAAACGCGGCATTGAGCGCGGCGATAAGCCGGTGATTTTTGAAACCGGTTATGGCCCGTCCGGCCTGCCGCATATCGGCACCTTTGGCGAAGTCGTGCGCACGACCATGGTCCGAAATGCGTTCATTGCGCTGACCGAAGGCAAGATTGAGACGCGGCTGATCTGTGTCTCTGATGATATGGACGGGATGCGCAAAGTGCCGGGGACCGTGCCTAACCCTGATGCGCTCGAAGCCTATATGCAAAAGCCGCTGACGGATGTGCCTGACCCGTTTGGCACGCATGAAAGTTTTGGCGCGCATATGAATGACCGTTTGCGGGCTTTCTTGGACGGCTTCGGATTTGAGTATGAGTTCAAATCCGCAACGGAACTTTACCGCTCCGGCGCATATGATGCTTATCTCCTAAAAGCGCTCGAAAAATTCGATGACATCATGAAGGTGATGCTGCCAACACTCGGCGAAGAGCGCCGCGCGACTTATTCCCCGTTTCTGCCAATCTCGCCCAGCTCGGGCCGCGTGCTCTACGTTCCGATGAAATCGACGGACGCGAAAGCCGGAACGATTACATTTGACGATGAAGACGGGACCGAAGTCACCCTGTCTGTGACGGGCGGGAATGTGAAACTCCAGTGGAAGCCCGACTTCGGGATGCGCTGGGCTGCGCTGGGTGTGGATTTTGAAATGTTCGGAAAAGACCATCAGGACAATGCGCCGCTTTACTCAAAGATTTGTAAAATCCTCGGCGGCAATCCGCCCGTGCAATATGTCTATGAGCTGTTCCTCGATGAAAAAGGCGAGAAAATTTCCAAGACCAAAGGGAACGGAATCTCGGTAGAGGATTGGCTGAAATATGCGCCGCCCGAAAGTCTCTCGCTATTTAATTACGCCAAGCCCCGCGCGGCCAAGAAGCTTTATTTCGATGTCATCCCAAAGACGGTGGATGAATATTATCAGCATCTTTCGGGGTGGTCGAAGCAAGATGAAAAACAGCGCGCGAATAATCCGATTTGGCATATCCATAACGGCACGCCGCCGGATGAAAACCCGCCGCTGACCTTTGCGCTTTTGCTGAATTTGGTGAGCGCGGCCAATGCGTCCGATAAGGAAACTCTCTGGGGTTTCATCAAGAAATACGCCCCCGAGGCGACGCCGGAGAACAGTCCCGGTCTCGACCGCCTGACCCATTATGCAGTTCGCTATTACGAAGATTTCGTGAAGCCGAATAAGGCGTATCGCGACCCAACGGATCAGGAACGCGCAGCATTGACAGATTTGGTAAACCGGTTTCGCAACGTATCGGCGGAAGAGTCCAATGACGGCGAGGCGCTGCAAACCCTGATTTTTTCGGTCGGCAAAGACCATGAATTTGAAAATTTGCGCGACTGGTTCAAAGCGATTTACGAAGTCTGTCTCGGTCAAAGCCAAGGGCCGCGATTTGGGTCTTTCGTGGCGATATATGGTCCTGCAGAGACGGCTGATCTCATTGAGAACGCGCTCAAGGGCAATTTAAGCTCATAAACTGTAACGCGGTATCATCAGTTCGGCTCTTTACGTTTTACGTAAATTTATGACAGACTGACAGTGATGAAACGCGTAAACACAACTTTGGCTATTTTGGCCTCGCTCCTATTGAGCGGCTCTGCTTTCGCGGTTGGGCCAATGGAGGTTCGTGCGGCTATGGACCTCGGGTCTTTTGAGACCGCTTATGTGCAGGCGAAAAATTTGGAAACCGCGGATGGCTACGCTCTCGCGGCGGAAATATTACTGTCCGAGATTATGATCGGCGCGGTAGAGAAAAATAAGAAGCAAGCCAAACGCGCCCGCAAATTAGCGGAAGAAGGTTTGGAACTCGACCCCACCCACCAAAATGCGCGGCTGCAATATGCCATCGCGGATGGGTTCATTACGCGCGAAACGGGCGACGTGTCGGCGTGGATGAAAAAACTGCCGCAGAAAACACATGAGATTGTAGAAGCGTATCGGACGGATTTTCCGGGTGACCCACGCGGGGATGCGTTGCTGGGGGCTTGGCACTTGGCGATTGCCCGTAAAGCCGGAGATAAAAATGCACAGAAATGGTTCGACGCGAGCATTCTGCAAGGGCGAGAACTGTTTCAACAAGCTCGGGTAACTGAACCTGATGATATCATTATCAGTGTAAATTATGCCTTTTCTCTTTTGGCGCTGGATGACGATGATTTTGGCGATACAGAAGAAGCCCGCATAATTTTAACAGAAGTCATGGAAACCCAGCCATCCAATTTTTTGAGCGGTGTGCTAAAAATCTATGCGGGCGAAGCCCTTACCCATATTGATGACCGCGATACCGTCAGTGATTATGTCGGAATGTTCTTGGACGGCGAAGTTCCGTCTATCTCCGAGGAGGATTAGCCGAACCGCTTTGCCGTTTGGTGTCGATATATTGTGAGATTGCGCGACTACGCCGCGGCGGTTTGTCAAGACTTTGAAATTATTGACTGACCGCGCGACTGAACTGCGGCGATTTGCAAATAGTAAAAACTATTGGCTGACCCAGATTATTCGCCCGATCCATTGGATGTGTTTACGGGGCAGGCTGCGGTCTTCATAGTCTGGATTGAGCGAGGCGAGCTCGACAACGGACTCTGTCAGTTTACGCAGCTCCTTGGCCATGACTTCCCCGTCCAGTGTTTTGACGACGACGCGATCTCCGCGCCGCACGTTGGCATTGGGCGCAACGAGGACTTTATCGCCAGCGCGTAAAACAGGGTCCATGCTGTCACCCGCAATTTCCAGCGCATAGACATTATCATCTAATTCGCCCGGAATGCGGACATCTTCCCAAGACCCGCCGCACGGAAAACCCGCATCATCAAAAAAGCCTTCATCTCCGGCTTGGGCGAGGCCGATAACGGGAACGGCCGGACCGGACGCGCCCTTGTTTTTCGCCATACAGGCAAAGTCTTCGAAATCCATATTGACTGTGCGCAGGACTTTGGAAATAGATTCGGTGGAGGGCCAGCGGGGTTTTCCGGCGTTGGTCACACGTTTGGATTTGTTAAAGCTGGTCGCGTCCAACCCGGCGTCACGCGCGAGACGGGACGGAGAGATAGAGAGTTTCAAGGCGAGGCGGTCAATCGCGCCCCAAATTTCATTGTGAGATAGCATGGAAAAGAGATAGGACTATATGCCTATTGGGTCAAATAAAAAGCCCGCCCAAGCCATACGCAAGGGCGGGATTTTCAAAATTCAGGGTGGGCTTAAAACTAGTTATAAGCACTTTCACCGTGGAGACTGACATCCAGTCCTTCAAATTCCTGTTCTTCAGTGACGCGCAATCCGAGCGTGATTTTCAGAAGCAAGAGGATAACAAAACTGGCGATGGCCGACCACGCAACAACTGCGGCTGTGCCGACGAGCTGGGTCATGAACACGCCGTCGCCTGTGCCGCCGAGAAACTCTGCAGAGAGAAGCGGTAGGATCAATATACCTAATATGCCGCCCACGCCGTGAACCGCGAAGACATCCAAGCTGTCATCGATTTTCAATTTCACGCGGATCAGATGAACGGCGAAATAACAGATCAAGCCGCCTGCCAGGCCGATGAGCAATGCGCCCCCCGGTCCGATAACGCCTGCTGCCGGAGTGACGGTCGCCAGACCTGCAATCGTGCCCGTTGCTGCGCCAACCAAAGTTGGTTTCTTATTGGTGAGCGCTTCAATTGCGATCCAAACCAATGTCGCGACAGAGGCCGAGATATGGGTGACGAGCAGAGCCATGCCTGCGCCGCCATCGGCTGCAAGCTGTGAGCCGCCGTTAAAGCCGAACCACCCGACCCAAAGCATGGACGCGCCGATCATGACAATCGCCGGACGATGCGGCACAGCCAACTCATTCGGGAAACCTTTTCGCTTACCGAGCATGAAGACATAGACGAGCGCAGAAATACCGGCTGTTGCATGGACGACGAGACCGCCTGCGAAATCAACAACGCCGCCGCCATAGTTGGAGAGCCAACCGCCGCCCCAAATCCAATGCGCTACGGGCGCGTAAACGATGAGAAGCCAAAGTGCGGTGAAGATCATGACGGGCAGAAATTTCACCCGCTCGACAAAAGCGCCGACGATAAGCGCCGGGGTGATAATGGCGAAGGTCATCTGAAAGGCGAGAAACACATTCTCAGGAATCGTCAGTTCATCGCGCAATCCGCCCACCGTCAAATCCTTGAGGAAGAGATTATCCAATCCGCCCCACCACGCATTAGCCCCGCCAAAGGCGATAGAATATCCGGCAACCACCCAAACAACAGACGCCAAGGCTGCAATCGCGAATACCTTCATCAAAACAGAGAGATAGTTTTTCGCGCGCACTAAGCCGCCGTAAAACAGTGCCAGACCGGGCAAGCTCATGAAAAGAACAAGCGCGGTTGCGGTTAAGACCCAAGCCGTATCACCAGAGCTAAATTCGGGCACGCTCTCTGCAGCGTCTTGCGCCATTGCGACTGAAGGCAGAGCTGTCGCAGCGAGCGCCAATCCTGCGGTTATAAAGTGTCGTGACATATGCTTTCCCCTGCACATTCTAATTTTGACGCAGAGCTAGAGCAGGAAACACCCTGATGCTGTGCTGAGGCGGGGCTAGAGTGTGCGTGGGTTAATCGCGCACATGTACGAGGCGCAAAAAGCCCGACTCTGCACAGGATGAGTGCGCGGGGACGGGCTTACGGTGTTCACCCAAACGAATGGGCGATGTAATCAAATGATCGGGGCCGGTTTGAGCCGGCCCCGTAAAGCTTAGCTATTCACAAATTCGGGATAGGCCGGAACGCCGATCTCGGTTTGGTCGAGACCGATATACTCGTCCTCTTCACTGACCCGGATGCCGATTGTCAGTTTCATTGCGAACCAGATGATGGCCGAGACAAGTGAGACAAACACGGCCACTGCGAGGACACCCATCAATTGCGCCATGAAAGTGATTTCCGGCGTTGTCAGGCAGACCACTAATGTCCCGAAGATACCCGCAACCAAATGGACCGGAATAGCGCCGACGACATCGTCAATCTTCAGCTTGTCCAAGAGCGGCACTGTCAGGCAGGCCAAGAGTGAACCGATGGCGCCGATCAGCAAAGCTGCCGGAACGCTCGGGTCAAGTGGTCCCGCAGTAATAGCGACCAATCCGGCCAGCGCACCGTTCAGCGCGAGAGTCAGGTCGATCTTGCCGTAGCGAAGCTGAGTATAAACAACCGCTGCTATGACACCTGCTGCCGCAGCCATATTCGTGTTCACGAAGACTTTTGCGATTGAATCAGCATCGTTGATTGTGCCCATGGCGAGTTGTGACGCGCCGTTAAAACCAAACCAACCGAGCCAGAGAATGAAGACACCCAAAGTTGCCAAGGTCATATTGGAGCCGGGAATAGGATTGACCTTCCCGTCTACATATTTGCCCTTACGCGCACCCAAGATGATTGCGCCCATCAGTGCCGCCCAGCCGCCTGTGGAGTGAACCAAGGTGGATCCGGCGAAATCAGAAAACTCAGACCCGAACATGGTGATATATTTGTCAGCGTTCAAGAAACCGCCGCCCCATTCCCAGCTACCAATAATAGGATAGATGAGACCTGTCAGAAGCAGGACAAAGATAAAGAAGGGCCAGAATTTAATCCGTTCCGCAACTGTACCCGACACGATAGAGGCGGTTGTCGCGCAGAACACCATTTGGAAGAACCAATCGGAATAGGAGGAATATCCCGTTCCGGCATCTTCCGGAGCATAGACATAGCCGCCTAAAAGACGCCCAAAAAATGAAATCTCTTCACCGGCTGGATTGGTCAACGCCCCAATGCTGCCGATGAAACCACCGTCAACGCCTGTGTACATCAAGTCATAACCGATCCACCAGAACATGAGGCCCGCGACTGAATAAAGTGTGATATTCTTCAGGCACTGCATGGACACGTTTTTCGTGCGGACAAAGCCCGCTTCCAACATGGCAAAACCCGCCGCCATCCACATGACGAGGAATCCGCCAATAAGGAAAAGTAGCGTATTGAAAACAAAGGCGCTGTTAATTGTCGAGGCCTCAACCGTTGCGGCCAGACCTTCTAAAGTCGGCGCGTCTTGCGCCAGTGCTATTGAGGGGACAAGCACAGCGATTGCTGCTGCCCCGCTCAGAATTTTCGCGAATTTACGCATTGGAGTTCCCTTCCACTCTTGTGTCATGGGATTGCCATGCGGATAGGAGTGGGTGGGCGCGAGTCGGTTCGGCGGCTTCAATAGAGGCGGGATAGCCGCGCGCATTTTCTGTGCGCCTTCTCGGTCCCTATGCCTTATGGCTGTGCGCAGAGGAAAACGCAGGTAAAGAGGAATCACATGAAACGCGACGCCCGTATATATAAAGTGCTGACATTGGATCAGTGGGCCGATTTTGAGGCGAAGGACGTCTTCTCTGGCTCGCCCGTGGATGTAGCTGATGGCTATATCCACCTCTCCTGCGCGTCGGAGTTAAAGGCAACGCTGGATAAATGGTATGCAGACCAACCTATTGTCGTTTTGCTGCAAATTGAGGCGGAAGCCATTGAGCCGGACCTGAAATATGAAGTGTCTCGTGGAGGTGTGGCGTTCCCGCACCTTTATGCAGATTTACCGATGTCTTCGGTGGGGACAGTGTGGCTGGTCTCGCCGGAAGAGGATGGCTATAGGCTGCCGACCGACTTGAAAGCGAATTGAGCTAGAAAGCCCATTATGAGCCTGATTTACAAAACCGGAACCGCTCTGCTGCGCCGCCTCCCGGCCGAGCGCGCCCATGTGACAACGGTGAAACTCCTGCGCGCGGGGTTTGGACCTAAAGGCGGGGCGATTACATCCGATGTATTGAAAACCTCCGTCGGAGGATTGGAGCTTCCTAATCCGGTCGGTCTCGCTGCCGGGTTTGATAAGGATTGCGATGTGCCGGATGCGATGCTCGGCGCGGGCTTTGGGTTTGTCGAATGCGGCACGGTCACGCCCCGCCCGCAAGTGGGCAATGCCCAGCCGCGCCTCTTTCGCCTTGTCGAGGACGAAGCCGTCATCAACCGCATGGGATTTAATAATCGCGGGCTTGACCATTTCTCTGAGCGTCTTCGGGCGCGCAAAGGTAATGGCGGTATTGCCTCTCCTGGAATCGTGGGCGCAAACCTCGGCGCGAATAAGGACAGCGACGACCGCGCCGCAGATTATGTCACGGGGCTGACGCGCCTCTGGGGCCATGCCGATTATTTCACAATTAATATCAGCTCGCCCAACACGCCGGGTTTGCGTAAGCTCCAAGGCGCGGATGAAATGGAAGACCTGCTCGGCCGGATCGCGGAAACCCGCGCGGCCCTGACGGGGGATGATCCCAGCGTTCCGATTTTCCTCAAAGTCGCGCCCGATGTTGACGTCACGCAAATCGACCGCATTGTTGAACAGGCGCGCACTTACGGCATGAACGCGATTATCGTCTCCAACACCACCCTGGACCGACCGGAGACTTTGCAAAGCGAGCATTGCGGGGAAGGCGGCGGATTATCGGGCCAACCTTTGTTTGAGAAGTCGACCAAAATCCTAGCCGAATTTTTTGATGCCGCAGACGGTAAGATTGACCTTATCGGCGTTGGCGGAATTGGCAGCGGCGAACAGGCCTATGCGAAAATCCGCGCTGGCGCGAAAGCGGTGCAGCTCTACTCCGCGCTCGTCTATAAAGGCCCGCAGCTCGTCGCCGAAATCTGCGCCGATCTCGAAGCCCGCGCGAAAGCAGACGGATT
>Ga0209831_1002466_pt1 | contig 16080 bp, 10 predicted proteins | sample Maine_Asex4_meta_FD_187451 | JGI IMG/M metagenome (GOLD analysis project Ga0209831, IMG submission 187451) | Marine algal microbial communities from Maine, USA - Maine_Asex4_metaG (SPAdes) (version 2) | ecosystem: Host-associated > Algae > Red algae > Unclassified | place: Maine, USA | collected...
GGCGTGCAGCCGAGCTAGTTCTAAACCGATTCCGCCCGAGGCTCCCGTAACAAGTGCAAGGTTTTTCATCGTCTATTTGATTTAAATGAGTGATGCATGGAAATATAAAAGTTGCTGGATTGTCGCAGCAAATGCTGTGCCGACGATCCCATTAAAGACTGTGTAAAAATTCTTGCGAATTTTATTTCTTATCCCAATATCTTATCCGCTGCGGCGAACAGAACAATCGAGCAAGAAAAACAGGGTTGGCAGAAAGAGGTTAGTCCGATGGCGTTTCACATACCATTCAATCAACGGCGATCAAAACAGCAGCGCAGCCCCGTATACATTGGATTCGATCCGCCCCGTCGAAAATTCAACTGGTGGGGATTTAATGGTCTATGGATATCTCTGGTCAGCCTGTTGACGCTAGGTTTTACATCGCCCGTACCGCTGTTGATCAGCCTCAACGGTCTACGAAGAAAGAAGGGGCCTCAGAAGGCAGCCATCGCCGGCACGTTGCTGTCCCTTTTGGGGGTGGCGATTGCCAGCTCCATCGTCGCGTTGACATTCGCCAGTCATCGCGCCAATCAACATCGCCGGCTTGAATCGAAAGCCGCCCGAATCGTCGCCAAACAAAAATCAGAAACGCAACAGCTGATCGCGGTCGCCACTGACGAACTGGAAACCTATCGTGACAGTCACGGCGGCACGTTGCCATCGATCATTGATTCTAACATGTTGGTTATTAAGCACATTGATCCTTGGGGCGAATCGTTACGCTTTGACGGACATGGAGATCATGCAATTATTCGCAGCGCCGGGCCCGACAATCAATTCGAATCCAATGACGACGTGACAGTTAAACTGAATGGCAATACAGACCAACACGACCGGTTGCTATCGTTGTAAGGCCGCCCTGCCCTGCCCCGCGAAAGTTTGACTCGCGCAACCGAACGATTGAGGTATAAATTTAAGATTTACCATTGTCAAATTTTGCCAACGCGGCAATCACCTTCACCAGTTGCTCTTTCAATTGCTCCAGCGAATCACGTTCGCGCTGAACGATCTCCGGCGGAGCACTACCGACGAATTTTTCGTTGGCCAGCTTCTTTTCTTTACCACCAATGTTTCCTTCAAGCTTCTTCTTCTCTTTCTCCAATCGTTTGATCTCTGCGTCCACATCGATCAAACCTTCAAGGTCAACGAAAATCTCAATGTTGTCTTGAGCGATCAGCGCGTTGATCTCCGGCGCTTCTACCTGAGTGCCCATCGACACCAATTCCGCCGATGCCATACTGGAAAAGTACCCAGCCATCGGCTTTAGTGATGCTGCGTAGTCCTCTTCGCAGCGGATCAGAAACTTGATGGCTTTCTTAGGGGGAAGATTCTGACGTGAGCGAATCTCGCGCAAACTCCCCAGTACCGATTGGAATCGCGCGAATTGAGTTTCGATCTCAGGGTTGGCCCATTTTTTATCAATGACGGCCCATGACGCACCAATCAAGCAATCGCTGGCCTCGGTGACGGTTTCTAATCCACGTCCATGCGCGAAGCGATTTAATTGCTCCCAGATGGCTTCGGTAACAAACGGCGTGACCGGGTGCAACATTCTCAACAACTGGTCCAATGCAAATACGAGGATGCGCTGAGCATGAGGCCGGCGGACATCGTCGGCTAGTCGATCTTTGAGGATCTCGACAAAGAAACTGCAAAAATTATCCCAAGCGAAGTTATAAAGCTCACGCGTTGCTTCGGCATAGCGATAACCTTCCAGCGCGTCAGTGACGTTCTGGGAAACGGTGTACAACCGGCTAAGAATCCAGCGGTCCTCTACCCTCAGATTAGATTCCTCGATCGGAGCGCCTTCATAGCCTTCCAAATTCAGCATCGCAAATCGCGATGCATTCCAGAGCTTATTCATGAAGTTTCGCGCGACTTCGAAACGTTCACTGATCACAGGACCGCGCGGCAATTTAAGATCGGCTTCATCTTCGGCCCACTGCGTGTGAAACTTGTTCTTGCACTTCGGGCACTCCACTACCGGCAACACACGATTCTTTACCGTTTGAGGGATGCTGGCTTGGCAAGATTCGACAGGGCATTCGAATTGCACCGGCATCCGCACGTCCTGTGTTTCGGTGGTTAGATTCGCCATTCCAAATCGGAGCGCATCCGCGCCAAACTTATCGATAACATCCAAGGGGTCGATGCCATTTCCCTTCGATTTCGACATCGTCTCGCCGTTACCGTCCAAGATTTTTGGGTGAATGAAAACGGAAGTGAAAGGAACTTTATCCAAGTTGTTCAGTCCCATGATCACCATCCTCGCCACCCACAGTGTGATAATGTCGCGGCTGGTGATCAGCGCGGCTGTTGGATAAAAGTAGTCAAGTTCGTCTGTTTTCTCGGGCCATCCCAACGTTGAATGCGGCCACAGTGCAGAGCTGAACCAAGTATCTAAAACGTCTTCCTCTCGCACCATGCCGACGGATTCAAGTTCGTTCTCTAAGGTCTCCGAAGCGTCTTCTACGCAAACGTGCAGCGTGAAATCAGGCAGACCCAACTGAGCCCGTTTTTCCGGATCGGTTTCCGAGGAAGGCTCCGTTTGAATCGACGCCAGCTGTTCGTCGAACGACTTAAGTGCTTTGATCTGCGCGATCAGCTTGTCGACAGCGTCTTGATCAGAGCACGCTTTTGACCAAACGGGAATTTGATGGCCCCACCACAGCTGCCGTGAAATTGGCCAATCGCGTTTCTCGCCCAGCCAAGACAGATAACCTTTGGTGTACCGATCAGGCGTAATCTTGACCTCACCTGATTCAACGACGTCCATTGCCGACTGCGCGAGGGTGTCCATTTTCACGAACCATTGGTCGGTTAAGTAAGGTTCGATCGGCGTCCCACTGCGATCGGACATCGGCATCTCGATGGCGCGGTCTTCGATTTCCTTTAACAGCCCCAACGCTTCTAAGTCATCAACGACTTTCGTGCGGGCCTGCTTCATATACAAACCTTGGTAGCTGCCGGTTTCCGCATTGAGCGTCCCGTTAGCGTTCATGATGTTAATCATCGGCAGCCCTGCTCTTTTGCCGACTTCGTAGTCATTGGGGTCGTGAGCCGGTGTGATTTTAACGCAACCCGAACCGAGTTCCGGCTTCGCCCATACATCGGTCACCAACGGAATCTCACGATCGGCTAAAGGTAGTTTCAGCATCCGACCGTCGTTAGCCATGTCGCGTAGTAGCTCTAAGGGCGCTAACATTTCCTTGCGGCGATCAGACAGTGCTTCGATTTGTGCATCGATCGCCGGTTTCTCAGCGGCGGACGCTTTTTTAAACTTTGCCTTCAACTCGGATTCAACTTTTGACAGCGCCGCAGCCGGATCGGGATGCACAGCAACTGCAGTATCGCCCAGCATCGTTTCGGGCCGAGTGGTGGCAACAGTGACGTGATGGGGTTCGCCCGGTTTGGGATCGATTACAGGATACATGAAATGCCAGAAGTGACCGTTGACCGATTTGTTCTCAACCTCATCGTCGCTGACGGTCGTTCCCAGATGCGTGTCCCAGTTCACCAATCGTTTGCCGCGATAGATAAGAGATTTCTGAAACAAATCAAAGAACGTTTTCCGCACCGCTCGCGCACAGGTGTCATCCAGCGTGAAACGAGTCCGGTCCCAATCGCAACTGCAACCCATCTGTTTGAGCTGTCCGAGGATGCGTTTTTCGTATTGTTGCTTCCATTGCCAGATGCGGTTGACCAGTTCCTCGCGCCCCAAGTCGTGACGCGACTTGCCTTCGAGATCCTTAATGCGTTTTTCAACACGCGCTTGCGTGGCGATGCCGGCGTGATCGGTGCCCGGCATCCACAGTGCATTGAAACCCTGCATTCGTTTCATGCGGATCATCACGTCTTGCAACGTGTTGTTGAGCGCGTGGCCCAAGTGCAACGCCCCAGTGACATTGGGAGGCGGGATGACAATCGTATAGGGTTTTTTCTTGGGGTCGGGTTCGGCATGGAACCAGCCACCGGACTGCCAAGACTCATAGATTTTGTCTTGTGCCGTTTCGAAATCAAAGCGGCTGGGAATGTCTTGTGGATCGGGGGGCGTTGTCATTTGAGTCTGATTCTATAAGTGCGGTCGGCCAGCTGATTTGGCCAAAACAAGGGCATATTCTGCGTCCCACTTTATAGAAGATCATCCCCCAATCCCCAACCACGGAACCGGGGAATTCTTGGATCGGCATAGGTTTTTTGAAGATGTGCGCCTACAGAAGGTTAAAAACCTGCTCTACGTGGGGCAGGTTTTCAGCCTGCCAATTCACCCTTTGTAGGTAATCGAAAAAAGGGCTTCTCAGTCGTGAGAAGCCCCTCATCAGTTTCAGATGAAATTGCTGCAGCAGCAAAAACTAGCTGCCAGTATCTTCATCTTCCTTATTTAGCCAAATTTTGTCGGTTGGAGATCTGTTAAAAAAAGCAAATAGAAAAATGACGATTAAAAGCCATATCCCTGTTCCAGTCAAAATCCATGAAGTCAAAGCCGTTGGCTTTAGCCAAACTAAAGCAGCGCCTCTTTAACAATCACAAACAGCGCGATGAACAAGAGAAACCATGCAAACCCAATCTTGAGGGCGTTTGGAGAAATTCGATTTGCTACGGCCGAACCCAGCAACACTCCCATAAACATCGCGGCGAAAAATTGTGCCAAAAACAGAACGTTAATCGCTGCTCCCTGCGTCCACAAATCACCCGCGAAACCGATGGTCGATTTGATCGCGACGATCAACAACGTGGTGCCCACTACCGTACGCATCTCCAGTCCCATCACGATTACCATCAGCGGTACCAGCATCACGCCGCCGCCTGCTCCCACGAACGCGGAGAGAATTCCAATCGCCAGCCCGCAAATCAATAGGATCGCAAAGTACCGTAAGGGCCGTTCAGTTCGTAAACGCGGATTCGGTTTGAGATCGCTGCCTATCAATCCGATCATCGTCGCCCACGACAACAATACGACGCTGGCAAAAATTATCATCACAAACGTGCGTTTGCTCAGTTGATAGCCGCCAGCCTCAAAAAGAATCGCTGGCACCATCTCAAACAACCAACCCCTGACCAGCAATGTCCCAACCAATACCGGCACTGCCAGTGTGATCGCCGTGGCGTAGTCGACTTCTTTTTTTCGGATGCGGGGCACGACGCCTATCACCGCGGTGGCACCGGTTAGTATCAACGTGTATCCGGTAGCTAGTTGTATCGGAATTCCAAAAAGATACGTGAACGTAGGTAGTAGCAGTGAACCACCGCCCCCGGTCATCCCCAATGTAAGTCCGACAAACACTCCAATCAGAAAACGTAAGCCTTCAAAAATGGTATTGGCCATTGCGTTTGCGAGGGATCGATAGAGATGAGTTGAGGAATCAGACCGAATTGTTTTGCTTCGCCAACGCGAAACCAATAGAATAACTTATGATTGCCGAAAAATGATCGTCGGATAAGTGGAGTCAACCAAAATGAGTAAGAACAATGCAATGCCGGACGAAGATAGCCAAAAAAACGAGATTCAGCATCTAGTTTCGCTTGTCGAAGGCTCTCGCAGCGTTTACTGGGTGGCCGATCTGCATTCTGGCAAGCTGCTCTACCTAAGCCCGTCCGCTCAAAGAGTTTTCGGTTGGGATCCGCAAGAACTTTCAAACAAAACAAATTGGCGATCCGAAATCGTGCTTGGAGAAGACCTTGCTCAACTCAATCATCAGCTGGGCAACCTCGACCAAGACGCTTCGGTCGACTTAATTTATCGAATCGTGCAGCCCGACGGTAAGCAAAAGTGGATTGAAGACCGAGTCTCAGTGCTGCCCGGCGGCCAAGCTCGAATTGGCGGTGTCGCAACCGATGTCACCCAGCGCGAGGTTGAAAGCCGCCGATTGAAAAACGCCGAATCCGCGTATCATTCGCTGGCTGAGGCTATTCCGATGAGCGTGGTTTGCAAAGATAAAGAAGGCAAGATCATTTTCGCAAATAAACAGTATTGCGAAACCGCTCAAAGGAAACTTGAGGATCTGATCGGCAAAACGAGCTTCGATTTATTCCCGGCAGATGTTGCGAAGCGGATTACGCAAAAGGATCAGAAGGTAATCAATCAACGCGAGCTCTTTCGGACGACCGAAAAACATCTACACCCGGGAAATACTACCGCTTACATTGAAACGTTCACCTTCCCAGTTCTCAATAGCGCTGGACAAGCGACCGGTTACCAAGTCGTCTATCACGACATATCTGAAAATAAGCATTTGGAACAGGCTGGCGATCGCGAACGCTATCTACTTAAAGCGCTCTTGGATGCGATTCCACACTACGTTTATTTTAAGGACGGGCAAAGCAGGTTCCTCCGTGTCAGCCAGTCTATGGCAGCAAAATATGATCTGGCATCCCCTGATGAGATGTTAGGCCTATCCGATGCCGACTTTTTGACAGAGGTCGGCGATCGTATGAAGGATGAACTTGCGCTCTTCGAAGGTAAAATTGACATTGTCGAAAAAGTGGAATTTGAAGTTGAGGCCGACGGAAGTGACAAGTGGGTAGCGACGACGAAACTGCCGCTGAAGGATTTGCAAGGTAAACTCGTGGGCAGCTTTGGAATCTCTCGTTGCATCACCGAACAAAGGCGGGCCGAGGCACTACTTAGTCGGGAACGTGACCGACTGAAGACGATTATCGATAACGTGCCAGACTTAATTTTTCTTAAAGACCGACATGGCCGCTTTATCAACGGAAATAAAGCGCTCCTCAATACCTTAGAGGTTGGCTCTATCGACGACTTGATCGGTAAAACCGATTTTGATTTCTGGCCCCCAGAATTGGCTTCCAATTACGTCGCAGATGATCAGCTGGCCATGCGGGAGGGACGACCACTCAACGATAAGGAAGAGAAATCATATGATGCCGATGGCAATGAGCTGTGGTATCTGACCAGTAAGGTGCCTTTATTTGATGACAACGGCGAAGTCACAGGACTCGTCGGCATCGCTCGCGACATCACAAAGTCCATCCAAACAAAGCAGCAGTTGTCCGCTGCGAAAGATGCCGCCGACGATGCAAACCGCGCTAAAAGTGATTTCTTGGCCAACATGAGTCATGAGATTCGTACGCCCATGAACGCCATCATCGGAATGACCGAGCTTCTATTAGATTCGAAATTGCAGCGACATCAATTTGATTACCTGCAGATGATTCAAGGCTCCGGTGAAGCGTTGCTCAATGTGATCAACGATATTTTAGATTTCTCGAAGATCGAAGCCGGAAAACTCGAACTTGATCCAGTCGATTTTGGCCTTCGCCATTCCATCGGCGGTACAATGAAAACGCTTGCCACCCGAGCCCACGACAAACAGCTCGAACTTGCCTTCCGCGTCCGAAACGAAGTTCCCGAAGCCCTCTTCGGCGATGTGGGTAGACTTCGGCAGGTGATCGTGAACTTGGTGGGCAACGCAATCAAATTTACCCAGGAAGGTGAAGTCCTGGTTGATATTGGTGTCAGCCAACGCACCGAGGACAACGTCACTTTACTGGTGAAGGTTTGCGATACGGGTATAGGGATGTCCGAGGAGGCCTGTGCGAAGGTCTTCGAAGAATTTCAACAGGCGGATACTTCAACAACGCGGCGGTATGGTGGAACCGGGTTGGGACTGACCATCTCCTCGAGACTTGTCGAAATGATGGACGGTAAGATTGGCGTCAAAAGTACCCTTGGCGAAGGCAGCGAATTTTTCTTCTCCGTAGACATCAGCATTGGTGACGAAGCTGAATTGAAACGAATGCCCGTCATTGTCGGCGGTACGCGTGTATTGGTGGTCGATGATAACGAGACCAATCGTTTGATATTGAAAGAAATGCTGCATAGTTGGGGGATGCTCCCGGCGACCTGTTCGGGACCTGAACCGGCGATGGCGATGTTACGAGAGCAATTTGATAAAGGTACGCCATTTCAGCTGATTCTTTCGGACGTCCAGATGCCAGGCACCGATGGTTTCATGATGGCTGAACAAATTCGAAACGCCGAAGAAGCGATTCGAGATATCCCCATCATCATGCTGACCTCAGCAACGCGCGTGGGCGATGTGGAGGACCGTGAGCGTCTTAAAATTGCCAGTTGCATTATGAAACCGGTGACGCAATCTGAATTGTTCAACAGTATTATCGACGTGATGGGCCTGGATTCCACTCATTCAATCGTGCGGCAAAAGAGGGCGAATGTATCCCCGGTAGTTTCCATTAGCAGAAAACTCAATGTGTTGCTGGCCGAGGATAACAAGGTGAATCAGACGTTGGCGGTGAACTTGCTTGAGAAACAGGGGCATCATGTCGACGTCGCCGACAATGGTAAAGAAGCCGTCACGATGGCTGCTAATGGCACTTACGATCTAGTGTTAATGGATGTTCAAATGCCGATCATGGACGGGTTGGATGCAACTCGCGCCATTCGCGCCCGTGAGGAAGATGAGGGCGGGCATCTATTGATCGTTGCGATGACCGCACATGCGATGAAAGGTGACAGAGAGCTCTGCCTTGAATCCGGCATGGATGATTATCTTTCCAAGCCAATTCGAATCAAAGATTTTACGGCTAAGATCAAATCGTTGGTTGAACCCGAAGAAAATGCACCACCTCAAATGAAGACTGAGGACAAATTAGCCTCAGTTGAATCAATTCCAGGGGATGCATCGGAAGAACCGGAAGAAGATTCGATCGAACTCGAGACAAGTGTGCCGCCAAGCGATGGGCATGTCGATTGGGAACTGGCGGCCAAAGCGACGGGCAATGACGCCGGTTTGTTGCGTGAGTTGGTTTCCATTTTCTTGGATGAACTGCCTGGTCTTCTACAGCGACTTAGCGAAGGGGTCACTGCTGGTGACGGGGATATGGTGAAGAAAGTAGCTCATAAAGTCAAAGGTTCCGTCCTGTTCCTTAACACAGAAAAACCGTTCGAATACGCTTCAAAGATCGAGCAGATGGGAGCCGACGATCAACTTGAAGATGGTGAAGAGGTGTTCGCTGAACTGAAACAGCATTTCGATTCTTTGGCGGATGAACTCAGGAATTATCTCGGGTAGCCTCAGAACGTTACTTAGAATCGTTTTTCATTTATTCGTAGCTCGATGTTGCTACGTACTTTCTTTTTTGGCTCCAATGGGCTTAGTCGGATGATATTGGCTCGGCGTTGGTGAAAAAACCTTCTGCAAACACGTGCTGTGTGAAAAACCAATTGGGTTAACCTCCACTGAGGGCCAGCAGCTGGTGGATGCTGGTAAAACGCATCCGAATCTCAAACTGATGGAGGCGTTCATGTATCGCCATCATCCTCAATGGCAGTACGCGCGATCTCGAGTCGCTGATGGAAGCATTGGGCGACTGTGCTCAATCCAATCGCACTTTTCGTATTTTAACGATGACGCCCAGAAAATTCGCAACAACGCAGATATGGGCGGCGGTGGGCTCATGGATATTGGGTGCTACAACATCTCTTTGTTGCGATTTATCTGCGGTACTGAACCACTTCGCGTTGTCGGTGCAGTTGAATACGATCCAGACTTTAATACCGATCGTTTTGCCACTGCTATCCTTCAGTTTCCTGAAAATGTAACTTCCACGTTCACTTGCTCCACCCAAATGACGCCATGGCAGCGCGTCAATATTTTCGGAACGCTGGGGAGAATCGAAATCGAAATTCCCTTCAATGCTCCGCCGCAAAAGCAAAGTCGGACGTGGTAGCAAACCGATGGCAAACCTGAGCTTGTTGAGCACCCTGCCTGCGACCAGTACACGCTGCAGGCAGATGTAATGGCAAGGGCGATACTCGATGATACACCCGTTCCGACGCCGATAGAGGACGCGGTGGCGAACATGAACGTAATCGAAGCCATTCGGCAAAGCGCTGAAGAAAAAGGTTGGGTGGAGCTTCCTGCGTCCCCGTCGTTGGATGGATTATTAATCCGCTGGCATACAAAAGACTAAGGAGCTGTGAATTTATTCAACCGTCATCAGCCGCAACGCGATAGCGTCCGGTCTCACCCGCTTGAAACCGGACGCTATCGCGTGGCGGCTGATAAATTCTGCAAACCTTCGCTGCAGATTTACAGCCTCGGAGTGAAACTCCATCTTACAGGGGGCAATAACTCAACTGCCACTCTCCTAATAGCAAGCAAACCAAACCAAAGTGTCAAAAAAAAAGGGCTGCGGTTTTCAACGCAGCCCTTTCCTGATTTTCAACTCGACCGCTAGGTCCTAATCTTCCGAACCCGAATCTTCGGTGTTCTCTTGGCCATCACCAGCGCCCACGCCAACGGCTTCTTCAGGCTTTTCCGGGGCCGGCGGTTCAACCCATTCGCTGTTGAACTGCAGTTGCTTGAGCTTGCCGTCATCGTCCCGCATGGCTTCGACTACGATTTTGTTCTTACCTTCGAATGTGCCCTTGAGCAGTTCTTCAGACAGCGGATCTTCGATGTAGTTTTCCAAAGCGCGACGTAACGGACGAGCACCGTAGTCGAGGTTGGTCCCCTTTTTGATTAAGAACTTCTTCGCATCGTCGGTCAGTTCTAACATGTAACCGCGTTCTTCCAAACGAGCCAGAATTTTGGTCAGCTCGAAATCAACGACGATTTCCAGATCCTTCTTCTCCAAGTGGCGGAAGATGATCGGTTCTTCAGAAAGACGATTCAAAAATTCAGGTCGGAACGCTTTGTTGATTTCATCGTACACCCGCTCCTTCATGCTTTCGAACGATTGATCGTCGCCTGCACTGGGCAGACCGAAACCAGATTCGTTTTTGATCTGATGAGCACCAACGTTGGTGGTCATGATCAAAATCACGTTCTTAAAGTCAATGTTGCGTCCGAAGGAGTCGGTCAAGCGACCTTCCTCCATCACCTGCAGCAACGTATTGAAGATGTCCGGATGAGCCTTCTCGATTTCGTCCAGCAACACAACGCTGTATGGCCGACGACGAATCTTCTCGGTCAACTGACCACCTTCTTCGTAGCCAACGTATCCCGGAGGGGCACCGATCAGACGCGAAAGGTTATGCTTCTCCATGTATTCGGACATGTCGATCGTGACCAAAGCATCGCTGTCGCCGAACATGAACTCGGCCAGCGCTTTGGCGAGCAACGTCTTACCAACACCCGTCGGGCCGGCAAACATAAAGCAACCGATCGGCCGGCGAGGATCTTTAAGACCACTGCGGCTTCGGCGGACAGCTTTGGAGATAGATTTGACCGCATTGACCTGACTGACGACCGTTTTGTGCAGTTCGTCTTCCATCTTCATCAAACGCAGCGAATCTTCGGTCGACAGACGTGTCAAAGGAACACCGGTCATCTTAGAGATCACCTCAGCGATGATCTCTTCATCGACGACACCGTCAGTTTGCTGAGACTTTTCACGCCATTCGCGTTTGATTTGATCTTTCTTCTTGCGAAGTTTGTCAGCTTGATCACGCAAAGATGCCGCTTTTTCGAAATCTTGATTCGCGACGGCGTCTTCTTTTTCTTTGTTCAAGCGTTCGATGTCTTCGTCGATCTCCTTGAGATCTGGCGGACGAGTCATCGTACGCAATCTCACGCGGGCACCGGCTTCGTCAATCACGTCGATCGCTTTATCAGGCAGGCAGCGCCCCGTGATGTAGCGGCTGGATAGATCCACCGCGGCAACGACTGCGTCGTCGGTGATCTGAACACGGTGATGTTCTTCGTAACGCTTCCGCAATCCTTTGAGAATCTCCACCGTTTCGTCCTGAGACGTTGGTTCGACGATGATCTCTTGGAAACGACGGGCCAGCGCGTTGTCTTTTTCGATGTACTTCCGGTACTCGTCCAGCGTCGTCGCACCGATACATTGGATCTCGCCACGGGCAAGTGCCGGTTTGAGCACATTCGCTGCGTCAATCGCACCTTCAGCACCACCGGCACCGACGAGCGTATGAAGTTCGTCGATGAAAAGAATTGTGTTTTTGGCTCGGCGGACTTCGTTCATGACCGCTTTGATGCGTTCTTCGAACTGGCCGCGGTATTTCGTGCCGGCAACCATCATCGCGAGATCCAAAACGACGATTCGTTTGTCAGCCAAGATCTCAGGCACATCGCCCGAGACGACCAACTGAGCGAATCCTTCGACGATCGCGGTTTTGCCTACGCCCGCTTCGCCGAGCAGAACTGGATTGTTCTTGGTACGTCGGCAAAGGACCTGAATCGCACGTTCGACTTCTTTGGCCCGGCCGATGACTGGGTCCAACTTGTTTTGCTTTGCCAGTTCGGTAAGGTCGCGACCAAAGCTGTCTAAAGCAGGAGTCTTGGATTTTCCAGACTTGCCTGAAGACGACTCTCCGCCGCCAGCACCGGCACCGGCGCCTTCACGGCCACCGCGTTCAGAACCTTCGCCACCTTCAAGGCCGTTGCCCAAAAGGTTCAGGACTTCTTCGCGGACGTCTTCCAGTTTCATGCCCAAGTTCATTAACACTTGAGCCGCGACGCCCTCTTGCTCCCGCAATAGACCCAACAAAATGTGTTCGGTGCCGACGAAGTTGTGCGCCAGTTGGCGTGCTTCTTCCATCGAATACTCGATGACTTTTTTGGCGCGCGGTGTTTGAGGAAGCTTGCCCATCGTGATCATTTCAGGCCCACTTTGGACAAGTTTCTCAACTTCCAAACGGATCTTGCGAAGATCGACATCCAAATTTTTAAGGACGTTTGCCGCGACGCCAGTCCCCTCTTTGACCAGCCCCAGCAACATGTGCTCGGTCCCGATATATTCGTGATTGAATCGTTGAGCCTCCTGATTGGCCAACTGCATCACCTTGCGGGCTCGGTCGGTAAACCTTTCGTACATTCAAATGTCCTCTTTTTGACCCTATTTAAAACCGACATGCATCATCGGTTTGTAATTTTGTTTTTTTATGTGGGGCAGGTTTTTAACCTGCCTTGTCCACGCCGACAGGTTAAAAACCTGCCCCACCCTCACACCGACTTCTTCAAACTGATTTTTCAACCGCCAAGACTTTGCCCTGTCGGTTGATCTTCTTCACTCTGACAAAACCATCGTTGTTCGTCTTACCATTTTCAACCTGCCGATCTGGCGGCGAGTTCTCATGATTTGCAATTAGTTCTAGCAACTTCCGTTCCCGCAGGATTTCGGACCGCCACATTTCCGCTTCATCAAACATCTCCAGCGTCTCAAGTTGTCGCCAAGCATTATCGAATTTCCGCGTGTGCCTATATAGCGTTGCTAACAGCAATCGCGATTCGATGTCACGTGGAGTTTGAGATAACTGTTTTCGCAACAATCGTTCAGCCGCATCCCAGTGCCCCTTTAAGTATTCGCCTCTAGCGTCAAGAAACAAGGCGTCAGACGAATCTAAGACCGTTTGACCGGTCCGAGACTTCACTGACATCACGTCAGGCAGATTTTGAAAAGCGATCCATGCGGTGGCTGCCCAAATCGAAAAAATCACAGGCCAAGCGATCGCCGTGAACGTTTCGTCGACGAAAATGCCCGTCCAAATGAAGGTGGAAATGATAGCCAGATTCAGCACAATCGAAAAAACGATCGCCACCATCAAGGAAGACCAACGGCCGCGAAACCAAAGTCCCGGAAGGCCAGGCCAACAACACAACAGTACCGGTCCCCAATTCATGGGTAGAACCTCCAACATCCTTGCTAAATAAATACCACCACAAAACGATCCATGCTTCGGCGAAATCAAAAGATTTGGTGGCCGCCAAGATTTAAGTATCAATTCCTCGGGTTTTTACGTCAATCGCAATCAGCCATTCCTGCAGAGTTTGACGACGATACAATAGATGTTTCGCTGGCACAAATTAACTGCCAATTTGGCGTTGCTTTGGGTTTGGGGCGTGTTTGTTCCCAATTAGTTTTACAGTTTTCTGCCGTTTTTCAGCCATTTTTTTAACGGTTGGCCCAAATTTGGGGCCAGTAAGGATTCCTTGCCGACATGGACTCTTCTTATCTTGCCGCCCTGCCCTGCCCCGCTGTCTACATATTAATCGATGGCCGGTCGTGGAAGCAGGGGCAAGCTGCGTTTGACAATCAAATCAATGAATTGATCCAGGCAGGCGTTCGCTTGATCCAGTTTCGTGATAAAACGATCTCTGACCGCGCCCATGTCGCCGCTGGACAACGGCTGAGCCAGCTTACCAAATTAACGCCGACGGCATGGATCATGAACGACCGGGTCGACCTAGCGATTGCTGCCGAGGCCGACGGCGTGCATCTGGGCCAAGACGATTTGCCGATCGAGGTCGCTCGCAAGATGATGCCGCAAGGGACGTTGATCGGCGTCTCCACCCATTCGATCCAGCAAGCACGGGCAGCGGAGGCCAGCGGAGCGGACTACATCGGCGTCGGTCCGGTGTTTCAATCTCAAACAAAGCAGTTCAGCGATTTTGTCGGCGTCGATCTGGTGTCAGCGGTGGCAAAAGAAATTAAGATCCCGACGTTTGCGATTGGTGGAATCAATCTTGAAAACGTGTCCCAGATTCACGACGCGGGTTTGAACCGTATCGCGGTTTCTGGCGTGGTCAACAATGCAGAGGATCCGGCTGTCGTGGTAAAGGAACTACTATCGGGGTTAAATGGATAGTTCCCCCGACCCGCTTTCCGCCTCAGGGCGATGCCACGAGAACTACTGAGCGTTCAAATCCCAGTCGTACTTTAAAAACTTAACCTTGTATTTGCCGCTGGTAACCAGCTTTTGGGCGGCCGGTGGAAAGTTAGGACTGAGCTTTTGCATCTGTTGCTGTTGCGTGCTGCCGAAATCAGAACCAAACCAATTGATGATCTGACTTAACCTCAACGTCTTGCCCTCGACGTGCAGGTTTTGCTGCCGGCTGAAGAAGTCTTTGGAATTCGCCGCCAGCTGGTTTTCCAAACGATCTGCAACATAAGCTTCGTTCAGCAACCGAGGACAGCCGATCGACGCACACACGATCGCGAAGTGGATCCTCGGCTCGTTCATTTTTCGCAAGATCTTGTGCTCGATATCTTCCAGCGAAACCCGTTGGTCGCCCGCAGTGAAGATCAGGTTCTTCCAGATGTTGTATCCAATTAACTTGGCAGTGTGATTGCGAATGCTGGTCGTAGGGTAGACTCGCAAAATACCCTCGATCGTGACCGCGTTGTACGCGTTAATCCAATACGCCAGTTGTGCTTCGCGGCTGGCCTGCACGTCGGGATTGGCGCGGCTTAAGTTTTCCAGATAAGTTTTCAGCAGATCCCGATCTGCGGCGGTTTGATGCCACGCCATGTAGTTGACAAGCCCATCGGCATCGACGTATTTCTTCAGCAATTGATCAAAGGCCGAATGATCAATCTGATCGATTGAAACCTGTTGGTTGGCCGGCCATTGACGCCCCGCATTTTCCTCAGCACTGGCGATAACCGTCAGTGAAACGATGGCAACCACACCAAGCAACATGGCAATTTTTTTGATCATTGGTATCTTTTGGTTCTTAGTAAATGAATCGTCAATCCTATCATCTCCGCCGACTGACACATGTTTGAAGTTGAACTTAAATTTCCACTGGCGTCTCACGATGCGGTTCGCCAGCATTTAAAATCGTTCGAGGTGACTTCTCGATCGACGTCTGAACATTGTGACGAGTACTTCAACCACTCCTTACTTGATTTCGCCGCCCAAGACATCGCGCTGCGTATCCGCAGCCGCACCGGCCATAACGTTCTGACCTACAAAGGCCCCAATTTAGACCGGCGAGCCAAGGTGCGCGAGGAAATTGAACTGGAGCTAAGCACTGACGATAAATCCAAATTTCGTCAAATGCTGTTTGGTATGGGATTTCACTCAGTCGCTGCGGTGAACAAGAAACGTGACAGCATCCGCATCATCGTCGATCAACAAACGATCGAAGTTTGCCTGGACGATGTCCAAGGTGTGGGAACGTTTATCGAACTTGAGCAAGTTGTTGCCGAGAAATCCGAGATCAAAGCCGCCAAGGATCATCTCGAATCGTTGGCCAGCACGTTGGGCATCACCAGCCAACCGACGACGATCAGTTATTTGGAGATGCTGAT
>Ga0209831_1002468_pt1 | contig 16078 bp, 14 predicted proteins | sample Maine_Asex4_meta_FD_187451 | JGI IMG/M metagenome (GOLD analysis project Ga0209831, IMG submission 187451) | Marine algal microbial communities from Maine, USA - Maine_Asex4_metaG (SPAdes) (version 2) | ecosystem: Host-associated > Algae > Red algae > Unclassified | place: Maine, USA | collected...
GGCCCGCGCCGCTGCACATGAACAGTTGGTCCAATGACGCCTGACCCCACCGTGATCGACCTGACGGTCGACGATCGAGCGCCCGACGACACACAGCACGTTGATCCGCACTTCGATCCGCACTTCGCTGGCACGCCCGGCGGCGACATAGCCGAGACCCAGACAAACGACAACGGCAGCCTGCCAATGCTGATCACCTTCATCGGTGCCATCGTGGCGATTGGTTTCCTCAAGAGCTGGTGGATTCCCGGCATTCTCGCTGGTTTGTTGTTCATGCTGTTCATGCACGAACTCGGTCACTACCTGACGGCGCGAGCCTCGGGCATGAAGGTCACCGAGTTCTTTCTCGGCTTCGGACCCAAGATCTGGTCATTCAACAAGGGCGAGACCGAATACGGGGTCAAAGCGATCCCTGCTGGCGCGTACGTTCGCATCATCGGCATGACCAATCTCGACGACATTGAACCGGCCGAGGAACATCGCACCTACCGGGCGCAGCCGTACTGGCAGCGAATGATGACCATCTGTGCCGGCTCTGCCATGCACTTCCTGATGGCAACCGTGGCATTGTTCGTGTTGTTTGTGGGTTACGGCTACGCAGGGTTCAACGGTCCACCCTGGTATGTCGACGTCGTGGTCGAAGGCTCCACCGCATCGGCACTCGGTATCGAACCAGGCGACGAAATCTTGTCGGTCAACGACGAGTCATTCGCCAACTGGGACGAATTCGGCGACGTCGTCAGCAACCTCGAAGAGGGCCCAGTCGACATCGTCATCGAACGCGACGGCGAACGCCTGAACCTGGCTGGCGAGCTGGGACTGCGCCCCGAAGACGTACTGCTCGACGGCTTTGGCCTGAGCCTGATCGTCGAGGATGTCGATGTTGGTCTCGAAGTCGGCTATCTGTGGCCCAACGACCTTGCGGACCAGTTCGGGTTGGTACAGGGCGATGTCCTCGTGAGCGCCGGGGGAGTCGGCAACGTCGACCAGACGTCGCTGGCGGCGCTGTTACGCGAGAACAATGGCGACGATTTCACTATCGAGGTCCAGCGCAATGGCGAACTCGTGTCGCTGACCGACACGGTCGAGCTGCGTACCGATGCGCCGTTCCGGGGCTTCTTCGGCGTGGGCCCGGTCTTTGTTCCGGATTCAGATCCAGGCGTCGGCACATCGGCTGGGCTCGCCGTCGAAGACTTTGCCGCAATCTCAAAGGCAAACCTGGTGAGCTTGGGCGACATGGTCAACCCGTCTCGATGGTTTGGCGACCAAGAACCCGGCGTACAACGACGGGCTCAGTTACAGCGTGCTGACAATGCAACCCCGGTGCAGCCAACCGAAAGCGGCGATACCAACCGGCCGCTGTCAGTCGTAGGGATTGGGCGCTTGATTGCCGATAGCGAATCGGTTCAGCAGGTGTTGTTCCTCTTCGCAATTGTCAACATCTTTATCGGCATCTTCAACCTGGTGCCGCTGCTGCCGCTCGACGGCGGACACGCATTGATCGCCACTTACGAGCGAGCCCGCAGCTTGGCGACCCGTCGCCCGCACCGAGTCGATGCCACCAAGCTGATCCCGCTCACATGGGTGGTCATACTGCTGCTCGTTGGAGTGGGCGTGTGGACGGTCACGCTCGATATCTTCTCCTGGCCCGGCTCCTGAGTCGGCCTCGGCAACCGGCCTCGACACCAAAGGAAACATTGTGGAGATCACGCCAGTAGGCGAACGTCGTAAGACCCGCCAGATCATGGTTGGCTCGGTACCGGTAGGTGGCGACGCACCGATCACGGTGCAATCGATGACCACGACCAAGACGGCTGACGTCGAGGGCACGCTTCAACAGATCTACTCGCTTGCTGCTGCGGGCGCCGACATCGTTCGGTGCACCTGCAACGATCAAGCTGCGGCCGAGGGGCTGGCGCAGATCGTGCCCCGTTCGCCGGTGCCGATCGTGGCAGATATTCATCACCAGTACAAGCATGCGTTGTCGGCGCTCGATGCTGGCGTGCAATGCTTGCGGCTGAACCCGGGAAACATTCGCAAGCCCGAACACATCAAGGCCGTCGCCGAAGCTTGCGGCGAAAAGGGTGTCCCGATTCGTATCGGCGTAAATGGCGGGTCCCTGCACCCCGACCTGTACGACAAATATGGTGGCGTGGTCACCGCCGAAGCCATGGTCGAGTCAGCCCAACAAGAGATGGCGTTCTTCGACGAGGTCGGGTTCGATGACATCAAGATCTCGGTCAAAGCCAGCAGCGTGCCACTCATGATCGAGGCCTACCGTCAGCTTGCAGACGTCACCGATCACCCGCTGCATCTGGGCGTGACCGAAGCCGGCCCGCCACCAAATGGACTGATCAAATCAACCGCTGGCATCGCGACCTTGTTGGCCGAGGGCATCGGCGACACGATCCGCTACTCACTCACTGCCGATCCGGTCCAAGAAGCCCGTGCGGGTCGGGCTTTGCTCGAATCGATGGGCCTACGCGAGCGCAAAAACGTGGACCTCATCGCCTGCCCCTCGTGTGGGCGCGCCGAGATCGATGTGTATGACATCGCCAACAAGGCGCTTGAGGCGTTCGGTGAACGAGAGATCCCTCTCCAAGTGGCGGTCATGGGCTGCGTCGTGAACGGCCCGGGCGAGGCACGCGACGCTGACTTGGGCATTGCGGCCGGCAACAAGCGAGGCCACCTGTTCGTCAAGGGTCAGAATGTGGCCGTTGTGCCCGAAGACGAGATGGTCGACGCCCTCGTCGAGTGGGCCGAGTTCATGCACGAACACGGTGTCGAGGCCGCACTCGAGCGGGCCGACACCGTCAAGGCCGCTCGTGAAGCCGAACGGGACCGCAAACTACAGCTCGAAGAACAAGGCGACGACGTCAACAACGCCGAAGCCAAGGTGGACCTCATCCGCAAGCGCTGATCCCGAACCTCGGTGACGATCTCGTCGCGTCATGCGCAAAAAATCGTCGCAGATGTGGGCTATACTCGGCGGGCACTGAATTGAGTGGTCGGAAGGCCGTTTCAGAGCGTGGGCCTTTGCCCACGCTCTTCGTTGTTTAGGAGGTGAACCATGGCAGCAGAAGATCGAGCCCACGCGGTGGTCGATCCCATCGTCGAAGAACTTGAACTCGAACTGGTTGACCTTGTCTATGCCGGCGGTCGGCTCAAGGTCGTCATTGATCATCCCGACGGCCTCGGCACCGAGGTGCTGACCAAGGCAACCCGCATGATCAGTCACGAAATTGATTTGCAAGACCCGATCAACGGCGCGTTCACTCTCGAGGTCACGAGCCCTGGGGTCGAGCGAGAGCTACGCACAATACCGCATTACGTCCGCTCGATCGGCGAGCAGGTTGCCGTCAAGCTCAAGCCCAACGCCGACAAACTGCGCCGCGTCAAGGGCGAACTCACTGCCGCCGACGACGATGGCATCACCGTGACGGCCGACGACGGCGTGCACGCACTGTCTTACGAAGAGATCTCCAAGACCAAGACCGTCTTTGACTGGGGTCCGGCGCCGAAACCCGGCAAGGGCCCGTCGAAAAAGAATACAAATAAGGCCGCCGCAAGCGGCTCTTCAAACGACGCCCCGAAAGGCTCAGAATCATGAACCAAGACATGATGGAAGCACTCCAGTCCGTTGCTACCGAGCGCGGACTGACGATCGACACCTTGTTCGCCGCGCTAGCAGACGCACTCGAGTCGGCCTACAAGCGTCGCCCCGATGCTTGGGAGTACTCGTGGGTCACGATCGATCCTGACACCATGGAGTTCCGGGTGTTCGCCCAGGAACTCGATGAATATGGCGAGCCATTTGGCGAAGAATTCGAAGTAACACCCGACGACTTCGGGCGCATTGCAGCCCAGACTACGCGCCAGGTCATGTCGCAGCGGATCCGCGAAGCCGAACGTGAGCTCAAGTACGAGGAGTACGCAGGCCGCGAGGGAGACATCGTTACCGGCATCATCCAACAGACCGACTCTCGATACACGCTGCTCGACCTTGGTCGTGTCGAAGCGTTGCTTCCCCAAGCCGAGCAGGTTCCGCACGAGCGTCCTGATCCGAATACTCGACTCAAGGCCTACATCGTCGAGGTCCGCAAAACCCCAAAGGGTCCCCAGATCGTTGTCAGCCGTACCCACCCGGGTCTGATCAAGCGGATGTTCGAACTCGAGGTGCCCGAGATCGCCGACGGCATCGTCGAAATCATGGCGTGTGCTCGCGAGCCCGGGCACCGCACCAAGATCGCAGTGCGCTCCAACGACGAAAACGTCGATCCCGTTGGCGCTTGTGTCGGCGCCCGCGGTAGCCGCGTTCGGATGATCGTCAATGAGATGAAGGGCGAAAAGATTGACATTGTCCCCTTCAGCGAGAACACCCAAGACTTCGTGATGAAGGCGCTTTCGCCCGCCAAGGTCAAAGAGGTCCTGCTCGATGACACGACGGGCACCGCGACCGTCGTTGTTCCCGACTATCAGCTCTCGCTCGCGATTGGCAAAGAAGGCCAGAACGCCCGCCTCGCTGCTCGCTTGACCGGTTGGCGAGTCGATATCAAGTCCGAAACCGAAATGGCCGAAGAGAAGGCCTACGCCGAGATCGATTGGGCGGCCGGTGAGTGGATCACCGACGACGAGACCGGTGAACAAATGTGGCAACCTGCCGCCGGCGGCGATGCCATTTCGTCGGTCGAATGGGACCAAATGGTTGCCGCGAACGCTGACAACGACGGTGCCGAAGACGGCGCTGATGGTGATGTCGATGTCAGCGATCAGCCCAGCAGTGACACATCCGAAGAGGAATAGCTCGCCGCCGGTCAGGACCTGCATCGGGTGTCGCACCCGTAAGCCCGATAATGATCTGGTGCGAGTTGCCTTTGTCGATGGCGATTTCGTCATCGACGAGCGAGGTCTGGGGCGGGGCGCGTGGCTCTGCCGTAGCGAAACCTGCGTGACCACTGCGGGCCGCACAAAAGCATTTTCGAGAGCTTTGCGCTCAAAACTCGCCGATGCTGTCTGCGCTGATACCCTGCTGGGCTGGCTTGGTAAATCGGCCCCTTAGCTACTTAGCTGTCAGGGTCGCAACACTACGTCAGAGAAGCACCCGCTCCCGGGCTGGCGCGTCTCAGCACCCCAGCAACACATTCCCGAACACAAGGAATCCAGCCACTTGGCTAAGAAAGTACGGGTCTACGAGCTCGCTCGTGAACTTGGGCTAGATAACGCAGAAACCCTCGACCTATGCGAATCACTTGGCATTGGTGTCAAGAGCGCGTCTTCCTCGATGGAAGAAGCGCACGCCGACCGCGTCCGGCGCAAGGCTGATCGCGAGGGGCTCCGTCGCGAGCCGATCGTCGAGGACACACCCGAAGAAAAGCCTGCCGCAGCACCGGCGTCTGTTGTTTCTACAAAGAAGCCGCCTCCTCGCCGCAAGCCGCCAGCGCCAGGCGCAGCACCGACTCGGCCTCGTCCGGCATCACCGCCGCCCCGTCCGGCGTCACCACCACCACGGGCGGCTTCGCCACGGCCGAAGGCGCCGCCTGCTGCCCCAGCGTCACCTGCCGCGGCGCAAGCGACCCCCGCTGCTACTCCGGCGTCAGCGTCGCCGCCGCCTGCCAAGGCGCCACCAAAGCGGGTTGTCACCTCGAGCGGATCAAGTGGCCCGTCGCGGCCCCGCCCCGAAGACGCGCCGACTCCGGCAACGACTACACCCACTGCCGAAGCGAAACCGGCTGCGGCTGCCCCGTCGGCCGATGCTGGCAAACCTACAGCCAAGAGCAAAGGCGACGACGCGCCGCGCCGTCCTGACCCATCGAGCGTTCCGCGTTCGGCATCGGGCAAACCAATTCCACCTCCACCGGGCCCGCCAAAGAGCGCGTCTGGCAAGCCAATTCCGCCTCCGCCCGGCCGCGGTGGTCGCGGTCCTGCTCCTTCTGGTCGCCCTGGTGGCGGCGGTCGTCCTGGTTTCTCTCGCCCTGGTGGTGGCGGCGGCGCTCCTGGCGGCGGTCCGGGTGGCGGTCCGCCCAGCGGTCGTCCCGGTGGCGGTCGCCCCGGTGGTCCAGGCGGTCGAGGCAACAACCGGCGCCCACCTCGCCGGCGAAGCCGTCGTCGTCGTCGTTCGCTCGAAGAACTGCGTCCGGTCGATGTCCCGACCTACACCCCCGAAGGCGCACCCGTGCCATCGGGCTCGATCGTTATCGAACGTGAGAGCAGCGCGTCCGACATCGGCCCCAAGCTCAACCGCACCGCCGCCGACATCGTTCGCTATCTCCTCCAAAACGGTGAGATGGTCATGGCAACCCAGCAGCTCAGCGACGAGCAGGTCCTCGGGTTCGCCGAATCGGTTGGCGCCGAAGTCCGCATGGTCGATCGGGGCGAAGAACGCGAAGAAGAAATGCGCGATCTTCTCGACGTCGAAGACCTTGGCGAGCGCGATGGCGTTTCTCGACCTCCCGTCATCACCATCATGGGCCACGTCGATCACGGCAAGACCAAGCTGCTCGACACCATTCGCAACGCAAACGTTGTCGATGGCGAAGCTGGCGGCATCACCCAGCACATTGGCGCCTACATGGTCGAGCGCCCCGACGGGGCCCTCACCTTCATCGATACCCCCGGCCACGCAGCATTTACTGCGATCCGTGCCCGCGGCGCCGAAGCGACCGACATTGTCGTGCTCGTCGTTGCTGCCGACGACGGTGTCATGCCTCAGACGGTCGAGGCCATCAATCACGCCAAAGCAGCCGAAGTGCCCATCATTGTTGCCATCAACAAGATGGACCGCGAAGCTGCCAACCCCGACCGGGTGATGAACGGTCTCTCCGAGCACGGTCTTGTGCCCGAAGAGTGGGGTGGCGACACGGTGATGGTCAAGATCTCTGCGCTGCAGAACGACAACATCGATGCCTTGCTCGACGCCATCCAGCTCGTGGCCGAAGTCGAAGAACTCGAAGCAGCCCCAACCGGCCGTGCCGCAGGTGTCGTTCTCGAATCGAACCTCGAAGTCGGCAAGGGCCCAGTCGCTACGATTCTCGTGCAACAGGGTCAAGTCGAAGTTGGTCAGCCGCTCGTGGCTGGTGGCACTTGGGGTCGCGTCAAAGCACTGATCAATGATCGCGGTGAGCGCGTCAAGATCGCTGGCCCCTCAACACCGGTCCAGGTTCTCGGGCTCAACGACGTCCCGCGGGCGGGCGACGAATTCGTGATCGCTCAAGACGAAAAGACTGCTGGCAAGGTCGCCGACACTCGGGCGCACTACCGCCGAGTTGCCAGCATCGCCCGCGAAGGGGCCGGAGGCGCCAGCGGTGCCAAGCTCGAAGATCTGTTCAGCGATGTTCAGATCGGCGAAGCGGCACAGCTCGAGTTGATCATTCGAGCCGATACCCATGGATCACTCGAAGCGCTCGCCGACAGCCTGTCTGGGCTTGCGCGACCCGAAGTCAAGATCAACTTCTTGCACAAGGCTGTCGGCCCTCCTGCCGAGAGCGATGTCACGCTCGCACAGGCCGCTGGCGCAACCATCATTGCGTTCAACGTGCGCCCAGACCGCCAAGTTCGCTCGGCGGCCGACCACGAAGGCGTCGAGATCCGTACCTATGAGATCATCTACGAGGTGATCGACGACATCGAAGCTGCCGTGATCGGCATGCTCGAGCCTGAGTTCAAAGAGGTCGTCACCGGCGAAGCCGAAGTCCGCGAGGTCTTCCGCATCAAGGGTGTTGGCTTGGTTGCAGGTTGTCTGGTCCAAAGCGGTGTCATCACTCGCAACGACAAGGTTCGCTTCCTGCGAGAAGGCACCGTCATTTGGCACGGCACGCTCACCTCGCTCAAGCGCTTCACCGACGACGCCACCGAAGTCCGTGCCGGCTTCGAGTGCGGTGTTGGTCTGAGCGATTTCGAAGACCTCATCGCAGGCGACATCATCGAAACATACGAAGACGTCGAGATCCCTCGAACCTAGGGGGTCCGCCTTTTCGCTCGTTCTTCGTTGGGAACGCTGCGTGAGCTGAGTGGTGCACCTTGCCGGGAGTCTTTGCCGTGGCGAAAATCCTCAATAGGATCTGACGCCCATGTACGTCTTGGCGCTGCAGGTCGACGTGCGGTTTCCGCTCAGTCACTCACTCAAAGAGAAGCGAATGCTGCTGAAGCCCATCGTCGATGGCATACGAAGCCGCTTCCATGTCAGCGTGGCCGAAGTCGGACATCACGACGCATGGCAACGAAGCGAAATCGGCATAGCTCTGGTGAGCGGCGACGTAGCGGTCGTCGAGCAGCTAGCCGACCAGATCGAGCGCTTCGTGTGGCAGGCCGACGCCGAGGTTCTTCAGATCGATCGGCACTGGCTCGAAATCGATCGCTGATAAAACGCGACGGCGAAAACGGTTGGAGACGACGGTCACGCAGTCTCTGCGCCTGCGGTTACAGATAGTTCGCAACCTGGATTGCAAGCTGGTCTAAGCTCTCGCCTGTCCGGCGACGGCGACAAGCGGAGAAACAACTATGACTGCACCGGGCTGGTACCAAGCCGACGGCGACCCTGCGGGGACGAATCGATACTGGGATGGCGAGCGCTGGGTAGGCGAAGCGGTGCCGGTTCCCGGCGCCGCCGGCGCAGATGCTGGGGGCTACGGCTATGCCGACGGTTCAAGCCAGACCAGATACTTCCCGAGCGGTCTAAAGACACTTGCGATCGTCGTGTCGGTGCTCAAAGCCGTTGGTTGGGTTGCATGGCTGATCGGGGCGATCTGGTTAGTTAGCTTCCTCGACGACGCCCGCGACTTCGACAACGCGTTCGGCGAGATCGGGATCGGCGCTGGCGACGCAGTAGGTGCAGTGGTTGGCACGATGGCCGTGATACTGCTCATCGGCGGCGCACTGCTGTTTTTTCAATTCCGATATACCTTCAAAGAGAACGCCAGCAGCTTGTTCGTCGTGGCCCTCATCATGAGCATTCTCGATGCGCTCGCGGTGCTATTCGTGCTGCTCGGAGCCGCCAGCGACGGCGGCGGCGGCAACATCGTTGCGCTGCTGGTGTATGCGGCGACTTTCGCCGGACAGCTGATGGTCGCCATCAAGGCCAAGCAGGTCGGCGCACTCACAAGCCATAGCTAGCTCGTCGATGGCACCGGTAGCGTGTCGGGGTGAGTCGAAGAAATCAACGAGGCAGCCGAGGCTATGAACGTACGGATCGGCTCGGGTCCACACTGCGCGAGATCATCGGCGAAGAGCTGCGCCGCATCGACGACGACTACGTCTCGTACATCACCGTGACCGAAGTCGACGTCGACAACGAACTGACGCGTGCGCGTGTCTATCTTTCGACCCTGAACCTCGACGACAGCGACGTCGACGGTGTGTACGCCCACATGGGCCGCATCCGCAAAGCAATTGCTCGGCAAGGCAACATGCGCCGCGTACCTGAACTGCAGTTCATGATCGACCCCGGCTTGAGATCGGGAACTCGAGTCGGCGAGATCTTGCAGACGATGGAAGCCTCGGGCGACCGGTCGTTTGCGCCGTCATCTGTTGACGCGTCATCCGAAGAAGAATGAGTCGTCACCGCCGTGGCTAAGAAGCCCTACGACGGGCCGAGCGGCTTCGCGGTTGTTGACAAAGAGGTCGGGTGGACCAGCCACGATGTTGTGGCCAAGGCACGTGGGGTCTTCGGCACCCGCAAGGTGGGTCACAGCGGCACGCTCGATCCTGGAGCAACTGGGGTTCTCGTTCTGGGCATCGGGCGAGGCACACGCTTGCTGCGGTTCATCACCGATCTCGAAAAGACCTATGTAGCCGAGGCAGTACTCGGGGTCGAGACCGACTCGCTCGATGCCGACGGCACCGTGACATTCAACCATGACATGTCCGGGGTCACGGTCGACGACGTGCAGCGGGTCGCCACCCAGTTCGTGGGCGACATCGAGCAGATTCCGCCGATGGTTTCGGCCATCAAGATCGATGGCAAGCGGCTGCACCAACTGGCGCGCGAGGGCACGACTGTTGAACGTAAACCTCGACCGGTCACGGTCCACGAGCTGACGGTTGATCCAAGCTTTGTCGAGACCACACCAGGCGAACCCCATGTGTTCCGCTTCACCACCCGCTGCGGCTCGGGCACCTATATCCGAACCATTGGCGCCGACATCGGCGCGGCGCTCGGCGGGGGAGCGCACCTGCGCTACCTGCGGCGCACAGCGATTGGCCGACACACCCAAGACCACGCAGCGCAGGTCGAGGGCGCCACCATCATCTCGCTGGCCGACGGCTTGGCCGACTATCCCTCGGTCACGCTCGACGACGACACCGTCAAGCGGGTGCGCAACGGCCAGCGACTGAGCCAAAACATGCTGACCGGCGATGGCCCGTGGGTCCTGCTCGATTCAGCCGGCGCTCTCGTCGCGGTGCACGAACGAGTCGAGAGCGGCAAAATCAAGCCCGCAGTCGTCATTCCTGAGGAACCCGGGTGACCACCTATGTGACAATCACCGGCACCGGCACGCCACTCGCGACAGCTGATCGCGCCGGCGCTGGTGTGCTCGTTCGGTGCGGTGATGTCCACCTGCAGTTCGACGCCGGAAGGTCGACCGTGGCTCGGCTGCTTGGGGCCGAGTCGTCGCCCGCACAGCTCTCTGCACTGTTCTTGACGCACTATCACTCAGATCATCTGGTTGGTCTACAAGATGTTGTGTTGTCGCACTGGACCATGGATGTGTACGACGAGGCAGGTCGGTTGCCCATCGTTGCGCCGAACGGGTCCACCGTCCGTTTCTGCGAACGCATGCTCGACCTGTGGGACCACGACCTTAAGATCCGGTCACTTCATAACAAACGCGCACCGCAGCCCAAGATCGACATCGTCGGGTTCGACGCACCGACGATCCCGACCGAAGTCTGGTCGCACGGCGATGTGAGAGTCCTAGCGGGTCAGGTGCGCCACGAGCCGGTCGAAGGTGCGGTGGGCTACCGGATCGAGACCCCTGATGGGATCATCGCAATTAGCGGTGACACCGTCGTGTGCGACGAGGTCGCAGCGCTAGCCCAGGGTGCCGACGTGGTTGTATACGAGGCCATGCGTATGGATGTGATCGCCCAACGACCTGCCGACAAGCAATACATCATGCACTACCACGCTGATACTCGTCTGATCGGCGAGCAGATGGCCCGCATCGGCGTGCCTACGGTGATGCTCACGCACCTGATTCCCGCTCCGAGCGGCGAGGAGGACAAGCAGCTGTTCGTCGACGAGGTCCGCGAGGGCGGCTACCGCGGCGAGTTACTGGTGTGCGATGACCTAGACACCGTCGTGCTCAAACCTCGTCTGTGACGCGCACGGAGCGCTCCGCGCGCAAGATTCGTCACCGATTACCCTGAGGCCGATGGCATCTTTCGAACAGGTCCGGCACCGACCACGAACCGAGCTTTCATACCCTCGCGAACTCGTTGTTGCTTGTGTTCCTATGAGAAGCAACGTCAACATCTCGACCATCGCTCGCACTGCAAGCGCGTCGGGGGTGCAAAAGCTGGTCTTGTGCGGCAACAACAAGCTGATCAGCAAGATTGCTCGAGACGGCGCTGACGAGCTTGAGATCATTGTTCGCCGTACCTTGCTGCCGGCGCTCAAGCAGTTCAAAGACGACGGGTATCGGCTGGTCGGCGTCGAGCAGGCCACGAACTCTCAGAACATTCATGAGTACGCATTCGAGGAGCGCGCACTGCTGGTGGTTGGTAACGAACGGTTGGGCATTGCCGAAGACGTCCTGGAGGTGCTGGATGACATTATCGAGATTCCGGTCTACGGACTTCCACACAGTTTCAATGCGGCAACAGCGGCTTCGATGGTGATCTACGAATACTGTCGCCAATACAGCAACTATTAGCAGGGGCTGTGGAACCGATATTCCGGCGTTACCCTCTCCAGGTCAGGTATTCGCCTGTCACCTGCTAACTGCAAGGCTCACCGCTTCGTAACCAAACGGAACGGGCGATTGGGCTGGGTCCGAAACCCGAGAAGTCGAGAAACAAGACAATGAGCGCAAAAGCTGCAACCAATCTGCCCGCCAAAGATGTAACGATCGCAAAGCACGCACGAAACGAAGGCGACACCGGTTCACCCGAAGTCCAAATCGCACTGCTGACTGACCGCATCACGCACCTAACCGAGCACCTGCAGAGCCACAAGAAGGATCACCACAGCCGTCGTGGCTTGCTGATGCTTGTTGGTCGCCGCCGTCGACTGCTCGACTATCTTGCGGGTATCGACGTCGAGCGCTACCGCGCAATCATCGGCGAACTCGGACTGCGCCGCTAGCAGGTCGTACCAATCACAAATGTGACCAGGCCACAGGGTCTGCCACCATCCCATACTCATTGACCGAAATCGGCAATGATTACCGAAGCCACCTAGTCGGTGGACAGTCGAGGCTTTCTCTCTCACCAAGAACTTCAGTCGCTCACTCTGCAGCCAGTCCGCAGAGGAAGCAGAGCGCAGTGAAGATCTGATTGCGAGGGAAATCGTCCACTGGTCACTGGCTTTGGCATGGCACTCAAGGCGAGTGCCACCCCTTAACTAACGGCCGCCCGCCGCGTTCTCGTATAGAACACGTCCGAACTGGACATTGGCGGCGCGGTCATGCAGGAGAAAAGTATGACCACAGAAACGAAGAGCGTTTCTACCTCAATAACGGGCGCCGAAGACAAACTCTTCACGCTCGAATCTGGCCGCATGGCCAACCTTGCCGGCGGCTCGGTTATTGCATCGATGGGTCGAACCCAGGTGCTGGTGACCGCAACCGGTGCCAAAGAACCGCGGCCAGGTGCCTCGTTTTTCCCTCTGACCGTCGACGTCGAAGAGCGCATGTACGCCGCAGGCAAGATCCCCGGCTCGTTCTTCCGCCGCGAAGGTCGCGCCAGCGAACAAGCCATCCTGGTCTGTCGTCTGATGGACCGCCCGCTGCGTCCGAACTTCCCTGACGGGTTCCGCAACGAGGTCCACATCATTGCGACTGTTCTGGCCGCTGACCAAGAGAACCAGTACGACGTGCTTGCACTCAACGCCGCATCTGCCGCGTTGATGCTCAGCGACATCCCGTTCGATGGTCCTCTCGGCGCAGTGCGGCTGGGTTACTCGACCGATGGCGAATGGATCCCTTTCCCAACCTATGAAGAGGGCTCTGAGGGCACCTTCGAAATCGTTGTTGCTGGACGCGAAACCGAGAGCGGCGACATCGCCATCTCGATGGTCGAAGCTGGCGGCGTTGCTGGCTCGATCGACAAGTACGAAGCCGGCGCACCCAAGGTCAACGAGACGGTGTTGGGCGAAGGGCTCGAAGCATCCAAGCAGTGGATTCGCGAAGCAATCGAACTGCAGAAGGAGCTGGTCGAAGCCGCTGGCGGCAAGCCCAAGATGGACTACACCGTCACCGCCGACACGACCGACGAGGTCTTTGAAGCGGTTGCGGCTGTTGCTACCGACCGGGTCAAAGAGGCAATGACCATCGCCGACAAGATGGAGCGCCAAGCCGCCGAAGGCGCAATCAAGACTGCGGTTCGCGAAGAACTGTCGGATCACGACGGCGATCTCGTAGGCGGCGCACTGCGCAAGCTCACCAAAAAGGTCGTTCGCGACCGCATCTTGAGCGAAGGCATCCGCATGGACGGTCGTGGCCCTGCAGACTTGCGCGAACTCACGTCAGAGATCGGGGTCGTGGCCACTGCGCACGGTTCAGGTCTGTTCCAGCGTGGCGACACGCAGGTACTCAACGTGACCACCCTCGGCACGGGCCGTATGGACCAGATGATCGACGGTATTGATCCAACTGACCGCAAGCGCTACATGCACCACTACAACTTCCCGCCGTACTGCACTGGTGAGACCGGATTCATGCGTGGCCCCAAGCGTCGCGAAATTGGCCACGGTGCCCTCGCCGAGCGTGCACTCGTTCCCGTCATCCCTGACTTCGAAGATTTCCCATACACCTACCGGTTGGTGTCCGAAGTTATGGCTTCGAATGGCTCGAGTTCGATGGCTTCGGTCTGTGGATCGTCGCTGTCGCTGATGGACGCTGGTGTTCCAATCGCCGCCCCTGTAGCCGGTATTGCCATGGGTCTTATCCACGAGGGCGACCAGTACATCCCGATTACCGACATCCTCGGTGCCGAAGATGCCATGGGCGACATGGACTTCAAGGTTTGCGGTACCGCTGACTTTGTGACTGCGTTGCAGATGGACACCAAGATCGACGGCATCCCGGCCGACGTTCTCGCTGCCGCATTGCAGCAGGCACTCGATGCTCGCATGCAGGTGTTGGCCAACATGGCAGACGCAATAGCTGAACCTCGCGCCGAGGTCAACGAGAACGCACCCCGCATCGTCAGCATCGAAGTTCCGATCGACAAGATCGGCGAGATCATTGGCCCTAAAGGCAAGGTCATCAACGCCATGCAGGCCGAGACCGGCGCCGACATCTCCGTCGACGACGACGGCATGGTCGGCACTGTTTCGATCGCCTCGTCGAACCGCGATGCAGTCGCCGAGGCCGAGCGTCAGGTCAAGCTGATCCTCGACCCGCCAACCCCAGAAATGGGCGTGACCTACCAGGGTCGGGTCGTGAACATCACCAACTTCGGTGCGTTCGTGAACATCATGCCGGGCCGCGACGGTCTGGTCCACATCTCCAAGATCGGTGGCAAGCGCCGCATCGACAAGGTCGAAGACGAGCTCAGCCTCGGCGACGTGATCGAAGTGATCGTCGAAGACATCGATCCCAACGGCAAGATCAGCCTGATGCCCGCCGAGTTCGCCGACGAGCTCAGCGGTGGCGACGACGACAGCGGTGACCGCGAGTCAAAGGGTGGCGGTGATCGTGGTGGTCGCAGTCGTGACCGTGACTCTGGTGGTGGCGGTGATCGTGGTGGTCGCAGTCGTGACCGTGACTCTGGTGGTGGCGGTGACCGTGGTGGTCGCAGTCGTGACCGTGACTCTGGTGGTGGCCGTGACCGTGGTGGTCGCAGTCGTGACCGTGACTCCGGTGGTGGCCGTGACCGTGGTGGTCGCAGTCGTGACCGTGACTCCGGTGGTGGCCGTGATCGAGGTGGCCGAGGTCGTGATCGCGACAGTGGTGGCCGCGACTCTGGTGGCCGTAACAAGAAGCCCGAGGTCGAGGTCGTGTCGTTCAACGATGCATTCGACGCCGAGCAATCAAGTCGCTACGGCGACCTCGACTAGTCCATAACCAACGTTTCTGACGATTTCGGTCTATCTATCGGACCAAAATCGTCAGAAACGTCGTTGGGGGCGGCTGAATTGAAGGCTCAGAACGCGAATGGGCGGGTTTACTGGTGGGCATGAGTGAACTAATTCGGGTCGGCGTGCTGGGTGCGGCGGGGCGTATGGGTGCTGCGGTGTGCGAAGCCGTTGCAGCAGATGAGCAACTGGAGCTCGTTTGTGCGTTCGACCCCCACGGGGCGGGAGCACTAACCGCGCAGGGCATTGTGATCAACGACGATATCGATGCATTTCTGGCCAGTGTGCCCCAGGTGGTCGTCGACTTCACCGTGGTCGACGCAGCTCGGGTCAACCTCCCCCTGATCGGGGCCGCCGGGATCCATGCAGTGGTGGGCACCACCGGGTTCACCGACAGCGATGTCGACACCATCAGCGCAGCCTTCACATCGGCCAACCTGCTGATAGCGGCGAACTTTGCTATCAGCGCGGTGCTTATGATGCGATTTGCCGAACTGGCCGCGCCATTCTTCGACACCGGCGAGGTCATCGAGTTGCATCACGACAGCAAGATCGATGCACCGTCGGGAACCGCCGTGACCACGATCGAACGAATGGCGGCGGCGTCGCAAGATTGGGCCCCTGACCCGACCGAGCACGAGGTGTATCCAGGCGCCCGGGGCGGTGTCGGTCCCGCAGGCATCCGCGCTCACTCGGTGCGTATGCGAGGCATGGTCGCCCATCAAGAAGTGATCCTCGGAGCACTGGGCCAGAGTCTCACGATCCGCCAAGACAGCTACGACCGGTCATCGTTCATGCCTGGCGTTGTCCTGGCGTGCAAACGAATCGGGGAGCATCCAGGCC
>Ga0209831_1002469_pt1 | contig 16072 bp, 12 predicted proteins | sample Maine_Asex4_meta_FD_187451 | JGI IMG/M metagenome (GOLD analysis project Ga0209831, IMG submission 187451) | Marine algal microbial communities from Maine, USA - Maine_Asex4_metaG (SPAdes) (version 2) | ecosystem: Host-associated > Algae > Red algae > Unclassified | place: Maine, USA | collected...
TATTACGAAAGTTCAAGATGCCTCTATTGTTATGATGCGCCTTGTATAACGGCTTGCCCAACGGGTATTGATATTCCATTGTTCATTAAACAAATTAATACTAAAAATACCATTGGTTCGGCCAAAACCATTTATGCATCTAATTGGTTGGGTAATGCTTGTGGAACGGTTTGTCCAACAGGTGTTTTATGCGAAGGTGCTTGTGTGTATAATCATCAAGATGTGCCGCCTATTCAAATTGGCCGTTTACAAAATTACGCAACAAGGCAAGCGATGGATAATAATGTAAGTCTATTTAAAGCATCTAATAAAAACAATAAAAAAATAGCGATAATTGGTGCTGGCCCAGCAGGTATTGCATGTGCTTGTGAGTTACGTATGCTGGGTTACGAAGTGGTGATTTTTGAAGCCAAAGACAAGCCAAGTGGATTAACCGTTTACGGAGTTGCACCTTACAAAATTACTAATGAAGAAGCGTTGGAAGAAATCAACTATTTACAAAAGCAGTTGAATTTTAATATAGAATACAACCATTCAATAACAACAAAAGAACAGGTTGCCAAATTAGAAGATGCGTATGATGCCATTTTTGTTGGTATTGGTTTGGGAGCTACCAATTTTTTAAATTTAGAAGGGGAAGCCAAAGAGAATGTAACCGGCGCAGTTGAGTTTATTGAAGATTTGAGAATGAAACATCACACAACAAAAGTAGGAAAAAAAGTGGTGGTAATTGGTGGTGGAAATACTGCAATGGACGCTGCTTCTGAAGCGGCACGAATGGGAGCGAGCGAAGTTTTTTTGGTGTACAGAAGAAGTAAAAATGAAAAGGGAGCTTACGAATTTGAATATGATTTGGCAAAGAGCGCAGGGGTTCAAGGAATTTTTAACGCCACACCAATTGCTATAACAGGCAACGGAAGTGCGACAGGCGTAACGTTTAAAAAAACAGCAACTGTTAACGGCCGTTTAGAAGAAGTTGATGGCAGCGAATTTACTATTGATTGTGATATGGTGATTAAAGCAACGGGGCAAAGTAAAAAGGTAAAATTGTTGGGTATGATGGATATTGAAGTAGATCGTAAAAATAAAATTGTTGTAAATTCAGAAACTTTTCAAACCAAAAAGCCACAATATTTTGCAGGTGGCGATGCCGTTAATGGTGGCGCAGAAGTAGTTAATGCAGCCTACGATGGTAAAATGGCTGCTTTGGGTATTGATAAATGGTTAACTAATAAATAGCAAAATTTTAATCAATAACCCAAACAGTAAGAGACATTCAAAACCTTATAAATTGAAATAAAATGGCAGACTTAAATATAAACTTTGCAGGCATTAAAGCCCCTAATCCTTTTTGGTTAGCTTCTGCGCCACCAACAAATACGGGTTATCAAGTTATGAAAGCTTTTGATGCTGGCTGGGGCGGTGCCGTTTGGAAAACCTTGGGCGTGCCAGTTATCAATGTATCCAGCAGATATGGATCTGTTAATTATCGCAACACACGTATGGCTGGCTTTAGCAATATTGAGTTGATTACCGACAGGCCATTGGCAGATAACCTTAAAGAAATTGAAGAAGTAAAAAAACACTTTCCTGATAACGCTATTATTGCATCTTTAATGGTAGAGTCGAAAGCCGAGTGGGCGCAAATAATTAAAGATGTAGAAAACGCAGGCGCAGATGGTATTGAACTCAACTTTGGTTGTCCGCATGGCATGTGCGAACGTGGCATGGGTTCTGCCGTTGGTCAAGAGCCATCGGTTTTAAAAACCATAGTTAGTTGGGTAATGGAGCTGGCTAACATACCAGTTATTACCAAGCTAACACCCAACGTTTCAGATATTGTTGAGCCTGGCCTTGCAGCTGCACAAGGCGGCACCGATGCCATTTCTTTAGTCAACACATTTAAAAGCATTGTTGGGGTTGATATAGATGAGTTTGCCCCTTACCCTATAGTAAACGGCAAAGGAACTAATGGTGGTTATTGTGGCCCAGCCGTAAAACCGATTGCTTTACACATGGTGAAAGATTTAGCCCAGCATCCTAAAATAAAACACGTACCCATAAGTGGTATTGGCGGTATTGAAACTTGGCGTGATGTGGTAGAGTATATTTTGTTAGGCGCATCTTCGGTGCAAGTATGTACCGCAGTAATGCATTATGGTTTTGGCATTGTACGTGAAATGGAAACAGGGCTAAGGCAATATATGCACCAAAAAGGGTTTAATACTATTTACGATTTCTTAGGCAAAGCATTGCCCAATGTAAAAGAATGGAAAGATCTTAATTTACATTACGAAGTAAAAGCTCGTATTAATAAAGACAAATGTATTGGTTGCGATTTGTGTTACACCGCCTGTGAAGATGGTGCGCATCAAGCAATTGCATTAGCAACTGATGGCACAAGAATACCAAGTATAATTGATGAAAGCTGCGTAGGCTGCAACCTCTGTTCACTAGTTTGCCCAGTTGAAGAATGTATAACTATGGTAAGAACCGATGATGATAGCGAACACAAAACTTGGGGGCAATTAGCCGAAAGCAACAACATACCCGATTCGTTTAATGATGAAAGAGCAGGCGGCATTCACCACCAAGTACCAACCGTTGCCGATGCCTTAACCCTTAAAAAGCCAAAGCATTACGGCCTAAAAAATTCATAAAAAAAAAGCGGCAAAGCAATCGCACAAAACTGTTCTAAAATATAAACTATTAAACCTGTTAGCAAGTAGGTTTTAGAAGCGAAATTTTTGTTCTACGCAAAAAATTCGGTCCCGCCATCCATTCAAATACCATTTTGCAAATACTTCAAACACTAACTACAAACACCCAACTCAAAATGGTATAACCTTTCCTGTCGGGGCTATTTTTCAAGCTTCGCCCCGTCGTAGCAACCGTTTAAAAAAACAACATTTCTAAAACCAATAGTATAGCATAAAAAATTGCCAATCACGCAAAACATTACAACAATCATTTTTGCTATCGTCTCGCTTTGTAATCCATATATTTTAAGCACAAGCATTTGCAATACGTAAAATTTATTTTCACAAATGATTAGGAACATGTATGAAATAACTTCGCTTTTTAATACATCATCTAAATTAGCGAATCCAATTTTTAGTAATCTAAAACAAACCCATTTTATTTTCTATATTTGATAAGGAATCATACCCAAACAAGTAAGTCTCAAATGTTATAACCTTCCTTTTTAATAGAAAGCCGTTTTTAACATATAACTTTACTTCTTTAAAAAACAATTGAATACGTAAGTATGAATATAAATATAAACGGAAAAGAACATCAAGTAAATGTTGAACCAGGTATGCCACTTTTGTGGGTTTTGCGTGATGAGCTAAATATGACCGGTACAAAGTATGGCTGCGGCGTTTCTGCTTGCGGAGCTTGCACGGTTTTAATTGATGGCAAAGCAACTCGAACTTGTACTTTGGCGGTGGCTTTAGTAGAAGGAAAAGCGATCACCACAATTGAAGGTATTGGCAACAACGGCAACCTCTCTGCGGTGCAAGAAGCTTGGATAGCACACCAAGTGCCACAATGCGGGTATTGTCAATCGGGTATGATAATGGCTGCCGAAGATTTGTTGAACAACATACCCCAACCAACCGAAAAAGATATTCGGGAAAAGATTACTAATATTTGTAGATGCGGAACTTACAACCGTATTTTTGAGGCGATTCAAACGGCAGCGAAAAAACGAGCTTCGAGTATTGACCAGTTGAGTACACAGAAAAATTAGTAATTAATTGTATAGTATGATTTGAAATTATAAACGGCAAAAAAAATAACCACGGCGGAGCGAACCTCAAAATATAGCCCCAATTGGAGTGTTTGAGCGGTTATACCATTTGCAGCGGAGCATTTAAATCGCAAGCAAAATGGCTTTTGAGCGGAAAGCGTAATCTAAGTTCCTGTGAGTTCAAATTTTCTGCTGCTCTAATTTTATTTACTTCAAACAAGTTTTACCTCATAATATTATTAAACATCATAAAATAATAATTATAAATAAAAACAATGGCAAATAATAAAAAAGAACGAAGCACTTTAAGCAAGTGGACACGCAGAGCATTTATTGGCTTCGGTAGCATAGCAGGTGTTGGCTTAGTGGCAGGCATTGGCGGTTTACAATTTGCAAAAAGCAGGGCCAGAAAATTTAGTGGCATGGGCTTGGGTGAAGGCAAATCGCTAAACGCTTGGATTAAAATTGCACCCGATAATAAGATAACTTTAACAGTGGCCCGTTCGGAAATGGGACAAGGCATTTACACCGCTTTAGCGCAATTAATTGCCGAAGAATTGGAAGTAGATATGGATCAAATTGAAGTGGCTTTTCCGCAACCCGAACCAGCGTATACCAATACAGTTTTAGTAACCAACGAAGCACCCAATATTTTTAAAGGCTACACCACAAAGGAAGCCATTTTTGCCAATATGCCTGTTGTGGCCACGGGCGGAAGTACCTCAATAGTTGACGGTTGGAACAACCTGCGATACGCTGGCGCCACCGCACGCCAGGCCTTAATTGAAACAGCCGCCAAACGTTGGGATGTGGAGGCCAAAGATTGTTATGCCGAAAAAGCATACATCCGAAACCGCAAAAACAGCAACAATTTTACTTACGGCGAATTGGCTGAAGAGGCGGGCGAAGTTAACATGGATGAGCTGCCGAAATTGAAAAGCAGAAAAGATTACAAAGTGATTGGCAAAACCATTAATCGGGTAGATGTTCCTGAAAAAGTGACGGGCGAGGCTATTTTTGGTTTAGATGTTCGACAAGAAGGCATGTTATATGGTGTGGTTCGGCACCCGCAAAGCATTGGTGGCAGTATAGAAAAAATAACCAACTTGGCAGATATTGAAGCGATGGATGGTGTGCAAAAAGTTTTTATTTCGGACTATGGGCCAGCCATTGTAATTGCCAATAATACTTGGCGCGCAAGTGTTGCAGCACGTTCAATTGAAACCGAAGAAGATAATGCTAATGTGGATATTTCGACTAAATCGTTACAAGCAAAAATTGATGAACTGATTAAAGCAGAACCGATTGAAGTTCGCATAAATGAGGGCGATGCCTTGGCCGTTTTAGATGATGACAGCGAAGGCAAAGTGATTGAGGCTCGCTACGATTTGCCTTATTTAGCGCACGCCACCATGGAGCCGATGAACTGTACGGTGTTGATTAAAAATGGCAAATGTGTGTGTTGGGTTGGGCATCAAGCGCCGTCAATGGTGCATAATATATTGAAAGAAACAACTGGTATTGCTAAAAAAGATATTACGATTAATACCGTTTATTTAGGCGGTGGTTTTGGCAGAAGAGCCGAGCCCGATTATGTGCGCTTTGCTGGTGCGGCCGCCAAAGCTATGGAAGGCATACCCGTTCAAACGGTGTTTACCCGCGAGGAAGATATGCAAAACGATACCTATCGCCCAATGGCTTCTTGCGTATTGAAAGCCAAGGTAAAAGCGAATGGCGAAATTGAAGCCTTTGATTCGATGTCGGTATCACAATCTTGTCAAAATAATTCGATGATGCGTATTTTGCCCGCTATGGCCTCTGCCCCAAAAGATGATTTAACAACAGTTGAAGGCATCGAAAATTTGCCTTATATAATGAATAACAAACGGGTTGCTTTTGGCAACTTAGAGCTACCTATTCAAATTGGTTTTTGGCGAAGCGTGGGTTACTCGCAAAACAGTTTTTTTGCCGAGTCGTTTATGGATGAATGTGCGCATGCGGTCAACATAGATCCGTATGAGTTTAGACGAACGAAGCTAAAAGAAAAGCCAAGATTTGTGGCCGTGTTAGACAAAGTAGCTGATATGTCGGGTTGGAAAAATCCGCTACCCGAAAATAAATTCCGTGGTATGGCTTTGGTAAAATCGTATCGTTCAATAGTGGCAGAGGTGGCCGAAATTACCAAGTTGGGCGAAAAAGAATTTAAGATCGACAAATTTTATTGCGCCATCGATTGTGGCAATACCGTAAATCCGGGTATTATAGAGTCGCAAGTTTCGGGCGGTGCTATTTTTGGTTTAACAGCTGCCTTGTATGGCGAAATTACTTGGGATAATGGTCAGGTAAAACAACGCAATTTTCCGCAATACGAAATGGTCAGAATGAATGTTTGCCCCAAGTTTGAAGTTGCCATTATGGATGTTGATGAATATCCAGGTGGTGTTGGTGAACCGGGTACGCCACCCGCCGCGCCAGCTTTGGCCAATGCTTTGTTTGCTGCCACGGGCGAGCGAGTACGGTCCTTGCCTTTAAGTAAGTTGGGTTATACTTTTGTGTAATTTTTTTTGAAGCGAAAGGGATTGGCTCGTGGTAACGGTGGTCCCGCTTTCTGCTCAAATGTTGTTGCCAACGCTTCATCACCCACGCTGCAAAACAACATAACCGCGCCAATCGGGGCTAATTTTGAGGTGGTAGTGGCTCGTCGTTACTTTGCTAAAAAGATGGCATATTTGGGAGGTAAAAAGCGAAATTATACATTAAGCTGGTTACTGAAGTCAAAAAGCCTTAAAGAAAAAATGAAATTTACTACACATAACAAAGCTCATCATCTTTTACAGCTTGGTTTGACAAAGATTCGAATACGGAAATGCATGAGTATTGTCTGTATTGTCCCAATCAAAATACAGTTTATAGTTTACTTTGGGTTGACTAACTTACCACCTATTTGTACATAAAATCCAAAACTATAGTTTACATTATTGTAAACTTGTGTTATCTTTGTATTTGTGCTAATAAAAAGATTTGATGTCGAAATTTTAAAGGAAGCTTTTGATTTCATTGCTATGCAAAATTTAAAAACAAGACAGAAAGTTTTTGATGTTTTAAATCGTTCGAGGTTTCAACTTAATCCTAAATTATTTAAAAAAATAGATAGTGAAATTTGGGAGTTCAGAATTTTGAGTAAAGGGAAACAGATTAGAATTTTGGCTTTTTGGGATAAAACAAATAAAAGTGAAACATTGGTATTAGCTACTAATGGGTTTGTAAAACAAAAAAGTAAGATTCCAAGAAAGGAAATAGGGCGAGCACAAAAAATCAGATCTCAATATTTTAAAAACAAGAAAGATGAAAAAATATAGTTTGTCAGAAGCGGAAGATTTGTTAATTGGTAATCGAGGCACAAAAGTCAGAGAAGCGTATGAAGTTCAATTAAAATTAGGTATGATGGGCGATTTAATACGCAATGCAAGAGAAAAGAAAAATATGACACAAGAGGAGTTAGGTGAAAAAATTGGGGTAAGAAAGGCACAGATTTCAAGGCTTGAAAATAGTAATGGTAATATGCGTTTAGATACGATTTTAAAAATTTTTGATGCCTTGGAAGCGCAAGTCAATTTTAGTGTATCAATTTAGGTTACAAATCATTCTTACCCATATTTCTGGCTGATAGCTTTAAAGGTTTATTGTAAAGCTTGCATTGGCTGTATGCCCCTAAATTTTACTAACATTTGTTCTAATAATTCAATCCTCCGCCTCATTTTTGTAGCTTTAATAAAAATGCCTACTTTTATATCCGTCATTGGTTTGTTAAAAGTAAAAAGAAATTAAAACTATGAGTGAACAAATAGCAACAGCAATAATAGGCAACCATATTAACGGCAACAAAATTGCCGGAGGCGGGCCATCTTTACCAATCACCGCTCCACAAACTGGTGAGGTAATTGCTGAAGTACAATTATCTTCTACAGAACAGGTAGCAGCAGCCGTAAAAGCAGCCAAAGAAAATTTTAAAACTTGGTCGGCCGAAACATTAAAAACTAGAGTACAAGTATTTTTTAAGTTTAGAAATTTGTTAGAACAACACATTGACGAGTTAACCGAATTGGTAATACAAGAGAATGGAAAAATTGACAGCGAAGCAAGAGCTGAGGTTTTAAAAGGAATTGAATTGTGCGAGTTTGCTTGTTCTTTACCACAAATTTTACCCGACGAAATTCAGCAAGTAAGTGTTGGTGTAGAATGTAGAACTTCACACGCGCCTTTGGGCGTTGTGGCCTGCATTGCGCCATTCAATTTTCCGCTAATGGTACCTTTGTGGACTATACCAAACGCTTTGGCTTTGGGTAACACCATGGTTTTTAAGCCATCAGAAAAAGTGCCTTTGAGTGCTATGCGAATTGCCGAATTGTTAGAAGAAGCAGGTTTGCCAAAAGGTGTTCTCAATATAGTTAATGGTGGTAAAGAAGTGGTGGAAGCTATTTGCGATCATCCAGATATTGAAGCGGTTTCGTTTGTGGGTTCTACCAAAATTGCAAAAATTGTTTATCAACGTGCTACGCATAATTTAAAAAGATGTATTGCTTTGGGCGGTGCAAAAAACCATATTATTGTGTTGCCCGATGCGCACCCAGAAATGGCAGGTTCTGATATTGCTGCTTCTATGAGCGGTTGTGCGGGCCAGCGTTGCATGGCAGCATCGGCAATGGTGGCTATTGGCGAGAGCGATCATATTATTGAACAGCTTTGCCATTATGCTAAGCAAATTGTACCGGGTAAAAACTTAGGCGCAGTTATTTCGAAGGCAGCAAAAGAACGCATTGAAGCTTACATAACAGAAGCGGAAGCACAAGGCGCAAAAGTTTTGGTTGATGGCCGAAACACAGTTGTAGAAGGTAAAGAAGATGGCTTTTATGTTGGCCCTACAGTAATTGATTATGTAAAACCCGAAATGAAGATTGCGCAAGAGGAGGTGTTTGGCCCGGTAATGTCAATTATGCGTGCTAAAGATGTAGACGAAGCGATTAAAATTGAAAACAATTCGCCTTATGGTAATGCAGCTTCGGTGTTTACGCAAAGTGGAAAAGCGGCCAGTTATATTACCTCAAAAGTAAGTGCCGGTATGACGGGCGTTAACATTGGCGTTCCGGTACCGCGAGAACCTTTTGCCTTTGGCGGTTGGAACGAAAGTAAGTTTGGCGTAACGGATATTACTGGTAAAAGCGCTATCAATTTTTGGACAAGGGTGAAAAAAACAACTACTAAATGGAACCCAGAAGATAAGGTAGATTGGATGAGTTGATATTTAAATTAGCTGTAATATTCTTTTTAAAGAAATGTTATAGCTAAGAAATTAAAAAGTTTTAGGTGAAGCAAAATCGATAGCCAACAAGTTAGAAGTATAGCCCCGATTGCAGCGGAAATCCTTTTTTGTACAATGGATTTTTTATCCATTGGATCAACAAAAAAGATTGGAGCGGAAAGCGGGACGGGTGTTGATGTGATGTTTAATGTTTCGCTTCAAAAAAAGATACCAGCTTAACGCCAACGGATTACAATTGGTTGAATTAAAAAATTTTACAATTATGGTGACATCAATAGCAGACATAAAACATTTAAACAAAGCGCATACGTTTTTTTCGTGGGCGGTACAAAGCCAAGTAAATCCTGTTGTAATAGAAAGTGCGAAGGGCGTTTATTTAAACAGTAAAGATGGTAAGCGGTGGTTAGATTTTTCTTCGCAATTAATGAACGTAAACATTGGCCACGGCAGGCCAGAAGTTGCCGAAGCCGTGGCACGCCAAATGGAAAAATTTAGCTTTGTTTCGCCGGGCTTTGCTACAGAAGCAAGAGGTGCTTTGGGTAAGAAGTTAAAAGAAATTACGCCTGGCAGTTTAAGCAAAACCTTTTTTACGGTAGCAGGTGCAGAGGCAATTGAAAATGCAGTAAAGCTGGCACGTTATTATTCGGGTAAAGATAAAATTATTACCAACTACCGATCTTATCATGGCGCAACTATGGCGGCCATTTCGGCTGGTGGCGACCCTCGCAAGTTAAAGGTAGATCGCAACCAAGTTCCAAATATTGTACACGTACAAAACCCTTATAGCTACCGTTGCCCGTGGTATAGCAGTTCGCCAGAAGAGTGTGGCCAGCGGGCGGTTAAAAATATGGAAGACGTTATATTATTTGAAGGGCCAGAAAATATTGCTGCCATTTTGATGGAAGGTGAATCGGGTACTTCGGGTTGCATTAAATATCCGCCGCTTTATTGGAAACACGTAAAAGCCCTTGCCAACAAGTACAATATTTTAACTATTAGCGATGAGGTGATGAGTGGTTTTTGCAGAACAGGGAAATGGTTTGGTATTGATAACCACGAGGTTGCGCCCGACATTATGTGTTTTGCTAAAGGCTTAACTTCGGGCTATATTCCGTTGGGTGGAATGATTGTTTCAGAGAAAATTGCTAACGAATTAGACGATCAATATTTACCATTAGGCTTAACTTATTCTGCACATACAGTAGCTTGTGCTTCTGCCTTGGCGGTGTTAGATATTTATGAAAAAGAAAACTTGGCAGCGCGAGCCATAAAAATGGGTGCTTATATTGATGAACGAATGGAAGCTTTAAAAGCTAAACATGCTTCCATTGGCGATTGGCGAAATACGGGAATGTTAGGCGTAATTGAATTGGTTAAAAACCGAGAAACCAAAGAACCGATGGCGCCGTGGAATGCTACCGCAAATGAAATGGGCGTAATGTTAGCTGTGAAGAAAAAAATTGCCGAGTTGGGCATGTTCACTTTTGTAAAATGGAATTACATTTTTGTTGCGCCGCCTTTAACTATTACAGAATCTGAAATTGATGAAGGCTTAGACATTATAAGTAAAGCGATTAGTTTGGCAGATGAGCATTGCAAATGATGAGATAACAGATGTTAGACAACAGAGAATAGATGACAGAAAACAGATGATGAGATTACAGATGTTAGATAACAGAGAATAGATGACAGAAAATAGATGATGAGATTACAGATGTTAGATAACAGAGAATAGATGACAGAAAACAGATGATGAGATTACAGATGTTAGACAACAGAGAATAGATGACAGAAAACAAATGATGAGATTACATAAGATAGATTATTAGATTACGGAAGACAAAGTACAGACATTAGATGAGTGATGAGTGCGACAAAAGATTACAGAAGATAGACGAGAGATGACAGAGAATAGCTTATTTGGTATAAACATAAACTATGAAGAATGAACTTTCTGAGGAAGTAAAATCCTCTAACTTATATAGCGAAGAATTAAAACCTGTTCCGCAAAATAAAAGGCATTGGGGCATTTGGGATTTAGCTGCTATTTGGGTTGGAATGGCGGTTTGCATTCCCACTTATTTGTTGGCATCTGAAATGATAAAAGACGGCTTTGGCTGGTTAGAGGCTATTACCATAATTGGGTTGGGCAACTTAATTGTAACCATACCAATGGTTTTAAACGGGCACGCAGGTGTTAAGTATGGCGTTCCATTTCCTGTAATTGGCCGTGCTTCTTTTGGTACAAAGGGCATTCATTTGCCAGGTTTATTGCGGGGCTTAGTAGCTTGTGGTTGGTTTGGTATTCAATGTTGGATCGGCGGTTTGGCCGTTTATTCAATTGGCGTTACCGTGTTAGGCTTAGAAAGTGAAAGTGCTTTAAGCATTGGTAAGTTTATTGGCTTCGCTATTTTTTGGTTGCTCAATGTATATTTTATTTGGAACGGAATGGAAAGCATCCGTTGGATAGAAAAAGGTACTGCACCTATTTTGCTAATTATGGGCGTGTTGTTAATTGTTTGGGGCGCAACCAATGTTGGTAGTTTTTCTAAAGTGTTGGCAAACAGTCGGCAATATGCAATACCAACCGCTGTTTTTAATAGCAACAAAAGTATTAGCATTAATACCATAACTGATAAAAATGGAACTGCTAAAGCAAAAGAATATCGATTAATAGTTGATGGCAAAGAAGGAGTTTGGCAAAAGATACCAGCAAACCAAACGATACTTAACCAAGCATCATTACAAAATAATGAACTGCCGTTAATACAATTTAGAACAAATGAAAAGGCAATATCTAGCAAGGTAAAAGTGCAAGCAGTAACTTTAAAAGGCGAGCAAAGCCAAAATCGTTTTTGGAAATACTTAATGTGGTTAACGGCAATGGTTGGGTTTTGGGCAACTATGGCAATTAGTATTGCTGATATTACAAGGCACAGCAAAACACAAAGAGAACAAATCGCAGGTCAATTTATTGGCTTGCCCGCCACTATGATTTTATATTCTTTTGTTGGCATTTTTGTAACCTGCGCTGCTGCTACCATTTTTGGTGATGTATTGGTATTAGAAGATTCGCCCTGGGATCCGGTTACTTTAATTGGCAAACTCAACAATGCTTGGGTAATTGTTTTAGCTCAAGTTTTTATGATTATTGCCACCCTTAGCACCAACATTGCAGCAAACGTAATTGCGCCTGCTAATGCATTTTCTAATCTAAATCCTAAAAATATTTCGTTTAGAACAGGCGGAATTATTACCGCAATTATTGGTATTGTTATTTGCCCGTGGTGGTTAATGAATGAAATATTTGGCTTGTTAATTTTTGTCAGTAGTTTTCTTGGGCCTATTCTTGCTATTTTAATTGCCGATTATTTTTTTGTTAGAAAAACAGAGCTGAGTACCAACCATCTTTTTTTAGAAGATGGACAATACGCTTACCAACACGGTTTTAATGTTAAAGCTTTTATTGCATTTTTGGCGGGTGTGGCTACCGCATTAATTGGCCTTTTTGTGCCTGCGCTTAAAGTGCTTTACAATACTTCTTGGTTTAGTAGTTTTGCGGTAAGCTTTATTGTGTATTGGTTTTTATCTTATAAAAAAGAAGAGCAAATAGCTTAAGGTTTTTGCAGATTGCTGTAAATATTAAAAATAAAAAACTATGTTATCATTTAGAAGAAACTAATTATTGCCAATACAAGCATTATTAAACTGTCAAATTCTTACTGCGCCTAACTCGCTTATATAAGGTTGAAACACAAATCGGGATTATGAGATTTAAGAAATAAAACTACAAGTAATCTTCAATCTTCTTTTTTTCTATGGCAGTTGAGGCCATTTTGCAAAGGTGCATACACATTTCATCTAAATGTTTAAATTTTTCGTTGGTAGTTAAGCCTTTGTGATACCGATAAAATATTTGCTGCGCAATTACAGCTACTTTAAACAAACCGTACACATAATAAAATAAAATGTTGCTGGTATTTCTTCCACTTTGGCTGGCGTATTGTTCGGCAATTTCCATACGGCTGGGGTTGCCTGCAAATGAAGTTGGCGATGGAAAAAACATGTTAATTGGGCCGTCGCTATCTTTTAACCAATAGGCAAGGCTGGTACCAAGATCCATTAACGGATCGCCAAGGGTACACATTTCCCAATCTAAAATGGCGTTAATGTTGTTGTAGTTTTCATTGGTAAAAACTACATTATCATACTTAAAATCGTTGTGTATTAAGCAAAAATCGTATTGTTGCGGTTGGTTAAATTCCATCCAACTCATTACTTTTTCGGCTTCGTTAATTTTTATAGTAGCTGCTTTTAAATATTGCTTCCCCCAATTTACTACTTGGCGTTTTACATAACCTTTTGGTTTACCCAAATCATTTAGGCCAATTTCGTTATAGTTTAAATAATGTAAATCTACAAAAGCAGTTAACCAAGTTGCTGCTACGTTTTTATATTGATCTGTAGTTAGGTTTCTTTTCTGCGCTTCTTTAGTAGTTAAAATAATGCCTTCTACTTTTTCCATTAGATAAAAAGAGCTGCCGACAACCTCCGCATCATTACAATAAGCAAACACTTTTGGCGATTTTGAAAAATTGTTTTCTAGCTTAGAAAGCACTTTGTATTCGCGGCTCATATCGTGCCCACGTTTAACTGCGCCTTTAGGTGGCTTGCGTAAAACAAATTGCTTATCTGCCACTTCTAACAAGTATGTTAGGTTAGAAAATCCGTTGGAAAACTGACTAATTTTCAATGGAGCTTCAGCGGTTTCAATTAGTTTATTGGCTATTAAAAACGACTTTAAATTTTGTTCGTTGAGTTCTTCTCCTTGTCGTACTGGCTTTAACATTAAATTCTGTTTTTAAAATTGATTGAAAAATAATTAATTCTTCTTACATTAATGCAAAATATAGATTGTTTAAATGAATAACAACTTTGATTTAAAAGGTAAAGTGGCTATTATTACGGGCTCATCTAAAGGAATTGGCGCAGCAATTGCCGAAGCCTATGCTGCACAAGGCGCCAAAGTAGTAGTAAGTAGCCGCAAGCAAACTGCTGTTGATGAAGTAGTTGCAAAAATTAATGCTGCTGGTGGAACTGCCTTGGGCATAGAATGTCACGTTGGCAAACAAGAGCATTTAGAAAACTTGGTAAACAAAACGGTTGAACATTTTGGAAAGGTAGATGTGCTGGTCAACAATGCGGCCACTAACCCTGTTTTTGATATGTTGCAAAATGCTACCGAGCAGGCTTTTGATAAAATTATAAATGTAAATGTAAAGGCTTGTATGATGCTGGCGAATTTATGTTATAAAAGTATGAAGGAAAACGGTGGCGGTTCTATTATTAACATTGCATCGGTAGAAGGGATGAAACCAACAACTGGTTTGGGAATGTACAGCATTAGCAAAGCTGCTTTAATAATGTTAACCAAATCGCAAGCGAAAGAATGGTCGGGCAACAATATAAGAAGTAACAACATTTGCCCAGGCTTAATACAAACTAAATTTAGTGAAGCCTTGTGGAAAAACGAAACTATATTAAATGAATTTGAAACCCATATACCAATGAAGCGAATGGGGCAGAGCGAAGAAATTACAGGCTTGGCTTGTTACTTGGCTTCTGAAAGTGCCAGCTACACAACAGGTGGTGTTTTTATGGTTGATGGTGGTTATATGTTGGCGTAAAAAGTGATTTAACTTACCCGCACAATTTGAAGATTTGCGTAGAAAATTTCTTTATAATTGTAAGAACAGAAACTAATTTTTGACACGCAATAAAAATATGAAATAATGAATTTTGACTATACCGAAAAATCGTTGCGCCTTCAAAAAGCTATTGCTGAATTTATGGAGCAACACTTGTATCCTTTAGAAAAAGAGTACGAAGAATTTACTGCCGATAACTTGTGGCAAAACTTTCCGCAATTAGAAAATTGGAAGGAGTTGGCAAAAGCGGCCAACTTATGGAATTTGTTTTTACCAAAAACTTATGGTGACCTTAGCCCCGGATTAACGAACTTGGAATATGCGCCTTTGGCAGAATTGATGGGCCGTTTGGTTTGGAGTTCAGAGGTGTTTAATTGTTCTGCACCCGATACAGGCAATATGGAAGTTTTGGCCAAATATGGTAATGTGGCGCAACAAAAAAAATGGTTACAACCTTTAATGGAGGGAAAAATTAGATCTTCTTTTTTAATGACAGAACCCGATGTAGCTTCTTCTGATGCTACTAATATTGAAACCTCAATTAAAAGAGATGGCGACCATTATGTTATAAATGGTAAAAAATGGTGGAGTAGTGGCGCAATGAACCCACACACGGAGATTTTTATTTTGATGGGCAAAACCAATACCGAAGCCGCAAGGCATATTCAACAAAGTATGATCTTAATTCCTAAAAATACCGAAGGGGTAACTATTGTTCGCCCTCTACGGGTTTTTGGTGCTATGGATTCGCCAGAAGGCCACGCCGAAATTGATTTGAAAAATGTTAGAGTACCTATCGAAAATTTAATACAAAATGAAGGCGACGGTTTTAGAATAGCGCAAGGCCGTTTAGGGCCTGGCAGAATACATCATTGTATGCGATTGATTGGTGCAGCGCAACGCAGTTTAGAGTTAATGTGTAAACGGGTTTCGCAGCGTACCACTTTTGGTAAGTCGGTGGCCAGTTATAGTTCTATACGGCAACACATTGCTTTGTCTAAATGCGAAATACAGCAAGCACGTTTACTAACCTTGCAAGCTGCTGATACTATTGATAAACAAGGTATTGCCGGAGCAAAAGATTTAATTGCGATGATAAAAATTGTGGTGCCGCAAATGACGCAAACTGTTGTTGACCGTGCTATACAGGCTTTTGGTGGAATGGGCGTTTGTCAAGATACGCCATTGGCCCGCTTTTGGATTTACGCACGTTGTATGCGCCTTGCCGATGGGCCAGATGAAGTGCATCAATATCAGTTGGGGCGAAATGTGGTGAAGGAGTATTTGTAG
>Ga0209831_1002470_pt1 | contig 16071 bp, 16 predicted proteins | sample Maine_Asex4_meta_FD_187451 | JGI IMG/M metagenome (GOLD analysis project Ga0209831, IMG submission 187451) | Marine algal microbial communities from Maine, USA - Maine_Asex4_metaG (SPAdes) (version 2) | ecosystem: Host-associated > Algae > Red algae > Unclassified | place: Maine, USA | collected...
TAGTAGGGGGGCTGGGAAAACCACTTGGGAAAAGCCCCGCCCCCGACCGAATCCAATCTCCCCGAGATCTGGACAGGTCATTCCCTTGCTGGCCCGGATTGGGATATTTTGGGACGGCCCGCCGGGGGTGTGCTGTACACAGCTGAGGGGCCACGCCCCTTCCAACTGTCAGACCCCCGACCGCCACACAGGCGGATAATCAGGCGGATAATTCATGCGAGTAATAATCAATGATGACACAGTGCGCATCTGTCGTCAGGGTCATGCATTGGTCACCAGTCTCAACCGACCAGCGCGCCTGCTCGGTTTCGGGCATCGCTACGTAGCACGCTCTTTCGCTTTGGGGTGCTGTTACTTCGCACGGGCTGGTGCTCGCGACTGGGCGGCGAGGCACACGCTCGCCAGCCATACGCATGTGTGGTGGTCCTCCCCCCGACAGGCCACCAGGCAGCGCATCACCTCAAAGGCAGCAGGAGGTGGGGGGGATGACCAACCCTTCCCTCCCTGACGTGCTGAAGGGGACCCCCACACTGAGCCGCTGGCAGTGGTCAGCGTGGGGAAGTGGCGCACATTGAGCGTGCGGCACCCACCCTGGTGTGCGCTCGTGGCCGGCTTGCACCGTCCACAGTCGCGGACCCGTCGCTGCCCACCGATCCGGAACCCCCCCGCCACGCTCCTCTCCTTCCCCGCGGCGACGGTGGGCGCCCCCCCCCGGCACGTCTTCCAATCCATGCGGCTTGGCCGCGTCCGGGACCGCATGCCACTGCCGGGGGTGCCCTCGTTCAGCCGATAGGGCAAGAGTCGGGAGGGAGCGCGCGCGGAGGAGGGACTCTCGCGGAGGGGGGGCGCGAACGGAGAGGAGAGCGTGCGGAGGGGACCGCGTGCGGAGCGGACCGCTTGCTGAGAGGGAGTGTATGTGCAGGGACGGCGACCGGTCCTTTTGTATCGCCTTGACGGCTGGTGCCCAATTTGCGATGGGTCGCTCGCGAGCCACCGGTGTCGTAGAGCCGGCGGCAACTTCTGCGCCTCTACCCCTCGGAGGTCACCCGATGACATGAGCTAGGCAGCCGGTGACGCAGCGGCTCCTGCGTGCCCCTTTTTTTAGCCGACCAGTACCCTCAGCGCGTCTGTCCTTGTCTACCACCACCACCGGCCGTGCACCTGCCGGGCCGTCGCTATCTCCCCCCCACCGCACACGCTCTTCTTTCTTCGTGTGCCCCACCCCACGCCCCGCTTTGCGAGCCTTCTCTATTCGGCGGGGCATGTACGAGGACGCCGGCGCGGATATGACCGAGTATGTCGACGGTGGCATTCAGCTGGGGGGGCAGCTGCACAAAGGCGGCGCGCGCAACAACGGGGGCAGGCCAGTTGGGTCGCGGCGCTACACCCGTGAGACGCTCTCGATGGGGTGCGGCAAAGCCATCGCCATTGGGCTGTCCCAGTACGGTGTGGAGTGGTTTTGAACGAGGTCAAGGGCCGCACTGTCTGCGAGATGAGCGTCGAGAAGCTGTCGGACCGCTTGTCGACGATGGGAAGCGTGCCGTGTCGAGGGGAGGTGTGGCCGCTCATGCACGTGTTCGGGTTCTTTTCCAAGTTTGCGGGCGGCATGGGAAGTGTGGCGACGGAACGAGACGTGGCGTGCACGTGGGTGGGTAGGAGCGGGTTCATCAACTGCAGCTGCCAGGGCCAGACGCGACTTCTCGGTCTCATGAGGAAGGCCGACGCGGACGGTGAAGACATGGAGTGCACCCACGGAATGGCGATGGCCAAGGCCCTGCGCACCCTGAGCATTGACGTGGGGTCTATGCTGGCGGTAGTTCGCAACCTGCACCAGCGCTGCAGCTCACGGCTGACTGACGGTGTGCATGGCGACGGGGGCGACGACGGGGACTGCGAGCGGTTCGTCGTATGTCAGTCTGCTGTCGGCATCGCCGTGACCGGCCACGCAGACCAAGTAGTGGCCGCCCCCGTCCGCTTTACGCGCCAAAACACCACGTGCATGCTGTGCGACACTGATTGGACATCATCGTGCTAGCATATGTCCCTGACGCGGCACTATAAACGCTCGGCAGAAGAGAAAGAGCAGAGCGCCGCAGCGACTGGGCAGAAGGGCCGCGAGGTGGAGGAGGACTCGGCGACCGCGACGGAAGAGGCTCGCAGCGAGGCGGACGTGCTGCAGTTGATCTCTCAGAAGCCGCTGGGGATTTTCAACTGCCACAAGGCGACGAGGAGAGACCTGGACATTGGGGAGTTGATCTCCAAGGGCGACACCAAAAAGATCGCGGCGCCTCCCACCTGCCCCAAGTGCAAGACCGCGCGAGGCTCGACGGCCGATCTTGGTTCAGACGGCATCATCCTTGGCTCCGCCGGACCCTGCCATATGCACCTTTAAGCCTACCTCTGCTCGTCTGATGACTGTGGTGAGTGGGTGAGCGCGGGCGTTTGAGCTTGTGTTGGACGGCACCACGTTTGCGTCCTCATTTGAGGCGTGGAGGCGGGCGTACCTGGACCGGAGAGACGCTGGGAAGGCAAAGGATTGCCGCATCCGCGCGAAGAAGACGGTAACCGAGGTCGTCAATGCAGCTTTGCGGCTCATGACAGACCAACCGCCGCTCTGGAGTTTCTCATGCTCCTCCTTCCAGGACTCGGGCGGGCGCTTCCGGGTGGTAATGGCCGACGGCATTTGGCTCGGGTTTTTGCGTCGACTGGCCAACAAGCTCTACAAGAGCCCCTGCCAGCCTTGCAAGTCGGTGGCCGACTACGTGCGCGCGGGGAGCCTTTGCGGCTCCGAGTCGGTGCGGCGGTTTATTAGGCTAGCCCTCAAGCAACCCGCCAAGGCTGTTGTCATTAAGGCCGATCAGCTGCCGAGCGCCGAGAAGGCGCTGTTCTCTCTCTTTCCCGCCGCCCTGCCTGCCAACCGTGTCGCTGAGGTCAACATGTTTGAGAAGTCCAAGATGAAGGCGCTCCACGCCCTCCTCAAAGGCGTGTGGGTGCTGGAAAAGGCCGCGGGAGACCCCGCCCGCAGTGTTGTCCAGCGCATTCTGTACGTGTTGACCAACGAGGTAGCCAACTTTCGCCCTGCCTTGCGCGCTGCCAGCGACGTTGAGATGGCCACCCACGTCCGCAACTGGCTGGTCGGTGTCGTCGGCCCTGCGGCGGCGCCCGGGGCAGCAGGTGGCGGTGGGGGCGTGGGCAACGATAGCGCCCATAGCGGGGGAAGCTCGGAAGACGGATCGCCGGATGAGCTCGATGCGCCGCCACCGCCGCCACCGCCACCGCAGCCCGCTCCGCGTGGAGGACGGGGCAGTGGTGGCGGCCGCGGACTGGGCGGTGACGGGTGGGGCGGCCGCGGGAGAGGCGGCCGCGGGCGGGGCGGCCACGGTCGGAGCGGCCGCGGGAGCGCCCCTCTGGTAGCTATGCGCGCGGGGCGTGAGGCCGCGGCGGCTTGGAGGCACCACGAGGAGGTAACAGTCGCCGAGCCGTCGGACTCCCGCTGCTTTCAGCTGCTGATCAAGGAGCTCGGGCCTGACCAGTACAAGCCAGTCGTGTCCCTCTGCGTCGCTCTGGCCACTGACGCTGTCGTCAATGACTTCAAGCCCAGCAACTTGGCGGGCATCAAGGGTGTTGCTGACGATTTGGCGGCAGCCGATGCGGCCAAGCGCGTGGACGCCGTCCTTTCCGCCGCTTGCAGCCCTGCTGCCCGTCCCCCCCCCCTACCCAACGGCGACGCGGCACCGGACCCAAACGTGGTCTTCGCGGCGGCAAAGGCGCGCGTCACGCACGAGCAGCGGCCAGTGATGGCCTTCATCTTGGCGATGCGTGTCAACGGGCCGGAATTTGAACAGCCGCGGGCGCCCGCGGCCGCTGCGATGCGGACTGTGTGCGACACAGTGAACGACTACCACCTCCATAGAGAGGGGGACGACGGATCAGCGCTGGCCTTTGGCAAGGAGTGGCTGGACCCATCGTTGACGCCTGAGCAGCTGCTCGAGCACTTTCGCGAGCGCTTCCCATTGGCATCGGAGGACCCGATTGTCACCGGCTGCTTCTTCCCTGGTTTGTTGCAGTGTCGCCCGTGCCCCTTTGCGCACGGTGAGCAGCCGGAGCTCGGCATGTGCGCCAAGCACTACCAGGCCGTGCGAAAGTTCTTCTCCGCATGGACGTTTACGGTCTGCTGCGCCTGCGCCCACCCCAAGCTCATCGGCTTTGTGGTTCTGGACAATCGAGAGGGACCGCATGCATTGCTAAATGCTATCATCACCCGCTTCGCGTTGCTGCCCTACTGTGTTGTGTATGACTTTAGTTGTGGTGCCCTTCATAGCGCTGTTGGCAAGCTCCCCGGCTTTGTCGCTCTCGTGGTCATCATCTCGGACCTCTTTCACATCGTCAACCATGTTTACAGCGACATCTTCATCCCGCGCCCGTACTCCCCGCTCGACGGCAAGAACACCGTCGCGCACGAGCAGAGAAACGCTCCAATTGCGGCCATGATCAAGACGCTTCGGGCGTGCGGTCAAGACGAGTGCATGCGGATAATGAAGCTGCACACTATCGTGCACAATGTGCACGCGCATGCACGCAGCACGCGCACCTACCCACTGCCCGACGACTACAACATTCGGCAATTTTACTTCTCCAAGCAAACGTGCCTGTGCGGCTGTGAGCAGCAAGAGGAGGAGCCGCAGCTGCCTAGCCCCCCATCGTCGGCGCCATCTACGCCCACACCCTCTTCGACCGGGATGACCTTGTCGTCGGGCAGCGAGGAAGAATTTCTCAACGCGTGGGCGGCCTTACCTGCGGAGCTGGCCGTGACAGCGGCGTCGGCCGCGGCTTCGGCGATGCGGATTACGGCGGACGTGTTGGCCAACGTGTAGGTGTCGTTCGACTGGTACGACTGCTTGTTTGTTACTCGCGCTTGTACAGGCCGCGGCGCCGCCGATGCCGATGTTGGACAAGACACTCACGCCGAGCGGTGGAGGAAGGGCGGAGGAGCGGGTTTCCGGCGCCGGTTGTTTTGGCTTGATATTTGTCAGACGGTGGCGGCACGGAGCTTGCAGTGGTGGGTGCTTTAGGTGGTCAGCGGGTGGGGCAAAGGTGCATCGCGTCGATAGTGAGGGGAAGGCCGAGCAGAAAACATTGACTTTTGTACCGTCGTCAAGAAACGCCACAGGAGCGGACCCCTTCGCAGCGAACGATGGGGGCCTGACACTGACGTCCCTCCGAAGAGAGGAAGGTGCTGCGGGATCGGTGGTGGGCTGTGCGTCAGAAAGAGCAACGGCCGAGGGAAGCAGGCTATTCATCGCGCCGGTACAGTCCACCCATGTGCCGCCACCTGAGACGCGGTGTCGGGGCTGGGGACTACAGAGGCGCGGGTGCCGGCGCGGAGCAGCGAGGTGACCAGTACTGGTGGGCCTCACCTTACTGATGTGCGTCAGGCAGAGCCGGCGAGGACTGGGGCAGCCGCAAGTGCAGCCTCCCTCGGGCGGGGACAGAGGGGAAGCTGTTACCAGGAGAGGCGCCGGGCAGATGGTGAGCCGCCACTCTCACGCCGGGCCATTGGGGCGAGGGGGGTCCCGCCGGGGCTCGTAGACGCCACCCGTGAACAGTCAGTCAGAGAGATCGTCAGGGGGACGAAGGGATGTGCTTGTGGTGTGGGACAACGGCGCTGTGGCAGGCACACCTGCAGTGGCGGAAGGAAGCCGACTGCACCGACAGAGTGATGCGGCCGACCACGGAGGAGGCACACAGAGGCGCCCGGCCTTGTATCTCCTTGCTCTCGCAAACAATCGGGGTGAGAGACCACACCTTGGCCAGCTGTCACCTCTCAGGCAGCAGCATGAGGGCGGATGGCGGGATTGGGCGCGTTCGCAGGACGTGGGCGACGCAGATGTAGGCTACAAGGACGCTGCAAGACCAGCGCATCAGACGGCTCGTGGGCCCTTTGACCGAGTCACCTCCTCTATATGTGGTCGTTACGCCAAGAGCTGGAGCGGTCCCAGTCAAGCCGATTGATGTCTGGGCTAATCAAACGCAGAAAAGCGCCTCTTTGTCAGACCAGGACTCCCCGCTTTTTGGCACAACGACAAAAATCGTCAAATATAAAAAAGCATGGCCGTGAACAGTTGTGTTGGCTACTCGGAAGACCTGAATCCAAAATAGCTCAGAACAGTACATCCGAATAAAAACAGAGCCGAAGCTTACTGGCATCGGAGGGCGTCGGCTGCGCCTCTTGGGCCTCTGCGCTACCGACCGCCCCCCTCCGCCACCCACGCTCCTGCTGGCAGAGCCCAGAAGGGATCCTTTCCACACCGCCTCTCCATCACTCTTTGTGCGACACCACCGCCAGAGCTACCGGTACGGCATTCATAGAGCTCTTACATACCATGTAGCCACTTCTTCTATCCTTTGGGACTTCGCTCATGCTCTCTGACGTTCTTTTGGAAGCCGCAGCGGCCTGTACGGTGTCTCTGAGAGGCCTCCCAAGTGCCAAAGAGAGGTGGCGATAGCGGGACAACATGTAGGGGTCTTTGGGGTCCTGTTGGCGTCCTCGACATCATCACGTAGTTGAGAAGCACTTGCAGAAAAAAGCAATGAAAAAGACGTGTGCTGCACTGAGAAACTGGGTGGTCGAGCTCGTAGGCAGAAGCCTTCAGAAGCATGCTGCACTGAGGGGTCGGACGGTCCGAATGAGACGTGTTGTCTGAAGATATATTACAAAAATCTGTAATGACAAATACAAGAAGACGGCCCTTGACTAAAGGTCGATTCCACGCATTAGGGCGCATGAGCGCGACTCACATTGGCGCGCACAGAACTCGGCAATGGAACAAGCCTTGGAACTTCACATGGACCCATCCTGGAGCCTACTTCATCAGCTTTTTTGTGACACACTTTCAGGCGGCTACGACCATATGCTTGAGAGATAGACAGTTTTCATTGCATCCCACCGTTGTCTTGAACGCTTTTTTGTGGAATAAATGGCCCGCTGATGACGCTGCAGGCGGTAACTCGACGTGGGTAGGCAACAAAGTGCGTGTCATCGGTGCTGCGGGGAAGTTTGGACGACATTTGTGGCCGTTGGTCAACATGGGCGGTGGTGGTGGGGGGCAGGTATGCTCGTAGCCGGCCGAGAGAATGTGCATTTCCATGGGATGCCGGATCGGATCAATCCGTGTCTTGCATCAGAAATTGGTCAGAGCCAGTTCCGGATCGGCAGAGACAAAGAAAACGGCGCAATTCTGGAGGGACAGAGAAACACCGAGGTGTATCTCAGTACTACAAGATCCTTTGAGCGCCCAGTTCTTTTTCCTTGAGTACCCATGCCACGGAGACTAGTTCTGTTTAGTTCTCGTGGTTAAAAAAAGTCTAGAACAGCAGGGAAAACCCTTTCCTCATGCGCCTAAATGCATGGAATAGACCTTTAGGTGTGAACCTCGGACGCCGAGGCCGGTCTGCCGCTGTCCTCACCATTCCGTGCTGACAGTGATCACGCCTGAGTGCACCGGGGGCGAGGCCCCTCTTGAATTTGTGAAACTGCATCATTACAGTGATACACAAGCCTGGGACTTCGACGTGTGAGCTTGATTCTCGTTGTCTTAGCCGTTGGACTTGCCATCCGAACCGAATAATTGTGTCGCCTGATCCCCAACCGGCCATTCCAAGTCGCAGGCTGCGGTTTCGACGGGGCACCACACTGTACAGTCAATCCCCGAGCTTGTCACACCCGGTACAGTGCGTTCTCGTTATAAGACAATCGCTTACAAAAGAATATGGGTCGCGTGTCATCCATTCCAGTCCGTGTGGGCCACTTTTTCTTCATATTGAGCCGAATCAGCTGTCTCTTATAACGAGAACGCACTGTATAGGCCCAGGTGGGCCTGTATTGTGCTTCTCACAAAAACTGGACCTCGGTGCATCAGCTTCCGTTGCAAAATCACTGTTTCATTGGCTCAGGGGGCGGTTCATGATGCTGAAGCGTATGTTGCGGATCCAGTTTTTGTGAGAAGCACAATAACGAGTCAACCGACGATCGCCCCCAGAGAGGCGATCAAGGCACATTCTCACGTCGCGCAAGGCTCCGAGCACCGTTTCAGAGACCGACCTGCATTGATCGCATCAGGAGGGCAGCTTCTGGTCACGATTGTTGATGAAGTAGCCTTCAACACTGGCTGTGGCAATAGTACTGGCAGGTGCAATTCGTGCCTTAGAGGTGGGCCATCATCGAGGATTGACTGTATTTTATCGCCCCCAAGTCGCCGGAAAGTAACCAAAGAAGCGCGATGGCAGAACCGCCGACGGTGGCCACCTCCCCCCCCCACCGCCTGGCATGGCCATCCCCCTCCCCCCCCGGCCCTTCCCCCCACCCCCCCGACGCCTTCGAATCCGTACTCATGGCTACAGGTCGTGTCCTGCGCCCCGCGACTTCTCCACCGCACCCCCTGCACCCCTGCGCCCGCAAAGCACCCCCCGCCCATTCCCCCCGCGCGGCCGCAGCCGTGCCCTGGCGAGCCCCCCTCTGACCAGTAGCGTTTTCTGCATGTCAGATCGAGCGTCCCAAGCGAACGCGGTGCTCAGCCGGGCAGCTGAGCGCAGCTATGAAGAAGCGCGAATCAGCGATAATAGCAACTGCGGAGGAATCTGCGCGCGTGGCGGTGGGATCAGTGCACAGTGCGGAATGAGCAGCACGGTCACAGCGATCCGCGGAGCTGTTGTCACAAAGCACCGCGAAGCTGCTGTCACAAGGCACCGCGGAGCCCCTCATACGAAAACGGTTGGGCACACACAGAATATGCATGCGAAGGCGCCGAAAAGAACAACTAGGGAAAAGTACTGTGGACGGAAACTTCGGCGACAGTATCAATGGCACTATAAGGATTTGAAGTCCACAGGCCTGATAATGCGATGCTGTGAGCATTATCTGTATTGGGAGTGAATGCTCTGTCCAGGCTGCCTGGGAAGCTGTTCCGTGCTGGCCTGTGTGAGGGGGGGTTCGATTCTAAGGCTTCGGATCTGGCTGCCGGATCCGAAGGCTGGTACTTTCCCACTTGCAGATGACGTCTCGCGAGGCCAACAAAGCCGCGTTCCTGAAAGCCACTGTTTCGTGCATTGCAATTATGCACGCGCTCAGTAATTTCTCTTGGCCTATTGATATTCAATCTCCACAAATGTATAGGCTGTCGTGGAAGCTGCCAAGCCAATGAGCCGGGAGCGGACACCGCATCAGCAGAAATCTACGCAAAATCCCTGACCTGGACGATCATTGATCGACTCATCGCGCCACCGCAAGCTCTGAGCGCACACTGACCGCTCGTTCTTGGCCCGTCGCGCTGCCAGCCGGCAAGTTGCCGCATGATTTCGTGATCCCACCGCGACGGCTCGTGCTGTTGTCTTTCGTGTGCGCTCTGCTCCGCGTCGCTTCAGGGAGAGCTGTCTGGAGCCGGCAGGCGGCCGCGCTCGCCGGCTGGCATTGCGCGCGCCAGCGCAGCCGGCAGGCTCGAGGGGTCCGGTGTCGGTGGCCCTCGTCACCGCGAGTCTGTGTGGCCGTCGTCCGGGCTGCATTGCACCACTCTTGACACACGTACAGTGGAGTTCCATGTGTTAGGTTTCGGCCAATCGAATTAGTGGCACCGGGACCCTCTTGCCCGACGACGTTCACCGCCGTGCAGCGGCCGGCCGCCGCGTAGCTACGTAGGACCCCCAGTGACCCAGTGATATCGCCGACTGCAGCTGTGGGAGGTCACGGCGGGGGTATCAGCTGGGTGCGTGTCCGTGGGTACGCCGCGGAGTGGCCTTTGCCGCTACCTATTGATATTGTGGATATTAGGAGGCTTGCGAAGGGAGCAGAGGCGGCCGTCGGCGGGTGGGCGTTGAGGACCAGGCTCGTGGTCGACCCCTGCCTCGCCGGCGGCTGGCTAAGTGTCTCTGTTGTCCTTCCCAACCGAGCTGCCCCCCCCGCGCTGGAACACGTCGACCCGTCTCTCTGTCTGCTCCTGCCATCCGGTCAATCCCCCTACTGCTCACTACTTGACGTACGTACGTGCCCTGTGAGCCTGGTCGCCGCACCATGGCGTCGTATGGCTCGTCGGTGCCGATCGATTTTTCTCTCAACCAGCGGCGACTACCGCGCTCCCAGGTGGAGCGCATCCCCACTGTCGATGACTGGGAAGATGACGATTTGTCGGCGCGCGATGAGGAGGAGCTCGACCACGACGTGGGTTCCCTGGCGTCGAGCCTCCGCGCCAACTTCCTCCCCCCCACGACGCGGTTGTTGTCGGCCACGGACCCGGCGTTTGAGCGCTACAAGTCGATTGGGTCCCCGTCGCCCGGCAGCAGCTTCCTGTCGCCGGTCTTTTCGCACCTGCCGTCGGTCAAGCCCAGTCGCCTGACCGTCGCGTCGGACGATGCGCAGAAGCTGCGCCGCAAGCTGCTGCGCGGCGCCAACCTGTTGGTCATCCAGGGTGGCTACTCGGGGAAGCGCTTCATCTACGAGCGGCTCAAGGAGCTGGGCGTGTCCGTGACCATCATGGACGGGCCAGACACGGTATGGCGTGCGGCAGCAGAGGAGGGCCTGATCGCTGAGTTCATTGAGATTGACTTCACCGAGCACAGCACGGTGTTCCAGCGCGCCATGGACATTGTGCTGTCACTTGAGAACAGCTTTGACGGTGTGACCACCTTTTACGAGGAGGCAGGTAAGTCTGTGCTGTTGTTGAAGAGGGGATGTGTTGCATATGCGTTGTGCGCACTGCGCGGTGTGACATGGGTTGCTTGCATGAGGTTCCGATGTTGCAGTCGGTCACGCTGGCTGCTTTAGCAGCACGGTGTGCCAGTCTCGTGCGCATTCTGACCTGCCACTGTTCTCTCTGCTGCACGAATTCATTGTGTCTTCATTGTGCTCTTTGGTCCTCTGCGCCCTTCTTTTGCACGTCTCATTTCCACTACACTCATTCGTACCCACAGTCTCTCTGGCAGCCCGTATTGCGACCGCCCTGGGCGTGGAGACAAACCCCGTCTCGGCGTGCGACCAAGCTCGCAACAAGCGCATCACACGGCAAGTCATGGCCGACTGTGGCCTTCCAGTCCCCCGGTTCAGCTCAGTTCGTACAGAGGAGGACCTGCTTTCGGCGTGCGAGCTGGTCGGCTTCCCTGCTATCCTCAAGCCCGTCTTTGGCCTCGCCTCTATGGGCGTCTCTCGCGTGAACGACAAGGACGCGGCGTTGACCGCGTACCGCAAGATTTCGGACAGCATCGCGACCTCCTCCGAGTCGCTGTGGGCTCAGGGCACTGAGCTGGTGTTGGAGGAGTTTTACGACGGCGACGAGTTTGACATTGACGTGCTGCTGTCGGATGGAACTGTCGTCTACTCCAAGGTGTCCGACAACTGGGCGTGCTGGGAGCCGTGGTTCCAGGAGACGGGCACCAATTGTCCTTCCATGTACCCGGTTGACCGGCAGGCGGAGCTGGTCAAGCTCGCCATCGAGTCGACTTTGGCGCTTGGCTTCCGCGCCGGTGCCTTTCATGTGGAGTGTAAGTTCACTTCCCGGGGGCCTCGACTCATTGAGGTCAACGCCCGTATGGGCGGCGTATCCGTGCGGGACGCCAACCTCCGCGCCTGGGGGGTGGACTTAGTGGAGGAGCACACCATGACCGCCCTCAAGATCCCCATCCGACCAATGGTGGCACGAAGGCCGATGGCATTTTTTGCCGAGACGGCCATCAACGCACCTTTCTCGGGCACCATCTCCTCAGGGACTTGGCTGGATGAGGTGCTCTCCCTGCCCAACGTGCACAAGGTGAACTACTTCAAGCAGGAGGGTGACTTGGTGCAGGGCCCCGAGGATGGGGTGCCTGATTGGTTGGCCGAGGTGATTGTCATCTCCACGGAGTCGACCGCCGACGCGGTGAAGAGCATCCGTGCGGTGGTGCGTGACCTCGACGTGCCGGTTCAGGCCAAGCGGCCAGGAACGGAGCGGGGTTGGTTCTTCCCTGATCACGCCTACCCGTTTGCTGACGTTGTTGACCTCAAGGCCTAGCCAACCTGTCCTGGCTGGCAATAGGTCGCGTGAATCGGGGCTTGGGGGGTTGAGAGCGGGCGGCAGAGGTGACAGGGGTTGAGACTTTAGGGGTTGGAGCGTTCTCAGTGCGCGGCCGTCACACAGCGCTGGGGTTTTGGGTGTGTGCGACGTTCCCCGGTAGGTGCATTGGGGCTGGGCTGGGGCTGGGGCGTGACTTGGATGCGGACGTACGCTTGCGGCAGGTTGCAGTGGCGCACACGCGCCCTGCGGCATTGTACCATGTGATTGTTTTTCTAGGCCTGGTTGACAGTGTCACCTGTAGCCATGGACATGCGTAGCCATGGGGCTTGCTTGGTAGTGTTTTGAGAGGCCTCACTGCCTCCTTCCGTTCACGTCTGGCCAGTCACAGCCCGTTTTCCTTCATGTGTACAATTGTGTGCTGGCACATTGGGTCTAAAAGACGGCAAGGCCACAACAGCCACAACGGGGCCACCATTCGTGTTGGTTTGCCCCACACGAACGGGCACTATTCGGAACCGTGTCGGCTCGTGCACTCTGCTGTGTGCCCTACTTCTCCAGCGGCCGCATCCCTGTGCCTATCCGCCTGCCCGTCCCAGTTTCTCCAGGTGCCTATCCGCCTGCCCGTCCCAGTTTCTCCAGGTGCCAATCCCTCCCCCTTATTGCCCACGCTGCCGGGACAGCCGGTGACGCACGGTCAGCAGTGCGCGCGCGAGTGACGCGACGCCGCCGCCACTGACAGCGCCTGGAAAGACGCGGCGGCTGCCGCCGAGGCGACTGGTCGATGGCGAGTCTGGCCCTCCCCCCGCGGCGGCGCGCCCCCCGCTGGCGACGCGGCCGGCGGCACCGACGCCAGCACCCCGTCGCCGCGGGCTGCTGCCGCCGTCACCCCCGTGGCTGAGCGCCACCGGCTCCCGAGACGGGGACGGGTGCGCAAAGGGGTTGGCGTCGGGCAGGCCGGCCGTGCCGTCGGCGACGCCGTCGACTGCCACGGACGGCTGATGTGGTTGCGGAGCGGGCGCCGTCGTGGCTGGCACGTTGCCGACCCGTCCCCGCCCGTTCCACCCGTCATCCTCTGTCGGGGGAGGGGTGACGACGTGGCCGCCGACTACCGCTTCTGCGGCAGACGGGGTGGAGCCGCCGGCGTGTTGATGCGCGGTCCCCGGCAAGGAGCGGCGACTCGGGGGCGGGGCCCCCGCGTCGGGCAAGGTCGCGGCCGCCCCCGTCGACAGCGGCGCCGGCCGAGCTGGGGCGCCCCCTTTGCTTGTCGCCGCTCCAGCGGCTTTGTTGACCGCGCGGCTGGCCAACGACCGCGTGCGAACTTGGTTGGCGCCACCGCCGCTCGCACCCCCGACGCCGCTGCTCCGTGCTGGGGCCGACGCGCCAGCAACGGCGGCGGTTGCTGTACCGGCAGCTTGGGCTTCTCTCGCGCCCCCCGCCGACGACGGGGAGCCGTGGAAGGTGGCCGCCATGCGCCTGTGCCGCTTGCTCCGCGAGATTGCCCGCCAGTGCATGCGTCCGACCGACATGGGCGGGGCGTCCGCGGCGGCCGCCTCCTCAGCGGTGGCGGCAGTGGTCGCCGTCGCCGCCGGCGCCGCCACCGACGCGGCCGCCGTCGCCACTTGCATGCTCCTTCGCCGCGTCATGCGGATGGTCGACAGCCGCCGCCGTGGTGCGCGCGCGTCGGCTAGCATTGGCGGTAACCGGGGCGGCGGGGGCGGCGGCGACGGCGGCAGCGACGATCCGCCGAGCGCGGGTGGAGAAGGTGGCTGCCGCGGGCCGTCCACGACCCGACCGCTGTCGGCGGGTGCCTCCAGTTTGGCGGCTGGCACCGACCAGCTGCTCTCGTCATCCCCAGTTTCGGACACGGGCACCGCCGGCGAGCGGGGCAGGGCGGCTTCGGGTTCGCCGACCGGCCACAGCGACAGCGGTGCGGCCACGGGAGCGGCAACGGCCAACGTCTCAGCGCCCTCCCCCAACGATGGCGGTGGGCTCGGCATCGAATCGGCCGTCCACAGCCCCAGGGAGGAGCCCGACGTGGCCGACGCGCCCGAATCCGTCGGCAGCTCCACGGCGGCCAGCCGCGATCGGTGCCGCCGCAGCGGCACGTCTGGCTTGGTGAAGATGCGGGAGAAGGAGTGCCCCGCTGAGGAGAAGCGCTGCTCAAGGGCGGCGGCCCCGGCAGCCGGGGGTGGCGACCGCGAGCCCGAGTGGGAGCGGGAGCGCGGCCGCCCATCGAGTTCATCAGTTTGGTCGGCAACGAGCGCACCGCCAAGCAGGCGGCGGCTCGACCGCTTGGTCCGCGACCGCATGTGGCGGGCGCGGATGACGGGGATGGTAGTCGTGGTGGAATAGGTGCCAGCGGTCAGGCGCGGGGTTGCTTCAGCCGCCATCGCGTCCGCAGTCGGGGGGAGTGGCCCACTGGCCGCCGCCGCTGCCACCGTTGCCGACGCGGACGACCCCGCTGACAGCGCGCACACAGGCGCTACCGGTCGTGGCACCGCCAGGGAGTCGACCGACGAGTCTGACTCACTGACGTCGTAACGGCCAGTGACGCCGCGCCGGTGATCAAGCGCCAACGAGCGCGTACGTGCCCGGGCGGCAATGGGAGGCATCGGTCCAACCGGTCCGACCGTGGGGCTCCCGTCACCCACAACGGCGGGCGGTCCGCACGGCGCCACTCTCGACGCTCCGGACGCAGAACCGACGGGCGAATGGCGCCGCGGCGCGGCCGACGCTCCGGCAGAGCAGCACCCCCCGCCCGACAGGTCGTCCCCAGAGGGCGGCACCGCCCCGACGGGACGAAAGGTGCGGAACGCTGCGGCCGGCGCGGGCGCGTCGGCGGGCCTGTGGGCGGGCGCGTCTGCCAACCAATCCTTGGACGCGTCGGCCGGCGCGTCGGTCAGTCTTGCTGGTGCCCCCGCGGCGGCGGCACCCCACCCGCCCGCACGGCGGCCGGGTCCCCACGAGCGGTGCCGTGCGATGCGTCGGCGGTCACTGCGGGTCCCCCCACCCAGCGGCGCGTCGGCGCCCGCGTCCGCGGCGTGCGTTTGCGACGGCAGCCGCGGGAAGGAGGGCAGCTTGCGGAGGGCCTGCCGGGCGCCCCCCCCCTCGCCGCCGTCCACCAGTCCAGACGGGGGCGTCAGCGTCTCGGAGCGTGCGGAGAGGGAGGAGGTGGAGGAGCCGCCGTCGCTCACGCCGCCGCCGACGCTCACCCGCTCCCTGCGGCGGCGGCTGCTGCTGACCATCGAGGAGAAGGACGTCAACGGGGCGTGGCGGTGGTGGGAGGCTTGGGACGACGTGTTGCTGCCGTCGCCAGCTGTGCTCTCCCGGTCGCCCCCACCACCATGGCCGCCTGGGTCGTCACCTCTGGCACCGACATTGACGGCGGCCTCTCTCCCGCCGCCCCCACCCCCGCGTCTCGACGAAACAGATGAGTCGGAGCGCACGACCGCCGGCCGGGACGGGACCGGTCGCGCGACCGACCGCACCGCCACCGGACGGAGGGGCACAGGGCGGATGGGCACGGGGCGGATGAGCCCTGCCCCCGCCGCGGGCGGGGCCGTCGTCGCCCACGGCCGGGGCACGGCGCCGACCGAAAAGGCCGGCAGCAGCCGGTCGTCAGCAGGTGACCCCGCACCGCCCCCACACACCGCCGCGCCGGGCACGCCACTGTTGCCCATGCCACCGCCGGCGGCGGTCGGGGGTGCCAAGAACCCCCCACCGCCACTGCTGGCGGGCCCACTCCAGGACCCGACGCTGCGCCGGTCGCCGCCGCGGGCCGGCACGCCCTGCCACGCGGGGAGGGAGGCGAGGGAGGAGACGCTCGACAGCCTCCCGCCGCTGCCACTGCTCGCGCCAAACGACAGGGGCGCCGTAATCGGAATGAAGTGGCGGGAGCCACCGACGCCCAGCAGGCGACCACTCGGCATCCCGACTTCCCAGCCACCGCCGTCGCCGCCGCCGCCGCCGCCGTTGGCGGTCGGCCCCACCGCCGCGGGCGCATAGTCGTCGGTGCGGCGGCCGCTGGCGCCGCGCC
>Ga0209831_1002473_pt1 | contig 16051 bp, 15 predicted proteins | sample Maine_Asex4_meta_FD_187451 | JGI IMG/M metagenome (GOLD analysis project Ga0209831, IMG submission 187451) | Marine algal microbial communities from Maine, USA - Maine_Asex4_metaG (SPAdes) (version 2) | ecosystem: Host-associated > Algae > Red algae > Unclassified | place: Maine, USA | collected...
GGACCGGGTCGACGTGATCGAGGGGACGCTGGGCAAGGCGTTCGGCGTCATGGGCGGCTACATCGCCGCTTCCGCCGACCTGTGCGATTTCGTGCGGTCCTTCTCGTCGGGCTTCATCTTCTCGACGGCCATTCCGCCCGCCATCGCCGCCGGGGCCACCGCCTCGATCCGGCACCTCAAGAACAGCCAGTTCGAGCGCGCGCGTCACAAGCAGCGCGTCGCGCAGGTCCGCGCCCGGCTCGACGCGCTCGGCGTGCCGCACATGCCGAACGACAGCCATATCGTGCCGGTCATGGTCGGCGATGCCGCCAAGTGCAAGTGGATCTCCGACCTGCTGCTCGACACCTACGGCATCTACGTCCAGCCGATCAACTACCCCACCGTGCCCAAGGGGACGGAGCGGCTGCGCATCACGCCGACGCCGCTGCATACGGATGCGGATATCGAGAACCTCATCGGCGCGCTCAACGACCTGTGGTCGCAATGCGCGCTCTCCCGCGCCGTGGCCTGATACGGGCCAGACCGTGTTCGGGGAAGCCATGCGGGCTTTCCCGACTCCGATACGGCATCTGTGCGTCTCATGGTTGCATTCAGGACGCCGCGCCTCTTGATCGTGGCGCCCGGATCGCCCAATGTGCGCCGAAACGCCCCTTTCCCGTCGCGAGTCAAGATTTCCCATGAAAGACACCGTCAGCCGCACCCCCGATGGCATCAAGATCCACATGCCGGAGGATTTCGCCGGAATGCACAGGGCCGGAAAGCTGGCGGCCGAAACGCTGGACATGATCGGCGGCGAGGTGAAGGTCGGAGCCAGTACCGAGCGGCTCGACGCGCTGATCGAGGAATATGTCGAGGACCATGGTGCGACTTCGGCGACCATCGGCTATCGCGGGTACAAGCATGCGAGTTGCATCTCGCTCAACCACGTTGTCTGCCACGGCATCCCGGGGCCGAAGGCGTTGCGGGACGGCGACATCCTCAATATCGACGTGACCGTGATCCTCGACGGATGGTACGGCGACACCTCCCGCATGTTCGTCGCGGGCGCGGCGAGCCGCAAGGCCGAGCGCCTGATCGACGTGACGCATGACGCGCTGATGAAGGCGATCGAGGCGGTGAAGCCGGGCAACCGTTTCGGCGATATCGGCCATGCGATCCAGACCTTCGCCGAAGCTCAGCGTTGCTCCGTGGTGCGCGATTTCTGCGGTCACGGCCTCGGGCAGGTGTTCCACGACGCGCCCAACGTGCTGCATTACGGCAAGCCGGACACGGGCGCATTGCTGCGCCCCGGCATGTTCTTCACCATCGAACCGATGGTCAATCTGGGGCGCGCGGGGACCAAGATCCTCGCGGACGGATGGACGGCGGTGACGCGTGACCGCTCCCTCTCGGCCCAGTTCGAGCATTCCATCGGCGTGACCGAGGACGGCTGCGAGGTCTTCACGCTGTCCCCCGCGGGGCGCTTCCACCCGTTGCGCGATACGGCCTGACCCCGTGCGGGAGGCACCGCCAAAGGGGCCGGCGGCGCCCCCGCCCTCCCATGCCGGCCACCGCCAGCGCCTGCGCGCGCGATTCATGCAGGCGGGGGAGGGGGCGCTGGCCGATTACGAGATGCTCGAACTCGTCCTCTTCAACGCCATTCCCCGCGTCGACGTCAAACCGCTCGCCAAGACGCTGATCGCGCGGTTCGGCGATTACGCGGGCGTCCTCGCCGCTTCCCCGGCCCGATTGCACGACGCGGGGCTGAAGGAACGGGCGATCCAGGAGATCAAGGTCGTCGAGGCGACCGCGACCCGCCTTGCCCGGAACAGCGTGATCGAGCGTCCCGTTCTCTCCAGCTGGTCCGCCCTCATGGCCTATTGCAAGGCGCGGATCGGACGGCTGGAACACGAGGAATTCCACATCCTGTTCCTCGACCGCAAGAACCGCCTGATCGCCGAGGAGGCGCAGGGGCGCGGCACCGTCGATCATGTACCCGTCTACCCGCGCGAGGTGGTCAAGCGCGCGCTCGAACTCAACGCCTCCGCCATCATTCTCGTCCACAACCACCCCAGCGGCGACCCCACCCCGTCGCGGGCCGATATCGAGATGACCAAGAAGATCGTCGACAGCGCAAAGCCGCTCGGCGTGTCTGTCCACGACCATATCGTCATCGGGCGCGAGATGGATGCCAGCTTCCGGGCGCTCGGGCTGATGTAGCGCCCGGATCGCTGGACAAGGGCGGACTGCATCATAAATCATCCGGCAGACAGACGGCTCGCCCCGTCCCTTTCCCGGAGCCTCCCCCCATGACCAAGCAACGCACCTTCGGAGTCATCGGGCTGGGCACGTTCGGTTCCACGGTCGCCGCCGAACTGGCGCAGTTCGACAACTACGTCATCGGGGTCGATATCGACGAGGCACCGGTCGGGCGCATGGCCGATACGCTGCGCGAGACGATCATCGCCGACGGGCGCGACGAGAAGGCGCTGCGCGAGGCCGGGATCGGCCAGTGCGACGTCGTGCTGGTCGCCATCAGCCACGATCTGGAAGCCAACATCTTCTGCGCCATGAACGTCAAGCTGATCGGGATCGAGCATATCTGGGCCAAGGCCGACACGCGCACCCATCACCGTATCCTCTCGCGCCTCGGCGTCGAGCGGGTCATCCATCCCGAGCGGCAGATGGGCCAGCGCGTCGCGCAGATCCTGCACAACCCGTCCGTCCGCGATTACGTCAGCCTCGGGAACGGGTTCTACGCCGTGACGATGGTGGTGCCCGAGAGCCTGCAAGGGAAGACGGTCGCTTCCCTCGACCTCGGCGGCCGGTTCGACATCCGCTGTCTGGAGGTGATGCGCGGGAGCGAGCTGCTCAACGACAGGGACGGCGACGCGCATCTGAAGCAGGACGACCGCATGCTGATCCTCGGCACCCGACCGGATCTCCGCCTGTTCAGCGAAAGCCTCTGACCGGTGAGATGGGGGGAAATCAAGCGGTGGTGGCGTCGCTTCACGATCAACGTCAATCCGCCCGTCCTCCTCATGATCCTCTACGCCTCCATCGCGCTCCTCGGCGCGGCGATGCTCATGCTGCCCGCCGCGACCGTCACGCCGGTCACATGGTCCGACGCGATCTTCACCGCCGTTTCGGCCATCACGGTGACGGGGCTGGTGGTGGTGGATACCGGCAGCGTCTTCACGGGTTTCGGGCAGGGCGTGATCGCGGTGCTGATCCAGCTTGGCGGGTTGGGGCTGATGACCTTCGCGGTGCTCATCGTCTCCGCGCTCGGCCAGCCGGTGGGGATGGCGCAGCGCGTGGTGCTGCGCGACGACCTCAATCGCACGGCGGTCAACGACCTGTTGCGCCTCGTACGGGTCATCTTCCTCGTCGTGGTGGTGTGCGAGACGGCGGGGGCGGTCGTGCTCGCCTTCGTCTTCGTGCCGGAATTCGGCTGGTCGCACGGGATCTGGACCGCCGTCTTCCACTCGATCTCGGCGTTCAACAATGCCGGTTTCTCGCTCTACCCGGATAGCCTGACGCGGTGGCAGACGAACCCGGTCGTCAATATCGTGATCCCCCTCATGTTCATCGTCGGGGGCTTGGGCTACGGCGTGGTGTCGGATATCGCCTCGCGGGTCGGGTGGCGGCGCTACTCGCTCCATTCCAAGCTGATGCTGGTCGGCACCGCCATCCTGATTCCGGTTTCGGTGGTCGGTTTCGCGGCGCTGGAATGGACCAATCCGGCGACGCTGGGCGGCATCGACTCGACCGCCGACCGATTATGGGTCGCTTGGTTCCAGGGAGTGACGACGCGGACGGCGGGGTTCAACACCACCGATATCGGCGGGATGCACGACACCACGGCGCTGATGTTCATCCTGCTGATGGTGATCGGGGGTGGCAGCACGTCGACGGCCGGGGGGATCAAGGTCACGACCGCCATCGTGCTGATTCTCGCGACCGTCGCCTTCTTCCGCCGTCGGCAGAGCCTCACCGCTTTCGGGCGCAGCATCGGCCTCGATCAGGTGTTCAAGGTCATGGCGTTGACGACATCCGCGATCATCTTTCTGATGGCGGGGACCTTCGCGCTGCTGATCGGGCATGACGGCGAGTTTCTGGACGTTGCGTTCGAGGTGGCCTCGGCCTTCGGCACGGTCGGCCTGTCGCGCGGCATCACGGGCGACCTGAACGAGTTCGGGCGCGCGGTGATCGTGGTCATCATGTTCTTCGGGCGCGTGGGGCCGCTGACGCTCGGGTTCTTCCTCGCCACCCGCGTACCCTCGCGCATCCGCTATCCGGAAGGGCAGGTCTATCTCGGGTGAAGAGCTAAACTTGTAGAAGGAAACTTGTACAAGACTCTTCCCATCCCGCCCGCGATACCCGATACATCGGGACAATCAGAAACCGATTCTCGTAACGGGGGGAGACCGAACATGGCCATGGAACACCTGAAGACCGCGACCAAGACATCCGCGACCGGCGCGGGCGACGTGCGCGAGACCGTGCAGAAGATCCTCGACGAGATCGAGACGGGGGGCGACGACGCGGCGAAGCGCTACGCCGCGCAGTTCGACAAGTACGAGGGCGATATCGTCGTCTCGCGCGGCGAGCTGGACGATGCGGCGGGCCGGGTGCCGCAGAAGCTGAAGGACGATATCCGCTTCGCCCATGATAACGTGCGGCGCTTCGCCGAGGCGCAGAAGGGCACGATTCAGGATATGGAATACGAGGTGATTCCCGGCCTGACCGCGGGCCAGAAGGTCATCCCCGTCGATGCCGCCGGGTGCTACGCGCCGGGGGGTCGCTACGCCCATATCGCCAGCGCGATGATGACGGTGACGACGGCGAAGGTCGCCGGGGTCAGGCATATCGCCGCCTGCTCGCCCCCCCGTCCGGGCAAGGGTGGCGGCGATGGCGGCGTGCATCCGGCCATCCTCTACACCGCCGATATCTGCGGCGCGGACACCATCCTGTCGCTGGGCGGGGTGCAGGGGGTTGCGGCGATGGCGTTCGGCCTGTTCGGGTTGCCGAAGGCCGATATCCTCGTCGGGCCGGGCAACCAGTTCGTGGCCGAGGCCAAGCGCATCCTGTTCGGGCGCGTCGGGATCGACATGTTCGCCGGGCCGACCGACAGCCTGATCCTCGCCGACGAGACCGCCGACCCGTTCATCGTCGCGTGGGATCTGGTGGGGCAGGCGGAGCATGGGTACAACTCGCCCGTCTGGCTCGCCACCACGCATCGCCCGCTGGCCGAAAAGGTGATGGAACTGGTGCCGGGCATGATCGAGAGCCTGCCGACGCTCAACCGCGACAACGCTTTCGCCGCATGGCGCGACTACGCCGAAGTGATCCTCTGCGACACGCGCGAGGAGGTGGCGCAGGTCTCCGACGGCATCGCGCCGGAGCATCTGACGGTGCAGGCCGAGGACCTCGACTGGTGGCTCGGGCGGCTCTCCTGCTACGGTTCGCTCTTCCTCGGAGAGGAAACGACGGTGGCGTTCGGCGACAAGGCGTCGGGCACCAACCACGTCCTGCCGACATCGGGCGCGGCGCGCTATACCGGCGGCCTGTCGGTGCACAAGTTCATGAAGATGGTGACGTGGCAGCGCGCGACCCGCGAAGCCGCGCGCCCCGTGGCGGAGGCGACCGCCCGCATCTCGCGGCTGGAGGGGATGGAGGGGCACGCGCGCACCGCCGATATCCGGCTGGAGAAGTATTTTCCCGGCGTGAACTTCGACCTGAGCGCGACGGGAGACTGACCCGAAGGCGGCCTTGACCCCGGTCGAGGCCGCCGCGACACTCCTCGCGCGAAACCACAGCTGCGAGGATGCCATGACCGATCTCGAAACCGTCTCCCGCCTCACCGCCGCCGGGGTGGGCCGCGCGCTGCATGCGGGGGAGGCGTGCCCGGTCGCCCTGACCGAGTATCTGTTGGCCAAGGCCGAAGGCGACGTGGCCCCGCATGCCTTCATCGCGGTCACGCGCGAGCGGGCGCTGGCACAGGCGCGGGCGGCGAAGGCACGGATCGCGGCGGGGCGTCCGGCTTCGGCGCTCGACGGGGTGCCGATCGCGCTGAAGGATCTGATCGACCTCGAAGGCGAGATCACGACCGCCGGGTCCGACCTCTACCGCGACGCGCCCCCCGCGCGGGCCGATGCGCCGGTGGCGGCGGCGCTGGACCGGGCGGGGATGGTGTTCGTCGGCAAGACGAACCTGACGGAATTCGCGTTTTCCGGCCTTGGCCTCAACCCCCATTACGGCACGCCGCACAACCCCCATGACCGCACGACCTCCCGCGCGCCGGGCGGCTCGTCGTCCGGGTCGGCGGTGGCGGTGGCGGCGGGGATCGTGCCCTGCGCCATCGGCACGGATACCGGCGGGTCGGTGCGCGTGCCCTCGGCGTTCAACGGGCTGACGGGGTACAAGTCGAGCGAGGGGCGCATCGACAAACGCGGCGTCACGACCCTGTCGGCCACGCTCGACACATTGGGGCCGCTGGCGCGTTCGGTCGAGGATTGCGTGCTGCTGGATGCGGCGATGCGCGGGGTGGCGGCGTCCGGCGTGGTCCGGCGCGATGCGGCGGACCTGCACGCCTTCGTGCCCGAAACCTATGTCCTCGACGATCTGGAGGAGGCGGTGGCCGCCGATTTCGAGCGGTCGCTGGAAGCGCTGACGGCGGCGGGCGCGCGGATCGAGCGCGGTCCCTGCCCGATCTTCGCGGAGATCGTGGCGATCACGGCGGAGCATGGCGGGCTGTCGGCGGCGGAATCCTACGCCGATTATCGCGCGCTGCTCGAAGGGCCGGAGGTCGGGCGCATCGACCGGCGGGTTGTCGCGCGGATGATGCCGGGCAGGACCATGAGCGCGCAGAGCCTGCTGACGATCCAGCGCGCGCGGGCGCGACTGCGGGGCGAGTTGGCGCGGCTGCTGGACGGTCGCACCATGCTGATGCCGACCACGCCGAACGTCGCGCCGGAGATCGCCCCTATGGAGGCGGACAACGCGGAATTCGGGCGCGTGAACCTGCGCAGCCTGCGCAATACGCTGATGGGCAATTTCCTGAACACGCCCGGCGTCGCCTTGCCCATGGGGACGGATGCGAACGGGATGCCGACCGGCATTCTCCTGTCGGGCGATGCGGGGACGGACGACGCGGTGCTCGGCTTCGCCTGCGGGGTCGAGCGGGTTCTGGCCGAAGCCTGAAGGCCCCCTGCATCGCGCCGATGCAGGGGGAACGAGCCGGTCAGTTGTAGGCGGGTGCCTGATAGGTCGGCTGCGGCATGGGCTGGATCGTCTGATCGCCGGAATAGGGCTGGATCGTGTAGCTTTCCGTCGTCCCGGCGTTCGGCATGTAAGGCTCGGTATCGTAGACGATCTCGCCGAATTGCGGCGTGGCAGCGGGCTGCGCCTGATAGGACGGCTGCATCGGCTGGGTCTGGTAGGACGGCTGGGCCGGTTGCGGCTGGTAGGTGCTGCCCTGGAAGGTCGTGACGGTCGTCTCCATCTGCGACGGCGACAGCGTGTATTCGTTCATCGCGCTGGCGAGAGCCTGCGTCGACAGGATCGGCGCGCAGAGCGCGAGGAGGCGGAGGGGGGTGACAAGGCGAAGGGTCATGAAAAACGCTCCCGTGGTGTGTTGCATCGGTCTATGAATTGCGCGGCGAGGGTTAACGCCCCGTTGAACGGCCACGTCGATAAGCACGTCAAAGGAGGCGAATGCGCGGCGAAAGGCGAAACGAGTCTCTATTCCTCGCCCTTCACCCGGCTCATTTCGATCGCGTGGTCGGCCATGGGGCCGAGCACGTCGACCACGGTGGCCTCCGCCGGCTTGATGACGCGAAAGGCCTCATGGATGCCGTTCTCCGTCACGCTCCGCTCGATCACCAGCAGCGTGTTGGGCGCGTGTTCGTCGCACAGGTCCAGCATGTGGCGCATCTCCTCCTCCGCGACGGGGAGGGCGGCCTCCAGATCGGGGGCGCCGTAGTCGGAGACGAAATGCGCGGCGAGGGCCATGGTCAGGGCGTCGACCTCCGCTGCTTCGATCTCGGCGGTGGCCACGAAGGTGGAGCGCCCGAACCCCTCCAGCGAGAGCCAGCCGTTGCGGAAGGCCTGACGCGGCTTGCCGGTCAGGTCGGCTTCGGTGAAGTCGGAGAACGCGAAGGCGCCGGAGATGCACCATTCCCCGGCATCCGCCGCGCGCTCGAAGACGTTACCGTCGGATTCGTCGAAGCGGATGGAGCGGGCGAGTTTCATCGTCCCGCCTCCAGCGCGGGAAGGAGCGGGAGGGTGCGCGCGCCGGTTCCGGTCTTCATCAGCAATCCGCCATGCTCGTCCAGTCCGAGAAAGGTACCGCAAACCTGCCCTTCGGCAGTGTCGACCGTAACGTCCTCGCCGCGCCCCTCGGTCCGCCCGAGCCAGGCGTCGAAGATCGGGCGATAACCGTCATCCTCCCAGCGATTGACCCAGACCAGCAGATGCCGCGACCAGCTTTCGAGCAGGTGCACGCGGCCCAGATGACCGCATCCTTCCTCGGCCAGCGTCGTCACGTCGGGGTGGTTGCCGGGGTCGGCCACGGTCGCGGTCAGGGGCAGCGTCAGGCCGACGATCAGCCAGTCGGGGACCGCCGCCGCATCCGTCGTCGATGCCTGCACGCGAAAACCGCCGCAGAACGCGCCGTTGATCTTCACGCGGGTAGGCCAGATATGCTGCAAGCCGACCTCGGGCGGGGCGAGGGCGCCGATGCAGTCGTTCAGCGCCACCGCCGCCGCGAAGACGATGGGCGCGGCCTCTGCCAGCGGAACCTCCGGCTCGAACACGACCGCCGCGCGCAAGGTATCGTCGTCGGGCGACCAGTAGAGGCGCCCGATTTCGCTGCGCCCCGCGCGGGCATCGGCCACCGCCACCTCGAACGGATCGTCCCCCGTCGGCACCGCCACCCCCGTCAGGAGGGGCGGAAACTGGGGCGCAGCTTCCGCTGACGGAGCCACCTCGGGGTGGTAGCCGACGCTCATGCGGGGGCTGTCTCCATCGACGCGATCAGGCCGGCGGCGATGTCGCGGAAGCGCTGTGCCTGCGGGCTTTTGGGTTTCGACACGACGATGGGCGCGCCGCCATCCGACGAGGTGCGGATATCGATGTCGAGCGGAATCTCGCCCAGGAAAGGCAGGCCCAGCCGTTCGGCCTCCGCCTTCGCACCGCCATGGCCGAAGATATGCGCCTCGTGGTCGCAGTTGGGGCAGACATAGGTGCTCATGTTCTCGATCATGCCCAGCATCGGCACGTTCAGCTTGGTGAACATGTCGATCGCCTTGCGCGCATCCAGAAGGGCGACGTCCTGCGGGGTCGAGACGATGACGGCGCCGTCCACCCGCGTCTTCTGGCTCAGCGTCAGCTGCACGTCGCCGGTGCCGGGGGGCAGGTCGACGATCAGCACGTCGAGCTTGCCCCACTGCACCTGCCGCAGCATCTGCTGGAGTGCGCTCATCAGCATGGGGCCGCGCCAGACGACGGACTGGTCGTCTTCGAGCATGAAGCCCATGGACATGACGGTCACGCCGTAGTTGCGCAGCGGCAGGATCGTCTTGCCGTCAGGCGTCGACGGGCGACCCGAGACGCCGAGCATGCGCGGCTGCGAGGGGCCGTAGACATCGGCGTCGAGCAGGCCGACCTTCCTGCCCTGCGCCGCCATGGCCAGTGCGAGATTGGCCGAGACGGTGGACTTGCCGACGCCGCCCTTGCCGGAGCCGACGGCGATGATGCGGTCGATCCCGTCGATGGGACCGGTGTCCTTGGAGGTGGGGATCGGCTTGTCGCCGGGTTTCGCCAGGCCGAGATCGGGGGCGGCCCCCTTGGGCGCGGCTTTCGGCTGTGCGGGGATTGTGGGCGGGGGCATGCTGCCGCCCGGCTCGGTCGAATGGGCGGTCAGGACGGCGGTGACGGAGGTGACGCCGTCGAGGCGCTTGACCGCGTCTTCCGCCGCCTTGCGCAGCGGTTCGAGCGCCGCCCCGCGCGCGGGGTCGACCTCCAGCGCGAAACCGATGGCGCCGTTCTTGACCACGAGGCCGGAGACCATGCCCGAGGACACGATATCCGTGCCCTTGGACGGGTCGACGATGGTGCCCAGCGCGGCAAGGACGGCGTCCTTCATCGGCGCGCTCACGTATCGGCCTCCGGCGTGCCGTCGCCGAGGGTGATGGTCCCCTCGACCGTGTTCACTTCGCGCCCGTCGATGGTCAGCACCATGCGCGCCTCGACCGTGCCGCCGCCCCCCTCGCGCGCGGCACGCGTCGCCTCCTCGATGGCCTGCTGCGACGTCACGCCGACGCGCTTGAGATACTTGCGCAGCGACATGTTGAATCCGTCTTCGGACATGCTGATCGTTCCCCGCCCCGTTCGCCTGAATGATGCGATCAGGGGTTAGCACAGGGCGGGGGCAAACGCGATAGCGCTCCGGGACGCGGCTATTGCGATCCGGCTTCCTCGCCGGTCGACAGCGTAATGATCCGCAGGTCTTCCTCGGCGGGATCGGTGACGGCTTCGCCAGCGGTCTCGCCCGACGATGCTTCGGGACCCGCATTGCCCGCACCGGAAGAGGCGCCGGTGGAGAGGACAGGGGGCAAGTCCATCACGACGTAGGAGCCGCCGAGCGACATGGCGGGTTCCGGTGTCGGGGCATCGGTCGAGACGGCGTCGGCCGAAGCGGCATCGGGTGCCGCCACGGGGGCGGGCGCCGCTGTCGTCGCTGCGTCGGAAGCCGGGGCGGATACGGGCGCCGCCGGTTCCATGGAAGCCGTCGCATCACCGGCAGGCGTAGCGGGCGCCGCGTCCGCCTCCACGAGGTAATCGTCGATCGAGACCTGCACGTAGGTGGCTTCCGGTTCCGCCGGTTCCGCCATTTCGGGAGCCGGTTCCGCCACCGGAGCCTCGGCCGTCTCGGCGGCGGGGGCGACGTAGTCGGGGTTGCCGTCCGCCGGATCGGCCGCTTCCACGCCACTCGCGTAATCGAGGGGCGTGTCCTTGTCGAACAGCGACGGCTTGCTGCGCGGCTCCGCGCTCGTTTCCGGTGCGTAGGCCACGACGGGCGCCGCCGGTTCCGCGACGGGGGCGGCTTCGTAGGTCGCGACGGGGTCCGGTGCGGCGACGGTCGCCGGTTCCGCGACGGGCACGGTTTCGTAACTCGCGACGGCGTCCGGCATGGCGGGAGCCATCGGTTCCGCGACCGGCGCGGCTTCGTAGCTCGCGACGGGATCGGGCGCGGCGACGGGCGCGTAGGTCGCGGGTGCAGGCTCGTAGGCGGGCGCTGCCGGGGGCGTCTGGATGCTTTCGTAGGTGGGTTGATAGGTCTCGTAGACCGGCTCCATCGCCTCCATCGCCGGTGCCTCCATCGCGGGGGCGGGTTCGTAGGCGGGAGTCGTCTCGATGTACTGGCTCGCGGGCGGCATCGTCGCGACCGGTGCGGGCTGGGTGGCTCCCACATACTCCTCGTAGCTGCCGACCGATTCGTAGCTGCCCGATTGCGGCACGTCCTGCGGTAGCGCACCCACGGGCATCGGCGATGCGGCCATCGGCTGGGCCATGGCGGGAGCCGTGATCGCGATTGGCACGGGGGCGGCGACCGGCATGGATTGGGGCAGGGCCGCCTTGGGCACGCGGGCGACGGGGTGGAAGTTGAGCAGGTCGGTCGTCTCGCTCGTCTTGGCGAAGGCGGGGTACTCGGCCTCGCCGGGCGAATAGATCGGCTGCATTCCGCCATAGCCCTCCGCCTGGACGCCCTGCGTGGCGGGGATGCTGTAGCCGCCAGCGGGGTCGCCGCCCACGTGTCCGCCGATAACGGAATGATCGTCCGGGATCGGACTCATCGTGCCGTATCCGCCGCTTACTGCTCCGCCGTCCTCCTCGCCGATGGCGAGGGTCGTCACCTGCATGCCGCCGCCGTCGCCATAGGCGGGCATGGACCCGGGGCCGGGCATGGCGCCCATGCTGCCGCCGTCCTCCTCGCCCACCGCCAGCGTCGTCAGCACCGGCCCCTGATTCTGCGGCGTCGCGACCGGGGCGGACGGCATGGACCTCTGCGAGGCGGAAAGGTAGCTTTGTTCCAACGAACCGGCATGCGCGGCGTCGGATCGGGGGGCCGCCTGCGTCGCGGTCTGCGACGATACGGGATAGGTGCTAAACGTGATGCCGGACACGGGCTGCGCTCCATTCGATACATTTGTGCCGAAATGGTGCATGTTGACGGGCGCCAAGTCAAGAAAAGCGAATATTTTCCACGACGTATGCCGTACAGGTGTCCCAAAAGGATTGCTTGGCCGGGACAGGTACAACCCCGGTACGTCCGGAACGGCATCGCGTACGGTAAAAGTGGCTTGCGCGGGGTTATCGCGTTCCGCCAGAATCGGGCATGGAATCCGATGCCCTCGCCCCTCTCGTCACCCGCATCCGCGCCTGTCGTCACTGCGCCGACCGGTTCGCGCGTACGGCGAGCGAGCACGCGCCGAATCCCGTCCTGCGCGTTTCGGAGACCGCGACCGTCTGCATCGCCGGACAGGCGCCGGGCATCCGCGTGCACCGTTCCGGCACGCCGTTCACCGACCCGTCGGGCGTGCGCCTACGCGCGTGGATGGGGGTGGAGGAGGCGACGTTCTACGACACCGCGCGCATCGCGATCGTGCCGATGGCGTTCTGCTTTCCGGGCCATACCGCGACGCGCGCCGACCTGCCGCCGCCAAGGGACTGCGCCCGACTCTGGCGCGCGCCGCTGTTCGAGAGCCTGCCCGCGATCCGCCTGATCCTGTTGGTGGGCAAGGCGGCGCAGGACTGGCATCTGGACGACCGCGACGGCATGGCGGAGCGCGTGCGGCGCTGGACCGTCTCGCCATTAACACAATCGAATGCATCTTGCGGCGTAGAGTCGATTCCTCTGCCGCATCCGTCGTGGCGCAACAATGCATGGCTGAAGGCGAATCCATGGTTCCAGACCGAAACGCTGCCGCGACTGCGCGCCGCCCTCTCGCGGCACTTGCCGCCATCCTGATTCTCGCGGGCTGCGCATCCGACCGCGAATTGCGCGCCCTGCCGTTCGACAGGCCGCAGGTCGCGAGCGAGCAGGCCGCCGAGGACCGAATCGAGCGCGTCCTGCGCGCCGACGGGGGCGACACCATCGCGCTGACCCGATGGCCCGCGCACGGCGTGCGGCGCGGGGTGGTGCTGGCGGTGCATGGCTACGGCGATTACGGGCCGAGCACCTACGAGGCGGCGGCGCAGGAATGGCGTGCCGAGGGCCTCGACGTCTACGCCTACGACCAGCGCGGTTTCGGGCGCAACCCGAGCCGGGGCGTCTGGCCGGGGGCGCAGCGGCTGGTCGAGGATCTGGAGCGCGTCTTCGCCGCCGTGCAGGCCGAGGCGCAGAACGCGCCCGTCACCGTGGTCGGCCATTCGATGGGCGGCGCGGTCGTGGCGACGGCGCTGGGCAAGGGGCGTATCGCCCCGGATCGTGCCGTCCTCTTGGCCCCCGCGCTCTGGGGCGGGCCGCATCTGGGCATCGGATATCGCGCGCTGGCCGGAGCGGCGACCGCGCTGTTCCCTGACAGACGCTGGAGCGGCGACGGGGTCGTGCGCATCCGGGCGAGCGACAATATCGACGCGCTGCGTGCGCTGGGCCGCGACCCGCTCTACCTGCGCAAGCCCAGTTCGCGCGAGTTTTCCGGTCTCATCGCCTTGATGGACGACGCGGTGGCGAATGCGCCGACCGTGACGACCCCCGTGCTCGTGCTCTACGGCGCGAATGACGAGGTGGTCCCCGAAGACCCCCTGCGCGCCACGACCGCGCTGTTCTCGGGGCCGAAGGAGTTCCGCCGCATCGAGACCGGCTGGCACCTGCTGCTGCGCGATCTCGACGGGCGGGTGGTGCGCGATGCGGTGGCCGCCTATGCTCTGGACGGGCCGGCGGGTGGGCCTGTCAGATAGGCGTGGACTTGCGCGGGTCGGCCCGGTCGATGCGCAGGTCGATGACATCGCCGACCTGCTGCCCGCGCCGGGCATCCGCCTTGCCGCGCAGCACTTCGACCCCGTCGAGCGCGTAGTAGATATAGGTCGCCGTCCGCGCCTCACTCAGCGAGTATTCCGCGAATTGCGGGTAGGAGAGGGCAGTGCGCGCCCGGTCGCAGGCCAGCGGCTCCGTGCGTTTCGACCGGTTCACCAACCGGCATTCGACGCCGATGGCGCTGATACGGCCCTGCACCTCGAAATGGTCCGCCTCCGCACCCGGTCCGCCGAAGCCGAGCGACGAGGCGATGGCCCCGAGGCCGCCGATGCCCGCCGAAATGGGCTGTATCTCCGCGCCGCCCTGTCCGCCCCCGCCGAGCAGCCCCGCGATTCCGCCGTTCTGGCTCAGGTAATACTGTCCACCCCCGACGATGGCCCCCATCATCAACATGCGCGAGATCACCGTGCCGATGATGCTTCCGAAAAACTTGCCCATACCGTTCTCCCCCCTTCTGAAACGCCGACCGTTATAGGGCGGCAGGGTTCGCCCGGATTTAATCACCCCCGTTGAAATATCCGCAATTCGATCTATCCACCCTGCGCCTTTGCCTTTCGGCGCAAGGGCGATAGAACGCGGGCAACCCCGCCTTTGCACGAGACCGAACATCATGGCCATGGACAAGACATTCGACGCCGCCGCCGCCGAGCCGCGCCTCTACGCCGACTGGGAGGCGCAAGGGTGCTTCGCCGCCGGTGCCAATAAGAGCCGCGACGAGACCTTCACCATCGTCATCCCGCCGCCCAACGTGACCGGCTCGCTGCACATGGGCCACGCGCTCAACAACACGTTGCAGGATATCCTCGTCCGCTGGCACCGGATGCGCGGGTTCGACACGCTGTGGCAGCCGGGCACCGACCACGCGGGCATCGCGACGCAGATGGTCGTGGAGCGGCAACTCGGCGAGCAGGGCATCAAGCGCACCGATATGTCGCGCGACGATTTCGTCGCCAAGGTCTGGGAGTGGAAGGAGGAATCGGGCGGCGCCATCGTCAACCAGCTCAAACGCCTCGGCGCGAGCTGCGACTGGTCGCGCGAGCGGTTCACAATGGACGAAGGGCAGATGAGCGACGCCGTCCGCAAGGTCTTCGTCGATCTCTACGACAAGGGGCTGATCTACAAGGGAAAACGCCTCGTCAACTGGGACCCGCATTTCGAGACGGCGATCTCCGATCTGGAAGTCGAGAACATCGAGACGCCGGGCCATATGTGGCATTTCAAGTACCCGCTGGCCCCAAATCCTGAAACCGGGGAGCGCGAGACGTATGAATACGTCGAGAAGGACGAGGACGGGACCGAGACGTTACGCGAGACGCGTGATTACATCGCCATCGCCACGACCCGGCCCGAGACGATGCTGGGCGACGGGGCTATCGCCGTTCACCCGACCGATGAACGCTATACGCCAATCGTCGGGAAACTCTGCGAAATCCCCGTCGGGCCGAAGGCGCAGCGCCGCCTGATCCCCATCATCACCGACGAGTATCCCGACAAGGATTTCGGCTCCGGCGCGGTCAAGATCACCGGCGCGCATGACTTCAACGACTATCAGGTCGCCAAGCGCAACAAGATCCCGCTCTATACCCTGATGGACACGAAGGGGCGGATGCGGGTCGACGGTCTCCCCTACGAGCAGGGCGCGGAAAAGGCGGCGGAATTCGCGACCAACTGGATCGCGATGTACGAACAGACCGAGAGCCGCTTCCAGTCCATCGCCGACCACCCCATGCCCGACGTGACCGAGATCAACCTCGTCCCCGAAGCCTATCGCGGCCTCGACCGCTACGAGGCGCGCGAGCGGATCGTCGCGGACATCACCGGCGAGGGGTTGGCGGTCATGGCGCTCAACCCCGATTACGACCCCGAGGGCGATGCGCCGGATATGGTTCCGCTGATCGATGCCAAGCCGATCATGCAGCCTTTCGGCGACCGCTCCAACGTCGTCATCGAGCCGATGCTGACCGACCAGTGGTTCGTCGATGCCGAGACGCTGGCCAAACCCGCGCGGGAGGCGGTGGCGAACGGCGACAC
>Ga0209831_1002477_pt1 | contig 16031 bp, 18 predicted proteins | sample Maine_Asex4_meta_FD_187451 | JGI IMG/M metagenome (GOLD analysis project Ga0209831, IMG submission 187451) | Marine algal microbial communities from Maine, USA - Maine_Asex4_metaG (SPAdes) (version 2) | ecosystem: Host-associated > Algae > Red algae > Unclassified | place: Maine, USA | collected...
TGTAAAGGCGTGAAAGGAGCGGCCGTCGAGGCGGACGACGATCCAGGCAGACGGCAGCAGTGCGTCGGACAACTCAAAGTGCTTGACGTACTCATACTTGGAGCAGGCCATGGGGACGAGCGGGGGGAGGGGGGGGGCGAGGGTACGGAGGGCGCGAGAGGGGAGAGTGGGGATAAGGGTTCGCAAGGCAGGGGGGGGCTTGGAAAGTACTCCCCACTGGAGCGGGGAGTCGAAAGTGGGAGGCAGGAGAGGGGGGGCGGCGGGAAGAGCAACAGTGACGAGGGAGTGCGCAGGTCAACGCGAGTGCGACGAAAGAACAGTCTGTGCGACCGCATCAATTGCGTGAAACATTATCAAAGTTGATCCTTCCTTCTGGAAACTACACGTGACACGAAAGGAAAAGGGCGTCTGAAAAGGCCAGAATGAACTGGAAAGTCTGTGACAGATACTTCATAATCAGAGAGAAACTATCCCACAAATAAATCTTGATATTACATACTGGGAGGCACAATTCCAGGCACGTGCGTGCAGTACCCTGGCCTTCAGAGCGCTGGCGCGCTCAGCGACGCATCGACACCGGGCACGCCGGCCGGCTCGACAGCCGCGAGCGCGCATAGGAGTACGTACAGCCGCGTTGCCGTGACGGGGGGAACGCGGGGCGGAGAAAGGGGTCCCGCCGCCGTCACCGCGGCGGCGGCGGCCCGCCGTCGTCGCGCGACGCCCACAGGAGGGGCCGTCACTCCGCCGCGCAGCGCACCTGCGCCCAGTAGGCGGAGCGGCCGACGCGGCGCACGGGCGGGCGGGTGGGACCGACCGCCGCGCGACGGATCGCATCTAATCGCGCCGCTAGATGGCGTCAGCAACCGCCGACGTGCCGCCGCAACAGAAGTAGGCGCGCAGGCACGATCACCCGCGGGATATCGCGGGCGCGTCGAACCCCGGATGTCGCTGCGTGCGGTCGCCGCGCGCAGCTCGGGGCGGTCGGTGGGGCAGCGGGGGAGGCGCCGTCCAGGCCCTGTGACCCCTGTGGCAGGTCAGTACTTCTCAGCCACGTAAATCCATTCGATTTTAGCGTCATCGTGACCCATCCAGCATTGATAAGCCCTCAGATCCCTGAGAACACGAAGACAGAGTGCCACCTCTGAAATGGAGAGCAAGTCCCGTGGTCTAAGTATATGTGTGCATCACTACACTTTGAGAGCACCCTGTCCTAAAGGCCAGGGAATAAGTGGATGAGATCGAACCTACGGATTCTAGAACGCAGAATTAGTCACTCGATCATGATTTGTCGACTATAGAAAGCAAACTACAATCAGCGTCGCCGCTACCTGACGTCGACGTCCACGGCTGTTGATCGCACCCACCGTCGTCACGTCCACCGTCGTCGTCAAGGACTCACGCACCCCCAACTTCCTTTCACACCATCCTCCTCCACCCTCGTTTGGTTTTGTCCAACTGGTCTGCAAGAGGCGCCATTTGTTTCCTTGTTACCTCTCATTGCGCCCGTCGTGCCTCGCCAGGCTCGCGCTCCCGCTGCGACAGCGGCAAAGGCGGTGGTGCACGAGGTTCGTCAGGATTCATCTTGAGAGGAGCTGCATGCTGTCAGTCTCGCTTCCGCTGTTGCTGCTGCGGCTACGGCTGCGTAATTTCACTCGACTAACCGTGCGTCTCCCCAGCTGCCTCACTGAGGCATTCCCGCACGGGCTCATCAACCGGCTGCAGCTCGCCAGAAACCAGTATCGTATGAGGTCGGCGATGCAACCATCGCACCGCCGCCGGCTTCCCACAAGCCCAAGGTGACTCGGACGCTGAGAGATAAATTTGGGCTCGCTAGTACATCCGATAGAGGGGTGTAATCGTAGCGCCCAGTTGGAGCTGCCTTCCGCACGGATGTGTCTTCGGCGGCCGGGCAGAGAATTTGCGAGCCTCGACAGCGTGTCCGGATTCTTACACGCGCCCGCGGTGGTCAGCTGCTTGGCGCCACGCCTACTCGACCATCCAAGTTCAAGGAGATTGATGCCGCCCTCAAGACGTGATTCGATGGTATTGTAGCTTTGGGCGGCGCTGACCTACCAATGACAATGGCGGTGCTCGGGGTATGAGTGAGGGAGACTGCCGCAGAACGTGGCGTCCGTGGTTTTGCAGGATCGTCCAGGTTCACTCAGCGAAGGGCGTCCCGTCATTTTTGCAAGAGCGACAAGCCGTGGGTCCACGCGGGCTCCGCGGCAGAACCCGTCTTACAAGGAGAGCGCCGCATGGCCGAAGAACGAACGGAGCTTGCAACATAGGACCCAGAAAACATCTACCATTCAGAGGAGATGAGCTTGCATTAGTGCTACCTTCCCGGGCGATCCTACACCTGAAAAGGCCGGCGATGACGCGCCCGCGGCTCCAAGGCCATAACGGCCAAGGTTTGCGTGACCCTCGTCCTGGCGTGCAGTGCTACTGGCTTCCACATGCTCCCTGTCGCCATTATTGGACTCACAGCGGTCCCGCTGTGATTTAAGCCGCCACGCGACGGATGTCACTTGCAGTACTTTTTGCAAAGAAATTGGCTTGGATGGACGGTCTCGTTCACGAGAAGTGATTCAATACCGTTTTTGTGCCAGCAGAGCGCGCGAATAATCGCCCATCCGTCATCCCCATCGTCGAGAACTGTGACGCATACACTGTACTCGAATGTAATAGTGTCAAGATCTGCCCCCTACCCCCTAACTGGACGTCCGTCGACTAACCATTGGACGCTGGTATTATCGCGTGTCTTCAACGACGCTACAAGAAGCGGCGGCTTTCTCTCGTGTTGCGCGACTTCTCTGAAAAGGAGCGACGATTATTAAAAGCGTCGGCGGCTGTTGCTGCGATGGCAGCGGCGGCGGCGGCGTGAAAGGCATGTGTGGCGCACAGTGCCAGAACCCCGCCCGCGCCTGGATCCGGCACTCCTGCTCTCACGACGGCGACGGCCTGCAATTGTAGCTTTCAAAACTGCCGCCGTCGGCTGTGCTTCCCAGTGCTTCTCCAAATCCCATATCGGCTGTGCATGTGGTAGCCCCCCCCCAGTAGGCCGCTTCAGTAAGGGTCGACATTTTCTTCGAGCGCCGCTGCACAGATGCTTGACTGGCAGCTTTTTAGGGGGGCCAGATCAAATACGGAAATAGTTGTGACATACTTTTATTTAAATTAGTTTAAGACCTTGGTCCATTTATTAGCTGGGGAACAAGTGCTGTTATCGTCGGCGCAGATTCAGAGACCTGACCACGCCATTCGGTACAATGCGAGGGGGGCTCTTTGAGGGGGGGGGGTGTTCGGAAACGCCCCCTCATTTTAGGGCACGCAGAAGGGGGGCTTTCCGAGCCAACGCCGCACGGCCTGGTTGCTCGCGACAGACTGCAAGCCACCGCCACCAGACAGGTAACACCGAGTGTCTGGTACAGACGAACGGCTCCCCTGGACGTGCCTTGTCCCTACGCCGCACCCGCAAGGTGCGCCTACCCGCCGTGCGCTTCCACCGCCATGGTCTTGTCGGAGCGCCGCAGAGCCTTCAGCCGTGCGCGAGCACGAGTGCGTTTTTCGGTTGTGGTGCTAGCATGTATCGTTTCGGGGGAAGCGGGTCTTCCTGACGGCGACGCTGAGACTGCCATGGTAGTTTCTGCCAGTGTGGCTCAGCGGCGCCTCGTCTGCCTGCTGGCGTCCCGGTACTCCGTGTCTCGCCGCTAACGTATTCCTACGTCGGCAGACTGGCGGGACCGTATCCTTTTTTCTTTACCCCCTCTCCAATATCGGGCTGTTTTGCGCGTGGATCGCAGTACCTTTGAGGAGCTCGTGGGTCGGATGGAGGCAACCGCCGGCGACATTTTTTATTCGTCCAGCGGTCGCCCCCACCTTCCTGTCCGCGTACAGCTCGCTATTACATTGTTTCGCTTTGGCCATTATGGCAATGCGGCCAGTGTAATCCTGACTGCCCAGACCTTTGCCGTCTCCGTGGGGAGCGTGGTGAAAGCGACGCAGCGGGTGACGGTAGCCATCCTTCGCTGGGAGGCTGCCGAATTTCGCTGGCCGGATGCCTTTCGGCGTGCTGCCCTCGCGGAGCAGTCGAAGCAGCGGTACGGGTTTGCAGGATGTGTTGGTGTTGTGGACGGTACGACGATTCCGCTGGCGTACGTGCCCAGTGGTGTTTTTTTGACCGCCACGGTCGCTATAGCGTGAATGTTTTGGTTGTGTGCGATTGGGAGGGAATGATTACCAACTTGGTACAAGGGTTCACGGGGGCGGCGCCGGACACGGTCGTCCAGGCGGCCGCCCCGTGGCTCCGCTCCCCCCGTCGCTACTTTTCCTTGCGGGAGTACCTACTCGGTGACAAAGGGATGTTGGCATCTGTCTACGTCCTCCTGCCGCACAAAGGCCCAAGCGCAGCTGAGACGGACAACAAGAACTTCAACTACCAGCACGCGCGTCGGCGTATTATTGCCGAGCAGGTCATTGGCCTGCTCAAGGGGCGCTGGTCAAGTTTGCGGGAGCTACGACTTCCATATCGAACTAGCCGAGACTACAACACGATAATGGACTGGGTGGCAGCTTGCGTGGTGCTGCACAACATCTGCATTGCCCTACGTGACCCTATCCCCGAACCAGCACCAGTTGAGCGCCCCGTCGACTCTCTCCTGCCGGTTGAGCGACCAGCAGCCCTTGCTCGGGCGCAGGTCCAACAAGATATGTTGCGCTTCATGCTTCTGAATGGGTTGTATCACCGGTGATAGGTATGTGGTGAAACAGGATATTCCTATGCATGCAACAAAAAATGTCACGTAGAAGAAAAAGAACACTGTGAACAAGCAAAAAGGTGGAGATAATGAAAGCTAGGGGGCACCCGCACGGAACTCGGACTCCAGCTGCTCCTGGTACAGAGCGTTCGTCGGGTCGGCTGCAGCCAGCCTGGACAGGTCGGCAATGCGCTCGTTGCGCATTGCCTCACGCTTGAGTAAGCACTCCTCGTCAAACTGCCGCCGACGGTCACGCATGCCGTCAGCAACCGCGGAATGCAGCGACTCGAGTCCGTCCGCTGCACCACCTCCAGCACCAGCGACCAGTAGATCCCGTGCTTGTCGCCCGCTCGCCCCTCCAACCGGAGGGAGGGGGGGTACGGCTGCGGCGACACCCGCCGCAGGCGACGCGGTCGAGCCCGTGGCTGCTCGTCGAGGCTCAGGTGCCGCTCCCCCCAGCCGCTCTCTCTCCGTCTCTCCGGTCCACGCCTCCCACACACCCCCCGCAGCACGAGGAGAGGCTCCGTCCATCTCGGCGTCGCTGCCGCCCTCGTCATCCTCCTCGGCATTGGCCCCGCTGGCGTCTTCGCCGTCCCAGTCTTCACAGTGACCCCCGCCGTCGCCCAAGTCGTCGCCCCAGGCGTCCTCCTCGGCGTCTTGCGCCACCTCCAATCCGCCGCTCACACGAAGAGAACCACGGTGAACGCCACCGACGACTGGTTGGGCGGCGTCGGCGAGCGCGAGCACGTCCTCGACGGTCTGCACTGACATTTGCCAGTCGGTGGCCTTCTTCTGAACAGCAGCAGCCACTCCCGTATCGACTTGCTCTGCCGTCGTGCCGGTCGCAGCTCTAATCGCCCGTGCGACACGGTGTAAGTCGGCTGCTGCCTTGACAACCCGTGACAGCCCCGCCTTGTCCCGTCCGAGCGCGCTCACCTCATTGTCAGTCGAAAGCAAATGTGCCACAATAATGGACAGATGCAACCGAAGGTCTTGTCCCGTGGTCTGGTGTCGCGCCAGGCGGGCGATCACGACGTCGTGCCAGCGCTGAACTACCAGCAGCCGCTCGGCACCGGTGAGCATCCTTGGCGCCGCTTCACCGCGACCGCGTCGAAGAGCGGCTCCACTGCGGCCGCGGCCCCGAGCTGGGCCGCCGTCACCACCTCGTTGTGCCATCGCCGCGCTGCTACCACCCCGAATAGTGGCGGCTGCGCTGGCTCCGTCTAAGCTCGTATCGGGAACCTGGCTGCCTGTACGGCTCGGACAACTCGCGCTGCTTCCGCCGCGGCTTGAGGTCGGCGCGCGTCTGCCACCGCGGCCCCGGGGAGCCCGGCCGCGAGCTGCTTGTCTACGGTTGCGAGCTGCGGGGTTGATACTCTGGGAGCTTGCCCCAGGTGAATGGTCTGCGGCGGCATTTGAGGCACTCCGACCAATGAGGCTGCCGTCCAAAACGCCAGTCAGCAGGTTGGGAGGAGATTGTTGCCCAAAAGAGCTGAATGGCGGGAGCCCCAGCGTCGGGACCCCGCTCGGCAGTTAATCCCTTCGACCGCCTGCACCGCTCGAAGTGGGTGAGCAGCCCGGAGTCAAAAAAAGTTGGCGGCGGGGGGCAGAAGGCGGGGTAAAACGCCCGAAGACTCCTCCTGCAGTTGACGCCTGCTTGGAGGGTCCACTCACCTCGGTGACGACACCAATGGAGGGGGGAAGACATCTGACTGCAGCTGGCGTGATGATCGTCCGTGCATCCGCGCCCAAAACACCTGGAGCCCCCTCGGCCGCCGCCCCACCACCGCCTACACTCGCCGTGTCGTTGATGACGAGCGCTTCTGGGCCGCTGATAGCCTCCATGGCGGCTGGCTGCCCCGCGCCCACCTCAGCCATGCCGACCGTCGGCGGCAGACGAAAGTCAAACAGCGTTGGCACCGTCGGTCAGTCACAACGTCACAACAGGGCACGTCAGCACCGAGAAAAACGGACCACCCTTGCCCTTCAGCACGAGCACCACCCGCAACCGCTGCCAGTGGAGGAGACAAAGGAGAGAAGGGGTTGTCACTCAGGGGCACCGTGTCAAGCGACGTATGGAGCACTTTCTCTTGGGCCGCCAAGCCGCGGTCCTGTGACGCGTTGGTAAGACGCGGACCGGAGAAAGCCCACCCTGGACGGTCTGAGTCTTAAGAATACTCAACCCCACCCGTGCCTAGGTGGGGCGACTCGCGCCTCCGCTCTTACGGCTTGGTTCCCCCGAGTCAGGTCCCTTCCCCCCTGGCGTCGTCCTCACACCGGCGGCGAGTACACGAGTGATGCATGCGTTGTCGGGGGCAGATCGGTCGTCCAGGTCCACGATAAGCACGCACGTAGACACGCACGTCCCGTCGATGTGCGCCCGCCGTCGGTGTCGCGCTCGCCGCAAGTAGTCGCGATGGTGGATACCCGGCGAGAAGGCCCAAAAATCGCGTTGCAAGCTTCGCAACTCCAGCGCAGGCGACCACCTCCCCGCTGACTGGTGCAAGTCGACCTAATATGGGCACACAATGCGTGTGCACTGCCCTGGCCCACCAGGCAAAACAAGCTCTCCAGGCACCCCCCCCCTCTTACAGAGGCCCTGGGAGCACCGAAACGCCAGGCGGGACGAAACCTGCTGGGCACGCCCGCCGCCATGCCGCATGGAGGGCCATTGCAGCCACACAGGGGCGGGCAGGGGCTGCCCTCCCCCACTCGCTGCCGCCGCGGTCAACGCAAAGTTGCACGCCCCCGACAGACGCAGCTCCGTTGTCGCACGTGATTGGTCTATCGAACGGCGGCACGTCGGGAGGACGTGCTGGCCGCGCCAGTGCCGCCACGAGGCGCCTCCCATCCCAAAGCGAAAGATTCGGAGCCCCGAGGCCGTGAGGCCGAGAGGCATTCTCTCGCCGAAACATGAATTACAGTAAGAAGGACGACAGGCATCACAATCTAATTCTCGTTCTATCGCAGTCTTCCCGATTCTGGCCGATCCGGACAAGAACAACCTACAGTCCGCACAACTTCTGATTGGTCGAGAGGTCTTATCCGACCGAATGGATGGCTGTCGTGCATCTATTCTGCACAGTTGTTCTTGTCGGGATCGGCCAAAATTGGGGAGACTGCAATATCGTGCAACACTCGGAAAACGAGGCTGGTCTGCAAGGAAGTCACATGCAAGTATCCCAACTTGAAGAGGAGCCCGTCTGGCCTGTGTTGCCCTCAAAAAAGCGTTCGACGCATGCTGAACCATCCCAGTGCGCCCTGCGCTGCGGCAAGACGATCCGCTCTGACGCCAATTCTACCGGGTCTTCTGCCGGCAATGGCGCCGCCGGCCGCCCCAGGTGCCGCAGCACCCACCTAAACCCCGCCCGTGGTGGACAACCTGCTGGAACCAACGGCTGCAAACTTGACCCTGGCATCCAGACCAAATTTTGCGTCGAGCCGCAGTGCTCCCCAACCCCGCACCCCCCCCAGATAAGTGGCGAGGCACTATCTCGGCGGGAGAAGCCCAACGACACCTCTGCACCCCGTTCTGGGTGTACGGGACGGTGTTGCGGCGCATCTGCAAGGTGTGGCTAAGCAAATTCTGGAAGAGTGGGACGCGGTGGCTCCTGCGACAGTAGCCTATTGCTGTGCCAACGCCTGCATTTGGCCCCTAGTCATGGCCACATCTCGCTCCGTGGCCGAGGGCGTCGACCGAATCCTGGGTACGATGAGCACCTGAAGAATTGCACAAAAAGGCTCTGGCGAGGGTGATGTGTCGGAGAAGAAGGTTGGGCATGGAGAGCTGGTTGGCACGCGAGGATGATTTGCATAAAGTAGAAGACACTGTGGACGCGGAATGTGCGAAGCAGCGCGCATTCGAAGACAGTGAAGAAGAAAGAACGAATCGTGTATGATGAAGCTGGAGCATTGGCTCAATGATGTCCAGTACGTACCCAATATTACTTGTCCACCTTGATCCATATTTTTTGAAAACTATTTTGGTCAGATCACATCATCCACTGGCACTGCTAGAAACGCATCAGTACTTGGTGCTGGCACCGCGTGCCGCCACGACCGCGCGCACACGACGGGGCATGCTCTCAACGAGGGCCTTAAAACAGGCGCCAGAAATGGCTGCCCACTCGTCCTGTAGCGCGGCAAACAGGTCATCCTTGGTCTTGGGGGCCGTCGGGAGCGCCCGCAGGCGGCGCTCCAGCTCCGCCCAAGCGTTCTCGATTGGGTTTAGGTCGGGACTTTGACCCACCCAGGGAAACACCTTGAGTCCAAGTGCCTGCTTGGCCGCCTTGCACTTATTGGCGGTGTGGCAGGGCGTCAGGTCTTCTTGAAACCAGGCCCCGTCGGGGGAGCCGAAGTTAGCACAAAGATAATGAAACACCTGCGTCTCCAATAGCTGGGTGCAGGACTGGGCGTTCATAGACCCCTCTATCCGGAACAAGGGCGTGCGAACCATTGATGAGAAGCCCCCCCACACCATAACGCTTTCGCGGCCGCTCTTGAACGTCGGCCGTAGGTTGGCCGACTCGTACCGCCCCCCCGACTGCCGCCAGACCCGCCACGCTTGCGGCTGACGGACCAGGAAGGATCTCTTGTCCGAGAAGAACACGAAAGCCCAGTGGTAGGTCCACGAATCGTGCTTCTTGCCCCACTTCAGGCGCTTTTCCTTGTTCACATCCGACACAAAAGGTTTTTTGGCGGGAGCGCGCAACGCCAGTCCAAGGCCCTTGACCGCCCTGCGCAGTGTTTTGACAGACACTGGGCGGCTGGCGGGCCCCCCAACAGTCTTGGCCCACTCGGCGTTGACCGTTTCGGCAATTTCCGCCATTGAAGCTAACGGGTTGTCCTGTACCACCCGACGCAGCCCCCGCAGCTCGCGTTCGCTCAAGAGCTTGGGACGGCCCCTGGTCTCGTTCTGGGCAGGTCCACCAGACCGACGAGCAGTAGCAGCCGCATAGGCGACCGTGCTTTTCTTCAGGCCGAGGGAGGTGGCGATGTTCCGGTTGGAATTCTGGTTCCCAACCATCACCGTGATCGCGCCGACTTGTTGGGGGGTGAGGGGGGTCCTTTTGTGTCCCGCCATGATGGTTTTGGGGTGTTTAGATGGACTGGTGAAGAGCAGGGGGCACTTCTTTATAGGACCTCAGATACCCGCCCTGCGCCCAAGTCACCAGAATGCGGCAGATCAGGGCCGCTGAGGCCGCTTTTTGGATCTCCGCGGTGATCGAAAGAGGCCTGGAATTGGCATTTCCAGGTGGACAAACAATATTGGGTACGTACTGTACTGACAACACTCTCGAAGACAAATAGAACCAGACGACAAGTGCCTGACGCGAACGTTACAGGGTGGCGAGAATTTCACACCAGGATCGCACTAACAAGTCTGCAACAGCCAAAAGCGGCCTGTTGATCTGACTTAATTTTGAACAACAAACGATGGGCGGGAGAGTGGCGGTGCGCATAGCTGCAAACAAAGTTAATTATGAAAGCACACAGTCAAATAGAGGGACCGCCTGCCCTGCTGAAGTCGAAGTGACAGCACTGCCGAAATGTCATGCACACTCCCATTGCGCACTGCTCACACTCCTCAGAAATATCTGTGCACTTATACCAACACACTTCAAACTGTGAAGAGTGCTCACAAAACTCGCGTCGCACTGGCGGTCGTCACTGCCTGCACACGCACTTGTCTCCAGCACCAATAAAAGCAGAGTCCCTGTCGCTGACTGTTCGTGTTTCATCCCACGTATAGTTGGCCGATAACACCACACAGTTTGTGAGCATGGAGCCGATACTACTGCATCTGTGGGAAGTGGGCATGGTCAGCCCAAATTAATGAGTGGATACTGACAGAAATATACCTAGGAAGAAGAACCATTCAGCAGTGCTAAGCCAACAGACTGAAAAGAAAATGCTTGTTTGCCAGTTGAGCGAACAGAATAGGAGAGAGGTACTCATAATGAGCCGATGAGAAACGGCCATCGTGTACTGGGCCTCGGCAAAGAGCGCAACTCTTCTTCTTCGGTTCTACGGCGGGAACGTCCGGCGTGCCCACTGTCTGTTCCACAAAGCTGAAAACCAAAAAAAAAACGTTGGCATCTCTGGACAGGAGGAAATGGACCAAAACATAAGTAAACACCACAACATGTATTCAATCACAAGATCTGAGGAGCACGCGGAAGAAGCAGGGAAGCGCGCCGGTAGTGCATGAAGTTTTGTACGAGATTAAAAAGAACGGACAAAGTACGGCACCGTCGCGGTACCGACGACCACTCACCGACGCTCAGGAACGATCCACCCCAAGCAAGTCGCCATATGGCACACAATGTGCTGCACTCACCACCTTACCTCCACACACCAGCGTACTCCAAGGAGCGCGTACGTCCAAGGCTTGTATCAAGCTTAGAGGGCGGCAGCAGTACGACCGTCGGAACGTAATCATAAAAGCGCCTGATGGCGGCAAGCCATGGTGCGCTTCTTAACCGTCACTTGTGGTTAGCGTGATTGCGCAAGGCCTTCTTTCCCAAGAAACCCTACCCTGATGGCCCTCAGGAGCGGGACGGGGGATGAAAGGGGCTTCCCCGCCCAATCATCCCTTCGTAGAACGAGACAGGCTTTCGCAATCAGCCGCCCTGCCCAAACTGTGAATGTTAAGAGGTGGGGGCACGCGATCGACGTCCGAGTTTCAGCTTGTCTCGCGGTCTCCTGTAGCCCGCGCTCGGCGCCCCCGTCTCACTCACCTCGACAACCGCCGTCACGATTTGACTTTGTACCCTGTCGCGCATGATGTTTTTCTTTGAACGGCCATCACGCCTCTTCCGTGCCAGTATGGCTTGCCGTTCGATCGTTGTCGCTAATATCACACCGAGAGCCTCGAAGCGAGGCTTCCAACACACTGTCCCGTGTGCTCACTGGCGGCAGGTAGAGAACAACCTGCCTGTCTGACGCTTCTCGCCCCCGATTCTGAACTGTTCTGGCAGGCGCTGTTGCTGGCGGCGCGCCCTCTCGTGCACCTAAACGTCAGCCTTGATATCGGATCTGAACTTCCGACGGTCGCTATTGCGAAGGTCTCAGCAGAACTAGCCCGCGGTCAATGCACGGCCTAATGTGGCGTCCTTGGCAAAGAGCGCACTGTCATGTCGTTGCTTCCCGTCGTCAACCACCAAGTCTCGTGCGAAAGCGGCATTGGCGTCCACGCAGTCGTCACACACGGTTGGGTGCATCTCCTCCATAACTTGCTTGCAGCGGCGCAGGGCTGCGACGAGGGCGCCGCTGGTAGCAGGTCCACCAAGAGCGCCACGTTGAGGCGTCTGGGCATTCAGAGACGTCCGTTTCGAGACGTTCCCAGTCCGGTAGGGGCCCCCACTGGACTTCACAGGGGCGGCCTCGACTGTGTCACGTCCAGGTGTGTGACCGCTTTGTCCGCCGGCGGCACTGAGGATTCGCCATTTTCGAAATTCTTAAGCGTTTCACGCGTCAGCGTCAGACTTTTGGACCCGGTCCGCGTAGCTATCTACGTTGACAGCAGTGCGCGCCGAGCTGTCCGCCGTAGCGTGATGCTCTGCGCCGACTCTCTCGCTTCCCGCACCTCTTAGTGGCTAGCATTTGCGTGGCGTCGTTCGCACGCTGTCGCGTCTCGGTCATTGGCACTGGGGAGAGCAGCGGGAGCAGCTTGCTCAACTGTAGCTCCTTGTGCACCCCTCTCACCGACGCTGCGGGCAGCTTGTTTGATCCCCGTTTGCCAGCAGCCACACTGTACGCTGCCCGTGTCTCGTATCGTGCCGTCCCGTCAGTGAATGTTGTCGCGACATGCACTGCCGCGGTTATGAAGTGTTCGCTCTGTGCGACCTTCGGCTGCAAGTACCTCTCTGTGGGTGCGGCCAACTGAATTGTAGCTGTGTGTCCTTCCACTTTGTGGTGCTGCCCGCCTTCTTTTGTTCGTACTGATTCAACAGGTCTGCGCCTTTTTCTGAGACACCTGGAAACCCTTTGGCACGTCCGGGCAGCACAACCCGGCGCGGTGGTCGACGTACTCCGAGGGCAACACAATCCTGGACTACATATACATCGTCCTTCGCAGCCATTACATGGTGTTGCAGCTCATTAACCTGGACATCGGCGTGGGCGGGGTGGAGGAGAACGCCGCGTCGTGTCTGCAGATGGGGACACGACACACTCCCTCAGGCCGCAAGAAGCAGCGGCTAGTTGACCCAGCCTCTGACTCCCTCGTGCAGAACTCGGCCGACATGGCTGCCGCGACGAAGAAGCACGCCGACGCATCCGAGTGCGTGGCATCCGAGTGCCACGCTCAAGAACCTTAAGAACGCGTGTGCCGACCCCGAGATCATCCGCACTGTCGAGGACCGGCTGCGCCTTGTGTTGGAGATGGGTAGTGCCGCGCGCCTGGCACCTGCCGTTCTTTTTCCTGGCGGCGGTGGCGGAGCGGGTGGCCGCCGTGGGGATGGGGGGGAGGGTGAAAGGGACTAGTCGGCTCATTTACCAAAGGTCTGGACAACACACCCCGGCGCAAGCGCACAGCTGTCGCAATGTTGTTCATAAATGCTGCCTGCTGGTACACAGAAGAATCCGTGGTCTTGCCGCCGCCATGGCGTGACGCTGACCAGTATGGATCGGATCGCACAGCCGACAGCGATTCCATCGGACATCAAGTCACCATTCATCTCAAAAGCAAGTTCGATGGTATTTTGAGAAGAGCATGGATACATAAGTCATTTCTGGTCAATGGACAGGAGTCCAGCTCCCACCGGGCTTTCCACGCCTGTCACATGAGCGCCACGTGGGCCGAAGAAACCTTGGAACGTGCCTTAGCCTCATACATGCCCCTGTATCCCTCATGTTCTCGACAACACCGCACAGAGGCTACGCGTGTCATCCATCGCGCTCCACAAGCAGTAGCTAGGCACGTCGGCGCCCGCAGCGGCCGCCTCGGCCATCGCTCTGAAGCACTGACTGTGGTTTTGCACGCGCTCCGCCGCGGCGCTGCTGCCCGCTTCGACTGCCGCCTGGGCCGCGTCTTCCTCGGCGCCGGCGAAGTCATTCTCCGTAACCAAAAAGCCGCCCCATGTGCGGTACGTGTGGTGCATGTGAGCGAAGACCTCGCAACTTTCGTCGGGGACAACTGGAAACGCCATAACGGTCGTCGGATAAGCCGGGTCGGGGGCTGCCGCCGCGCCCTCGTCAAAAATATGGTCGGGGGAGCCCGCACCGAGCTCGTCGCTGCCGCCAACACTCTCACGCGACATGTCAAATAGTGGTTTTCAGCCAAAAACGTCTGGGGAGGTGACAAGCCCCTCCGCCTCGGCCTCCGAAAGCGCCGGCAGGCGGTCTCTGAGCGCATCTCGCAGGGCGGGCGGGTAGAACCCCCGCTGCACAGATGGGGTGCGGGATGCAATTGAGGTTGCACGTCAGCGCGAGGCGAGCGGCGGCCACGTCATCCGCGGCTGCCGCGCCGACAAGGACCACCTAGTCCGAGATAAACGCCATGCCGATAGCTCGCTTTGGTCACCACGCAAGGCGTCATTGTAAACGGTCACGGCGCGGAAGTGCGCGAGCAGCATCACATGCGCGGCTTCTTATGGCTCGGTACCAAGAAAGGTCGTGCGCCCGGGCGCGTGCTCCTCAGTCGCGCAGCCGAGGACGGCAGCGATCCCATTCTTGTTCAACGTCGCGCACATGCGCATGTTGTCGCCGGAGTCATCAAAGCACGCCCGCGCAGGGTGGTGATAGGCGCTGATGAGGCGGGTCCGCTCCCCAGTCACCCCATGTCCTAGCGCATATGGCAGGTCCTAGTGGTAGTGCGTGCCAAGTGGGGTGATGAGGCGGGCCAGGTAGCCCGTCGATGAGAGTTTTGTGAATGGCAATGCCAGCGGTTCGCGCCCCGCCCATCGCCTGGTCGGCGTCGAAGAGGCGCGGCCACGAGCTGGAAAAGCGATGCAAGCAGAGGCCGAGGTCAGAAAAAGTGTCGTGCGCTGCCGTCCGCTGGTGGTAGAGGTCAGTAGCCACGTCCCTCGTGTCTTCATTGGCCGAATTTCCATACGATTGGTAGAATGTGCCACAGACTTTCGGGCCGTGGCCGCCGTCGATCGTGCCGCCCTCAATACGGTGGGCGGCGGTGGCTGTGCCCCAGCGGAAGCCGAGCGGAAAAGCCGTAACCAACCCGCCGCCCGCCGACGGCGGCGTCGTCACCTCCCCTTCGCGCGCCACCGCAGTCACAAACTCTATGGAGAGCTGGGAGGCCGGCTGCGTGCGTACGTCGACGCCGCCGGCCACCGCGGCGCACGCGTCGGCGACGCCGGACGACGACGGCGGACCACTTGTCGGCCGATCACCGGCACACATAGGAGACAACGCCTACGCAGCGGCGACGGAGAGCGACGGTGAGAGCCTCTGCCGCACCATGCATGCGCGCCTCTGCCGGATGCTGTCTGCGCAAACGACCACCACGGCCGGCGGGATGGGTCCGCGCCGACCGGTCAGCCGGCAAAGGCGCCGGCACCCAGCCGCGGAGAGAGTGGTGATGTGCGTGACAGGGGTGGGGGCGATGGTCGAGGCGGAACGTGCGGCAGGCAGCACCACCGAGGCAGGGGCGGCGAGGCAGGGGGGGGCGGGGAGCGTCCTCCCTGCCTTGCCCGCTGTGACGGCCGCTGGGGGGCACCGCGGGGCAGGGTGGTGAGCACCAAGGGCGGCGGGGCGCAGAGGCGACGCCTGCAGCCGCTGAGCCATTGGCTCTGGAGCCGCGGCAGCAAGACGATCAAGTGGCTGGATTGCTGGACAGACAGTCTACTGCGTAGGATGTGACCGAGCGATCGAACGCAACCGATTATTAGACTGGCCGTCAACCTGGCCGTTTGTCCATTTCCGAAGTGTCACTGTGTGCGTTTCGAATCTATCACGTCGTCCGATTCCGGCTCGCCTTGACTTTACTGCCATCGGTCGCCTGTTGTTGGTGACTCTTTGGCTCAAACGCTTTCTCGGACCGCCCCCGCATTCGTCGACACGTTTATTTTGGGGCTCCTCCACACCCTCACCGCGCTGTCGACCGGTCTCTCGTGTCTTGGCTCCGATGGGACCAGCTGCCTCTGTTTCTATCGCGTGACCGTCCCTCGCATCTCTCCTTTGTGACCACCACCCGACGTCTGCCTCTGCTGCCCGCGTCGCCAACCCGCTACCGCCCGGTTCTCTCTTCCCCCCCCTCTCCACCTTGTTCCGCGACCCGTTCTTCGTGCTCCCCCCTTCACCCCCGTCCATTCCCCC
>Ga0209831_1002482_pt1 | contig 16012 bp, 12 predicted proteins | sample Maine_Asex4_meta_FD_187451 | JGI IMG/M metagenome (GOLD analysis project Ga0209831, IMG submission 187451) | Marine algal microbial communities from Maine, USA - Maine_Asex4_metaG (SPAdes) (version 2) | ecosystem: Host-associated > Algae > Red algae > Unclassified | place: Maine, USA | collected...
AGTCAAGGAAGTAGACATGGGGCTAGTGGCGGATATAGGAACGATGCAGCGTTTACCAAAGCTTGTCCCTTATGGATTTGCAGCAGAAATGGCCTACACCGGCAGAAAAGTATATGGACCAGAGGCTAAAACGGTTGGTTTATCTAATCAGACATACCCAGATAAGGAGACTATGATGGAAGGAGTAATGGGGGTAGCCGCAATGATAGCTTCTAAACCACCTGTCGTCATCAGAGGGACTAAGCACATTTTACAACATACTAGAGATCATACGGTGAATGAAGGCTTAGAATATATCCAAGCCTGGAATGCTGCCATGATTTATTCTGACGACCTGATGGAGTCTTTTCAAGCGTTTATGCAGAAGCGAAAAGCAGTTTATAAGGGATAATTTTGTTAAATTAAAAGAAATAAGCGCACATTGTGATATATGGTACTTTTTTTGAATGTATATTTGTTTGAGAGAAGCTAGAAGAGAGGTCAGAAGTCAGACCGAAAAATAAATTTTTCTGTCAGAAGTCAGATTTATGACGTGTTCTTAGACGTTAACGACTACGTCTTATTTGCGTCTAAGAACACGTCATAAATCTGACTTCTGACAGAAAAATTTATTTTTCGGTCTGACTTCTGACCTCTCTTCTGACCTCTCCTTACCAGAAACACTATCCAATGAGCAAAATATATCACCTATTAAGCCTATTCCTTATAGTAGGCTTTTCTAAACTAGCTGCGCAACCCACATTAAACCTACCTTCTATTAACGCATCTTGTAGCGAACTCCTCTATATACCTGTTACCGTTCAAAGTTTTGATAGCTTAACAGGTGTCCAATTTTCTGTGCAATGGGATCCAGCTGTCTTGTCTTATAATTTTGAAGCAGAAGGATCTTATGTGCTAGACAATGCGACTACCTTGCTAACGCCTCAATTTGCAGAAGAAGGTATTATCTCTTTTCGTTGGGAATCCGTTATGCCAATTAGCTTAATGAATGGAGATACCATACTCTATTTTCCCTTGCAAGTGTTGGAAACAACGGAGACAATTACCTTTATTCGATTTTCTGATGCTAAAGCAGCTATCAATGTTACAGATACGAATGGTGCTCTAGCACCTAGATTAAATGATGGAACTATTAACCTTTCCAGCAGTGCAATTCCGCCTGTAGTCATTAACTGTCCAGATACCGTCTTTCAATATACAACAGCACTTTCTTGTGAAATAGAAGGCTTGTGGGAAGTGCCCAATTTTTCTACATGTAATGGTGCATTAGATATCCGTTCCTCCCTAATGATGGGGACTCCTTTAGAGGTAGGTAGCCGAGTCATTACGTACACTGCTACAGATGCGCTTGGTGCAGAAACTACTTGTAGCTTTGTACACATACTTCGAGACACTATCGCACCCGTAATTTCCAATTGTCCAGAAAATATGGAGGTGAATTTTTCCAAAGAAGAAATTTGTGATTTATCAGTGACTTGGAGTCCACCAATATTTTTAGAACGTTGTTCTTCTACCGAAACAGATGTACAAAGTAATTTTGCACCTGGCGGTAATTTTCCAGTGGGAAAATCAGTCGTCACCTATACGGCAACGGATATAGATGGTAATAGCAGTCAATGTTCTTTTGAAGTAATTGTAACAGGGTCTGATCCTATCAACTTTGATAAAAGACCAGAAAATGTGGTCATTAATGCTTTACCGGGAGAATGTGGTGCTACCTATGATTGGGGAGGGCCACCTGCTGCTATTAGCGGTTGTGCGCCAGTTACCTTAATTGCCAATTTTGAATCAGGTGGCTTTTTTCCTGTAGGGACTACAGTGGTAGAATACGTGGCAACGGATCAAATTAATCAACGAGCTATATGGGCATTTTCCATAACCGTAGTAGATGATCAAGCCATTGCAGTTAGATGTCCATCAGATATAATTATTGCTGCCAATGGGACCGTATTGGAAGACGAATTGTCCTTTGTGCAAGCAGTTACGGCTGAAGATTGCGATACTTACCAATTAAGTTTTAATGACATTGAAGTAGTAGATAATTGTACCGCTTCCATTAATCAAGAATTGCTTCAAGGTAGGCTAAGTGACTTTACGAAGGGGATTACTCAAATGGAGTATATGATTAGTAATGCTTCGGGAGAGACAACGACTTGCGCCTTTCAAATTATTATAGAAGAAGCACCTGCTGTAAGTATTACTAAAGGAATGGATTTAGCTTGCGTAGATGCAGACTTTCCACTAATGACCGATTCTTTAGCTGCAGATTTTTATGATACTTGGCAGTGGACAGGTCCAAATGGATTTACTTCGACTGAGCAAAATCCAATGTTAACTTTAACTCCTGAATTAGAAGGACAATTTATCTTAACGGCATTTAATGCTGCTAGTGCTTGTTCTGCTACAGCAAGCATAGATTTGGAAGTATTTGGAGAACCAGGGTCTCCAGTAATTGAATCAGATAAAGTGGTGCTTTGTGAAGGAGAAGCTTTTTCCTTACGTACCATAGGTACTCCTGGAGCGATGTATAATTGGACTGGGCCGGATGAATTTTCTACAGAGCAGCTAGCTATTACTATAGACAATGCATTGCAAGAGCAAACTGGTAATTATGAATTGACCCGAACGGTAGAAGGTTGTACGTCTGAACCAAGTGTGGTTCGAGTTATCGTGTTATCAGAAATGCTTTTAAATGATGATGTAGTCAATACCTTTATTAATAACTCTTTTGAGTTTGAGGTAGTGAGTAATGATACCTTTGAAATAGACGCACCTTTTACGATTACGACTTTTCCAGAAGCAACAAGTGGGATGCTGATAAACAATGAAGATGGTTCGTTTAGTTATACGCCTAATGAAGGTTTTGTAGGAACCGAGCAAATATCGTATGAAATATGCTACGAGACTTGCCCAGATTTATGTTCAAGTGGCATCATTACTATTAGAACTGCTCTTTCGGATGAACAATGTACTTTTCCAACTTTCTTATCGCCTAATGGGGATGGTCAGAATGAGGAATTAATTTTTCCTTGTAATACTGGTGATATAGCAGATAGTGGTATCATTATATTTAATCAATGGGGTGCCAAAGTATACGAAGCTTTTCCGTACACCAATGATTGGCAAGGCACCTATAAAGGAAAACCTTTACCTGATGGTACGTATTATTATATCTATCAAGCTATGGCGAATGATCCCAATCCTGTCAAGAACTGTGTGACTATATTTAGATAAAAAATTGTTTATTGGTTTAAGTTGTTTATTTGTTTACCTGCTATATGCATAAACAAATAAACACCTTAAACAAATAAACAATTTCCAAACCTTCCTTACGTTTACCCTATCTTTGCAGCTTACCCAACTAATTCCTAAAAAAAAGCATCTAATAAATTAAGCGTGCTACAATGTATTGGAAATCATACATCTAAAATCATACATCGTAAATCATATATCCACCTAGTTTCGGCCCAAGTGGATATATGATATTAGACAATCGCCTAAAAAAGTAATACTTCCAATTTGTTTATTTGTTGATATTGTTTATTTGTTTAGCAGCGTGCCTAGTAAACAAATAAACAATATCAACAAATAAACCATTAACGGATTATTCCTTTTTTAAGCGATTGTCTAATTAGATGTATGATTTCCACTACATTGTAGCATACTAATCAACTAAACAACAAATGCATTTAATAGATACCCATACCCATTTATACCTCAAACAATTTGCTACAGACAGAGCAGAAGTGATGGAGCGAGCTATAAATAATAATATAAAAGAATTTTACCTACCGAATATAGATAGTAGTTCCATAGAAGATATGTTAGCTTTAGAAGCGGCCTATCCAGAAAATTGCTATGCGATGATGGGCTTACATCCTTGCTCTGTTAAAGAAAACTTTGAGGAAGAATTGAAAATAGTAGAAACCTGGTTAGGGAAAAGACATTTTTGTGCGGTAGGGGAGATAGGTTTAGATTTGCATTGGGACACGACCTATTTTGAACAGCAAAAAGAAGCATTTAAGAGACAATTAAGATGGGCGGTGAAATTAGATATACCAATCGTTATTCATTCTAGAAAATCTACACAAGAAGTCATCAATATTTTAAAAGAAGAAAATCAGGAAGGATTAAGAGGAATTTTTCATTGCTTTGGAGGTTCCGTCGAAGAAGCGGAGGCAATTATTAATTTAGGTTTTTATTTAGGTATTGGAGGTGTATTGACTTTTAAAAAAGCAGGTTTAGACAAAACACTAGAAGCTATAGATTTGAAGCATATCGTATTAGAAACGGATTCGCCTTATTTAGCACCAACTCCTTTCAGAGGAAAACGCAATGAAAGTGCTTATATAAAAAATATTGCAGAAAAATTAGCCTTGGTAAAAAGTATGGATATAGCACAAATTACGGCTATTACTAGCCAAAATGCCAAAAATATATTTGTACAAGCATCAAAAAAGTAACTTTTATTTGGTTCGACTAGGTGAATTAAGCCAAATTTTATACTTTAGCGTCATATTTTTATAATACGTCATTTATTTATCCTGTCAAACAATTCACTATATCTTTTGAATTGTAATAAGATTTTACAATTTTTGCGTTTTTTACAATGAATTTTCACTAGACTTACTCTTTATTCTATTACTAATCGCTAATTTTAAGACTAGAAAATAGTATTAATAATTAAATTAACTGAAATTTATTTTGCTGAAAATGAAAGATTTATAGAAAATTTAAATTTTTTAATTAGATTTAGACTTTTATTCTTGCAAGCAAAAAAAATATTTTTCCGAATTCTTAGTTTTTTCATCCGAAAAGCATGTTTTTAATAGCCTCTACTAAAGAGTAGGCGCATTTTTGAAAAAAAAGGCTGACCTTACTAGAAGCGTTTTTGGTTTATAAGGTTAAATCATATAATAGAATTTTATTTTATTTTATTTTCTTATTTTTAATATAAAATCCTATCTTCACCTTTTTTAGGAATAAGACGAGATAATTTCGTTTTTTTTTAAGAAAATAAAGAAATAATTTAGGAGAGGTGTCCGAGTGGCTTAAGGAGCACGCTTGGAAAGCGTGTGTGCGTCTAAAGCGTACCGAGGGTTCGAATCCCTCTCTCTCCGCTAGAAAGAAAAAATGAAAAACTGTGCTAATACAGTTTTTTATTTTCATTTAATAACAATACGTTAAGACCATTGAGAAGCGAAGATTACGAACAACAGAACATCTTTTTGCTTTATAATGTCTTTAACACATTTTTTTAATTAAAAATTAACTTTAAACATTAGCAAAATTTATTGATTATGCGAAAATTTTTAGCTCTATTGCTCGTATTCGGTGTTGCCTCCTTTAATGGTGCAATCGAAATGTTTGCTCAAGAAGCAGAGGCTTCTGGATTTCAAACATTAAAGCAAAAGTTTATTGAAGGAGACTGGATGTTTATGAGTCTCGTATTGATTTGTGGTATTTTAGGTTTAGCTTTTTGTATTGAGCGAATCATTACCTTAAATATTGCGACTGCAAACACAGACAAATTACTAAGCAGAATTAACGATAGTTTAGCTGCTGGTGACTTGGAAGGTGCAAAAGAAGTTTGTAAGTCTACTCCTGGCCCAACAGCAAGTGTACTTTATGAAGGTTTAAAAAGTGCAAAAGGTGGTCCTGAAGCGGTGGAGAAAGCAATTGTCTCTTATGGTGGTGTACAAATGGGTCTTTTAGAAAAAGGTTTAGTTTGGATTTCTCTTTTTATTGCCATTGCACCCATGCTTGGGTTTATGGGTACGGTAATCGGGATGATTCAAGCCTTTGATAGAATCCAAGCGGTAGGTGATCTTTCTCCTTCTGTCGTTGCGGGTGGTATCAAGGTAGCCTTATTAACAACGGTATTTGGTTTGATTACGGCTATTATTTTGCAGGTATTTTATAATTATATCGTCAACAAAATTGATGGTATCGTTGGCAAAATGGAAGAATCTTCTATTGCTTTAGTTGACGTAATGGCTAATAATAACGTTTTCAAATAATTGAAAACGACCTTATAATTATTAATTACTGCTTATTAATTATTCTTATATTGTAAAACAATGCGTGTAATTTACAAATAATTAGTAATCAATAACCTATAAGTAATTTATTGCTATTAGATTTTATACTTGGACGATTTATCGTCTAAATTGAAAAATCGAAATATCTTGTAAATACAAGACTTTATAAAAAAGGTGTATTTTGATACACCAAAAATGCCTAAACAAACATCTATTAAGATGTGTAAAGGATTAGAGCGATTGTAAAGTCTGTTAATAGATTAAAAACTATGTATAAATTTTTATCTAAAAATGGTCAATTACTAGCTTTTGTTTTGGGCTTAGTAATCACGGCTATCTTTATGTTTTCTGTTTTTAGTGGATTGGATACATTCTATGCTTTAGCAGAAGATCAAAGAGGAACAACAAATATTTTCAATTTTGGATTATATGCAGCGGCTGGTTTGACTGCTTTTGCAGCTTTTGCGGCAGTTGTAGCGAGTCTTTTTCAAACGCTTTCTAATCCAAAGGCTGCGTTAAAAGGACTTGTAGGTGTTGCAGCTATCGCTGGCTTATACTTTGTAGGTAAGTCATTTGCGGGTGCGGATAGTGCAGGTGTTACTCGTGTAATTAAAGAATTTTCAGTAACACCAGGCCAAAGTGGCTGGATTGACGGAGTTATCGGAGGTGGACTAGCTTTACTAGCAATAGCACTCGCTGTGTTTGTTATCTCTGAGATATTGAATTTATTTAAGTAAGCACATTCCTATACTCTTTAAATATATTTATTATGGCAAAGACAAGCACAAGAGATAGGATGAAGAATGAAATTAATGCAGGGTCTATGGCAGATATTGCCTTCCTGTTACTAATCTTCTTCCTAGTGACAACAACAATTGATGTTGATAAAGGTATTTTTGTCAAATTACCACCTTGGTCTGATGAGGAACCAGATATTACTAAATTAAAGAAGCGTAATGTGCTTTCTGTTTTAGTAAATGCTCAAAATCAACTTTTGGTGAGAGGTGAGCCGGCTCAGGTATCTGATTTGAAAGATAGAACTAAAGAATTTATTGCAAATCCTCGTAGACAAGAAGATTTGGCGGAGGCACCTAATAAAGCCATCATTTCTTTAAAGAATGATAGGGGTACGAATTATAAAACGTACTTAGGGGTCTACAATGAATTGAAAGCTGCTTATGCGGAACTATGGGAGGAAGAATCACAGCGACGGTTTAAAAAACCTTACAGTGATGATTTACCTATTGCGATGCGGAAAGAAATAAGATCTAAATTCCCTTTAGTTATTTCTGAAGCAGAACCTACTAACTTCGGGGAAGAATAAATTTTACTGTTTATTGGTTGATTAGTTTAATTGTTTATTTCTAATTACAATTGGCGTTTGAATAAACAAATAAACATATTAAACAAATAAACACTTTCATTCCTATCGGCTATTTATTTTAACTGATAAAAAAGTAATATGGCTAAATTTACGAAAAAAAGAGGTAAAGCCTCTCCTGAAGTATCAACGGCATCCTTACCTGATATTATTTTTATGTTGCTATTTTTCTTTATGGTTACAACCGTATTGAGAGATGCAGAGAAAAAAGTAACTGTAAGTGTGCCTTTTGCTTCCGAATTGACAAAGTTAGAACAAAAATCTTTGGTGAATCATATTTATGTGGGCAAACCCATTGAAAGATTTCAAAAACTTTATGGTACGAAACCTAGGATGCAATTAGGTGATAAAATTGCAGATGGTGTGGGAGAGTTACCTTTGTTTATTGAAAAGCATAAAGTTAAATTACCAGAATCACAACACTCTAGAATTACCTCTTCTTTGAGGGTGGATGGGGAAGTGACAATGGGGATTGTTCAGGATATAAAAACAGCCTTAAGAAAAGCGAATCAACTAAGGTTAAATTATTCCGCTAAACAACAGGAAAAATAATTTATTTGTTGATGGGCAATTGACTTTAAAAAAAAGGGACGGTTTTTAAACCGTCCCTTTTTTGTTGGTGAAAGGTGGTGATGAAAAACTTCCAATCAACCTCATCAAATAAGGCATTATATCGCTTGAAGTGGATTTATAATATTTTTTTCTTTTAAAAAGAGGCAAGTTTTTCCAGCTCGTCAACACGTTTTAGTCTCAAAAGGGGAGTAGAGAATAACAACAGAAGATGCCCTAATACAAGCAACCAAGCGATATCTTGGTCTCCGAGTGGCGACCTAACTAATTGATTATCTATATTATATCCTATTTTTAAGCTAGAGAATTCGAGCAGACAACTATTCCATAGAGCTTTGTCGATGGGGCTGGAAAGTGCCAACAACTTTACGGTTTTAGATGAACTTGTATAAAAAGAGTTAGCTATTTAAAAAGACTACTTTCATAAAAGGAATAAAACTATTATCTTTGCAGCCGTTTTCGTAATTTCTCAATTGAGTGGTCGATTAACGACGTTCCTTCAAGGAACATCGTTAATTATCCTCCTTAAATTGAGTTCTTACCCGTTTTCAATTAATAAGATATAAAAGTTATGAAAAAAGATATTCATCCAGAAGATTATAGGTTCGTTGTATTTCAAGACCTTTCTGCTGATTTTTCCTTTATTACAAAATCTTGCGCTCCAACTAAAGACACGATAGTTTGGGAAGAAGATGGAAAAGAATACCCTTTAATAAAAATGGAGATTTCTAGTCAGTCTCATCCATTTTATACAGGGAAGATGAAATTTGTGGATACGGCAGGTCGTATTGATAAATTCAACAAGAGATTTTCAAAGTTTGCAAGCGAGAATCCAGATGCTAGTGCGGAGGAGGAGGAAGAGGAGAAATCTGCGTAAATTGCCTGACAGTCTTGCGAAAAAAGCCTCAATCAATACTTGGTTGAGGCTTTTTTTATGTAAAATTAGTTGGATTATTGCTATTCTTGTCAAAATGTTACTATTTGAGGATAACTTTTAATTTTTTTGCTTACTTAATGACGAATATTATTTTATTTGACAGTGAGGTAAGAGAACAACTTTTGCCTTTCACTTTCACCAAACCCGTAGCAGAAATCCGCTTAGGGATTTTTACTATTCGAGAAAAATGGGAACGCTGGTTGAAGGGGACCGCTTCTTATATTACGCAAGAATACCTTGCGCCTAAATTTCCCCTACATATAGCATCGGAGAACTATGTTATCAATGGTGCTATTTTGCCCAACGCAGAATTGTGTCAATTGATCGCTACGCTCAATCTGAACGAGGCCTTAATGATGCAAGGTAATTTTATTGCTGCGAAGTTGAATGAGAAGCAATTTAAGCATCTAATGAATGATGAAGAAATTGAAACTTTAGTTGGCTACGAAATACCCGATACGCCTATCCAAAAGATAGAGAACCTTTGGGATATTTATAAATTGAATGACGCAGCCTTAAAGAGCGATTTCGAATTAGTTACCAAAAACAGACAATCTCAACCTATCAGTTCTTCCAATCGAGTGATAGGAAGTGGTCCGATTTTTTTGGAAGAAGGTGCTGTTGTGGAATGTGCTAATTTAAACACGACTTATGGTCCTATTTATATCGGAAAAAATGCGGAGGTAATGGAAGGTTGTTCTATTAGGGGGAGTTTTTCTTTGGGAGCACATTCAACCGTTAAAATGAGTGCGGCTATTTATGGTCCTACTACCATTGGACCTCACTGCAAGGTCGGGGGGGAAATAAAGAATTCCGTAGTCATGGGCTATTCTAATAAAGCACATGATGGCTATTTAGGTAATTCTGTAATAGGAGAGTGGTGTAACTTAGGCGCAGATACGAATAATTCCAATCTAAAAAATAATTATTCTAATGTAAAAGTGTGGAGTTATGATTCTGAGCAATTTATGGACTCTAAGCAACAGTTTTGTGGTTTATTTATGGGCGACCACTCTAAGTGTGGGATTAATACCATGTTTAATACTGGGACGGTAGTTGGTGTTTTTACAAATGTTTATGGTGCTGGTTTTCCAACTAAACATATTCCTTCTTTTACTTGGGGTGGTGTAGAAAATAAGGATACTTATAAACTAGAGAAGGCTTTACAATTAGGAGAAAAAGTTTTTAAACGACGAAACTTGGATTTTGATGATAAGGAAGTCGCTATTTTTACCACTATTTTCCAGCAAAGCGCCAAGTATCGTTCTTGGGAGAAAAAAGTAGTGGTTAAAGAAGAAGTAAAAGTAAGCTGAATTCAATTTCAAATGAGTATGTAACAAAACGGCGGTATTTTTTGGTGCGTTGTTGGGAGATAATTTCCCATTATCTCCCAACAACGCACCAAAAAATACCGCCGTTTTGTTACATACTCAATTCAAATTCAAGAGTCAAATTCTAGGTCAAATCGGGAGGTTGAATACTGTCTTGTTGTCAACGTCCCGATTTGAACTTGAATTTGACTCTTGAACTTGCACTTAAAAAGTAACATTTACATTGGACATCCCTTATTGGAAATACTACCTCAGCTATTTATTTGAATTTCACATAGAAAGCGCCCCTTCCGAAATCAACCCGCATCTTTATGTTAGTCTTAAAAAAGGACGGTATCAGCTATCTACTGCTAATGCGGTCTATTCCTATGCAGATTTGTATGATAATTTTTCAGCAGCATTTAAAAAATTAAAGATAGAGGAATTAGCTATAGAGGATGTATTATTGCTAGGTTTTGGGCTAGGAAGTATTCCTTATATGTTAGAAAAGAAATTCAATAGAAGCTATTATTATACGGCTGTAGAAATAGATGAAAATGTACTTTATCTCGCCAATAAATACGTCCTACCTGACTTAGACTCGGCTATTAATTTCGTACCAAACGATGCGGCTGTTTTTGTAAGCTATTGCCAAGAGCAATTTGATTTAATCTGTATGGATATTTTTTTAGATGATGAAATTCCAGAACACTTTGAATCAGAAGACTATTTGCTGCAATTGAAAGATTTATTGAAGCCAAATGGGATTTTATTGTTTAATAAACTAGCTTTAAGGGACGATGATAAGGAACGCTGTGAGGCGTTCTTACCCCTTTTTATGAAAGTCTTTCCCAACGGTACGTATATGGATGTGGAGGGCAATTGGATTTTTTTAAATCGCAAAGCGTTGGTGGAGTCCTAATTCCTTTTACAAATTAAAACACAATGAATCCTAAACAATCAATAGTAGGAAGTTCATTAGCCTTTCTAATCGCAACAAGTTGTTGTTGGTTACCTGCTTTGCTTATTACCATTGGCGGAGGAAGTACCATTCTAGCAGTGAGTCAGGGCATTGGAAAGTTAAGTGGATTGTTTATGACTATCGGTGTCGGCTTACTCGTATTTGGAGTCTATCAATTTAAAAAAATAAAAACTAACTCAATGAATCAAGAGGTAATTCTACAGTCCACCTTTACATGCCCAGCTTGTGGATATCAAAAAGAAGAGACAATGCCAACCAATGCTTGTCAATATTTTTATGAATGTGACAATTGCAAGAAAGTGGTCAAACCAAAAGCAAACGATTGCTGCGTTTATTGTAGCTATGGTACGGTTGCTTGTCCTCCAATTCAGTTGAATCAGAATTGTTGTTGAAGGCATTAGAAGCTGAAAATATAATAATTACCGTTTTTTTTTAGCATAAAGAGAAAAAATCTCGTTATATTTGATAAGTGCAATTTATTTACTTGTATTGTTTGCTGAATAAAACATTTTTATGCTAATAAGATTTATCGCTAAAAACTTTCTTTCCTTAGGTGAAGAAATTGAATTTAAGCTTTTTCCTTATACCAAAATCAGGAATCATAAAGATCATATTTATAAAACAGAGTGTATAGATTTATTAAAATCTGCAGTAATCTATGGCGCAAATGGGTCTGGAAAATCAAATTTTGTTAAAGCCATTCATCTACTTCATGATATTGCTACGAATCAAAATATAACCATTTCTCGTTTAAGTGAAATTTGTTTTAAGCTAAATGACAAAATAAGAAGTCAACCAACTACATTAGAGGTTGAATTTCAAAAAACAGGAAAATCCTTTTTATATGGTGTAGATATTTCAGAACAAAGAATTGTTGAAGAATGGTTAGTGCTAACAAATCCTAAAAATACGGAAGAAGACACTGTTTTATTTGAAAGGAAAATGAATGAAACAGGAAAAACTAAAATTAATATCCATGAAAAATACTTAAAAAATGAACGTGATAAATTGCGCATAGAATTATATGAAGAGGAAATACTTAAGAATGAAGAATCCTTACTTAGTTTTTTATGTGGAAAAGATAAATTCCCTGATATAGAGGAAGCATTCAATTGGTTTAAGAATGATCTTTATATCCTCTATCCACATTCAGTTTATACCGAATTAGTAGAAAAAATTCTAAAGGATGAGAATTTTTTTAAATATACTAGTTCTATCATATCAAAACTAGATACTGGTATAGCTGAATTAGCAATAAAAGAACTTCCTTTTGAAATTTACTTTGGCGAAGATGACACAGACATTAAGAAAAAGATAATAAGTGATTTTAATAAAGGAATAGAAAAGGTACGCGTATGGAATAACAAAGGTGTTGCGCTTGCGATAAAGAATAAAGTAGGCGAAATTATTGTCCAAAAACTGATAACTAGGCATACAGATAAAGACGGAAAAGTTCATGATTTTGAACTAGAGGAAGAATCAGATGGTACCACAAGAATTCTAGATTTATTACCAGCTTTTGAGTTGTTAATACAAAAAGAATGTGTTTTCATTGTTGATGAGATTGGACTTAGTATTCACCCAAACCTTTTGAAAGAATTTACTAGATATTTTCTTGAAGCAAAGACAAAGGGGCAATTGATATTTACAACCCATGAAAGTTATTTACTTGATTTAGAAAACTTTAGGCAAGACGAGGTATGGTTTGTTGAAAAAGATGATTTTGGCAATACAAAAATGTATCCTTTGAGTGAATTTATGCCTAGGTATGATTTTGATATCAGAAAAGGATATTTAAATGGTCGATTTGGTGCAATTCCTTTTCTTGGAGATTTTTCAAAACTAATTCCTGAACATGCCTCGTAAAAAGATAAAGGGCATTATTTCCCGAATCCTATGGAAACTAAAATTTATTTGTTGGCAGAAGAATTAACCACAATGCTCTAAACAGGGTTTAATTCCTAAATATTCAACCAATAATTCACTTTCAGCACTAAAGTCCTATTCTTAGGTCCCCATTGCTCAATTGCATAATTGTCCGTATAAACCAGAAAAAGGTCAGATAGGGGTTGGAATCTCCATTGGATACGACTATTAATATTAAAGTTATCACCCTGTGTATTGTATTGTAAAAAAGTCGTCCAAAATAAATCCCTGTTCAAACTAAATTCAAGCTTCGGTCCTATCAATAATAAAGTAGAGCTACCAATCGGCTCATCAAAGGTTAATTCATTGGCTTCAAATGCTACACCAAAATTGCCCCAGGGCTGACGGCGGTAATTGATTTCAGCACTGATGCTATTTCGCTTGCCACTATAGAAACCACCCACACTACCCCCGATGGAATAATTAAAGGTTTTTCTTATATCCGATCGATAGTTCGCTTCAAAGCTGTACCAGGTGTATCCTTTAGCAGGTAAAGGATTGTCCGTAAATTGAAAAGGAAAGAGTAGTTTTCGATAATTTCTTCGGATAGCAGTGGAAACACGACTCGTGTTAGCCAAGGCAACTCTATAGGAAGCAGAAATGGAATAACTAAAATTGGTATTATTTTCTCTTTCCCAGTCACCAATATTCGTTAGACTAAAAGTGTGCGTATTTATTTTACTATTTTCTGGATATAGGGTATAGCTTAAGGTCGAAAAGAGATGGTCATACCCAATTTGAATGGTTGTATCCGCTACGGCATCATATTGATTCAATTGTTGGATAAATGCCATGTCATCAGAGTAATTTTTGCCAACACCCGCTAGGTTTGTATAAAATCGAAAATTTTCGTTTCCGAATTGGGCGATTGCATGATAATATTGATTCTTATCCGATACGCCCTCACTAAAAGATAAACCATAAGCAGCAGCCATCCGATTATATCCATCTTTGGAACGGTAATCAAATTCTAGACCCATATTTCTAGTATAGTCATTCGAGTCATAGTCCCCATCTGTATGGCCAATTCGATTATGAAAAAATCCTTTTAGCACAGAGCGGCCAAAAATTCTATGATTGAAAGCTAAAGCACTATAGTTATTCCCTGGTTCTTCTACAGAAGATTTAGTCTGTAGATTCATTAAACCAACACGGGTATCTTTCGTCACATTTCCTGTGATTCGAGCCCCATAGCTAATGGGAATAGAGGTTCCATCCTCTTTTAAGCCTATTTTTCTGGAGAAAAAAGGCCGCATAGGAGGGATACCAAAATCAGAAAATATATCGCTGTTTTCTACAAAAAAGATCCGCTGTTCTGGAAATCTAATATTAACCGTTGTCAAATTGGTAACTTGCCGATCCACATCCACCTGAGAGAAATCAGGATTAACGGTCACATCCAAATTAAGGCTACTCGTCAAAGCAATCTTCGCATCCAATCCAACAGAAAAATCATTATCAGTAGGTGTACCCGCTTCTATATCTTTAGAGGTAGAGGCGATAGTATAAGGGATGACGGCAATATTACTCTTGGAGGGGCTAGGTATTTCATCCCAAACAAGCGAAGCATTATAGCCTAAATCAGGTCCAAAAAATTGTAAAGGCACAGGTGTCCAAGCGTGAAAGCTATTAGAAGAGGAGATGCCCCTATTAAACTGAACCCCCCATATTCGGCTTTCACCATATCTAAGTGATTTAAAGGGAATAGCTATTTCGATTACAAAATAATGACCATATTTCCCAGTTTCACATTGCCATTTATTATTCCATGCCGTATTGAAACCACTACCACCACTACTTCTAGTACCCAAATTACCCGCTAATTGATTGTCGAATTGAACGCCAGCAGAGTTGGTCGCAAAAGCAAACCCATTCGTCCGTTCATTTAAAGGGTCAAAGGAAACCATAAATGTTTCTCCTCCCCAAAAGGTATCGCCATCTCTTTTCAGCGAAGGCACGAGGTGAGGTTCTTTTCCATAACATTTAACAGCCACATATATATATTGATCGTCGTAGGTCATCCATACTTCTGTCTGGTCTTCTTGCTCCACTTGCTTTTCTGCTATAGGGGTAATATAGAAGAAATTCGTTGCCTTTTGGGCTTCTTGCCATACGGCTTCTTTTAAGTCACCGTCTATTTTGATTGGTTCTGTAGTGCGTTTGATATGGTATTGATAGTCTGTTCGAAAGGTGTTGTTCTTTTGTTGGGCTAGTAATGGACTGATACCAATCAGGAAGATAAAGACTACAGCTATGCTATAATTTAGTCTACACATATATTTTTTTGAAAGGGCAAAAAAACACAAAATTAACAAAATTCCCTTGCATTGGAGTGCTGTGCGATAAAAGTGAACGATTTTAATAAATCTTATAAGAATGGGAAATCTTTTCAATTGAATAAGTCGATTTGGAGATAGGAGGAAGCTGGTGGGAACTACTATTCACACACATCTTAAATTGTAAGTTTATTATAGAAAAATCGTATCTTTCATTAGAATTCAACTTATAAGACCTTGACACAAAAATGAAAATAGTTCCTTTCTTAAATAGAGAATGTAAACTAGTCTCTAGAAAAGCTTTAGTTTTAGCAACAAGCTAAAAATTGACAGAATCCTAAATAAATTTTTACTTTTACAACCAATCTAAGTACCTAACTACAAACAATCGTCATTTTATGAAGGGCTCTTTTTCCATTCTACTTCCTAAAAAAATATTTCAATAAAGGGATTATTCAAAGATTTTTTTTTTGTATAATGAAAAAATAGCCTCTTCAAAAATGACGATTATTTATAGTTAGGTACTTAAAAATATACATAAATGAAAGGAATACAGGATACATCAAATGAAACCTACAGAAAATTGATG
>Ga0209831_1002483_pt1 | contig 16012 bp, 10 predicted proteins | sample Maine_Asex4_meta_FD_187451 | JGI IMG/M metagenome (GOLD analysis project Ga0209831, IMG submission 187451) | Marine algal microbial communities from Maine, USA - Maine_Asex4_metaG (SPAdes) (version 2) | ecosystem: Host-associated > Algae > Red algae > Unclassified | place: Maine, USA | collected...
AGAAAGCAATTACTATTATAAATACGCCTTAATATTAAATGCTTTAGGAGAAGGAGCCGCAGCAAAAATGATGTTTAATAAATATGCATCATTAGTAAACGATAATGTGAGAGCAAAGTATACATTGCAGGGTTTAATAGAGGACGAAAAGAAAACAACATATAGTAAAATAACCAATTTAGATATAAATACTAGTTATTCAGATTTTAATGGTTTTGTAAAAGATAGTTTACTATATGTTTTTTCAACGCAACCATTTTCTGGAAAAGGAAAAAAAATATATAAATGGAACCGACAACCTTTTTTAAATATTTATCAAGGAATTATTGGTAGTACCATGCAAACTGATAGTTTAAAAATACTTACAGGAGTTGTTAACACGAAATATCATGAAGCTACTTTGGTGGTTACTAAAAATGGTAAAACAATGTTTTTTACTAGAGATAATTATAAAGGAAGACGACTTAAAAAATCAAAAGATAAAACAACAAATTTGAAACTTTATAGAGCAGATTTAGTTGATGGTATATGGAAAAATGAAAAAGAATTACCGTTTAATAGTGATGAGTATTCTGTTGGTCACCCTACATTAAGCTTAGATGAAAAAGAGCTCTATTTTGTGTCTGACATGCCAGGGGCTGTTGGAGGTACTGATTTATTCAAGGTAACTTTAAACGTGGATAAAAACCAATATGGGGTTCCAATAAATTTAGGAACCGAGATTAATACAGAGGGTATGGAAATGTTTCCTTTTATAAGTGAAGACAATACCTTGTATTTTTCGTCAAATGGACGTTTTGGTTTCGGATTATTAGATATTTACAAAACAGATTTAAATACCTCAGAATCTGTAAATGTATATAATTTAGGAGAATCCATTAATAGTAATATGGATGACTTTGCATTTACATTAAAAGATGAGAATTCTGGTTATTTTTCATCAAACAGAATTACAGGAAAAGGAGATGATGATATTTACAGTTTTGTTTCTTCAACACCATGCTTACAAACTATTGAAGGTGTAGTAACAAATAAAAATACTAAAATACCATTACCAAAATCAACCGTTCAATTAATTGATAAGAATGGTAAAGTTCTAAAAGAAGTAATAAGCGATATAAATGGAGCATATACCTTTAAAAACCAATTATGTGATCATCAATATAAAATTACAGGTGCCAAGTTGGATTACGAATCTGATCAAAAAATTGTAGTAACAGATTTAGAAAGTGGTAAGGTTAACCAAGCTGATTTAGTTTTAAATCCATTAATAGTAGGAAATGAAATTATAATAAATCCAATTTTCTTCGATTTTAATAAATACATTGTAAGAGAGGATGCAAAGTATGAATTAGAAAAAATAGTAACCGTTATGGATACGCATCCTGATATGGTTATTAAAATTGAATCTCATACCGATAGTCGAGGAGCAAAAACTTATAATAGAGAACTCTCTGATAAGCGAGCTAAATTCACCGCGTTTTATTTAATGAGTCGAGGAATTGCTAAAGAAAGAATACAAAGTGCTATTGGCTATGGAGAAGATCAATTATTAAATAATTGTGATGATGCAAATTTAAATACGTGTTCTGAAGCAGAACACCAACGCAACCGTAGGTCTAAATTTATTATAGTTAGTGGAGCAGATAATATTAAAGCAACAAGCCCAAATGAGGTTCCTTTAAAAAGGATAGATAAAAAGCCAGGCAGGAATTAGTATATTCAATAAGTAATAATTTATAGAAAAACGATTGATCTTAAGGTTAATCGTTTTTCTATTTTAAAGTATACGATGTCGCTCTCTTTTTTATTTCGTTTTATATAAAGGGGCACCATTAAAACTTAAATACGTACACGGAAAAGGTCTCTCCTTACCTCTATTTTTTAAAGTTCATCCCATAATCTATTATATAGGTTTTGCTTTTAATTGATTTAGGTGTGTTTTATAAAGTTCAATGGTTTTGAAACTCTGAGTATGAAACTAATTTTTAAAATGTGTTATTAATTTTTCGCTTAATTTTATAAATATAATTTTCATAAAATCTAGCGGAAATAATGTTATATCTTTTATTTTAAAATAGCCATGCTTTTAAAATTTTTATAACGGTTTTGTAGTTGGTATGAAATGATATTTTAATTGTCTTTTCAAAAGTTCAAAGTATATATCAGAAGGATATATACTTTGAACTTTTGAATGGTTTAAAAATTGATTAGCGCCATTGGTAATAAATAAGAATCTGATAAAAAAAACCTCATTTGTTTTATAACAAATGAGGTTTATATATTTAGTTGATTTTAAATTTACGCTCTTAAAGGTTGATTTGTAATTAAATCTATGTATTGATTTACCTTATCTTTTAAATCTTTCCGAAGAGTAATAAAATCCAAAAATCCATGTTCTAATAAAAACTCTGAAGTTTGAAAACCTTTTGGTAATTCTTTTCCTGTGGTATCTCTAACAATACGTGGACCGGCAAAACCTATTAAAGCTCCTGGTTCACTGATATTAATATCACCTAACATAGCAAACGATGCCGTTGTACCACCTGTTGTAGGATCCGTACATAATGAAATGTAAGGTAAGCCAGCTTCTGCTAGTTGTGCTAATTTTACAGAGGTTTTAGCCAATTGCATTAAGGATAATGCGGCTTCCATCATACGTGCGCCACCAGATTTAGAAATTACCATTAACGGTAATTTGTGTTTTAAGGCATAATCCGCGGCTCTAGCTATCTTTTCTCCAACAACACTACCCATTGAGCCTCCAATAAAACTAAAATCCATACAGGCAACAACAAGCTCTTTGCCTTTGGACTTTCCAACGCCACATCTTACGGCGTCTTTCAGGTTTGTTTTCTTTTGAGCTGCTTTTAAACGGTCTGGATATTTTTTAGTATCCTCGAATTTAAGTGGGTCTTTAGAATCTAAATCGGCATCTAATTCAGTAAATTTATTATCGTCAAAAAGGATTTGGAAATATTCTTGACTACCTATTCTAACATGGTAACCATCTTCCGGGCTTATGTAGAAATTTTTTTCTAACTCCTCTGTATCAACAATTTTTCCTGTTGGAGATTTATACCACAGTCCTTTTGGGGTGTCTTTTTTTTCTTCGGTAGTGGTTGTGATTCCTTTTGTTTTTCTTTTAAACCAAGACATATTGACTTTCGATTTTTAGGTTTATGATTTTAAGATTGTAAGAAATCTTTTAAACCATGACTTTTGGTTAGTTGTTCTTTGCTTTTAAATAACGTTACAAAATTACTGTTTTTTTTTAATCAATTTCAAAATTTGTGACTTCAATCTTAATTCTTTAAATATAGTAAAAATTAAAATCCTGTTTCAAAACTAACTCAGTTAGTTTCGAAACAGGATTTAATATGTTGTTTTTTGCATTAGGGATTGAGCGGTCTGTCTGAGCTCGCCAACTTTTTAGGAGGAAGCGAGTAGTGAAAGCCCGACCCTTGGGTAACGCCTATGATTTAAAGCGTATTTACATTATTTAAATCTTCGAACGCCTTTTTTAAACGTGCTACAAAGGTTTTTTCGCCTTCACGCAACCAAACTCTTGGGTCGTAGTATTTTTTGTTTGGAGAATCATCACCATCAGGATTTCCTATTTGCTTTTTTAAATATTCAGATTTAGAGCCCATATAATCTCTGATACCTTCCATGAAAGCATATTGTAAATCGGTATCGATATTCATTTTAATAACCCCATAGCTAATACCTTCTCTTATTTCTTCAACTGTAGATCCAGATCCACCGTGAAATACAAAGTCGATATGGTTATGCTCTACACCATATTTTTTTGAAATATGTTCTTGGGAATTTTTTAATATTTTTGGTGTTAATTTTACGTTTCCTGGTTTGTAAACACCGTGTACATTTCCAAAAGCTGCTGCGATAGTAAACTGGTCGCTTACTTTACTTAATTCTTCGTAAGCATAAGCTACTTCTTCCGGTTGTGTGTATAATTTAGAATCATCAACATCAGAATTGTCTACACCATCTTCTTCACCACCAGTAATACCAAGTTCAATTTCCAAAGTCATGCCCATTTTAGACATGCGCTCTAAATATGTTTTACAGATTTCGATATTTTCTTCGATTGGCTCTTCAGAGAGATCAATCATGTGAGAACTAAAAAGTGATTTTCCAGTTTCTTTATAGTGTACTTCACTAGCATCTAACAAACCATCAATCCAGGGCAATAGTTTTTTAGCACAGTGGTCTGTGTGTAAAATAACTGGAACACCGTAAGCTACGGCTAAAGTATGTACGTGTTTTGCACCCGCAACAGCACCTGCGATAGCTGCTTTTTGTCCATCGTTACTTAAACCTTTACCTGCATTAAATTGGGCACCTCCATTAGAGAATTGAATTATTACTGGTGCATTTAATGATGCAGCAGTTTCTAAAACACCATTTATAGTGTCTGATCCAATTACGTTAACAGCCGGTAAAGCATAATTATTTGCTTTTGCATGGTTAAAAATATCTTGAACTTCTTTGCCTGTTGCTACTCCTGGTTTTATATTGTGTCCCATTTTTGTATTTTAAATATGATTTGTAATTAATAAGTATCAAAAGTAATCAAATTTTAAATAATTATTAGATGTTTTTAAGTTGGAAAATGCTAAAACAATACTAAAACGTTATAGTGTAAATTTAAGTATTTAATGCCCAAATTTGTGAGAATAAAAGTTTTAGGAAAAACTAAAATAAAATGCGTTGCATTATTTTTGCGCAAATTAGAAGGGGTAGTTTATACCAATGTTATATACGGCATTCGTGAAATTATAGTCATTAAACCATCTGTTGTTATCTCTGTAGGATGGGTCGTAGGTTTTAAAGCCTACATCAAACCTGAAAATAAAAAAGCTAAAATCGTAACGTAAACCAAAACCAGAGCCTATAGCAATATCTTTTAATGAGCTAAAACTTGAAAAGGTTGCTCTGTCGTCTTCAACATTATCTAAAACATTCCAGATGTTGCCTGCATCTATAAAAATGGCGCCATTTAAATCGCCAAATAAGTTAAATCGTTGTTCTGCACTTAATGCTATTTTAAGGTTTGCTTCATTAAACTCATTGGTGGTCTCAGAGCTCCCTGGGCCTAGATTAAATGCGGTCCAAGCACGATTATCATTAGGTCCGCCAGCAAAAAAACTTCTAGCAAAAGGAATACTGTTTGAATTACCATACGGTATGGCTATGCCGAAAAATGTTCTGGCAGCGAGTACATTTTTTTTGCCTAAATCCCAATGTTTTACATAGTCTAATTCTGTTTTTATATATTGCGAAAAGGCAACATCTAGAAGTTGATACCGATTATTATCATCTTTTTTAAGTCCTATAAGTCTTGAAGTACTTGATAATAAATTTCCAGCCAATTCAAATTTTAAACGAAAAATAGAAAAATCGTTATCAAATAAATTTGTACGATTGTCCTTTGTGAAACTAAAGGCAGAGGATAGTATAAGGTTGTTTTCGGTTAATCTTTTTTTACGCTCATCAATATTATTTACAGTTTGAAGCTGGCTAGATGATACCTCGATTGGTGTAGGGGCATTAAGAACATAGTTTATAAATTCGTTTGCACCGTTTGGAATAGTTAAATTATCATCAGTAGCCATTACGTAATTTACATCTTTTGCAATCTGATTTAGTGAGCGATACGAATTATCGTAAATTTTAAAGTAATTTTCAGTTTTTAGATTTTTTACGAATTGTACATTAAATAAATCAAGTTTATTGGTAACTTTTGTATTAGGATACCAGTTATAGCTAAAATTACCACTAAAGGTCTGTTTGTCGAGCCCTATATTAGTTTGGCTCGTTGTTGCCAGACTTATCCTTGTACTCGGAGACATGTATTTAGGGATAATGTTTTCTGTATAAAATGGAGAAAATATACGCGGGATGGTTAATTTAACATCTACACCAAATTCATTAATATCGAAAAATGGGTCGTCGTCTTCTTTAAGGTCGTCCGATGCTCCAATGGATGCAATCCCAGATATCTCTAGAGTTTCAGCACCTTTAAAGATATTTCTGATTTGTAAACTAGGATTAAGTGAAAAACCAATAGTTTGAATGTTGTTTTTTGATACATCGGCACTAAAATTAAAGTTAAACTTTTTTAATGGTGTTAACCTAATGGTATCACTTAAGGTATTGTCTGGATTTTCGTGATACTCAATATTTGGATATTTGAATGTACGCAGTTCATTAATATATCTGTAAGTTCTTGTTTTGTCAAGATCTCTATAAACTTCGCCTGGAGCTATAAAAACAGCATCGGTTAATGCTTTTGGCCTATAGCGCATTTTTCCGTAACTATATAATTTATAACTGCCGTAAGAAATAGAATCTTGAAATGGTTTGTCTCTATTCTCGAAAGTATAATCGGTTATTATATTAACGTCGCTTATATTATAAATTTTGAAAGGTTCTCTCCGAATGGAATCTGCAGTTCGTATGGCTCTATCTTGAATTTTAATACCGATATTTACTTTTTTATCAGTGCCAATAGTATCCATTTCAAAAGTAATATAGTCTTGTTTGAAATGATAAACACCAGAGTTTCGTAATTCAGTAGAGATGCGATCACGTTCTTGCTCAAAATTACTTGTTTTATACTGTTCGCCTTTTTTTATTAACGCTTTTTTTTGAATGTTTTTATATAAAGAATCAACAACAGGAGATTTTACTACTTTCGTAATAGAGTCAATTAAAAAAGCGGGACCAGTTTTAATTTTATATGTAATATTGGCACGCTTGTTATCGTTTTTTTCAATATTAAAATCTGCTTCAACATCAAACCAACCGTTATTAATGTAATAATCTTTAAAACGCTTTACAGACCGTTTTGTTTTATCTTCACTAATAATTATTGGAGATTCACCAGTATTTTTTAGCCACTTATTAAAACCAATTGCAGATGCTTTTAGCTTATCAATCTGTTTTTTAGAATACCTCTTATTTAATCGCACTCTTCTATTTGGTTTTTTATCTAGCCATGCTTCAAAAAGAGAATCTCTATTTTTTCTTGCTAAATTATAAATATGTAAACGTAAAGGGATACCGAGTATTTTTCTATTTGGTTTTTGGTATAATAAACTGTTAACGGTTTCCGTATTGTTTTTTTTCTCATTAACATTTATAGTGGTTTTAGTAAGTAAATGTTCATTTTCAGCAACTCTTTTAACAGGATTACAAGAGGATAAATAGCCTGCCAACATTACTAAAATTAATATATTTGAGAGTTTATTTTTCAAATGAAATGGTAGTTAATTCAAGTTTTAGCCTTTAAAAGAGTACAGTATTTGTAAGTTTGTAATTCAAATGTTAATAACCGTTTCAAAAATACATTATTTAAACCTAAAAAATATCAATGCTTTCTAAAAGTCAAATAAAATTAATAACGAGTTTAAAGCAAAAAAAATATAGACAGCAACACAATTTTTTTGTTGTTGAAGGTGTGAAAGCGATAACGGAACTTTTACAATCTAATTTAGAACTTCATAAATTATACACCACACAATCGTTCAATATCAATTCCAAAGATGAAGTAATTATTTCGGAAACGGATTTAAAACGGATTAGTTTTTTAACCACACCTAATAAAGCGTTAGCGGTTTTTAAAATACCAGAACAAAAGCCCATTGATAATTCGGGACTTATAGTAGCGCTTGATTCCATTAGAGATCCAGGGAATTTAGGAACCATTATTAGGTTATGTGACTGGTTTGGAGTTAAGGAATTGATTTGTAGCAAGGAGACTGTAGATTGTTTTAACCCTAAAGTTATTCAGGCCACCATGGGTTCAATTACAAGGGTTCATGTGAGTTATATTGATTTGGATTTTTTTTTAAGTACTGTAAAACTGCCCGTTTTTGGTGCGTTTATGGAGGGTGAAAACGTTTATAAAGCAAGTTTGCCAAAACAAGGTGTTTTGGTTATGGGTAACGAGGCAAATGGTGTTTCTGAAAAAATTGAAGCCATGATTACTAAAAAAATTTCAATACCAAGATTCGGCGATTTAAAAGTTACGGAAAGTTTAAATGTGGCTACTGCAACAGCTGTTTTATTGAGTGAATTTAGAAGGGAGTAGATAAAGTTGCCAGTAGTAAACCACAGTGAATTTAAACATAACTGTTGTAATGGAACCTTGCGTTTTCCGTCAGTAAATTTAAGAGTAATATCTTTTTGAGATTCTGTTTTCAGTTCATGTAGCAACTAAAACTAAGGCTAAAAAAAACCTTTTTTTTATTGGAATGTAAAATTAATAAACACTCCGCGCGTTTGCATACTTGTTATATTTGAGGTCCAAGGGCTATTAGGGTCTTCATCTCTAACCAATTCATCATTAATACCAAAAAGACCCCGTATGGAAGGCGTGAATTTAAAGTTATACAAATAAAAATCTATACCGAAGCCTAACTCGTAAAAAAGAGAATTTTTTATAGTTCTAAATTGCCCATTGTTATTATCTTCAGGGTTATTCTCATTACTAGATAAGTTTAATGCTGTTGAAAATCCACCAAGTATAAAGGGCTTAAAATTATTAATACGTTTTGTGGAAAATTTCACTAAAAGCGGAATGTGTATATATGTGGATTTAACTTCTCTAATAAAATCGGAAGACTTAGTGTCTGGCACACCTTGAAACCATTCTTGGCCATAATATAATTCTCTAGTAGTTATTAATAAGCCAGGCTCTAAACGGATGTCTATATATTTATTTACTCGTAAGTTACCTATTAACCCAACGCTAAACCCTGGGCTTTTTTTAACATATATATCGCGTAAGTCTTCATTATAATCAAAATTGAAATCGTAGCTGTTAATACCTAAAAAATAGCCCCAACGTAGTAAATTGTTATCTGTAGAACCTCGCCCTTGGTTTGCATCATAAGTTACTTTCTCTCTCTTAAAGAGTTGTGCGTTAGATGTTTCAATAATAAATAAAAATGATATTAATGCAAAAATGTATTTCATAAAACTACTTAGATGATTTATAAATTGTTGCCACACCCATGGTTTGAGGAAAATCTTCAACATTTATAAACCCAATATTACGTAAAATATTGTTCAGAGCTTCTCCAAAAGGAAAAACAGATGCAGATTCGCATAAATATTTATAAGCACTTTTATCTTTAGAAAAAGCTTTTCCGATAAGCGGTAAAATATTTTTAGTGTAAAAATTATAACCTTGTTTATATGGGGTTTTAGTAGGCATAGAGGTTTCTAAAATTACAAAAGTACCATTTGGTTTTAATACTCTGTAAATTTCTTTTAAGCCGTTTTCCAGACTTTCAAAGTTTCTAACACCAAAAGCAACGGTTATAGCATCAAAAGTATTATTCTTAAATGGCATATTTTCAGAATCTCCTAAAATCATTTCTATTTTAGAATCTAAATTCTTTTTCTTGATTTTTGTTTTACCAATGTCTAGCATACCCCTGCTTATATCTAAGCCAACAATTTTAGATGCGTTGGTTTCTGCAAGGTTTATTGCTAAATCTCCAGTTCCTGTAGCAATATCTAAAATTGTGTCAGGGTTGGATGCTTTAACTATTTTAACAACTTTCTTTCGCCATTTTATATCTATACCAAAAGAAATAACTCGGTTTAAGCCATCGTAATCACCAGAAATGGTATCGAACATTCTGGTAACCTGTTCTTTTTTTCCTAAGCTGCTATTTTTATATGGTTTTACTTTAGACAAATCTTAAAATTTTGAGCAAAGATAAACTTTTAGAAAAGCTTTACATAATAGGATTCTAATAAATTATATTGAATTGATTTTCTTTTAGGAAGTCTAATTTATAGTATATTTGCACCACTTTTCAAGCTTATAGAATAATGAAAATTATAATTGCTGGTGCAGGTGAAGTAGGATTTCATTTAGCAAAATTACTATCTTACGAATCTCAAGAAATTACCTTGGTAGATACCGACAAGGACAGTTTAGCCTACGCAGATACGCACCTCGATATCAAGGTTATTAGAGGAGATGCTACCTCAATCGGTATTTTAAAAGAAGCTTTTGTTGAAAATTGCGAATTATTTATTGCCGTTACAGCTAGTGAAACGACTAATATTACTGTTTGTGTTTTAGCGAAACAACTTGGAGCTAAAAAAACGATAGCCAGAATAACCAATACTGAATTTATAAACCATAAAGAAGAATTAGGCTTTACTAAATTTGGTATTGATGAGCTAATTTCACCAGAATCTTTAGCGGCCTCAGAAATTGAACTGTCCTTAAAACAATCCTCTTTTAACGACACATACGAGTTTGAAGAAGGGGCATTAACCATGGTAGGCTTAACCTTATCAAGATCAGCATCGTTTGTAGGTAAAACCGTTAAAGAAGCCGCTCAAATTTTTCCGGAAATTCACTTTGTTCCTATAGCTATTCAGCGTTTTGGTACCCAATACACCTTAATACCGAGAGGGGATACTAAATTTAAGCGTGGTGACAATGTTGTATTTATAACCTCTGAAGGTGGTGCTGAAGAACTTTGTAGGCTAACTGGAAAATCAAACAGTGAAATAAAAAGTGTTATGATTTTAGGTGGTAGCCAGATTGGTTATAAAACTGCTAGAGATTTATCGGAAAAAGGCTTTAATGTGAAGCTCTTGGAAAAAGATAAAGAACGTGCTTTTGATATTGCCGACGAGTTACCTAACGTTTTAGTGATTCAAAGTGATGGCAGGAATGTGGATATTTTAGATGAAGAGAATATAGGGGATATGGATGCTTTTATTGCCGTGGGTGGTAATTCAGAAACAAATATCATGTCATGTTTAGTGGCCAAATCGAAAGGTGTTAAAAAAACCGTGGCTTTGGTGGAAAATATGGATTATTTTGAGTTATCCCACTCTGTAGGTATTGAAACACTTATTAATAAGAAACTTTTAGCTGCGAACAATATTTTTAGATACATTCGTAAAGGCGAAGTAGTCGCTATGACTAAACTTAGCAATATGAATGCTGAGTTGTTAGAGTTTGAAGTGAAAGCAACGTCGGCTATTTGTAATAAATATATTAAAAATTTAGATTTTCCAAGGTCAGCCATTATTGGTGGTGTGGTTAGAAATGGAGAGGGTGTTATTGCCTTGGGCGATTTTAAAATTAGAGAAGGCGATAGAGTTGTAGTTTGTAGCCTATTACAATCTATAAAAGGTGTAGAAAAACTATTCCGTTAATTTAGTGTAATACCACATGAAACTTAATTACAAAATCATTTTTCACTTTCTTGGGCTTTTATTATTGTTTAATGGCGGTTTTATGCTATTGTCTGCACTTATGAGTTTAATTTATAAAGATGGTGTAACATTTAAAATATTTTTAGCCGGTATTGTAACTTTAATAGTTGGTGTTATTGTTATGGTTTTTACAAAAAAGCATAACAAGGAAATGAACAAAAGAGAAGGCTATATCGTTGTAAGTTTCGGTTGGATTATTATGTCTTTATCAGGTACATTGCCATATGTGTTTACCGAAAGTATTCCTAATTTTACAAATGCTTTTTTCGAAACCATATCTGGATACACTACAACAGGCGCATCCATTTTAAACGATATTGAGGCCGTTCCAAAAGGTGTGTTGTTTTGGAGAAGTTTAACCCACTGGATAGGTGGCATGGGGATTATTGTGTTGGCAATAGCCATTTTGCCTTTGTTAGGCATAGGCGGAATGCAGCTTTTTGCAGCCGAAGCACCAGGGCCTAGTGCCGATAAACTGCATCCTAGGATTACAGATACTGCAAAAAGATTATGGCTTATATATTTCGGTTATACAGCAGCAGAAACGTTATTGTTAAAGGTAGCAGGCATGTCTTTTTTTGATGCTATAAACCATGCTTTATGCACACTTTCAACAGGCGGTTTTTCAACTAAAAATGCAAGTGTCGCATATTGGAATGGAGAACCAATAATTCAGTATATTATTATACTTTTTATGTTTTTAGCGGGAACAAACTTTGTGCTGAGTTATTTTGCGTTTAAAGGAAAAGTTCAAAAAATCATACATGACGAAGAGTTTAAACTTTATTTCAAATTTGTTGCTATTTTTACTTTAATAGCAGCATTTATTATATATTTTAGGGCAGATGTTTCAATGTCTTCAATAACACATCCAATGGTTTGGGGCGAAGGTGAAAGTGCTTTTAGGCACGCTTTGTTTCAAGTGCTTGCTATAATAACAACAACAGGTTTTGTAACTGCGGATTATACCTTGTGGACCCCTTTTTTAATGGTATTCTTTTTTGGGCTTATGTTTCTGGGAGGGTCAGCGGGTAGTACCTCAGGAGGTGTGAAAGTCGTGCGCCAATTAATACTTATTAAAAACGGGTTTTTAGAGTTTAAACGCACCCTGCATCCAAGTGCGATTTTACCAGTACGCTATAATAAAAGAGCTATTTCTGGCGATATTGTATTTAATATTCTTGCATTTTTTATCCTTTATATGCTTTCCTTTATTATCGGTGCTTTGGGCTTTTCTATGATGGAAATCGATTTTAAATCTGCCATTGGTTTAGCGGCATCAACCTTAGGAAATGTAGGTCCGGCATTAGGCGATTTTGGCCCTGTAAATAACTATGCTCCATTACCAGCAATCGGTAAATGGTGGGCATCGTTTTTAATGCTTATTGGTCGTTTGGAGTTGTTTACCGTGCTTATTTTATTTACGCCATTTTTTTGGCGAAATAGATAGAAGCTTGTTTTTTTATTTTCATGTAGGTGGAAATCTTATAAGTTAGAAATCAATATATATTTGGGCGTTACCACAAGGGTCGGGCTTTTCGTTACAAGTCCTCGCTACACCAATAAAAATTGGTATTGCTGTGGGCTTTCCACTGCAATCCCTAACGCGAGCATATTTACTATCTTAATTTTTTAAATTAAACTTATTTTGTTTTTGAAGAGTTTTGTTTAATATTCTTATGGATATGAAATCGGTTCAATGTTTTTAGCCGATGTTGAAAGAAGGTAGCTGAAATCTATTGCAAAGTTAAGTTGGCTATTATAAATTCATTACTAAGCTATATCAATTGGTTTTAGTGATAGTTATTAATAGACAATAGTACTACTTATAAATAAATGTGCTAATTCACTCGCTTAAATTATAGAAATCCTTAAAGCGGGTTTATCTTATAACATCTTGTTTTGAATACCCAATTAATTCATTTTTTGGAAGATAAATAGAAATGTAAAGACCTTTCAGGTTTTAAAACTTATATATTTTTTATTTTTGTAATTGAGAATTTACGGATTTGCTCGCGTTAAGGATAGTAGTTAAAAGCCCACAGCCCGACATAGGAGGTGCGAGGACTTGTAGCGGATAGCCTAACCCCTTGTGGGTAACGCCCAAATATTGTTTAAAATAAAAAAAACCTGCCTGGTTTTAAAAGCTTGACAGGTTTTGAAATATAAATTATTTAGGCTTGCGTTTAATTCACAACCTCTTTAATGCGTTTTATAGCTTCAATGATTTGTTCTTTTGAAGCTGCATAAGAAATTCTAATACAATCAGGATTTCCAAAAGCTTCACCGGTTACAGTAGCTACAAGTGCTTCTTCTAATAAATACAATGAAAAATCGGTAGCGTTGTTTATGGTTTTACCACGTAATGTTTTTCCGAAGAAATGCGTTATGTTAGGGAATATGTAAAAAGCACCATCTGGTGTGTTGGATTTAAAACCTTCTATTTCGCCAACTAATTTCAAAATCAAATCACGGCGCTCTTTAAACTCGTCAATCATAAATTGAACTTTAGATGGAGACTCGTTTAAGGCAGTTATTACAGCACGTTGTGCAATACAATTAGCGCCACTCGTCATTTGTCCTTGCATTTTGTTGCAGGCTCTTGCAATGTTTTCTGGCCCGCCAATATAACCAATACGCCAACCCGTCATCGCAAATGCTTTTGAAACACCGTTTACAGTAATAGTATTGTTATACATATCTTCAAACTCAGCCATACTAGCATGACCATCGCCATAGTTTATGTGTTCATAAATTTCATCGGAAACCACATAAATGTTCGGGTACTTTACCAGTACATCAGCTAACCCTCTTAATTCAGATTTGCTATACACAGAACCACTTGGATTACAAGGTGAACTGAACCAAATCATTTTTGTATTTGGTGTAATAGCAGCTTCAAGTTGAGCTGGTGTCATTTTAAAATCAGTATCTATAGACGTTTTAACCTCTACAGGCACACCATCATAAAGTTTTACGATATCAGAGTAACTAACCCAGTAAGGGCAAGGTAAAATAACTTCATCACCTTCATTTAGCATAACACCTGCGATATTTGCTAAAGATTGCTTAGCACCCGTAGAAACAACTATTTGAGACGCTGTATATGTTAGATTGTTATCACGTTTAAATTTAGTAATAATAGCATCTTTTAACTCGCCATAACCATCAACTGGAGAATAGGAGTTGTAATTATCATTAACGGCTTGAATAGCAGCGTTTTTAATAAAATCTGGAGTGTTGAAATCAGGTTCACCTAAACTAAGGCCTATAATATCTTTTCCTTCGCCTCTAAGTTCTCTTGCTTTTGCTGCCATTGCTAAAGTAGCAGACGTAGCCATGTTTAAAATTCTATCAGATAGTAATTGCATTTTGTTTATTTGTTTGATAAGTAAATAAAAATTTTAGGCTAAACTAGGTTTTTGTCCCAGTGTTTTTAATTGATTGTAGTGCTCTGCTACAGCTTGCCAAAACGTATGGTATTCATTATAAGGCAAGCTAAATTCTTGTGCAGTTTCCTTAACGATTTTAGCTATTTTACTATAATGTACGTGGCTAATATTGGCAAATAAATGGTGTTCTACTTGTCTGTTTAAGCCACCCGTGTAAAATTCTGCCAACCAACTTTTTGGTGAAAAATTAGAAGTTGTAAACAATTGATGAATAGCCCAAGTGTTTTTCATATTGCCAGCTTCATCAGGTAGTGGCATTTCTGTATTAGGCATAACATGTGCTAATTGAAACACGACACTTAAAATAATACCAGCAGTATAATGCATCACTATAAACCCTATTAAAACTTCCCACCAAGCAAAACCTAAAAATAATGGTAATACCACCCATAAGGAATAATATACAATTTTACCTATAATAAGCTTTGTCCATTGTGTAGCAGGATTTGGCATCTTACCATACGCTAATTTTCTTTTAAGGTACTTGTAGGTCTGAATAAAATCAGTAGTAATAGCCCAGTTTGCAGTTAACAGACCGTATAGGAAAAACGCATAGTATTTTTGATATTGATGTATTTTAAACCATTTAGAGTGTTTGGAAAATCTGATAATTCTACCGGCATCAATATCTTCATCATGCCCTTGAATATTAGTGTAGGTGTGATGTAAAACATTGTGCTGTACTTTCCAATTATAATCGTTTCCAGCAAGAATATAAATACTGCTTCCCATTAATTTGTTAACCCATTTTTTACTCGAAAAAGAGCCGTGGTTTGCATCGTGCATAACGTTCATACCAACGCCAGCCATACCAACACCAACTATGACCATCCCTAGCATTTGTGCCCATCCAGGTAAATCAATAGTTAATATTAAAATTGCGGGAACCAGAAGTAATGAGAACATTATAATGGCTTTCACATATAATTTCCAATTTCCGGTACGCTTTAAACCGTTTTCTTTGAAATAGTTGTTAACACGTTTGTTAAGTGTTTTAAAAAACTTTGCAGGATCTTTTCTTGAAAATGAAAGTGCTTGTTTTGTCATGCTTAATGTCTTTAATATGATACATAATAAAATTGTTTGTCATACCTGTGGCAAAGATAGGTATAAACCGTTTGAACTAATACCATTTTTTTATAAAAATATGAATAGAAAAAGTATATTTTTGTTGAAAATTTAACAAAAATGCAATTACTTTTAAAGTACTTTCCTAACCTAACAGAAAACCAAGTTCAACAATTTGAAAATCTGGAATCGTTATATCAAGATTGGAA
>Ga0209831_1002499_pt1 | contig 15941 bp, 15 predicted proteins | sample Maine_Asex4_meta_FD_187451 | JGI IMG/M metagenome (GOLD analysis project Ga0209831, IMG submission 187451) | Marine algal microbial communities from Maine, USA - Maine_Asex4_metaG (SPAdes) (version 2) | ecosystem: Host-associated > Algae > Red algae > Unclassified | place: Maine, USA | collected...
TCAGTGTTAATGTATCATTAGTACTTCCAATTGTTTCTATTCCATTTTTTATTATTGGCTATTTTACTATTACCAAGAGGATCTTATTAAAATCAATAATTTCAATAATTTGTTTGTCTGTAGTAATTTATTTTGAAAATTTCAGTTCCGTTACGGACGATAAATTAATCATAGCTACTTTTGGTGGCTTATTTTTAGGTCTTGGGATAGGTTTGGCAATTAGAAATGGTTCGGTCCTGGATGGTTCTGAATTATTAGGAATATATGTTAATGATAGATATGGAATTTCGATTGGTTCAAGTATTTTCCTATTTAATATTATCCTGTTTGGTATTACGGCAATAGTTCTTACTCCGGAAGTAGCAATGTACTCCATACTAACCTATTTTGTCACAAGTAAGGCCATAGATTTTACGATAAAAGGATTTGAGAATTATGTAGGCTTGATGATCGTATCTAAAAAAAGTAATGAGCTTCAGAAAGAATTTCTAGAAAATATAGGACAAGGCATAACGGTTTATCAAGGGGTAAAGGGATATGGGAAAACGGGCGTCACTCAAACAAAAGAAATCATACATTTAGTTGCGAACAGAATAGATGTGAGAAGAATTAATCGCATGATTAATGCGATTGATAAAGATGCGTTTATTGTAGAATTTGATGTGAATGATATAAAAGGAGGAAAAATTCGAAAATTTTTGATTAAAGATCTGTGAATAAATTCAGCACACTCCCTATGTGTGTGTGTTTGTGTGGTCTGGCCCTCTATAGTCCTAATACTGTTCGGTCTTGCTATCCTACCAAATACAAAAATACTTTTTCATTTCGGCAGCTGGAGTGTACCCAAGTTTGATACTTTTTTCAAAACCAGTACAAGCAGAAATCTTATTATACATAGTCAAAAAGTAATAGCTCTGTTATAGTAAGCCTCCGCGTATTCATCATTAAGCTGAATAGCCTTCGTGTAATCATCAATGGCATAGCCTTTTTAAAATACGCTTTTGTCAAGTTTTGCTGTAGTCCAATTGCCTTGTTCAGGTATACTTCTGAATCTTTATAATTGCCTAGATTTATCTTAAAACGACATAAAGTAAATGTACTCCGGACTATTTTCTTTATAGGCATTTTTAAAATAGCTTTGCACTTTTTCCGTGACATCGGCCAGGGCATCTTCGTTTGGCGCACTCCCGAGCAATGGCCCGTTGGTTGAGTTGATTCATCAAACGCAACTCAAAATCTCCGCCACATAGGTCTGCATCGTGGTAAATATGCGGAATATAAAATTTACGCATCTGCTTTTCAAACTTCTCCTCAATCAGCGTCGGGGCGCTAAAGATAAATCGTAAAGACTTGATCTTCGACAGCTCTTTGCGTAGCGCCTCAAAAGCATAAATTGAGAAACTGGACGCGGCAATACTGAGTTGCGCGTCTTTTCGAATGGTTTTTTGGAGGTCTTCTCCGAGGCGTTTATTGATATTGTCGATTGGTTCCATGAAGTAACTTCGTGCTGTTTTTTTGTTAGATTATCATTATTTGATTATACCTAATTAACATTTTTCACAAAAGAAAAACATTGAGTAAGCATTATTAAAGATAAAATTCATTCCTCTTCTTGAGGATATTCATACTCTGTCGTTTTGATTTCTGTATGTTTAGTAAACCATCCTAGTTTTTTTACACAGTCTATGCATGACAACTAGCTCATTCTCGCCAGACGTCCCCCACCCTCCCCAACTCCTCCCAAATCTGCACCATCGCCCAGGTATCCAAACAACAATACTTCAGCAAATCCTGATAAGTCTGGCTTGCCTCCGTTTCCGACATTCTCCCGTCCGTCATGTGGTGCCATTTGATGACCGCTGCGATCCCGTTTTGAATTTCCAGGTCTCCATAACTCAATTCCGGGCAGAGCACCGGGAGGACTTTTTTGATGGATGTTTTTCCTTTAAATTTAGGATGTACATAGAATCCCTGCGTAAAAATCTTCATTAAATCATATACTCGATCATTGACCGAATGTAAGAACTCCGCGTAAGCCGGTAGCCGTGCGGCCATCAATTTATTTTGGGTCTTTTCAAAGCTTTGGTTCCATACCAAAACAGTTCCTTTCGTGGGATGGATCTGCTGAACCATTTGGGCAAAAATTTCGTCCAGTGGTGTTTCCTTGGAGGACATCAGGTACTCAAAATGTTGTGGCTTGCTACCTTCCGATTCGATAACGTGAAGGCTGTATTGGAAGATCATTTGTTGATACGGAAAGAGTCCTTCGTGGCAGGGCATCACGTAAGAGAAGGTTTCGTAATCTAAAAAATAAAGCGGATAAGCCAATCCATCCAATACCTTTTTTATTTCGGCGACCTGGATCAGCGGTTCATTTTTCTGAGCCACGTTCACCTGTGTTCTTTGCTTATCTGACAGTTTAAAATCTGCGGGCACATCGAGGATATTGAGGATGTCCATCTCCAGTAATAAATTTAGTTTTTTTGCACCTATTCGACTAATATTGAAAACGGAATATTCCGGAATGGCCTCGTAATACTGTTGCAGATAATTACAGTTTAATCTATTTCCGCAGAGCGAGGTAATCTCCGTCAAGGCGGGTAAACTTTTCCGGTGCAGCCAGTTCCAGGCGTCCACGGCGCTCGTCCGGGTCTGCCCAATGAGGTCGTCTACCTCCGCAGTTACATTTTCCACTCCAAAAAACTCACAGAGATCAATTGGATCCTGAATCGCGTATTTACTATTTACATAAATTAAAAAAGTACGGTTGACCTGATATCCAGCCAATTCAAAAACCATCCGCTGGAAGGCAATATCATACAGGTGTTCTTGTTTTAAGCCAGTACCCGACTTTACCTCGTAGAGATCACAAACCTTTGGTTCGGAAAAGACGGTGATGTCGGCCTTCACCAGATAGTTGCCCGCCGTCACCTTATACTGAAAAGCAACCTGGTCGGGATCAATGGCTTCGTCGTCGATGATACAACTTTCTTTAAACCAGTCCTGGGCGAGTTGGTCGATCAGGTTTCCCTGCTCCACTTTATGTTGTGCCTCCAAAGAGAAGCCAGGCAGGCCGTCGGCTTGGTGATACGACATCCAGAGTTCTTCCGGGCAGGTGAGGTAAGAGAGGTAGTCTGTTTTGGAGAGTTGTGTAAGGGACATGGGTTGGGATTTACGCTATTTGTTTTATAGCTGTTTGGTAAACGGTCCCCTCTATGAACTAGACCTATTAGTGTCTATACATCTTAATTTGCAATGATAACTAAAAAATTTTCTCAAGGTAAGTAATCATAAATGTACAAAAAACAATTTGACTACCAATAACAATTGTAGAATATTTCCAAAAAAATTATATAATTCAAAGTACTATATTTAAAAACTAGCTCATTATCGCTAGACGTCAGCGATCCAAACAACAATATTTAACCACCATCAACCCTGAAAAAAAAGATATGCTATGCATATTAGACTTGTTACCTTTTAAACAGAACCTTTGCTAGAAACGCCCAGCATATTATTCTTTGTCCTGGAAGTCCATCCAAAATCTAAAAAGATCCTGGAGTACGGCGCCATGCTAAACGGGAACGAATACCGGGGAAACCACTCTTCTAGATTTCAGGAAATTTCAATTAGATAAATTCATTTGATAACTTGCTCTTCAGAAAATAATGCGATCCCTCCGGGATCGAACGACTGCGGGCCTCGAATCTCGGCTAACATAATGTGATCCCTCTGGGATCAGTCCGAAAAAACGTAATAATTTATCTATGCTCACACTATCGCTTGGTTTCCGAAGGTGTTAAGTTGTGGTGGTGCAGCAAGGGCTTATCTTCCTATCTATTATTTACTTGTTGAGCTGTATCTACGCGGGACGTGTAAACAAGCGTTTTTATTTTTTAAAATCTTTTACTTTGCGTTTTTGGCTTGTGGTGGCACAGCGGGAGTGATGAAGCGGATTTTTTAGAAAAATTAGGGTTATTGAGAAAATAGCCCTCTTCTTCGATAAGATACTCCTCTAGGTTGAATATATTTTAATTCACCTATTAATTTCCTCATATTTGCATTACAATTGAAAGCAAAAGAAAAATGCCGTTAATTGATGAATAGCTTTATACCATCCGTTAACTCGGAAGGTTTATTTGATAAATTAAAAAAAATGATAAAGATGAAAAATCAAATTATAAATATTGCAATAATAGGGATTATGGACTTTTTCGCAATTCCAAAACTATTAGGAAAACCACAAAGTATTGAAGGTTTTAAGCAATTTGAGAATGCCCTTCATATAAATGCTGATTTTTTTCGAATATTTACAGGAATTTCAGAATTAGGTTTGGTACTTCTATTTGTAATTTTTGCAATTAATAAAAATACAACTCTTGGCAAAATAGCCTTTTCATTTTTATTGATTACTATGATTACAACTTTAGTATTAGAATTTTTTGCAAGACCAGAACCAAAAAACGTATTGGTCATTATTGCTATAATATTAGCAGCAGTATCTGTTTATAGATTGAAAACTATAAACCATACTTCACAATAAAAACCATCAGTAAAATTATTAATACAGGAATTACAAAAGAAGTTTTAAAAAAAAGTAAGACAATGAAAGATGACAACACATCGCTCAAATCAAAATTGGAAGAGCAAAAAGCTAGCTTTTCACTCAAAGCTGATGATAACAAAAAAAGAGCTTACGGAGAAGGAATAGAAACTGTTGTGAATAGTGGAATTGTAAGCTCAGCGAAACAGATAGGTGAAAAAGCACCTGATTTTACGCTAAATAATGCTTTGGGAAAGCCCATAACATTAACTGATTATCTGAAGAAGGGAAAAATTGTGTTGACTTGGTATAGAGGTGGTTGGTGTCCGTACTGCAGAAAAGCATAATTTGGAGTTTGAAATTTTAAGTGATATCGGAAGTAAAGTTGCCAAAGAATACGGAATCGTTTTCAAACTAACAGATGAAGTAGCCGAGATGTATAATCAAGCCTTTGATTTAAACACTCACAATGGTGACGAATCTAATGAATTACCTTTGGCTGCAACTTATATCATTGACGAAAATGGTTCTATAATCTATTCTTTCTTGGATGCAGATTATCGCAATAGAGCGGAGCCATCGGACTTAACTAAATTTTTTATTAAACCATCAAACATGAAATTATTAAACATAGCATTGCTATTTATTTGTATCCTGTTCTTTTCTTGCCAAGAAAATACCAACGCTAAAGAACAATTAGCGACAAGGCCAAAATTTCAAAACCAAGCGCACGAACTGGTTTACAACATGACTCAAAAAGTAGGCGACTACCAAAAACTGTTGGATAAAAAAGATGTCGTTTACACCTATACTTATACCACGCCTGATGGGAAAGCAGACATCACTACCGAGAAATATATATTCGATGGAGAACTTTCTTACGGTGCTTATCAGCAACACGAAAGAACCTTAACTGAATTGGAAGGACTGGTGGAGCAAGGTTATGATGGCAACACTTTTTGGCTAAAGCATGATGGAAAATATTTGGACGACGAGCAGCAAATGAAAAGAGTCATCTTTAACAGGAAGACCAATTTTTATTGGTTTACGATGTTCCAAAAATTATTAGACCCAGGCTTGAAATATGAATATCTAAAAGAAGAGTCGATAGACGGAAATAAGTATGACGTGGTTAAAATTACCTTTGAAACCGTAAATGGAAAACCATCGGATATTTATCAACTCTACCTCAATCAAGAAACTTCCTTGGTTGACCAGTTCTTATTTACCGTTGTTGATTTCAATGTCATGGAAACTCCTTTTTTGATGAAGATGAAATATGAAAAGGTGGACGGTTTTTTAATTCCAAGCCAACGAAAATATACCAAGGCTACTTGGGAGGGAGAAAATATTGATGAGAATTGGATTGATGTTTCATGGACAGATATTAAATTTAATACTGGCTTGTCGGAGTCGATTTTTGCAAAAAAGCATCTAAATAAGTATTAAATTAAAAATCATACAAAAATGATGAAAGAGTTTTGGAATAACAGATATAAAAGCAAAGAATTCGCCTACGGAAAAACGCCGAACGTATTTTTCAAAGAAACACTTGACCAACTCAAGCTATCCGGAAAATTACTTTTGCCCGCCGAAGGCGAAGGAAGAAATGCCGTTTACGCAGCCAAATCAGGACTGGAGGTATTTGCTTTTGATACCAGCGAAGAAGGAAAAAACAAGGCGATGCAATTGGCAAAATCGGAAAATGTGAAAATTGATTATAAGGTTGGTGCGTTGAATCAACTGGATTTTAAGGAAAATAGTTTTGATGTTCTGGCATTGATTTATGCGCATTTTCCAGCGGACGTAAAATTAAAATTATACTCGGATTTAGCCGCATTAGTAAAACCGAATGGCTATCTAATTCTGGAAGGCTTTAGTAAAAGTCATCTTGAATTTCGTAAGAAAAATCCTGCAGTTGGCGGTCCGGGAGATATCGAAATGTTGTTTTCAAAGAATGAAATAAAAGACGCTTTTAAAGATTTTGAAATAATAAAACTCGAAGAAGTGCAGGTAGAATTAAAGGAGGGTAATTTTCATAATGGATTAGGAAGTGTCATCCGGTTTGTTGGTAAAAAACGGACGTAGATGATCAAATCAATAAGCGTAAAAGATCTGGAAGGCCATGAAGTGGACCTTATCTCGAAATACAAAGGAAAAATCCTGTTGGTGATTATTTATAATAATGATTGTCTGGGATGCACTGGAAGAGCGATTCCATTAGCTTATGAGTTTCAGCAAAAGTATAACGCCATCCAGGTAATCGGAATACACGCAAATGTTAAAAACAGCATCGGAACCAAAGAGAACATCAAAAAAGTTTTCACCAGTGGAGAGATTCCCTTTCCGATTTATATTGACGAGCACCACCGGGTGTATGACCAGTTTCATTCCGAAGGAACACCGCAATGGTTATTGATTACAAGGGAAGGAAAATTATTCCGATCCTTTTTTGGATCTCAGGATGGGGCACAGAATAGGTTGTATTATGCGATTGAAATGTTGGTAGGAGAAGTAAACCAATAGTTCTACCCAGTGTTATACTATTTTTAATGTCCTTATAAGATATTGATCCTCCTGAAATCCAAGCGGATAGCGCTAGTACTAGAAATAAAAAGACAGACAACGATCGTCATCTACCTTCTTATTCAGTAGTACCAGTCATTTTAAAATGGAACCTTTGACAACTTTCGATTTTTCTACACCTCCACCCCTTTCAACATCTTGTTCCAATACAAATGCTTTTGAAAATTTGCTACTACCACCGGAACCTGTTTTCTAATGGCGCCACCAGTCTTGGCCGTAGGTATTCCGCAAACATCTATTGGTTTTGTTTTTTTTCGTAAGATTGTATTTTCATTCAAACCACTTCAGCCTAACAAAACCACCGATGAACCCTGAAATAACTCAATTAGTAAAAAGTCATTTTCCCATGCTGGCCGAACCAGCTCTGCAAGAAGCCATCGCCACCGTGGGAAATATTATGGAATTTAAAGAAGGCCAGGTTATCATGAATTTTGGTAGCTACGTGAAAGCGGTACCGCTGCTGGTAAAAGGTTCTATTCGGGTCGTCCGGGAAGATAAAGAAGAAGAGAGTGCATAGCCTTAGCTATGGACGAGAAAAAAGCCGAAAAGCTAGACAAAAAGATCATTTGGGAGCATATAAATTATTTTAGAATAAAGTCTAATAAAGCCAATCATTACTTGCTGCCGTTCGGGGGCTAGGTCTGGCAAAGCAGCCGGAATATTGAAAAGTGAAAATATTGAAGTTTATAATGGAGGTAGTTGGGGAGAAGTACAAGTGGCTTTGACCATCTAAGGTGAAGGAAATTTCATAAAAAAAGTGAAGGTTAAAGAATAGACGAAATAAGCTAATAAGTTTTTTGAATTTTATTAGTTCTCTGTGATATCGATCACCGTCCTCATAAAGACTATCCCTTATTTTTGTATTAGGAATAAATAATAAACCTCTTAAAAATTCAATTATGAAATTCTCTTTCAGAGCCATGTGGAATAACAAATGTCCTCGCTGCAAAAAAGGTGAAATGTATAAAAAACCTTTTCAATTGTCCAAGCCACTGGACATGAATAAAAAATGTGAAAACTGCCAATTAGATTTTGAACCAGAACCTGGTTTTTATTTCGGTGCGTTTATCATCTCTTATGGAATTACCGCTTGGATGCTGTTACTTCCTGCGTTGACGCTGGTCTTTTATTTTAAATGGTCTGCTAATCAAGCGATGGCTTTAACGATCTTTATTGCGGCGATTACTTATATAAAAGCTTTACGTGGATCTCGCTCCTTATATCTGCACCTGATGGCGCGTTTTGTGGAGAGTACCTGGAAGGAAGATAATTCATCTTCGAAATATGATAAGACTATTTTTTAGAATGGCGATCAATTATCAATCGGGTACCAATACAGGATTAGCTTCGATCATCAGCGCCGGGTTCCATGTAATTTTATGACCCGCGACTGGTATTCTTTGGGGGAAACCTGTTCCTTCCTTTTAAACATTCGATTAAAATAAGATAAGCTGTTAAATCCACAGGCAGTATAGACATCTTTTATTTGCCGATTAGGATTTTGTAACAGACTTACGGCCAGCTTGATCCGTTCGTTATTAATAAATTCGATGGGAGAAATAGTTAATTCGTTTTTAAATACTCGGTGAAAATTCGACTCGCTCATGTATACTTTATCACTCAATTCTTTTATTGTCAAATTTTTGTTAAGATTATTTCTAATATACTCAATGACAAAAGCCAAACGGTGGGTACTACTTAGCTGCATCGTCTTTTCGGTATAAATCTTTTTTGTTTCGGTTTGTAAAATCCGAATGATTAATTCCTTTAACATCAAATCCGCGAAGACATCCTTCGATGGATGGTTTTCGGTCGCTAAAAATAGTAAGCGGTGAATAATTTGCTGGATGGCAATATCATTCGTAAAATGAAAATTATAGTCCGTAAATGCCCATTCACCATCCATTTTTTGACGGCTTTCATTTAAAAATTGAATCGTTTCCCTGATTTTCTCTTCGGAGATGGCCATTGCCAGACAGCGCGTCGGATTGTCCATCCTGGCTTCCGGAAAATCGATACACATCATTTCGTCGGATGGTAACACCAGCGACTCGCCAGGTAAAAAATCAAAAGCGGTCATATTATCCAGATGCATTACCTTTTTTCCTTCCAGCATACTGGCCAGGACGGGCTGGTGAAATTTGAGCAATATCTTTTCCGCTTCCTGATGGGTTTCAAAAACGTGTATCTCCGCACTACTCAATGAGTAAGAAGTCTGATTCTCTACCAGGGTTTCTAATTTTCTATTTTTTAATGTGTAGTTAGTTAGTGCCATACAACTGAATTAGCTTAGTTAGGAAGAAACGCTAAAAAAGTAAAATGGAAAAATAAAGTCTTTACCATTTAAAACTGGAAAACCAGGCGTATTCGCGAGGATTGTTCCTATTATTAATAGGATTCGACAACAAGAATCCCTTTTTATCATATAATTTTGTGTAGAAAACAAATTTAAGTATTTTATTTCGCATAATGATACCATCACAATTTTTTTAACCAAAAAAATCTAATTATGAGTAATGTAGCAACTACTGAAAGTACGGTAGTGGAAAAGCCGACTTTCAAAAATCAGTATGAAAATTTCATCGGTGGAAAATGGGTTCCGCCGGTCAAGGGCCAGTATTTTGATAATATATCTCCGGTAGATGGAAAGGCATTTACCAAGATTGCTCGTTCCACCGCCGAAGATGTTAATCTGGCTATTGATGCCGCCTGGGAAGCAGCCCCCCAATGGAACAATTCCTCCCCCACAGAAAGAAGCAATATGTTATTGAAAATTGCCGACGTCATGGAGAAAAACCTGGAAGCACTGGCGCGGGCCGAGACCTGGGACAATGGTAAAGCGTTGCGCGAAACCAGGGCCGCCGATCTCCCGCTAGCCGTTGACCATTTCCGCTATTTTGCCGGAGTGATCCGGTCGGAGGAAGGAACGGTCAGCGAACTAGACTCGAACACCGTATCTATGAACATATGGGAGCCATTGGGAGTGGTTGGTCAAATTATCCCCTGGAATTTTCCAATTTTAATGGCCACCTGGAAGATAGCTCCGGCACTAGCCGCTGGGAATTGTGTGGTCCTTAAACCTGCCGAGCAAACGCCCGTAGGAATTATGATTCTGGCAGAAATGATTCAGGAAATCTTGCCTCCCGGTGTTTTAAATATTATCAACGGTTATGGTCTGGAAGCCGGAAAACCACTGGCCTCCAGTACCAGAATTGACAAGATCGCCTTTACGGGGGAAACGACAACGGGCCAGTTAATCATGCAATACGCCTCCAAAAATATTATTCCGGTAACGCTAGAGCTAGGTGGAAAGTCACCTAATATTTTCTTCAGTAGCGTGATGGATGCGGATGATGATTTTTTCGACAAATGCCTGGAAGGCGCAGTGATGTTTGCGCTCAACCAGGGAGAGGTTTGTACTTGTCCTTCCCGAATTTTGGTACAGGAAGATATTTACGATGCGTTTATTGAAAGAGTCATCGAGCGAACCAAAGCGATTAAATTAGGTCATCCGATGGATCCCGGTACCATGATGGGCGCGCAGGCTTCCAACGATCAATATGAGAAAATTTTAAACTATATCAATATTGGAAAAGAGGAAGGATGCGAAGTATTGACAGGCGGTGGAGCGGCACATAATGATGGTCTGGATGGTGGATATTACGTCCAGCCAACGATCCTCAAGGGTAATAATAAAATGCGGGTCTTCCAGGAAGAAATTTTTGGTCCGGTCGTTTGTGTTACTACCTTTAAGGACGAAGCCGAAGCGATCGAAATAGCCAACGACACGTTGTATGGTTTGGGAGCAGGTGTATGGACGAGAGATATGCATCAGGCTTACCAGATTTCCCGAAAGGTACAGGCTGGTCGAGTCTGGGTAAACTGCTACCATAATTATCCTGCGCACGCGCCATTTGGAGGATACAAGAAATCCGGGATCGGCAGAGAAAACCACAAAATGATGCTCAATCATTATCGTCAGACGAAAAATATGTTGATTTCTTACGATAAAAAAGCGATGGGATTCTTTTAGAAAAATTTTAAGTAAATAATCTCAAAATTCATTTACGGTATCGGGCTTTTCCCGGTACCGTCTTTGGTTTTTTGTCTAAACCACCAATCATGATTAAGCGAGTACTACTAACCGAAAAAGCCAAAGAGATCATTGATCAGTTGAAAAAAGAAAATGGTGAACTCATCTTTCACCAGAGCGGTGGATGCTGCGATGGTTCCTCTCCCATGTGTTTTCCCAAAGGCGAATTGATGATCAACGAAGTAGATGTTTGGCTCGGAAATATTAACGGATGTGATTTTTATATGGCACAGGACCAATTTGAATATTGGAAACATACACAACTAACTGTAGATATAACGCCAGGTCGTGGCGCGAGTTTTTCGCTGGAAATACCACTGGGAATTCGTTTTGTGATTAAGTCTCGGTTATATACAGAGGAGGAAAGCAAGCAGCTGGAACCGATTCGTCAGGGAAACGAAGAGCCGGGGTGACCCACTTTATTGGAAAATTTCTCATACACTAATTTTATGCCTTGCACCGAAAAACTGTTCTAATATTTAGGACAGTTTTTTTATTATCTCACCTTCTTGAAGTTCATTTTATGATTCTTGCTAATCTTCCTGATCAAATATTTTGATAAGCTCTTCAAAAAATTCTATAAAATTTCCCAAAAAATAAACCCTCTGTGATCCAGATTACAGAAACTACCGAGATTATACAAGATCTTTGTACCAGCATACTACCCTATTAAATTAATATCGCTTAATCAAAAATAAAATTTATGTTTTTTCAACACGTATATGATAAAACCCTGGCTCAGGCAAGCTACTTCATTGGCTGTCAAAAAAAAGGAGTCGCCGCCGTTATCGATCCTAAAAGAGATGTCGATACCTATCTGGAGATAGCGAAGAAAAACCATATGACCATTACCCATATTCTTGAAACACATATCCACGCAGACTTCCTGGCGGGCTCTCGGGAGCTGGCGGAGTTGACGGGTGCAAAGATGTATCTATCCGCGGAAGGAGGCGAAGGATGGGAATATCAGTTTCCACACAAAGGCATAAAGGACGGAGATATCATCCAGCTGGGAAATCTGAAAATAGAAGTTTTACATACCCCAGGTCATACGCCCGAGAGTATTAGCTTTCTTTTGACGGATACGCCGGCCAGTTCCGAACCGGTGATGATCTTTACGGGAGATTTTGTTTTCGTGGGAGATATTGGCCGACCTGATTTACTGGAAAAGGCCGCAGGTCTGAAAGGAACCCAGGATGAAGGTGCTTTACAAATGTATAAGTCGATCCAGAAATTTAGCAAGCTGCCTGATTTTATTCAGGTATGGCCGGGACACGGTGCCGGGTCCGCCTGTGGAAAGGCTTTGGGGGCCGTCCCTAGTTCTACGGTCGGATACGAAAAGATTCGCAACTGGGCTTTTCAATACAAAAGAAATAAAAAAGGGTTTATTGATTTCTTGTTAGCAGACCAGCCGGAACCTCCTAAGTACTTTGCAAAAATGAAGGAATTGAACAAAGAGGAACGACCGTTATTGACTGCTGTACCTACCTTGAAAAAATTAACAAGCAACCAATTGACCAAAGCCTTAGACCAAGGAATTAAAATCATCGATGCGAGAGATAAAACAGCATTTGCAAAAGGCTTTATTCCTGGAAGCATCAATATTCAAGGTAATAATGCTTTTACTACCTGGGCCGGATGGTTTTTAAATTATGAGGAATCTTTTATTCTACTCGCCGACAAATCACAATTGGAAGACTTGACTAGAAAGCTAATGAGAATTGGCTTGGATAATATCAAAGGCTATATTCCATCTACTGAAGTATTTACCAAAACCGGAGGTAAACTGAAAAAAGCAAAAGTGATCAACTTAAAAACTTTTAAAGAATTAAAGAAAAAGAGAACACCCGTTGTTGATTTGAGAGGTGCCGCAGAATTTAACGAAGGGCATATAAAAGGCGCTAAAAATGTTTTTGTCGGAACGATTGAAAACAATTTAGATAAAATAGATAAACAGAAAAAAGTGATCATCCATTGTCAAAGTGGAGCTAGAGCCGCTATCGCTTATTCTGTTTTGGTAAAAAATGGTTATAATAAAATTGTGAACTATTCGGGAGGTATGAGTGAATGGATCAAAGAAGGAAATAAGGTTACGATGGGCGCTCTTTAACTGGTGACCACTTCAATCGGTGAGGGCTTTCGGTGGGCGGACAATTGGCGCTCTTCAACTGGTGACCACTTCAATCGGTGAGGGCTTTCGGTGGGCGGACGATCGGCGGACAATTGGCGTTCTTCAATTAGTGACCACTTCAATCGGTGAGGGCTTTCAGTGGGCGGACGATCGGCGGACAATTGGCGCTCTTCAACTGGTGACCACTTCAATCGGTGAGGGCTTTCAGTGGGCGGACAATCGGCGGACAATTGGCGCTCTTCAACTGGTGACCTCTTCAATCGGTGAGGGCTTTCGGTGGGCGGACAATCAGCGGACAATTGGCGCTCTTTAATTGGTGATCACTTCAATCGGTGAGGGCTTTCAGTGGGCGGACTATCGGCGGACAATTGGCGTTCTTCAAATGGTGAGGGCTTTCGGTAGACGGCCTGTTTTTATTTTGTAATTTTCCGATTATCAGTCCTTTACTTTTTATTCACCAGTTGTTTTACTCACACAGTATTTGATTAAAGACATTCAAAAATAAACACATAAACAATTAAACGCATAAACAAATAAACAATAACCACAATGGTTCTAATCCTTTTTTTAGAATCTGGAATGCCTTTCTACAATGGAAGATTTCCAGTCAACACGAAGGCTTCCATTTAACCGCAGGATACATCCCGCCACATATCGGTAGAGAAAGTATCACCTCCGCTTTACGATCCACATCAATGGAAAAATCCTGGTCACAAAACTATTTACGACGACACCTGGTCGGTACTGGACCGGGGCGAGCATTGGGAATAAATTTGGGAGGATTATTTTAAAAGAAAGCATTGCCGTAAGTTATGACGTCGGAATTTTCAATCCCGTTTTCGAAAGTCTGGGCGGAAACTCTACGGGTGTAAACTTTGCGCCCCTACTCTCCGCACGACTTGCTTTTCACTTTGGCGATCCGGAATTCGAAAAATATACCAACAGCTACAAAGTAAATTATTTTGGTAAAAGAAAAGGATTAACCCTGGCGCTGGCCGCCGCCCATTCCGGAGAAACGGATTTATTTACCAGTAACAGTGCCCTGAGCGTAGATTGGTTGTTTAATTGGATAAACCTGAATTTAAGCGGTGAGTGGTCGCTGCTGAAAAGAACGGGAAATATCAATTCAGATAATATTCCGGACCGTCAGGTCAATAGTACCGCAAATACTGGATTCGTCAGACTAGGATATAATCTGAATTTAAAAAACGGAAAAGTCCTGGAACATGTTCTCATGCTCGCACAATTTAATGGAGTCACGGAATCCGAAAAACAGGCAGATGCCTCCAGTATCAATGCCTTCGCTGGAAAAGATCAAAGTATCGAAGCCAGTTTGAACTATTATTTTAGTCCTGATTTAAAACTGACCTTAAGTTATACTTTCAGGGATGGAGATTTAGGTGCGTCGGAGCCTGGAGCTGGTTTTAATAATTACTATTTTCAGAGTGGTGTTGGGTCGATTCAGAGAGGAGATTGGTTGGGAGTTGGGGTGGTGGCTGTTTTTTAGGATGTTAGTATCGTCTCAATATATTGATCCGGGTTGGGTTGGGGCTTTTTGTTTTATTCACAAACTTCGGTGCCGTATTTCTCAACAACTAAAACCAACAGTCTAATACCAAACATTTCAAAGAAATTGTATTGATAACAACCTCCACAATAAAACAACAAAGAAAGACAAAGAAGAAGACCTTTTATAGAATTGTTGACACTATGTTGACACCATCAAAAAAAGCCAATCAGAACGATTGGCTTTTTTAGTTGTAACTCCCTAGTAATCAGCGAGTTATTTGAGTCGGGATGACAGGATTTGAACCTTCGACCCCACGCCCCCCAGCTGACAAAAGATGATTATGTCTTGTTATTTCTATTTATCTTTTATTTGTACTATGTTGGTTATCAAGGAGATATTAACTTTTGACCTGTTTTGAGTAATGTTGAATTGTGGAAGTTACTGACACCATAGCTGACACCGTAACAGTGTGATTGCATGAATATCTACAGGGAGAATCTCCCAATATTAAACGTTCTATTTTTGATGGAGAAAATAAGGGAATGTCATTTCTTATCCTCTCTACCATCATCAGAATATTTTTCTGGTGTGCTTGAGTAATTAACTAGGCCTCAATGTACTGAAGAACTTAAAACGTCCATTCAATCGGCACCCAAAAGTAAGTCACCCCACCAGAAGTGTAACTAAATTCATAGTCTTTCCCTTTCTTTTTTATTCTAGAAAGTTTCCTGGAATTTTCGAGTAGTCGATTTGTAAAAACACCTACTTCTTCGTCGGACATTTTCCGTTTGTGCAAAACATCGCCAATAATAAAGTCATCTTTATTTTGTAGCTCCAGTCCTTCTTTTTCTAGGCCCTGCATTACTCGTCGTACTTCATCAGTTCCTTTTTTGGATAATTCTTTTTGGTTGTCATTACCGGTATAAAATTTTAACAGGCCGATAAACATATCATATATTTCCAGACGAAGCTCATCTCGAGAAGATCCATTTAATGCATAAGTAATCTGGTCTATTTTTGCCAAATAACTTTCCAAATCAGTGTCAGGCATAAACAGTACAAAGGAATAAGGCCGATA
>Ga0209831_1002500_pt1 | contig 15934 bp, 18 predicted proteins | sample Maine_Asex4_meta_FD_187451 | JGI IMG/M metagenome (GOLD analysis project Ga0209831, IMG submission 187451) | Marine algal microbial communities from Maine, USA - Maine_Asex4_metaG (SPAdes) (version 2) | ecosystem: Host-associated > Algae > Red algae > Unclassified | place: Maine, USA | collected...
ATTAGACTTGTTACCCTTTAACAAATTGGCTCTATAAATAGCCTTTTGTCCTTATATTTCGTCTATTTTTCGCCCCATAGCTAGGCTATGAGGCTCAAAATGAGACTCATCTAAGAACAAAATCCTTTTTTATAGATCTTAATTCTTAAAGGGTAACAAGTCTATTAGGAATGTTGATAAAATAAATTAAGACACTATGCTTCCTCTTTTTCCATTACTTTTCCCCGCCGGACAGGTTGTCAGATTGGGCAGGGTTAAAGTTGGAATCCTATGCGAAGACCTATTTCGAGGCGGAGTCCGGTTTTTTTGAAAGATCTGAATTTACTTTGAACAATGCCATTGGTACTTTGTCCAAGATCCTGTCTAGTCTCTTTTCTGATTCTTGCTCCGACACCGACAAAATACTCCGCACTCAGTCTTGAGTATAATGCCTGATACCCATAATGGCCGACAATATCAAATCTTTTTATAGATTCGGATACAAATGTATTTTCGAGCCTTTCAACGGAAGAGGCATTTTGTACAATGTCCTGAATTTGATACTTAACAGTAGAATGCCTTAGTTTTACGGCAAAGAAACCGCCATCCATTGCATCATCATCAAAGAATAATCTAGCGGAGCCCGAGATCACCAAACCAGGTTTTTGATTTCTGATGGAAAAGTCGGTATAACTATCACAGATATCATTTTGTCCCCAAAGTTCGGATTCACATTCCAGTCCGTCTTCCTCCTCCTGCAATTCAGCCAGAATTTCATTATAGGTATCACCAATAATAGATTTGAAAGTCAAGCCAACTCCTGCCTGAAGACTCAGGTAATCGGTCATATACTTTTCTACTTCAATAAATTGTGATCCCAGGAGATAACTAGTTGGACTGGTTTTTATGACTATACCGGTCAGGGGCAAATCATTACGCTCCTCATTTTCGCTATCTTCACCGAATTCAATAATTTCAACCTTATTTTTTTTATTCTTTTTTTGGGCAGAAAGGTTACCGATGACACAAAATGTAAAAAGTAGAAGAAATAAATGTTTCAAATGCATGTAGGATAATTTTATGGGTTGAAATTACTAGAATACGTTATATTTGCACAAAAGTAAAATAATTTAACATGAAAAAAAGATTTTTAGTCTCAATTTTGTTTTTAATCACCGCCTCGTTTGCCTTTAGTCAGGATGGCAAAATTAAATTAAGTCCGGAATACAAGTTAGCCAAGAATAAAGTTTTAGCAGGGCATTTGCATTCTACAGAGAATGCGCACTATATGTACTTTTACGAGCGAAAGGGGCTTATGGGGGGAAAAGGTACTTCTCTCATACTAGAGAAATATGGTGCCAAGTTTAATCAAAAGTTTAGTAAGACTTTTAAAACAGATAAAAAAAATATTTTTAGTCTGAACATGAAGTACTTTAAAGGCAAGTTTGCCTGGTTGATGTATGAAAAGAATAAAGGAGATGATTATCTGGAATTTTTTCTTACGCCTATTGATCTGAAAGGGAAAGCCTCCAAGCCAAAATCAATCGCCAAGTTTAAATTTGAAAGTCGTAAAGATTTTCCAAGTATTCGGTGGCAGGTTTCATCCGATACGTCTAGAATCCTTTTTCTAGCAGAGAGTGATTTGAATTCCAAAAAAGATAAATACGAAGTATATCTGTCAGTAATAGATAATGAATTTAATACAATCTGGGAAAAGCAGGTGAAACTTCCTTTCTCACAAAAAAGAGTAAGGATTAAAAATTGGGAGCTGGCGGATGACGGGACGGTTTATTTCGTAGCAAAAATCTACGAAGATGACAGGGTTAAAGAAAGTAAAAAAAGGAAAAAGAGAAGTAAAACCAAGCAGCCGGCATATGATATGGTTATTTATTCGATGGATGGTGAAAAAGACAAACCTGCTAAATACGAATTGAAGTTGAATGATGCATTCGTTAAGGGTGTAAAGTTAAGGGTGGATGAATCTAATGACCTGACTTGTGTAGGGTTTTTTGGAGATAGTAAATCCGGTCCAACACAGGGCGTTTTTTATTTGAAATTGTCCGGTGCGGATGGTAGTACTATTTTTGCTAACAAACGTCGGTTTACTGCTAAAGAACTAGTGGCTTTTGGAGATAAAAATACTTCAAAGGATAAAAAAAGCAAGGATTCCGGGTTGGATCAATCTTTTAAGTTTGACGATATTGTTGTGTTGGATAATGGAGCTATTTTCGCTACGGCGGAAGAAAGTTATTCTTATACTACGACTAGCAGGGATTCAAGAGGTAATATAACTTACAGGACGGTTTATGTAAGTAATTCGATTGTGGTAATCAATATTGATCCAAGTGGAAAAGTGTCAAATATCGGGATCATTCCCAAGAAGCAAAAGATGTCTTCGCGGACCTATCAGTCTTATGCCATGTTGAGATCTGACGACAATATTTATTTTATTTACAACGATGATAAAGATAATATTCGGAAAAACATTACTGATCCGGATAAGATCAAGCGAATAAGTAGCGCAAAAGATTGTGTGGCGGTAATGACCTCTTTGAATAAAAATAATAAAATGAAGAGAGAACAACTTTTTACCAAAAAGGAGGCAAAGACGCTGATGATGCCCTCAAAAAGTGTTCAGATTAGTAAAAATAAATTATTCTTTTTTAACAGTAAGCCACAACTTCTTAGCAAGTCCAAATTTAGATTTGGAACTTTGGAATTGAAATAGTTTCAAAGTTAATTGTTGGCAGTGTATTGCGAATAACACAGGATGATCAAAAATGCGGCAACACAAAGTATGAGGCCTGCCATAAATATATTATAAGAAATTTTGATCATCTTGTATTTGGTCGAAAGTACCTGTCCTAGTTCGTAAATATCAACGGCCATATTGTCGTACAATAGTTTTTCGTTGGTTTTTAGGAAGTTTAAATTTTCGACAAACTTATGTTGTTCCATATGGATAAAATTTCCGAAGAAGAGGACACTTTTTGTTCTCTTGACAATGTCCTTTTTGTTAATGTCGGAAGAAGTTACTTTAGGATTGGCAGAGAGAATCGCAAAGACCGCAGAGCCCAAGACAGCGAGTAATAAAATTAAAATGGGCAAGAAAAATCGAAAATGATCAAAGGCTACTTTTCCCGTCAGGGTAATGCTGGTTCCCAAAAGGGTAACGATGGCCGATAAAATAATCGTATTGATGCTGATCATCATGTTGGCTTTACCATCGGCGATGGAGCTGAGATTGATATGGTTGCGATAGGTAGCACGGTAGAGGGTGTCAATACCACGACCAAATTCTTTACCTGTTTTTCTTCGAATATCGTCCCGCTTGGACTTTTTCAGGTTTTTCTGTTGTGTAGTGAGGTGAGCACCAATTCGATCCTGATATTTGTCATTTGCGTAAGCGGTATAGAAATGTGTTTTGGCTAATTTATTATAAACAAAATTATTCCATTCCTTACCGCTGAATTTCTTTTCATTTACGTTTTCTAATTCTATTTTTAGAAAACTAATATTGTCAAAAAATTTGGATTTGCCTAGATAAGCAGATCCTGCATCCTGGGTAATTTCTTCGAGGGTATTGGTCGGTTTATTTTCTCCGGTACTATTGAGAATAATTTTTTTAACCCGATCAATGTCGGATGGTGTCCAGTTGTTTCCCTTTAGATAAGCGGTAGCCAGCTCTGCACTTTCTACCTCATAACCTTTATATTTTCTAGTCATACCCGTGTACCGGAACCAGTTAGCAGCCAGCAAAATATCTGCTTCTGGCGATTCTAAACCAAGTTCTTTAACCATTTTTTTGACCTGTTTGATTACTGACTCCAGATAGGTAAAATCGTGAAATCTATAGGCATTTGGCATTTTGTCTCGATAGAAATCTTTAAGGTAGGTCGCAATATCTCCGAGTTGCACCTGCGTTTTTTTATCAGCCATTGGACTTTTTTATTATTCTAATTTTAATAAACCTGTTTTCATGTTTTAAAGAACTTCTTACTGCTTTGGCACTAGTGTAAATTTACAAAAATGATTTTAAATAAATTAGTCAAACTAAAGGTCTTCGGTTTAAAACGTTGTCTAGATGCGGTTTGTTCTACTTAAATTATTTATATTACCCTTTCAAATGGATAAAAAAATATTATTAGACCTTGTTTCCAAACGGATGCCTTTCGGCAAATATAAGGATCGGCTGATCTGTGATCTTCCCGTTTCCTATCTGGAGTGGTTTAACAGAAAGGGTTTTCCTCCCGGAAAAATGGGGATGTGGCTGCAGACGATGCACGTCATTAAAACCAACGGGCTGGAAGATTTATTAAAGCCGTTGCGGTAATAGGGGCGAATCGAAATTTACTCTTGCTACTGCGGTGATAACAAATTTGGATAATCCGTAATAATCCCATCCACTCCAATTTCAATTAATTTTTTCATGATGACCGGATCATTGATGGTCCACGGAATTACGCTCATTCCTTTTTCGTGCATGGCATTGATGGTGCCGACGTTGAGGAGTTTGAAGTAGGGACTGTAGATATCGGGAGTGAAGGTTAGTTTCTTTAAGTTGGCGTCGAGTCCGTCGATATTTTCCACCAGAAAAGAAGTAGAAATATTAGGCGCCTGGCGGTGGATTTCATTGAGAATAGCGGGATCAAAAGACTGTAAAGTAATTTGATCGGTAACTTCTAACAATTCAATTTCTTGTAAGGCAAGTTTAACAAATCTTTGGGGCTGTGGAATATAGACCTTGTACCATTCCGGTTGACTTTTGAGTTCCACGTTGTAGCGGGGTGGGGTACGGCTGGTTTTTCGGCAATGCAGTTCGACGTTGCTGATGGCATCCATAAAGCTGGGCTTGTAGGTTTTAATTTTGTTTTGTTCGGGAAAACGGGGATTGCCTCGACTACCACAGTCAAATGCTTTGATGGCTTTGTAATCAAGGTCTATAATTTTTAGCGATTCGGCTTCTTCTTCGGTAATTTTCTGACCATCACCATGTTGACAAATAACGTGCGAAAACCAGGGTTCGTGCGATAAAATTAATTGGCTGTCCTGTGAAACTACTACATCTAGTTCCAGGGTCTGAATTGGAAAGTCTAATGCTTTGACCAGTCCGGTGATGCTGTTTTCGGGAAAAAGTCCACGGGCTCCGCGATGGCCCTGGAAGTCGATTTGTTTTTTCGTGTTGTTGGTGGTAGATTCACCGCAGGCAAAGAATAGGAAAAGCGGAAGGAGGAGCAGGTATTTCAATTTTTTAGTTTTTGAGTTTTAATTTTTCCGTTGACGAATAGCGGAAAATTTAGATGCTGCAAATTTATTATATTTTTATGACAGGAGTGCCATTATTCATTAATCCTCATTTCATCATCAGAAAGCCCCAACTGCCGATATTCCAACTCCTTTAATTCCAATCGTTCGATCACATCTTTCTTATCCATTTTTCCGGCAAAAGTCTCTACAATAAAAAGCAGGGAATTGATTTGTTGACCGATTTTTTGGTAGTAAGTTTCGTCTTTAAAAGAGCGGTTTAGTTTTGGTTTTGGATCATCGAGAAATTTCATATCTGATTTCATCAAAATTGTAATACTATCCCCTTCGGTACGGATTCGAATATCTTTTTGTTGTTGAATAAGGTGTCGAATAAAAGGGAGAAATGGACCTAATTCTTTTTCGAATCTTTCGTTATTCTCAGTATCATACCAAAATTTGAATAACCTGTTTTCTACGAAACGGCCGAACATTTTTTTTAATAATCCTGGTTTACTTTGAATTTGCGTGTCTGGAAATTGACGTCCCGGAATTTTAATTTAGAGGTGCGAATGATGTGCTCAACTATATTTTTTTCCGGCTGATAATGGTATTGAATCTTGGGATGATAAATTTTCATAAACTCTTGCAGCAGGTATTCTCGGACTCGATGCTTTAAGTCATTGAACGGGAGCATAATCATTGTGGTATATAAAACGACAGCAGCGCCCAACATTAGCAGCGCAATAAAAAAAGTGACATCCGATACTAGTAAGGCGGCGATAATCGCGGTCGCCAGGGGGAAGAATAGCGCAATTGGCAACAGGATACCGGACTTTCTATAAAGTTCAAGTCGTTCTTGATCCAGCGAATCCAATTGGTTATTAATTTGGGAGTTATTTTTCATTTAATATTCATCGTTTTTAGAATCTTAACTTCCGTTAAAAATTACTCCTAAATATACTATTTATCTTCTTACATTTACTAAGGAACAAATTTATTATTGCACAAACCAAGCGTTAATCTGATGAAGGAGGATTTAAGGGGAAACAAGAAAATCTAACTGTAAAGGCAATTTTAAAATCTGCTCATCCATTTTCACCGTAAGGAATAAAGCTCAAAATTTCAATAACTCAAAACTCGCGAACTCAAAACTCAAAACTCAAAAATCAAAACTCAAAACTTTTTAAACTATGGAAATCAACTACCTCCTCCTCTTCGCCACTGCCCTCATTCCGCTCGCCGTCGGATCACTTTGGTACAGTAATTTTCTCTTTGGGAAAGTCTGGTTTCGGGAATCCGGAATGACGGAAGAAAAAATGAGCTCAGGAAATATGGCCTTAATTTTTGGATTGACCTATCTCTTTGGATTATTCTTAAGTAATGGATTGGCCGGCTGGAGTGTGCACCAGATGATGACTGAAAATCTATTCGTTATGCAGCCTGGATACACGGACCAAACGGGGGAATATTACGAATTCTTTCAAACATTTATGGCGAAGTATGGCGATCTCCATCGTAGCTTTGGACATGGTGCAGTACACGGCGTAGTAGCCACGATTACGTTGGCTTTACCACTCATCGGTATCAATGCTTTATTTGAAAGAAGAGGCTGGAAATATATCGGCGTTCATTTTGGTTACTGGCTGGTAGTAATGGTCTTAATGTGTGGTATTTTTAGTAAATTTATATAATTATTTTCGCTTGCAATTATTTGATTATCAATGGCCTGGAAATTATTTTCCATAAATATTTTTTTTGCTATTGACAATATCTATTTTAAGCAGGCAGCGAAGAAGAGAAAGTAGAATGAATAGTTATAGAACATCAGATGATTGATTAAATTTTCATTTGATTTGAAGTGTGTCTTTACCGAGGGTAGGGACACACTTTTTTAATTTCTATTATATCACTCAAATATTCCAACATTTGTTAAAATATTCGTATAATTGCGTTATGAAAGATACCAAGCGAAAATTTTCCGTTGATACGCTTCAGAAAGTAGCGAAGATTCTAAAGACGATTGCGCATCCTGTTAAGCTGGAGATTATGGAAGTTTTGGAAAGCGAAGAGCCGCTGGATGTTTCAACTATCTGTGAAAGAATCAACTTGTCCTGTGAGGTGTCGATGATGTCACATCATTTGAACAAGATGAAAGACAATGGTATTCTAAGTTCGGAAAAACGTGGTAAGCAAGTCTATTATCAGATTGCCAATCGACAGATTTTAAAAATTTTTGACTGCATGGAAGCATGTGGGATTTAGTACATATTTTGTGTTTATAATTATTAGGCGAATAATTCAGTAGGTCAGGCGATCAGTAATCATTGTAAAGATTATGGGGAGCACTGTTAGCCTGACTACTGCTTTTATTTACATTAACACCTTTACCTTTGATCGACTTTCTATCTCAACCCTGGCCCTGGTATGTTTCCGGCCCACTTATCAGTTTTGTCATGTTACTCCTCCTCTGGGCGGGTGGCCAATTTGGCGTCAGCGGTACTTTGCGGAGTATCTGTGCCATCGGTGGTGCGGGAAAAAGCATTAAGTTTTTTGATTACGACTGGAAAAGTCGAATATGGAATCTGGTCTTTGTGGCTGGTGCCGTGATCGGTGGTTTTATCGCGCAGACCTGGCTCGCCAATCCCGAGCCGCTTGCCTTGTCCGCAGCAACCGTCGCTGATTTAAGTAACCTTGGTATTGGATTTGATGGAGGACTAATGCCAAGTGAATTATTCAGTTGGTCTGGTTTGGCAACCTTTAAAGGACTCATGGTTATTGTTGTCGGAGGATTTTTAGTAGGATTTGGTACGCGATACGCGGGCGGCTGCACTTCTGGACACGCGATCAGCGGTTTATCCAATTTACAAATTCCATCGCTCATTGCCGTCATCGGTTTTTTTATCGGTGGGCTCATCATGACCTTTCTGCTCTTTCCACTGATTTTTCATTCCTAAATTTCCAAAAATGAAATTTATAAAGTTCTTATTAATTGGAATCCTCTTTGGTATCATTATGACCAAATCCGAAGCAATTTCCTGGTATCGGATTCAGGAGATGTTTCGCTTTCAATCGATTCATATGTACGGGATCATTGGAACCGCCCTGGTGGCAGGTATCGCCACGACGCAATGGCTGAAATCTGGAAATATAAAATCTACCGACGGCCAACCACTAGAATTCAAGGATAAGGAAAGAAGTGTCGCTCGCTATCTCTTCGGCGGGATTATCTTCGGATTAGGCTGGGCGCTGTCGGGTGCTTGTCCGGGACCTATGTACACACTCGTAGGTAACGGATACACAACGGTGATCGTTCTGATTTTGAGTGCGGTAGTTGGAACATTTGCGTATGGAGTGTTGAGAGAGCGGCTGCCGCATTAGGAGAAGTGCTAATTAAAAAATTTCCGAAGTAAAATCCCCAAATGATTCCACAGATTCCCCCAGAAACCAAAATGCTCCTTCAGTACAACGTACCGATCCTGTAAAGACTGTCTATGTTGTTGTTTGGAAAGGCCACCGACCAGATAAGACGCCAAGATCAGTTCCGTTGCTGTCGTTCGTTTACTGGCTTTCAAGCATTTGATGACCCAATCGATATCCGCCGTCAGGTTGTTTTTGATATAAAAAGGCGCAATCGTTCTTCGTGGCAAAAATCCCTGATGACAGACAACCATCCCTTTGGCCAGATCTTGCCAGTGGAGTGGGTTGGTTAATTTTTGTTGCGTGGTGGCACTGCGGGTTCCGAGTTCTTTACGCGCATCATCTACCAACATCACTTCACCGTAGAGAATATCCGTATCTGGCGTCCATTTTTCGATCATTTTTTCGACCGTATCCGTGGCATAGATATGATCTCCGGCGTTCATAAACCAGACAAAATCGCCCGTCGCCATTTTCAGTCCTTTATTCATCGCATCGTAAAGTCCCTCGTCTGGTTCGCTGATCCATTGGCTAATCTGAGTAGCGTATTTTTTAATTATATCAACCGTTCCATCCCCGGAGCCGCCATCCACTACGATATATTCAATACCCCGATAAGTCTGACCAATCACTGATTCGATCGTACCCGGTAACAGGTCCACGCCGTTGTAGATGATTGTTATAATAGAAATAATGGGCTTTTTAGACATCAGGAGTCAGCTATTTATAAAATTGAATTAACGTAGCAAAACTAAGATATTTGCGTAGAATTACTAAAAATACCTTAAATTTGACCCCTTATAACATAAATGTTGAATATTTAATATGTAAATGACCGAGTTCCATAAATAAACAATTAAACGACTCAACGATTAAACAATTCAACAATCCAGCGATTCAACAATCCAACAACTTTCATCTCGGTTATAAGCCGTAGACAATATCACACAATGAATCAATCGACCCTCAAGCGCCTTTTACCACATCTGCTCGCCTATTTTCTCATGATGGCGATCTCTTTTATCTTTTTCTCTCCCTACGTTTTTGAAGGCAAAGTCCTCACCCAGGGTGACAACGTGCGTGCCCGAGGTATGCAAGGGGAGATCAAAAAAGTGCGGGCCGAAACCGGAGCGGTTCCACTGTGGACCAATTCGATGTTTGGTGGAATGCCTACCTACCAGATCCAAATGGCCAGGGGGAATAATCTGACCTGGATTCCATACACTATTTTATTTTTAAGACAATCGGTGACCAATCCTCACATCGTAGTATTGGTCGCAATGTTCTGTTGTTATTTACTGTTGATTACCCTGGGCGTCGATTGGCGACTCTCGATTATTGGAGCCGTAGGTTTTGGATTATCCAATTATCAAATAGATTTGGCGGAAGCTGGTCACTCTACCAAGATGGCCGCCGTAGCGCTTCTACCCGGCCTATTCGCGGGGGCCTTGCTGGCCTATCGGGGGAAGTATTTGTTGGGAGGCGCGCTGTTCGGTTTATTTATGGCAATGGAAATTCTGGCCAATCATCTTCAGATTACTTTTTACGCAGGCTGGATGTTGATTATTTTGGGAATCGTACAATTCATCGGTGCCCTTCGTAAAGGAACGATGAATAATTTTATCAAAGCCAGTGCGATTTTGGTCGCTACCGGATTACTTGGAATTGCAGCGAATGCCGATCGACTTTGGGTGACCCAGGAATACGCAAAAGAAACCATTCGGGGTACCTCCGAATTATCTTCCAAAGGTGGTAAGGATGGTTTGGAGAAAGACTATATCTTCGCCTGGAGTTACGGGATCAAAGAGTCGATGACTTTATTAATTCCCAACTTTAATGGAGGAGGGGCCTCCCAACATTTTCGGGGAACGAAGACCCACGATTTGATTTATAGAAATATGTTGACCAATTTTTCTCAATCGATGCCTCGGGATGCTGCGGTCAAGTCCGCTGAACAACAGGTAGCTGCGCTCATGTATTGGGGCAACCAACCTTTTGTCGGCGTCGCTATTTATTTTGGTGCCATTATCATTTTTCTGTTTTTTCTCGGTGCCTTTTTAGTGCCCGGAGAGATCAAAGCCTGGTTATTAGCCTCTGCACTTTTTACCTTAACCCTCGCCTGGGGAGGCAATTTTTTCCTGAATAGTTTTCTGGTAGATTATGTACCGATGTTTAATAAATTTCGGGCAGTGAGTATGGTGTTAGGTCTGACACATTTGGCGGTTGTATTGTTGGCTATTTTGGGCTTGCAGGGATTTGTTTCCCAAAAATATACCGTAGAACAAAAGCAAAAAGCGCTGCTGATCGCCTTGGGAATTACCGGAGGATTGTGTTTGTTAGCATTATTGGGAAGTTTTATGATGGACTTTTCCAATCCCACTAAAGACAGTCGTTTGCCCGCTAATATATTACCAACGGTACTGGAAGACCGAGCCAGTATATTACGCATGGACGCGCTGCGATCCTTGCTGTTTATCGGCTTGGCTGCGGGTAGTTTATTCGCCTTTCTAAAAGGAAAAATAAAAGTATTGGTGGTAGTATTACTGGTCGGTGCCTTCAGTATTTTGGATGTCTGGCTGGTCAATAAAAGAATCCTGTTTTCCGAAAAATACGAGACGCCAAAACAGGCGACTGCATCTGCGAATCCTACGCCCGCCGATCAGCAGATTATGGGGGATCCCGATCCACATTTCCGGGTATTGGATTTATCAAGAGGTACGCCGTTCAAGAGTGCAGATGCTTCTTATTTTCATAAAAGTATCGGTGGTTATCACGCTGCTAAATTGATGATTTTACAAGATGTGGCCGAGAATTATCTGGATCCTCAATATGGTAAAAATCCGTTGGAACATCTAAATATCCTCGGGATGCTTAATACAAAATATGTGATCCAGGGAGGGCAGCAGGGTAGTCCTCCACAGGTAGCGAAATTATCCGAAGCGCTCGGTAACGCCTGGTTTGTGGAAGAAATCAAAACGGTCCCCGATGCCGATGCAGAAATTGCCGCCCTCGGTAATCTCGATCCGGGTAAAACGGCCATTCTCCGGCAGGACGAGGTTGCCAAACTCAACGGATTAACCATTACCCGCAACCCCGCAGATAATATCCGCCTGACCAGTTACCAACCAGATAAGATGACCTACGAATATTCGGCTGCCAATGATCGCCTGGCCGTTTTTTCTGAAATCTATTACCCCGAATCCAAAGGCTGGAAACTCTACGTGGACGGACAGCCATCCGACGGGATGCTACGTGCCAATTACCTGTTACGTGCCGCTCGACTTCCTGCTGGAGAGCATACCGTAGAAATGCGTTTTGAACCTCGATCGTGGGCGATTGGTGGTGTGATTGCATTGATTGTGTCGATCTTGTTGATGGTTGGATTTTTGGCTGCGCTGTTTTTATATTTTAAAGGACGGGAAGTGCCGGATGCCGATCATTTGAGTGAAATGGAACTGGTACCGGAGCGGAAGGTGAAAGAGGAAGTAAAGGCGACGAAGTCTAAACGGAAGAAGAAAAAGTAAATTTATGGAAAAGGTATTTGAAAAAGTAAATTGTGCCATTTGTGGAGCAAACAATACTCATGAGGTATCGAAAAAAGGACAGTTTGATTTGCCCATAAATTTAGTTTTGTGCAAAGACTGCGGATTGGGCTATTTGAATCCAAGGTGGGATGTGGATAGCTATTTGGATTTTTATAAAAACGAGTACGATAATTACTATCGAGGCGAACTCAATGCTGCGTTTAAATTAGCACCTAAATTTGATAATCTAATTATAGCACGCTTGAAACAATGGAATCACCTTCCAGAGCGGATTGATAATATTTTGGATATAGGTAGCGGTGCCGGACAAAATTTAGTTGATTTTAAAGGACAGTATCCTTCTGCTAATTTATTTGCTATAGAGCCTTCTCCCGATTCACATAAACACCTTGCTTCCATTGATACTAAAGTCATAAGCAGTGATGTAGATAGTGGCTGGAATCTGGGGAATGAGCAAAAATATGATCTTGTGATCATGCGTCATGTGCTGGAGCATTTTTTAGATCCGGTGGCGGTTATGAAAAAAGTGCGGCAAGTGTTAAAGCCTGATGGTCTTATATATTTGGCAGTTCCCAATAACTTAAAGACTGGAAAAAATCTGGAATCTCATTGGTTTAGAGTAGTTCATACCTATTATTTTAATAAATTTTCTCTATATAATTTATTTGCATTAGCAGGATTAGAAATACTGAAGGTTGGAGAAGGTGACCAGCGTAGTCCACATGAAATATTTTTAGTTGCCAGACCTGCGAAAGAAATGTTAAATACGAAAATTGATTCAGCTGATTTTATTAAACAAAAAACTGTTTTTGAGGATCAGTTAAGAGCGGACGGTAAATTGATTCCGGGTCTTAAACGAAAGGTCAACGACTGGTTAAAAAAAAGGTAGAAACTTCTATTTTTAAATTTTAAAAAAAGCATATGAAAAATATTCAAGAGGAATTTAATGAAAAGGGTTTTGTTATATTAAAATCCCTTTTAAAAAAAGAAGAAGTTGAATTTTATCGGAATGAATTGCAGAGGTTATCTGGAATTAATGAAGATAATTTTTATCAAATTAAAAAAAATGTTACTAAAAAAATAAACGGAGTAGTCAATTATAGAATGTTTACCGGTCCCGACGGCGTAACACAAAATCCTAACCTTTGGTCCATCATATTTCATAATGAAATCCTCAAAAAAGTAAAGACTGTTTTGGGAGATAAAATTAAATTTGTTCAACATAATGATACGCATGTTGGATTTTCGGCTTCGAGTTGGCACAGGGATAGTGCCTTCAGAACTTACGGCGAAGGCCCTGATTGGGAAACGGATGAACCTTATCAGAATGTACGGGTGGCGGTCTATTTGCAAACTTATGAACAAAGCAATTTTAAATTGGGGATGATACCCAAGTCTAACAAAAAACAATCGAAATTATTATCTTTAGAACTTTGGCTAAATCAAATAGTTAAATTTAAGTCGCTGGTATTCGGACAGAGAATGTGGTTTGCAAAGAATGAATGGTTAAGAACGGATCCAGGTGATGTTATTATTTTTGATCCAAGAGTTTTACACAGAGGTAGCTATATTAAGGGACCCAAATATTCCATGTTCTTTGCTTATGGTATAGAAAACAAACACTATGTCAATTATAACAATTATTATTTAAAGGACCGGAAGGATTTAAAATATTCAGCTATTCCTGCAGAACTAATCGAAAAATTAAAAAAAGCTGATTTATATCCTGACAAATATAAATTTGACTCCTAATCTACTTTATACAATTTTACTAAATGCTTCCACTTGTTACAGTAAAAAAAGTATTTCAGGAGATGTTACCAGACTCAAGTAACATTCCGTTTTTATTATTTGAAAAGCTTCTTTGTTTAAGTTGTATTGCTGAATTTTGTAGGAATAAAATTTCTTTTACTAAATAAATTTCCCCGCTGCCTTCAACCTTTCATAATGCTCTTTATCTCGATACTTGAATGCCACCGCCGGATGCCCTCCCGCAATGGCATACTTGGGGACATTCCTCGCCACCACACTCCCCGCCTGAATGACCGCGCCCTCGCCAATCGTCACCCCGCCGAGTACAAGCACATGATCGCCCAACCAGACATTGTCTTCAATTGTAATCGTTTTGTGAATCATTGTTCGATCATAAGGTAAATGCGTGCCTTTATCAAAATTATGGTAACTCGTAATCATTTTACAATCTCTTCCAGAATGAAAATTATCTCCGATGGTTACTTTGCCCGATCCGGCGATATGCATTCCATTAAAATTAGTGTTTCTTCCAAGGTGGGTTTGTGGAGAAAAGGTAGACCGAAATGCTACATTGGGCGCTGTTGCGTAAGATCCCGCTGCCATTCGCGCCCGCCACGACCAGTATTTGCGCTGCCCGCCACGTTGCAAGCTCACTAAAAAACGATAAATACTTTTTAAAATTTTATAAATCATTTTATTCTTTTCCAAAAGGTGTTAACCATGGCATTGGATATACCCACTGACTGACTACGGCCGTAATGACAAAAAAGCAAAAATACGAAATAGCCGTGGCATAGGCCGCACCTATCGTTCCGTAGTTTTTTATTAAAAAATAATTTAGCAGCAAATTAAAGATAATATTGAAAACAGCAATGTAGGAAAGATATTTATTGTTTTTTGTATAGATAATAAATCCGGCAAACATTTTATACCACCCCAAAAATACATAGGCCATTGCTACAATGCCAACGTATTTGATACCGCCTTGATACGCTGTTGAAAGTATAAAATATTTAAAAACCAAGGGACTGATTAGGTATAAGATTCCCGCAGCTACTACCAGTCCCATCATGATCAAATAGGATAATCGGACAATCTCTATCTTCTTTTTCGGGGTAATTTCTTTTAACGTCTTAAACAAATAGGGTTGATAGGCCATCACCATCGCCGCTTGTAAAATCAAGATAATCATCCCCACTTTATAGCCAATACTATATACTCCTAATTCATCCTTACCCACCATCTCACGAATAAAAAGTTGATCGGATAAATCCATGACATTGGCGGAAAGTATATGAAGTATCAGCGGTAAACCAAAAAAGAAAGCGTCTTTACTATACGACCAATTTAACTTAAATCGGAACAATCCGGACCGATATAACAGAAAAAAAGCAATCAGACCAAACAACGCCTTCGTACCAAAATTTCCAATAATTCTTCCTTCCCAATTCATACTCAAGCCCACAATCAAGAGGATCGAAAATAGTAAATCCAGCGTCGTCATACTCAGATTATAGGCGGCGTAGTGAAGTGGCTGACTGCGCGCTTGATAAATAATCGACAGTACCTGGGGTAATAAAGTGGTCAGAGCCAATAGCGGAATTACGTATATCCATTTTATCGCAATTTCTAGCCTGTCTGCCAGTATCGACCCAAATAAAAACGCCAGTAAGGTCAATACTAAAAATAAAATCAACGGATTGACCAACGCACTGCTAATATAAGTGGAGAAGTTTTCCTTCCCCTGATCTTGTCGGAAATATTCCAGGTTTATGGCGCCCGGAGCACTCAAAATCATAAAAGATCCGATAAAGGCTACGATTGAGGTGATGGTCGTTAAATCTCCATTTTGACTGGTACTCAAATATCCCGTTATCACCGGTAACAAAACAAATCCAATCGCTTGCCTTGATAAATTCGAAATCGTATAAACCGACATAGACTTCCACAAATTCATATCGGTAGCTGATTTTTGTTAAGATAATTTTGAATGC
>Ga0209831_1002503_pt1 | contig 15906 bp, 10 predicted proteins | sample Maine_Asex4_meta_FD_187451 | JGI IMG/M metagenome (GOLD analysis project Ga0209831, IMG submission 187451) | Marine algal microbial communities from Maine, USA - Maine_Asex4_metaG (SPAdes) (version 2) | ecosystem: Host-associated > Algae > Red algae > Unclassified | place: Maine, USA | collected...
GGTTGAGTACGCGTCGGAGCGTTGCGCGTCTGTGACCCGTTGTAAGGCATCATGGCGGGTGCTGGCGTTCCTTGTAGTACAGGCGATTCGATGACTTCGCGTGACGATGGGTAGGAGTCGTGATTGATCTCAGCAGGAACTCCCTGCGACCCATCGTAATACTCTCCTTCGATGACCTGTCCTTCCATGATTTGGCCTTCGTAAATCGGCTGTGTGTATTCCATTGAGTAGTTACCGGTTTCGTAATTCTCTTCTGCATAGCCATCGCTAGGGTAGCCACCGGAAGTGGAAGCGTCTCCGGCAGACAAGTTGCCTGCATTCTGATCCGAAGGCGTGTCGTTGCCCCGGCTGATTACGTTGGGGCGACTCCAGCCATAATCCAACGTGCGTGAAGCACTGCGCCGGCGAGCGTTTTCGTGAGCGTCGTCGTATGCCTTGCCAGCCCAAGCACCCTCGGTAAAGTGGATGCCAGCGTGCGGCAATGTTGTGCCCTTTCGTCGATGGATAAGTGCGATGACTTTGTTGTATTCGCAGACCGCAGTGTAGAACGCGATTTCCGCTTGCGATTGCCGGCGTTGTGCGTCCAGTGCGACGTCGAGTGTTTCTACACCTTCGATTTCGAGTTCCTCAAAGTGATCGCTTTCGATGCGAGTTTCCTTCCACCGATTGAAAGAAGACTGCATGATGGACTGATTCGCCTGGAGTGCTCGGAAGGCCTCGGAAAGCTCTTTGCCAATCTCGAGTTCCGCATCTTCCAGTCGAGCGATCTCACGCGCCAATTTCAACTGTGCGTTTCTGACGTTCGCCAGCTCTCGGCGGAAGCCGACCGGCATCCTGAATTCTGCGTTGAGGCCGAACTCTTGAAAGTTGCCGTCGTAGAGGTTGTTCAACGCTCCGCTGCCACTTTGCGGGAACGATGGAGAACTTCCTACGTCACCAAACACGTCGCCGTTTCCTAACCAACGGTAAGTTCCCGACACGTTCAATTCTGGGAGAAGTGAATTTTTTGAGTAGGCCAATGCCAGTTCGCGTTTTTTGATTTCCCAACGCTCTTGTCGAAGTTCCGGGCGATAGGTGAGTGCTTCGCAAAGCGTGTTACACCATTCGAATTCCAACGGAGCCATCACAGGTTCGTCGATCGGACGAAGCATTTGACCGTCGGTCGAAGACCATCCCAGCAAGAACCGCATGGCTCCTTCTGCGTTGAGTACGTTGTTGTACGCGTCGATGACTTGGGCGTCGAAGAAGTGGTATTGTTCAGCAGCCTGAGCAACCTGCTGAATATTAACTTCCGACCCTTCGTCGAACTGATCTTTCACGATACGCCATGTTTCGATCGCCGCGTTGCGTCCGGTTTTAGCCGCGTCCAAGTTGCGATAAGAACAGTAAAGGTCCCAGTACCGGACTTCGACGTTAGTGACGTAGTTTTGCAGTTGGGCTTCTAAGTTTGCGATTTGTTGGTCGGTGCTGATTCGAGAGATGACGATCGGCATCCGGTTGATGAAAGCACCTCGGCCTCTCAGCAGCGGTTGGCGAATCTCTGCTTCGAACGACGTACGATAGACGCTGGCCAGCTGTTGAAAGCCAGCAGGAATGTCCGTGGCAAGTGGATTTGAGTTGTCGGTGTAGGTATTGATGTTTCGAAAGAATAACTGCGTACCGTTGGCAGTTTTCTTAGCAATTTCCGCGTTCCACTGCACTTGGTCTTGCTGGAATACCAGAGGAGTGTTCGGGTTAGTAGGAATCGTGTTGCGCGGTTCGTCGCTGTTAAGCCATGAAATACTACTGGAGAACTGAGCATCGAAATCAGCCAGTGCTGCTTCAACACCTTGGTTGCCGTCGAGGGCGGTGTTGGTGGTGACGCTGCCGGGAGAAGCGATCTGACCCGGTGTGCCGATAAACCCTGGTTCGGATTCTCGAATCGCGACATCGTAGACGGTACCTGCGGCGGTGATGCCATTGATCAAATTGTCCACGCCGGGCGAAACTCGAGTGCCTTGAAGACTGGGCGTTCCGTAGCCTCGGAAAACCTTGCCGTTTTGCAAAGCGTATCCGACGGCTTCTTCCAGGGTCAGGTCGCGGTACGTTTGGAAGTCCGGATCTTTGACGGTGATCGGTGCGAGTGCCTGTTCAACCTCGTCAAGCGTACGCGTTTGAATATCGGGATACTCAATCGACGTCGCTTGGTCAACGAAGTGATTCAAATTGCCGGTATCGTTAAGATAGATTGGCTTGGACGGCATGCAGCCGGTGGCCAATACTGACATCGTAAAGGAAAGTGCGGCGATCAGTTTGTAGGGGTTACGTTTCATCGGAGATCCATATCCAGATGTTTTTGAAAAACGGCATCGTGGCTGCTGTCTCCAGCAGCCACGCTGACGCTCGGCAATCAATCGGTTTGCCATCGAACCCCCCGGTTCTTCATCAAACGCTCCATGCTGCGGATTGCCACAACGGTGGAACGGTCAACAGAATTCTTATCGGCGCTACAACGAGCAAACTTTGACTAATCGTTAAAGTTTATTGCGGTGGTGCTAGCGGTCGGCTCAAAGGTGGCCGGATTCGCTTCTTTCAAGAGAACCTTGGGTTTGAGGTTAGGAGATCTGTCTAACGCCTAGGGGGCTGTTGATTAAGTCGGCTTTCGATTTTTAATGTGAGCCGTTTGGGCGCTAGCCCAAACGGCACTTACTTTAGATTGATGCAACGCATTTGCGCATCAGCCGCCAACGGAAAAGCGTCCGGTTTTTAGCGCGTAGGACCGGACGCTATCGCGTGGCGGCTGATAAGATTATCCTGCGTTTTGTCTAAAGTAAGTGCCATTGGGCGCTAGCCCCGGTTTTGCGATGACGAAACCGAGGCTAGCGCCTAAGCGGCTCACTTAATCAACAGCCCCCTAGCCGGCAGACGCACGTGTTTTGGCAGCGAACGACGCGATCGCCTGCCGGCTTGTCGTTAAACTAAGTGCGTTCCACGCCTTGTTTCTGTAGTAAAATTCTGGCGAATCCCACTACGATTACACTCGCCGGAAATTCTGGGGCCGCTTAGGCATATAAAAATTGGCGAAAACCGGTTTTTTACGGGATAAACCGAAATCTGGGCATTGAGATGCCTGCGGTTTGTCGATAGAATCCGCATCTCAAATTTGAACGAGATTAGAAGATACAGGTAATTCGATGGCTGTTCCAAAACGTAAACATTCCAACGCTCGCACCGGCAGCCGCCGCTCTCATCATAGCATCAAGCCGCGTCCGCTGACGGTGTGCTCGAAGTGCAGCACAACGATCCCAACACACGTCGTTTGCCCGGCTTGCGGTTTCTATATGGGCCGCGTCGTCACGCCAGATGTAGAAGAAGCAAGCGCCGAGTAGTCGCTTCTTCGCAAACCAGTAGCCGGACACCATCGTCAAACAAGAAGCAGCGCGTCCTCGCACGTCTTGCTCAATTGCTGGGCGGTGCATCGCGCTGTTGTCGTGCCTAGTGATGGTGGGAGTTTGCTTGCTCTACGCAGGATCGCGTCCGCATCTGCCCTCGTGGTGGGCTCAGCACGGCGGAGGTATCCCTGACGTGATGCTCTTTATCGCGTGCTTCTGCATATTGCTTCCAGACCCGTGTTTGCTTCTACGCATTGCTGTTGTGGTTACGCTGGCAACGTGCGGATTAGAGCTGCTGCAACTCTGGCAGCCTCCGTGGTTGACCGAAATTAGATCCACCAAATTCGGGGCGGCACTTCTCGGGACCACGTTTGTGTTTCGAGTACCGGTCAATCTAAAGTAAGTCCCACTGCGCGCCAGCCCAATGGCACTTACTTTAGACAAAACGCAGGATAATCTTATCAGCCGCCACGCGATAGCGTCCGGTCCTACGCGCTAAAAACCGGACGCTTTTCCGTTGGCGGCTGATGCGCAAATGCGTTGCATCAAGCTAAAGTAAGTCCCACTGGGCGTCAGCCTCCCGGTCCTAATAAAAAACCGTACGGCTTGCGCCGTGACGCTACCATGTTACTCAACGGTCACACTTTTCGCCAAGTTACGCGGCTTATCGACGTCACATCCTCGCAAGACCGCGATGTGATATGACAGCAACTGTAGCGGAATGCCCGATACGATAGGCTGAAGGTACGAAACCACTTCCGGAATGTAGATAACATCGTCAGCGACTTCGGCGATTCGTTTATCACCTTCGGCGGCAATTGCGATCACGGGGCCGCCACGGGCCTTGATCTCCTCAAGGTTGGACATAACTTTTTCGTAAATGAAACCGTGAGGCATCACGAAAACGGATGGGGTTTTCTCATCGACAAGCGCGATCGGGCCGTGCTTCATTTCCGCTGCCGGATAACCTTCGGCGTGCACGTAACTGATCTCTTTGAGCTTCAGCGCGCCCTCCAAGGCAGTCGGGAAATTATAGTGACGGCCAAGGTACAAAAAGTTGTCGCAATCAACGTACTTTTTTGCGATGCGTTTGACTTCGTCATTGGTTTTGAGCGCCTGTTCCACCAACTCTGGAAGCCCCTTAATCTTCTCGATCATCTCTCGGCCTTGGCTGTAGCTCATGTGACGCAGACGACCGAAATACAGTGACAGCAACACCAACGCCAGACACTGCGATGAATACGCCTTCGTCGAAGCGACGCCGATCTCGGGTCCTGCATGCAAGAAGATACCACCGTCGGCTTCTTGAGCGATGGAACTGCCGACGACGTTACAAATAGCCAGCGTTTGGTGGCCTTTGCGCTTCATTTCCCGCAAAGCCCCCAGCGTGTCAGCCGTTTCGCCGCTTTGGGTGATCGCAAAAATCAACGTCGTTTCGTCCATCGGCGGATTGCGATACCGCAACTCACTCGCGTACTCGACCTCGACGGGAATATGGGCAATCTCTTCCATCAGGTACTCGCCGAACAACGACGAGTGCCAGCTAGTACCACATGCGGTGAACACGATACGTTTGATCTTCAGCAGCTCCTGCGGTGTAAGGTTCAAACCGCCAAAAACAGCCGTTGCATTGTCTTCGTTCAAACGGCCGCGCATCGTGTTTCGCAGGGCTTCAGGTTGCTCGAAGATCTCCTTAAGCATGTAGTGGTCGTAATCGCCAAGGTCAACTTGGTTTGATTCAACGTCTAACTGCTTAACATCATGGGCAACGACGCCCGCATCACGATGCGAAACCTCTAACGAATCCGCTTTTAAAACCGCGACCTGGTTGTCGGCCAAGTAAACGATGCGGTCTGTGAAACCGACCAACGGCTGTGCATCACTGGCAAGGAAATGCTCGCCGTCTCCGACGCCGATGACCAGAGGACTGCCCAGTCGCGCCGCGAAGATCGAATCGGGCCATTGGCTAAAGATAATGGCCAGTCCAAAGGTGCCACGCAGCTGAGCGATAGCTTCCTTGATAGCAAGGACTGCGATCTTGGGGCTCAGTTCTTCTTCCCCCGCCGCCTTTAGCTTAGGTTCGATGACAGATGCGATCAGATGAGCCACAACTTCGGTGTCGGTTTCCGATTGGAACTCGTACCCCTGCTGTTTAAGCAGTGTTCGCAATTCTGCGAAGTTCTCAATGACACCGTTGTGAGCCATCGCCAAAATGTTTTGGCCGCCGATGTGCGGATGAGCGTTACTTATTGTGGCCGCGCCATGAGTCGCCCAACGTGTGTGGCCGATGCCAATGCCAGATTCGCAGGGGTCGGCGGCGATCTCTTTGGCCAATGTCGCGATTCGGCCGACGGATTTGGTGACGTTTAGTTCATTTTCGCTATTAAGCGTTGCGGTTCCGGCGCTGTCGTAGCCCCGATATTCCAATCTGCGTAGGCCTTCGACCAAAAAATCTTGAGCGACTCGAGGGCCAACGTATCCAACAATACCACACATATTTCCAGTACCTTCATCGATAGCAGCGTTACGGCGAACAGTCGCCCGGCAGGGTTCTGTCATCGGACCCGATGGTCGTCAGACTTTGACGAATTGGTATTATCCCGTCTAAAGTCCCAAAGGGAAGCCGCAAAGTCACCTCCACTCAACAACGCTTGAGAGCGGCGGACACTGCCCCAGCCGCGTGATTGGGGCTGACAAAATGGCTCAGGAGGCATGAACACTCCATTACGGAGTAGATTCTACCCGAAAGAACAGATTCAATCCCTGCGGAACTGGTCTACTCAGGCCGCAAGTAGAGTTCATCAATGATTTTTTGATGCGAGCCATTCGTGTCATCGCTGCGATCGTAGTGCCAATCGACGGAACTGGGCACTTGGGACTCTTTAAGCGGCCAAGGCAGAAATGGCGTGCGCCCAATCGCCTGCGCGAGACGACTGGAGTCCATCGTTACGTTGCCGGCCCGGGGAGGAATGGGGCCTGCTTCAATCCGGGGGCATCCGATCAGCAAATCTGGATCGTAGCCTCCAACGCGATTGACGATTTGAGCGATTTGATACAACGACAGTCGTCTTGGACCGCCGCAGTGATAGATGCCGCAAAGATCGCTGACCAACACGTCTTCGATCGTCTCATTAAGGCACTGACAATAGGTCGGTGTGCGCACTTCGTCGAAGTATAGTGTGGCCGGTTTGTCTTTGCGAAAACGAGACTCAATCCAGTCGATCGCTCCGGCGTGACCGTTAAAGCTAATTCCCATCGGCAGCGAGATCCTTAAAATCGCAGCGTCGGGACGTTGATTGAGGATCAATTGCTCGGCGGCCACCATTGTTCCGCCGTAGACCGTCACCGGATCAGTGATATCGGATTCAACGTGGCCGCCATCGCCAGTTCCGGAATAGACGAGATCAATCGAAAGATGAACGAAGCGAATGTCGGTCCCTTCAATGGCGTTTAACAATTGTTGCACACAAAAGACGTTGACGCGGTTGGCCATGTCGGGGTCAAGTTCGCAAGCTTTGAGAGCGCAGCTGCCGCCGCAGTTAAGCACTGTTTTAATTTTCTGGTCAATCAACAGCTGGCGAAACGAATCCGTGTCTTCGAGGTCACAGCCAATGATACCATCACCCGACAGCGGCCAGTTCCGTGTCGGTCGTTGGCCTAAAACCTGTTCACCGTACTTGGCGCGAAACTGCTGAAACGCATTGTACCCAGAAACACCTGCGATCCCACAAACCAGCAACGGCAACCGGTCATGGTCGGAAAGTAAAATGCGGTCCCAGATTTCTTGGATAGTGTTGATGGCGTTTTTTTCGTAACGGGGGCTTCCAGCCACCGAGAATCTATTGGGTGGCATTTTTGCGGTGGCAAGATGCCCCCGCTACGGCTATCGTCACCTGCATGAACCATCCTTTCAAGATCAAAATCTGTGGTGTTACTTCCCCCGAAGATGCGCTGATGGTGGACGCGTCGCAGGCCGATGCGATCGGGCTGAACTTTTACGCTCCTGGCAAACGATTTGTGGACCTTCCAACCGCGGAATCCATCGTCGCAACCCTCTCTAAATCCCAGTCCGAACTCGTCACTGTTGGCGTGTTCGTAAACGATGAAATTGAGAACATTCTCAGCATCAGCGACACCTTGGGACTGCACGCGGTTCAGATGCACGGTGATGAGTCACCTGATTTTCTGAAGCAACTCATCCGTGCTGCAGAAGATCGGGGGTTAAAGTTGGATTACATTCGCGCCATTCGCACCCCTCCCAGCAACGCCCAAGCAGCAATGAACTTGAAAGAGATAGAAGCCAAAATCAAACGCTGGACTGATGCTGGCGTGGGGGCGATCTTGATTGACGCGGCGGTCGCGGGAGACTTTGGTGGAACCGGCAAGCAAGTCGATTGGACTGGATTTGCTCAATTGAGTTCACCGGTCCCAAAAATACTCGCCGGCGGTCTAACTCCTGACAATCTGGAGTCGGCGATGGAGGCGGCGCTGCCTGATGCGGTTGATGTTGCCAGCGGCGTCGAAACAGAACCTCGCAGCAAAAGCGCTTCCAAAACGAAAGCCTTCGCCACAATTGCCCACCAATTACTTTGACCGCACTGGGCATTGTTGGGCAGAAGAACCACAAAGTCTTATTCGAGCGGTGTGGCGGCAGACTCCCGATGCGTGAAAAACCGTGCGGCTTGCGCCCAATGGCACTTCCTTTAGACGAAACGCAGGACAATCTTATCAGCCGCCACGCGATAGCGTCCGGTCCTACGCGCTAAAAACCGGACGCTTTTCCGTTGGCGGCTGATGCGCAAATGCGTTGCATCAAGCTAAAGTAAGTGCCATTAGGCTTACGCCGCGGGCGCTAACCTGAGGGAGCAGTTTGAATTTAAAGCGGTTTTAGGTGACAATATATATAAAATCTCCCTGTTAAACGGCCCCACCATGAAACGGCCCCACCATGAAAAACATGTTTCCTTCTGTTGTACTTACGTTTGTCGCACTCTTGCTTTTCTCCGAGGTCGCCTCCGGCCAAGTTACTGATGCCCAGCGCGACCGTCGTCGTCAGTTCGTGGGTGACTTGATGAAAACGTTGATCGAATCCCAGATGAATCGCAATCCGGTTCAACCGCAACCGGGGCGTCCCAACTTGCGACCCTTCCCCGATCATGGCCACAAGCCCAGCTTGCCTTTGACGCCAAACATGATCAATGCCCGGCAGCACTGCGAAGCATGGGAAAATGAATCAGCCCAATTAGTGAAGATGATGCGTAAGGAGGAGAGAAGACTCCCGCGCGTACGCCCTCTATTGGCCGATGCATTGGCAACTCACGCCAGTATCAAGGCGTTCGGAGTCAATCTTGGTCAGACGCATACACTTGATCCGTTGACAGATTGCTTCTGTGATCTCGATGCCCAGTGGAGGCTACTCAATCACCAGCTTATGCAAGTAAGAGGATTGCAGCCCGAGTGTACTGCGTGCATGAATCGCATTTCCGAGTACGACACCCTGCTGTGCGGCCTGTTTGAGGTCCAACCGCAGTTCAATCGTCCCGAACTCTCACGATACTGCACGCAGATGGCATCCAGCTTTCAGCATCTGATTCAGGATGTGCGGTACGACATGCAAGGTGATCCAAATTACAACGATGTACTTAGGGATTGCCAGAAAATTTATACTCGACTCAATGAAGCCGATCGGCTGATTAGTCGAGGCAGTCACGATTCCATCGTTAGAATTTACAATCGGTGTCTGGCTGACTGGCGAGAGGTGAGGTATAAGCTAATTTCCTGCCCGCATGGCCGAATTCAACGTAACGTTCACCAAATCGAAACGATTGGGGGGCACATGGCTGAGCTGCTTTGGATACAACCTGACATCGATCGCACGTATCTGTGCCAGGTGATCAGTAATATGGAACGGGAAGTTGCGGTGGCCTTTAAGAACGTTTCACTTCACGATCTGCTGCAATGCAAGACTCCTGGAGTCGTTCTGGCATGCGCGCGGGAGTTTCGGAACCATTGCCGTACCCTGTCGACACGTTTGAGTTCCGATGCTGATGTTGAGTCCTTGATGTGGGATTTCAAACAATTGTCGAATCAATGGCAGGACCTCAATGGCCATCTTTCGGCATTCACAACTCCACGGATCGGGCGTTCGGTAGGCCAGATAGATTCCGGCTTTCAAGTGTTGCAGGGAACCTTCGGGGATGGTCCATTGATTGACCGCGCTACGATGGCTGATATCTGTTCGGATCTCGACCAGCTTTCCTATCGTATGATTGATCTTGCCCAGCAGAACAAAAGACGCGGCGGTTACGAGAAATCCTTCCATAACGACTTTTGTGAGTGCACAAATAATTTTCACCAGAGCATTCACCAAATGCACGAACACGTTTTGGCCGATCGTCGTCATGACGCTCATGCTTCACAAGACGTAACATCCGCAGTGTCCGCTTGGGCAGACGTGCGGCCTATGATCAACAAATGCAAGCCAGAGCATCGCCAAGAGATGAACCAAATTCGTTCGCGCATCGAACCCTTGATGGTGAAATTGCAAGTTGTGTTTTCAGATTAGCGATCGAATGTTGAATCGAATCTTCCCTTTTGGTTAATTTATGGGGGACTTCAATGTTGCTCTGGCCCAAATTTGAACACCGTGTTCCCGTGCAACGCGACATTCCCCACCACAAAACCATACTTTGGGTTCTCGGGAGTTACCTGAGGTTTGCTGGCGGGTGATTTACACCAAATCTGCGTCTTTTCTCACTTACTGTTGGTAAGGATCGTGTTGTCCATTAAAATAATTTCCGGTCCTACCCTGAACTGAATTAACTCGCGGGCGGCACAATTGACCTCCGCCGCGACTGATCTTTCTACCGCCAAAAATTTCTTAGGAGAAAAGTGTGGCTAACGTCGAAACAAAGATGCCCTATAAAGTCAAAGACATTACTGAAGCCGAACTTGGCCGCCGTGAGATCCGACTTGCTGAAAATGAAATGCCGGGACTAATGTCACTTCGTAAGAAGTACGGCAAGACTAAACCACTCAAAGGCGCCCGCATCGCTGGCTGCCTTCATATGACCGTTCAAACGGCTGTCTTGATCGAAACATTGGTCGAACTGGGTGCTGATGTTACTTGGTCCAGCTGTAACGTATTTTCGACTCATGACCCAGCCGCTGCAGCAATCGCCGCTGCGGGTGTTCCTGTGTACGCTTGGAAAGGCATGACAGAAGAAGAGTTCAATTGGTGCATCGAGCAGACAATCATCTTTCCCGATGGCCAACCGTTGAACATGATCCTTGATGACGGTGGCGACCTAACAAATATGGTCCATGACGATTTTCCAGAGTTTCTGTCTGGAATCAAAGGGCTTTCTGAAGAAACAACAACTGGCGTTCACCGCCTGTACCAGATGCACGCCAAAGGTGAACTGAAGCTGCCCGCGATCAACGTCAACGATTCTGTTACTAAGAGTAAGTTCGATAACCTTTACGGTTGCCGCGAGTCTTTGGCCGACGGTATCAAGCGTGCAACCGACGTAATGATTGCTGGTAAAGTCGTCGTCATCTGTGGCTACGGAGACGTTGGCAAAGGTTGTGCGCACTCGATGCAGCGTTACGGCGGACGCGTGATTGTGACCGAAATTGATCCAATCAACGCGCTACAAGCCGCGATGGAAGGTTTCGAGGTCACTACCATGGACGAAGCCGCCTCTCGTGGAAACATCTTCGTTACCACAACCGGTAACTGCGGCGTTATTTCCAAAGCTCAGCTGGAGCAGATGCCAAACGATGCGATTGTTTGTAACATCGGTCACTTTCAAAACGAAATCGATGTTGACGATCTTGAAAAAGACGTTGCTGCCGGTACCGTCAAGAAGGAAGAGATCAAGCCTCAGGTGGATCGTTATACTTTCAAAAACGGGAACTCAATCATCCTGTTGGCGGAAGGTCGCTTGGTGAATCTAGGATGCGCGAAAGGCCACCCATCATTCGTGATGTCTAACAGCTTCACCAACCAAGTCATGGCTCAATTGACTCTGTGGGAAGAAACTGACAAGTATGAAGTCGGTGTCCATATGTTGCCTAAGCACCTCGACGAAGAAGTTGCACGATTGCATCTTGACCAGTTGGGCGTGAAGCTGACAAAACTGACGCCAGAGCAAGCCGATTACATTGGAGTGCCGGTAGAAGGCCCTTACAAGCCTGAGCACTACCGGTATTAATCTCGACAGCTGAATACGCAAATTTGAGATACAAAAGCGTCGTTCGGAAATCCGAGCGGCGTTTTTTCGTGGATACAAATAACAACCGGTATCGCTAGCGGGCTAGTTTAACTCAGAACTCAGAACTCAGAACTCAGAACTCAGAACTCAGAACTCAGAACTCAGAACTCGGAACTCGGTGACTGACTTGCCAGCGCTGCGGGTTTGTATTTGAACGCTTCGCTATTGAAGTTACCCTCTCAGTTCACGAACGAAGTCGAGTTGATCGCAGACGGATATTGCACCGACGAAAACGCGGCGTGCGGTGCGGCCAATGGTTGAGCAGAATGATGTTTTTCTATGTGGCTGTTGACCAGATGCGGCATCCACATGGATCGGTCTACCAGATCAACCAACAATTCGGTGTCATAGGGCTTCTTAATGTGATATGCGCCACGTTTAGCATGGCGTTTCAGTACAACATCGGTGACTTGATGCCGTGATGTGAACATCGCAGGCAAGTCATAGCGAAAGGGCATTCGTTGAATGGCATCGACGATATCGCAGCCGTTTTGTTGATCAACTTTAAGGTCGCAAAGAATGAGATCCAAAACCAAATCGATATCCGAAGCCGTCCAGATCGCCGCCGCAATGTCGGCAGCAGCAATCGTCTTGTAACCGCAGGACTGAAGCGCCGCACAAGCGAACTGGCATGCGACCTCATCGGCATCCACCACGAGGATTGTCGGATGCAGTATTGAATTAGGCATGATGGGATTCCAACTGTATTCAAGTTTCGAATGCCGATCCTTCAGCAACTGGACTTCCTTTTCACCGTGCTCAACGCTTGGCACCACAACCGGCATCCTGACTTAGTTAGCAGGCACGCGCGGGACTGCGAATAAAGCTCACGGTATCAATCGTTATCGGTTGGCTGACCAGCAAAGTTTCTCTTGCCTATGAAAAGTCCGATTAGAGCAAAACTATGGATTGGGGGGTCGTTGATGCAGCAATACTCAGTTTTAAGTTTATCTAATCCAAACCAACCGAACGGTTTCGGTAATCCAGTCGCTTTCCCTATTCGAATTTAGTTCACTGGCCGTTACAGGAATTACCCCAATTTGATTTGTAGCCAACTGCAGGTGGATTTCTTAAGACAACCTTCATCGCGATGCCGATTCGCCAAGAGAGTCTGGCTTTATGCGGACCGAACAACCTTGGATTTAGCTTCTTATCGAACCGACCGTTCTGGCGATTGAAATAACCCAAGTGCCTTGCGTTACGAGAACGTGAGTCGTCGGAAATACAAATACTCAGAGGATGAATAATATGAAATTCAAAATGATTGCGATGATTGCAGTGGCGATCTTTGCTGTTGGTTCGACAGGAACATCAGCATTGGCTCAAGACTGCGGATGTGGTGGCGGATACACAGGAGTTGTTCCAGGAAATTATGGAGGCTACGGCGGATTTGGCGGCGTTGGCATTGATAATTCTTGCGGCCGAGGAATCACCTCTTCTCAGGCTGCTTCATTGTGGAGCGGTTACTGCAGCGAAAGCTGTGGCTATACCGGTCCAGAACGCCAAGGACTGTTTGGTGGTCGTGGTGGATGCGGCCTTAAGAATCGTCTGGGAGGCGGAGGCGGTTGCGGTGGTGGCTGCGGCGGATTCAATCAAGGTTGCTTCGGTTACCCATCCGGTGGTTGCGGATGTGGCTCCAGCGGTGGTGGATGCGGTGGTGGTCGTGGTGGATGCGGTGGTGGTCACCTCGGCGGCGGATGTGGCTTAAAAGCTAAATTGGCTGGGATTCGTTCAAGCAGTTGCGGTCGCGGCGGTTGCCTTAGCGGCGGATGTGGCGTCAAGGGACCTTTCTTCAACAAAATGTTGGCCCGCCACTCTCAAAACTCTTACATCGGCTTCGCTTCAACAGACGCCTACAGCTCTTGCAGCTACCTTACCAGCGGATGTGACTCCTGCGGTTCTCAAGGCGGCTACTTCAACGAAGCCGTTGGTTACGAATACGGCAACGACGGCATGCAGAGCTACGTCAGCGGTAGCCTGACCGGCGCTTGCGGTGGCGGCGGTTGCGGATGTGGCTGCAACTAGCATCCACGGTTCAACCCATTTTCGGTTGCCCGTAGATAAATGAAGAATCAAAAGCCCTTGTCAAATGACGAGGGCTTTTTCTATGCCGGCGTTGAAAAAGTGGTACAAACGAGCCCCTATTTTCGACCGGCGGAACCCTCAAACGCTGTTACGTTTGTGCGATGTTTAGTAAGATTATAAACCAGCAAAACGATCACACCTTTCACTCTCAGCGGATACTAATTAATGGCAGACACGACTCACGACATCGACCAGTACAAAGCACTCGTCGAAAAAGCAGTGGCAGCAAAAAAGATCACGCCCGCAGCTTCCGAGAATCTGGTCTGTTGGTTGACCGAACCCAAATATTCCGACTACGTCGACGGCATCGTCGAACATATTGACCAAGAGAAGTGGAAGCAACTGGACGACGTGTTCTGGACGGTGATCCCGTTTGGTACCGGTGGCCGCCGCGGCATGATGTATCCCTTCGGCAGCAACGCCATCAACGCCCGGACGATGGGCGAAAGCGCCCAAGGTCTGGCCAACTACGTAAAAGAAGTGAAACCCTCAGGACCGTGGAAGTTTGCCATCGCCTATGATACGCGGCATCGTTCCCGCGAGTTCGCAGAATTGTGCGCAGGAATCATGGTCGCCAACGGCTTTGAAGTTTACTTCATCGACGACTACCGTAGCACGCCAGAACTGTCCTATCTGATCCGATACAAAAACTGCGACTGCGGCATCATGGTCACCGCCAGTCACAATCCGCCAAGCGATAACGCGGTGAAGGCTTACTGGTCGACCGGAGCCCAACTGATTCCGCCGCACGACAGCGCCGTCATTGCCAAGGTCAATCAAGTCAACGAAATTACGGTCGCCAACTTTGAAGATGCCTTAGCTGATAAAAAGATTCACATTGTCACCCAAGAGATCGACAAAGCGTTTTTGAACGAGCATCTTAAACACAGCTTCGAAGGTTCGCGCGATCTGAAGGTCATCTACAGCCCGCTGCACGGCGTCGGTGAAGTCAATGTCCGCACGCTGCTGGAGAAGGTTGGATTCGAATCGCTCGAAATTTACGAACCCCATCGTGAACCCAACGGCGACTTCCCCAACGTTCCTGGCCATAGTTCTAATCCGGAAAACGTCGCTATTTTCGATGCCATTATCGAACATGCTCAAGGTAACGGTAGCGAACTGATTTTGGCAACAGATCCTGATTGCGACCGCTTGGGCGCTGCCGCCCCAATCACCACAGATCCCGCCGGCCCCTGGGCAACCTTCAACGGCAACCAATTGGGGGTGTTGCTGGGTGATTTCGTGATGGAGAAGCGTAAGGCTGCCGGCACGCTCAAGCCAGAGAATTACATCGTCACTACTTTGGTAACATCGTTGATGCTCAAACGCGCTTGCGATGCGTATGGCATTGGCTGCAAGTACGAAAACTTGGTCGGATTCAAATGGATCTGTAGCGTGATGGACGAGGAAGGACCGGAGAATTTTATTTTCGGCACCGAGGAATCGCACGGCTATTTGGTTGGGCAGTACTGCCGCGACAAGGATGGCGCCGTCGCGTGTATGTTGATGGCTCAGTTGGCTGCCGAAGTGAAGGCCAAAGGCATTTCGCTGCACCAGCACATGGATAAACTTTATAAGAAGTACGGGCTACACTCCGAACGTTTGATCAATATCCAGATGAAGGGTTCTGACGGAATGAAGCGGATGGAGAAATTGATGGCGACTTTCCGATCTGATCCGCCAAAGTCACTTGGAGGCTTGGATGTCAAAAGCGTACGAGATTACAGCGTGCTCGAGAGAAAGATGGCCGACGGTTCGGTTGAGAAGATCGAAGGTCCCGTTGGCAACCTGCTGATGTTCGAAACAGGCGTCGAAGGCAACTACGTAGCGGCTCGACCATCGGGCACCGAACCGAAAGTCAAGTTCTACATGTTTACTTACATTCCGACTGACGAGATAACCGACCTGGAAGCAGATAAGAAAAAACTGCAAGAACGTCTGGACGCCTATGCCATAGACATGCAGGCTTTCGCCGATTCGATTTCTTAACCGACAGATAGGTTGAGGCCTGACTGATGAACTGAGCGGCAATGCGGCAGTCGCCGGTAAAAGATGAAGACCGCTATCAGGCTGCGAAACCCGTGGCTAGCGCCCAATGGCACTTACTTTAGACGAAACGTGGGATAATTTTATCAGCCGCCAACGGAAAAGCGTCCGGTCCTACGCGCTAAAAA
>Ga0209831_1002506_pt1 | contig 15896 bp, 11 predicted proteins | sample Maine_Asex4_meta_FD_187451 | JGI IMG/M metagenome (GOLD analysis project Ga0209831, IMG submission 187451) | Marine algal microbial communities from Maine, USA - Maine_Asex4_metaG (SPAdes) (version 2) | ecosystem: Host-associated > Algae > Red algae > Unclassified | place: Maine, USA | collected...
TGAGTAGAGGCGGGGGAAGGGTGCTACGTGACACCCGTGCGGCGTCCCGGGGTCAGGGGCGCGAAGTAACATAAGTCGATAATCCAAGCTGGGTTTACAAAAATCTAGGCCCTTGAGTAGGGGCCCACTCGGGGGGGTTACGAATCCCAGGGAAGTATTGGGATTGCGGTTGTGGTTGGTGAGCCACGAGGTGATCAGAAGTGGGTCGCCAACGGAACAATTTGCAAAATGTGTTAGTGGGGCATATTTCCGGGGAATCTGGTTCCCCGAGTGTGAGGGCCATGTGACGGACCGTCACACCATACACACGCCTGTCGAGGCCAGTGAGCCGAGTCGCGGACGTAATCTGGCCGCACCGCTTCGGACAGGCCTGATTCCGGGGGGTACACTGCACTTCGGCCCTTTGGGGGCCTGTGCGGCCAGGAGCCCACGTCATCTGGCCACGCTCGTTCCAGCGGGTTTGATTTGGGGGGGTACACTAAATGACAGCCCCATCGAGGCCGGTGGAACTCGCGTGGCTGGCTGTGCCGCCGGCCCACCAGCTGGCCGGTGTCCTTTTTTTGGGGGTGTGTGGAGGAGGGCGTGCAGCGGTCACCACCCGCATTGCTGCCACGCCGCATTCATCGACGTCCCGCCCCCCCGCTTCCCCATGGTCCTCCCGCCCACCTTCGTCCCATCTTCTTCCATCCCCATCGTCGTCGTTGTCCCGCCCGCCCGCTTCCCTACGGTTGAGCGCACCATCTTCCCCACCTGTGTTTTCTGGGGACCTTTACCGGGCCGCCTGTTTCCTGTGGACCAACGTTGGGATTCATCCATCGACGGTGCCTGCCCGCGTCCCCATCATCGTTTTTGTCGTCATTGTGCCCGCCCCTCTCCCCGCCGTCGTGAGCACCCTCTTTCCCACCCGCGCTTGCTGCGGACTCCACCAGGCCGCGTGTCACCTGCGGACCAACACCGGGCCGCAGCGGTATGGAGGACAACCTTCTTCACGACGTGCAGTTTGATGCGGACCTCGATATGGCGGTCGCGCTCGGGGCCAGAGCCACCCTGACGGTGTGGAGGGCCCTGCAGCATGAGCGCGTGAGCAAGCGGCCTGTGGGGGGCTCTCTGCCGGGCCGCCGGCCCAATCGTAAACGTGATTTTGATCTGGGAGCGCACTCAATCATGCGTGACTACTTTGGGGTCGGCCGCGAGCCCCCTGTCTACAGCGAGCAAGATTTTGAAAAGCGGCATCGTATGCCGCGCGCGATCTTCATGCGTCTCTACGCGGCGGTGAACGACGAGCCGTGGTGGAGGCGATCCGTCAACGCGACCGGGCCCCTGCAGTCGCACCCGATCCAGAAGCTGGTGGCCGCGCTCCGCGTGCTGGGCTACGAAGAATCCTACGACCGCGCCGACGAGAACTGCCGGCTGTTGCGCTCAACTATCGCCGAGGCTACCAGGCGTCTGACCAGGCTCGTTGGGGACAAGTGGGAGCAGACGTAGCTGCGCCGCCCGACAGAGGAGGAGCTCGAGCACATCCCCTCCCTCAACGCGGCCTGAGGCATGCCGGGCTGCATCGGCTCTATTGACTGCACGCATTGGCAGTCTCTCAAGTTCCCCAAGGCCCTTGCCGGGATTATCAAGGATACCCCCGCTATTCCCTGTTTGCTATGCCGCATCCCAAACCCGACGCTTCGAAGCTCTTCATGTGAAAAAGCCTGCAGAAAGCCGTCCGCAAGGACGCTGAGAGCCTGTACGCGGTGATGCCATCGCGCTTCAACATTCTGTTACGACCGGCACGCTTCACGACGGTTTTTCGGATGATCAACACCGGCAAGTCTGTGGCCATCTTGCACAACATGGCCATCAAGTGCACTCGTAGCGGATTCCTGGCGCAACGGCGCATGCAGGAAGATGCGTACGAGCGGGAAGGTGTTAAGGAGATAGACGGGGACAAACCAAGCAGCGTGGCCTCGGGAGAGCGAGCGCGCAACGAGGCCACTCGTTGTCAGCGAGCGTCACCTAACCGTGAGGCGGCCTTCTATCTCGACGACGGGCAACGCGGTCCTGGGGAATGGGGACCGGCAGTGACCGAGGATGCCGACCTTGGCCGCGGTAGTGGAGACAGTACCGAGCAAGACGCGCCTGTAGGCTCACTGTGGTACACCGATGTAGCCGAGTGCGAGGCCAAGGACACACGCGCCCACTGGGCTTTGCTTCACGACCTGTCCGAGCACATCTTTGCTGATCGTGGCCGCTTGCTGTTGCCTTACGTTTGAGTAGAGTACGCAAAGGTTGTTTTTCCCGCTGTGCGGGTTTATTTCCCCTCGACACGGTTTTTCTTTTTCTGCAGCCATGTGCGCCAGCTGGCTGAGTCAGCCTCTTGGACATGTCAGTTGTTTGCGACAATGGCCGGACGCCGTGCCTCTTTTGAGGTCTGCTTCCTTCGTCCCTCAGTTTTTTATTGCGGCCTCATCTGGGCCGCCTTGCGTTTGTTTTGGCCCCATCTTGGCTGCCTTAGCTGGGTAGATGCCTTGCGTTTGTTGCCGCAGTGGGGACCTAGCTATGCGAGCGGTTGTTTCCGCTTCGGGATCCACCTTTTTGTGTGACTAGGCAGAAAAGGCCGCAGTTGCGTGTGTGCGGGTGCGCGTGAGAGCAACTCGTAGAGCATGACAAAGAGGTGATGCAGCTCGGACTGTACAGTATGTACATGCTCAGTTGTAAAGGAAGTCGATGACAGAAATGCAATAGCAGACGCAAGGAAATCATGTACAGAGAAAAGACTCACGGAGAGAACAAAGCATGTACAGAGAAGAAACAAACGGCGAAAGAGAAACAGACACGATGTGCGCTATTGAAAGTCGGCCGCGTCGAAGTCGGCCATTCTGTACAGCTCGGCCGCCATGGGGCGCGGCCGCCGTGCTAAAGCTCACTTGGTCATCGCATCCCTTCTCGTCCTCGCTGGAGCTGGATGAGCTGGATGAGCAAGTCACTTCGGCATAGGCCGGCGACGCAGCCGACCGCGCGTGCCGTCCAGTACCAAGACGGCGGTGCGGCAAATGTGTGCGGGCCGCAGTAGTAGCGATGCGGCCGCGGCAATTGCGGCCGCTGTGGTTGTCCTTATCTGGCAGCTCGTCAGTAGCAGAGTCGCTGTCCAAGTGGACGTCGCTGCCGTCTTGAGCACTGGCGCCGGCCCATCGAGCCGCGGCAGAGGTAGTGGCACGGGCGCGACTAGTGCGGCCGCCCGCCCTTGGTTGGTCTGGCTCCTCCTCGTCCTTGTGCACGTCGTCCGACTGCTCCCCACCGCTAACGTCGGCGTCTGTACGGGCCGCCGCGGCCGCAGTCATGGCGACCGCCTCGTCGGCTGCTGCCTCGATGAGGGTGGAAGGCGCAGGCGGGTCGTCTCGGACTGTGATGCTCGTCGCCGTCTCCACTGGCGGTTCGCGGATGGATGATGGTCGGTGACCCTTACGGTACCCCACATGGTAGATTTGCAAGACGTGGTCAAGTTGCACACATTCGTGTTGGGTCATCTTGGGGCGTTACTTTTGGCATGTTTTGGATTTGATCTGGGCTTTGCTCTAGTGGCTTTTGATTTGGTGAGTGATTCGATTTGGTGCGAGGGCGCGGGCGCCTGTGTGGGCGCGAGAGGAGGGAGCACTTGGGCCGGTGGGGACTATTTGAGAGGTGCTCTCGGTTGGGAGAGGCGGGCGAACCTTAGGACAACCAACAAAAGCACGTTCGCACACACACACACAAGCTCAAGCCACTCAACCACTGGACCGTGGTCCCCCGACCCCTATCCTCACTGCGCTGCAACAGATTATGGGCCCAAAGCCGGGGCTGTGACAAGAGAAAGGTGTGCGAGCTGGTGTCGCGGTGGTCGCGGCAAGTGCGAAGAAGACGAGGTCAAGGTGGTTCAAGGTCGTGACGGTCAAGGCGCACGGCTCGGCAAGACCGGGCGCCACGACAAGAAGACATCATAGACGGAGGCGCTGCCTGCATGGGCGGCATCAAGATCGACAAGTTGACGGACACGAACTTCCACAAGTGGCGTCAGCGCATTAAGATGGTCCTCGCGCTGCGCGACCTGGACGATATGCTTGACGAAGACGGCAAGCCGACGGACGGGGAGGACCGCGAGTTGGCGGTGTGGAAGCGTCGAGACACGAAGGCGAGCGCCATCATCGGGCTCACCCTCGGGTCTGAGCAGCTTGAGCACGTGTCGGGCTCCAAGACGACGGCGAAAGTGTGGTCGACGCTGCAAGGTGTCTTACAGCGCAAGAATTTGATGAACAAGATGAAGACGCGACGCGAGTTCTACACCGTCGAAATGACCGTCGGCGAGGGCATGCTGGGCTACATCAACCGCGTGCGCAACCTGAGCGAGAACCTCAAGGCAATGGGCGGCGAGGTTACGGAGATGGACGTTGCCATGAGGGTCCTCAACGGGCTGCCGTCCAAGTACGAGAACCTGCTGGTGGCTCTCGACGCCAAGGGCGAGGACGAGCTGAGCCTCGACTTTGTCAAGAGCCGCCTGTTTCAGGAGGAGTGGCGGCAGGCGGACAATTCACCGTCGACAAAGCGCCTTATCGACATGGCACTCGTCGGCGCCAACTATCGAGGTCATGGCCGCCGTGGTGACCTCTCCAAGATCGAGTGCTACTTCTGCCATACTTTTGGGCACATCTCTCGCGATTGCCCAGAGCTCAAGGCCAAGAAGCAGAGACAGGACAAGGTCGCCGCGATTGCGGCTGACGATGGTTGCGACAGCGACGACGCCATCTGTCTGGTGGGCAATGCAGCTTACACCGACGACATCTCCAAGTCGTGGCTTGTCGACTTTGCGGCGTCTGCACACATGTGCTGGATGCGCGCGTGCTTCGACGACTACCAGACGACCACGGGACGGAGCGTCACGATGGGTGACAAGGGGTCCGGAGCCACGGCGGGCGTCGGAACCGTCGTGCTCAATGTCATCGTTCACGGCAAGACGCGCATGATCAAGTTGGAAAAGGTACTCCATGTTCCTACTATGAGCTTCAACTTCATGTCTGTCGGCATGATGGAGGAGCGTGGTGAGGACGTGTCATTCAAGGGCGGTAAGACGATCATTAAGATTAGCTACAAGGTCGCTGCGTGCGGCACGTGGAAGAGCGGGCTCTTCCACCTGGACATGGCCCCACTGTCGGATATTGCTGCGGTGGCCTCTCTTCAGCTCTGGCATGAGCGCCTTGGGCACGTCAACGTGGCTGGCGTTAAGCGGATGATCAAGAACAAGGACATCGATGGACTCAAATGCTCTTCCATGGCGGTCAAGGACGTCTGCGAGCCGTGCGTGTATGGGAAGGCGGCTATGACGCCTATGCCTAGTGCAGGAGGAGGTCGAGTGACCAAGCGCCTGCAGCTCGTGCACTTGGACCTGGGCGGGCCGATGGCGGAGCCCTCGCGTGGCGGTGCGCTCTACTTCGGCACCTACACCGACGAATTCTCCCGCTGGACTGACGTGGTCTTCCTGCAGAAGAAGAGCGATCTGCTTTCTGAGTACAAGAAGTGGCTGACGAAAGCCCAGCTGCGCACGGGAACCAAGATCGAGATCCTGCGATCCGACAATGGCGGCGAGTACGTGTCGAACGCTTTCGAGGCTCTTCACGATGAGAACGGCACGACGCACCTGACCACGGTGCCCGACACTTCGCAGCAGAACGGAGTTGCTGAGCGGCTCAACCGAGTTTTTGTGGAAATGGCTCGCACCATGATGCGACACAAGGACGTCGATCAGGATCTTTGTGCGGATGCCATCAAGACAGCGCTCTGAATCAAGATCCGCGTCACGAGCCGGGCGCTTCCCGTCGGCAAGACGCCTTTTGAGCTGTGGACCGTGAATATGCCCAACGTAAGCCACATGCGGGTCTTTGGGTCGACATGCTGGGTGGCGCTGCACAAGAGTCACATCGGCGGCAAGTTTGGCGACAAAGCGGCGAAGGGTTTCTTCTTAGGCTATCCTGACGGCAGCAAGGCAAACGAGTTCATCCTCGACGACGGCAAGGTCGTCAAGGCACGAAGCGTTGTGTTCGCCGAGACGAACGTAAGCAAGTTCGCAGAAGTTGCGGAGGAGCTTCCCGGAGACGAAGTTGTCGAAGTCGAGACGGGTTCGCGCTCCGCAAGCAACGGCGAAGACGTAGATGCTGACAATGACGACAAGGATGACAAGCAAGACGATGGATCGAACAAGTCCGCGGACGACAATCAAGGTAGTGGCGGCTCTCAAGACGCGCTGCGTCGGAGCGGCAGAGCGCGGCGACCACCTGTCGAGTACTGACGCCCGGTGAGCCTGGTTGCTCATGAGGCGCCCACGACGTCCGTGCAAGCCGTTCAAGGTCAAGAATCGGCTAAGTGGCAAATTGCCATGAATGAGGAGATGGAGGCCATCCGCAAGAACAAGACTTGGCGCTTGACGGATCGCCCGGCCAGTCGACGCGTGCTGAAGGGCAAGTGGGTTGACAAGTTCAAGAACGAGGTTGATAAGAACGGGAACAACACGACGCGGCACAAGGCGCGCCTGTGCTTCATGGGGAACAGGCAGATTACGGGGCTCGACTTCAACGAGACGTTCGCGCCGGTGGCCAAGTGCACCACAATCCGATGCATCCCTGCGATGACGGCGGCGAACGGGTGGGAGCTACATCAGATGGCCATCAAGACGGCATTGCTCAACGGCGACCTTGACGAGGAGGTGTACATGGAGCAGCCAGACGGCTATGTCGATCCAACGTATCCTGACAAGGTGTGTCGTCTCGTCCAAGCGCTGTATGGGCTGCAGCAAGCCCCCAAGATGTGGTACGCCAAGCTCGACGACTTCCTCAAGTCGCAGGGGTTCGAAAACATCGACCCAGTTGCATGCCTCTACCTCATTATGGATGACGGCGAAATCATCATCGTCCTGGTGTACGTCGACGATCTTCTTTTGGTGGCATCAAGCCTGACGGCGATCAACAAGATTAAGGACGCTCGGCACAAGCGTTTGGAGATGAAGGACCTTTGCGAGGCGAAGGTCATCCTCGGGCTAGAGATAAGACGTGACAAGGCGTTGGGCACCCTCAAGCTGTCGCAGGGCAAGTACGCGGGGCAAGTGCTGGAGACGTTCGGGATGGCGGAGTGCAACCCGATCGGAACGCCGCTGGAGGTGGGCCTGAAGCTGGTCAAGGCCGACGAGAGCGACGACGCGCTGCCCTACCGCGAAGCCGTCGGCAGTCTAATGTACCTGATGATCGGGACACGTCCTGACATCGCCTTCGCCATCGGGAAGCTGAGTCGGTTTGTCTCGTGCTATGGCAAGGAGCATTTGGCGGCGATCAAGCGCGTTCTACGGTACGCCGAGGGTTCGATGGACAAGGGGCTGGTCTTCGACAAGAGCTCTTCCAGTGTCCTGAAAGGCTTTAGTGATGCCGACTGGGCGGGTGACCGCGAGACGCGACGTTCTACGACGGGCTTCACCTTCATCTTTGGCGGAGCAGCCGTCAGCTGGGGTTCTAAGTTGCAGAAGACGGTGGCGCTGTCGACGATGAAAGCTGAGTACATGGCTCTATGTGAGGCCAGCAAGGAAGCTGTTGGGCTCAATAAGCTCGTAAAAAGCGTGGCATCTCAAGGGCTGCGGACATCGATCTCGGGCAGGCCGATCAACATCAAGGTCGACAACAGCGGGTGCATTGACTTCTCCAAGAACCCCGTCGAGCACAAGCGCACCAAGCACATCGACATTCGCTACCATTTTGTGCGCGAGGCCATCACGACGGACAAGATGACACTGGAGCATTGTGCAACTGACGACATGGTGGCGGACCCGATGACGAAGGAGCTCGGCAAGACCAAGCACGACAAGCATGTCGAGGCCATGGGGCTTTGCTGAATTTAAAAACAGCCGCGTCAACAAGCAAGGAGGAGTGTTGGACTGTGATGCTCGTCGCCGACTCCACTGGCGGTTCGCGGATGGATGATGGTCGGTGACCCTTATGGTACCCCACATGGTAGATTTGCAAGACGTGGTCAAGTTGCACACATTCGTGTTGGGTCATCTTGGGGCGTTACTTTTGGCATGTTTTGGATTTGATCTGGGCTTTGCTCTAGTGGCTTTTGATTTGGTGAGTGATTCGATTTGGTGCGAGGGCGCGGGCGTCGGTGTGGGCGCGAGAGGAGGGAGCACTTGGGCCGGTGGGGACTATTTGAGAGGTGCTCTCGGTTGGGAGAGGCGGGCGAACCTTAGGACAGCCAACAAAAGCACGTTCGCACACACACACACAAGCTCAAGCCACTCAACCACTGGACCGTGGTCCCCCAACCCCTATCCCCACTGCGCTTCAACAGGATGCTCGCTCCCGACAGTCAGCGCGTTGCGGCAAACAAAACACAGGCGGCGCATCGCCCGCCGCTCTACAGTGCGGCTAAAGTACGTGCCATCGCCCGGCCTGGCCCACGCCCACCCGCAGCCCGGTTGTGGAGAGGGCTGACGTGCCAAGGGGCAGGAAAAGGTGTCCGGGCACATGGAAACGTTGCTGCTAACGGTCTGGGAGCGCTTGCACTCCGTCCAGATGCTCCGCAGGCCCCGCCGCAACAGGGCCTTGGAAATTGTTCGCGCCGGCGGGCCATACTTGCGGCGGGAGGTGACGGCGGTGGAGTCATCTCGAGACCGCGTCGCCGCCTGCTGCTCGCCGGTAGCAATGTCAGCTGCTGGGTCCATCTCCGCCGCGGCGGCCAACTCCGCTGCAGAAGTAGGCGAGCGCACCACGGCCACAGTGTCAGCGCCGCTCTCGTCAGCGCGCGGGAGCATTGTCGCGGGAGGTGGAGATACAGTACGTGCAGGGGGTGGGGGCGTCGAACGAGGAGGAGAAGATGCCACTTCCGAAGCTCTGAGTGGGGGAGTGGGTGGCGGCGTCGTACGAAACGGAGGCGGCGTCGTAGCCATTGAACTCGGGCTCTGCTCGGATCGGGAAAGAGCCGTTGTTGCGTCGATAGCTCCGTAAACGGCAACAGCGCAGCCGCAAACCCAGCACAGTTGCAAGTGTTGACTGGAGCGTAGACAGCTTGGCTGCGATCGCAGCTCCGAAGCCACGCGGCAGCGGGTGAGCAAAGCGGAAGGGAGGCGAGGCGGAATTGAAAGCGGCCAAGCGCTGAGCCAAGCGGTAGCGCGGCGACTAAGCGGCAGCAGGGGGCCAAGCGGCAGACCAGGGGCGGTGTTAAGGGCCGTGCCGGCGGCCGCCAAGCGGCACAGGGGTTAAGGCGGACCAAAGGGGTCCGACGGCGAAGTGTTGTAGACAAGTGGGTGGGCGTACGCAGGAGAGTGGGACGGCAACGAGGCCGTGAGGGATGCAAAGCAGCGATTGAGTGTGCCCGAGGCGAGTGCGGGCCACGATGAGTCTGCGCGTGCGCTGGCATCCGCCTGTAGGTGTGTACGTGCGTGCAATCAAGGGACAGGTCCTCGCCAGCACTGTGCCGTTTTTAGTGTGGAAGGCCGGGCCGTGTGCCATGTCGATCGTTTTGAGCGATTTCGTGGCGCGGGCCAGGCGCTGCGTGGTCAAAAAAAAGGGGGTGCCGACGCCATTGCGTTGCCCAAGCCACGCGCTGTTGGGTCGCAAAGGAGGTGCTGCCACGCGGGGTGGGGTCCGCCGTGGAGCACTTTGAGGCCCTTGCTCTTCGGCCCCCCAGACCATGGGCCGCTTCGAGCGAAATCGATGGACCGCGTGCGTCACTTTCGGCCCCTGGAGGGGCTGGATGGAGTGCTTTCCAGAGACCCAGCTTGAACACTCAAAGGTACACTGAGCCTGGGCCCAACAACCTCCACTCAAGACCCATGCTCGGCCAGAACTGACGGACCGACCACCGCCTGTGTATCTCGCAATATTGATGTCAGGGCCCCACTCGAGGCCCTTAGTGTGGAGCCTGTCCACGGGATCACTCTCCAGGATACACTGGACCCACGCCAGTGTGAATCATCAGCCAGCAATAAAAGGAATGAGCACGTTTCCTGCCGCGTGTGAAACGCGGCCTGCGAGCCGCCGCAGTGGACAGCGCACAGAAGCGCGTGATACCATCGCGCGAGTCCTGGGATGTGATCGAGCAAGGCACGCCACACATTTGGAAGGAAGGCCGGCGCACAAGGAACAAGAACGAAACGCACACGTGCCCGAAGGACACCGCTGATGACGCCAGTGTCATCGCGCCACCAACCCGCTTTGCACCTCTCATTGTGTTCTGCTCGGACCAATCATAAGACGCTCTTTCAATGATCTGCATCGTGTTAGGTTCGGATCAATCGGAAGCCCTCTTTTCATGGATCTGCGCCACATGACTGGTATCTCGACAGGTATCTCGACTTGCATCTGGACTCGCCTCACTTTAGATGCTTCACTGTCCGTCCATGTGACGAGGGGTCCAAGCCCCGCGTCCACCTCTGAGGCTGGCCTACAGAAAGATCTTGGACCCATCTGAAGTCGTGTGTCAGAATTGATCTCCAAGCCAAAGTGCCCAGTGTACCGAGGTGGAGCGATACAGCCACAGGTCATCCAGATGACACACAACGCTTGAGATGAGGCCCTGTCATTATCGGGAGAATCTCAATCGAGAATACAGGGAGATTGGCCTGGCACTTCTTTGGCCAAGTGTCTGACCAACGACAGGTCTATGTTTGTGCCCAGACAAGGGCCGAACGCCTCCGCTAAGACAGGGCCTGAGGCAGAAGTAGATGAAGGCACGAGCAGTGGGAAAGAGAATGGGAGGTGGCAAATGCACTGGGCGCAAAGGCATCAGGTTCTTCTTGTTGCCGATGATGTTGCCGACCCAGTCTGAGAAAAGCACAGTAGCCGGCGTTTTCACACACGCACGCAAAGCCCTCATGGTGTGCTGTAGGGATGGGTTGGACGTGTGGGTACCAATAAAGAACGATACGTCGTTTGCATAACACGAGCAAAAAAAAAAAATTTAGAGGCTGCTGCAAACACTGCGTCGCCAACGCCCACTACACAAGCGAGAAGCAATGACGAAGCAAAAATCTGTCCAGCACCCAGGGCTCCGTACAGAGCCCCGCACAGCAAAAGAGCCGCAACACAGTGGCCGCTTCTACGGCCACGAGAAGGTGGGCGGCCCAGTCGTACAAGCGGCTACACGACATGAAAGCCCACTCTCTCCTCCATTCCTACCTCAGCCACCAGTCATTTCCTTACCCACGCGGCCCATACCGGGCCTCTCAAGTCCAAGTCCCTGTATCCAACGACTTTCGGCGCAGAAGCCGCTGCGGCGACCCATGACGCCATGCGGGACAGCAGCGGCAACTGATTGGCAACCTTGCCGGTGTCACGCACCGCCGCGTGCGGCTCCGGAGTACAGCACCTTGATGCTGCTGCTCCATCGGCAGCGGAGCCCCCCTCCTTGGTCGCGTTGGCCATGAGCTGGGCCATAATTGTGGAAGAAACCCCCTCTCCTCTGATAATGCGATCTCCCCCGGTATGAGCCGGGAGAGGGGCCGCGAGCACACACGCAATGCCCTTAGAGGGAGCGGTGTGCGGCACCTCTTCGGAACGCATGCCAGGTGGGGCTTAGGGCCGCCCCCGAGGCTTACATCCCCCTCCCCCAGAGGCAGAGTGGGCCAGGGCCTGACGCGGACAAGGGGCCACGCGACCCCTCGATCCGGGCCCCTTAGAGGGGCCTGGAAGCTTGTGGAAGCTCCTTTGACCGGGGGGGAAGCCCGGGGCCGAGATAAGATCTCGGCCACTGTCGATATCCCATGAGGACTTCGATCGGAGACTTGAAAATCTGGCGATAAGTCCCCATTGATGTATTGGGCAATTTCAGTCCAAGCTGGCTTAAATCCAGGGACCATATCTCTCTTCCAGTGGAAGGGGGCCCCTTGATCCGTGGCAGGGGCCACGAGGACCCCGCATCAGGGACCGTGGCCCGCCGGGCCCCGGCCCCCTCACGACAGTCTCTTCCTGGGTCGGGATTGTGCACGTCTTGCGTGTTGTTTCTGAAGGTATAGGAGTGTATGCTTTGGGGTCGTCGTGCGTACTCGAATAAATCAGCGTTGCGTTTGCTTTAGTTCCGTCGTTCTGGTGCGCTGCGTTCCCTGTGATCCAGGCGTTTGTGTTCTTTCTCCTTTGTGTCGCTCCGCATACTGTGCTGAGTTTACTGACGGGGCGGTGCCCCGTCAGCTTTGCGGGCAGAAACCACTACAATAATAACGTTGACGATGACGACATCGTCATCGTTTGTGTCAGCGGCCGATGCGGCAGGGGCCGCACGCTTGCTGCGCCCAGAATCCCCCATCGAGGGATCCGACGACGAGGCAGCCACGGCTTTGCCATTGCCGTTGCCCGTGGCAGCACTCAAGGCCACCCCCGCAGAGGCCGCGGTGGCCTTGCTCGTCAGAACCACCCGCGGCGAGGCCGCAACGGCCTCACGCTTGACATTCTCAGCCGCACCCACCGAGGCCGGCACGGCCTCGCCCTTGCCCTGCCCAAGCGTACCCGTCGAGTACACTGCGGCCTTGAGCATCTCGGTCGCATCGGCCGTGGTAGTGCCGGCCGTGCATGCTCGTTTGTAGCGGTCCTTGATGGCCGGGAAGCCGGTGTAGGCCACTCCAAAAAGACCAAAGGCCTCAGTAGACTGCTTGGCCTGCTCCGTGGCGCGGAATGTGTTCCAGTACAGCTTCAGCGCCGCCCACAGACGCATACTGGCCACGCAGAGGTGTTCGGCCAGCAGGAAAACGATTGCGCGGTGCTCCATGGTATCACGGCGAAGGATCACTAGCTGCTGGCGCGTGGACCACTTCAGGCCGAGTGCGTCGAAAGCCTTGAATACACGGCCGAAGTCATCCACGGTGAAGTTGTAAGTCGTGGCCACGTGGGCCATGTCGGCCTTTTCCGACGCTAGGGTGCCCCCATCTGGTGCCTTGGCCTGCAAGACAGTCGCATCGGTCTCCATGCAGTGGCCATGGGCCACGAGTGCCACCTTAGCCACATTGAGGGAATTGAACCCCTGCTGGCCGTCAGCTTTGCGCTTGCAGCTTCTCCCTGCGGCCTCGGCTGACGCCGCACGCCTCGCCGCGGCCGACATGAACGCGACAGCATGCTGCAGCATGGGACTCCCGTGCTTGCAGCTCATGTTGACGGCCTTGGTCGAGGCCGTATCCCCCGCTGACGTGGCCGACATGACAGCCATGTCGTTCTCAGACGTTTTGGCCTGGCCGGCACCGCTGCTGCTGTCGCCGACCAAGGCGGCAGGCAGCCAGGCGAATGGCAGCCGGGATGGAGCCCCACTTCGTCTGCCTTGAGGAAGGCCGGCAGGTGGCCTGCAGCACCCAGGCCGACTGTCCGTGCGCGAGAGAGAATGATGGTGTGACAACCGCAAAGGCCGCGCCACGGCAGAGGGGGCAAGAGACGATGATATCAGAGAGGATGAGGTCACTCACGATGGAATCAGAGGGGATGAGTAGGGTGTCGCGTAAGTAGGTGGTGGGTGTGAATCAGGGGTTGTCATGAATATATCACTGAGGAATATATCCATGCACTATATCCGTATCCACTTCGGATACGCGCCGGGGACGCATATTCTAAATGCTTTATGAGAAAGAGAGGAGAGGATATATATATCCTGTCCGAAAAGAATTGCAAGATTATATCATATCCGTATTCCAGATATGAGAGGCAGGATACAGGGATATACAACATTATTAAGCTTCTCGGGCCGACAGAATTCCGGTAAAACGCAGTCCACCTCTCTTTTCCCAATCCGACCATCGGGAGATTCATGTGCAAGCATGTTGCAGCGACAAGCGGCAATCCCGCCCGACCCGGAGGAAACCGTTCAAGCACGTGACTCGGCCCGCTTGCGATATCAGCAAAGTGTGACACGAGTTTTATAACGGTCTATCTGACGACCGTTTACAAAAACGGCAGGGAACTGCCTGGACCGCGCCCGTTGGGGCGCACGCATCAAATGTGAATATCACGCCGTACTTGATTACCATTCAGCACTCAACAAGTGTCTGAATGGCGTCTTTCTCTGGGCCCAATTGTGCGGCCTGACGGACTTGCAGGAATAAAATCGGATACGATAATCGTACTCAGATGCGGATATAATCTACGTAATAATCCGGTTTCGGAGGCAGATATCCGCATCCGGATCTTAGTTAAGCGATTTATCCGTAATCAGATACACTGCATCGGCGTGTATCCGTATCCTGTTCCTCCTCGAAATGCATATCCTGTAAACCCCTGGTGTGAATGTTGGTGTCCACCGTCGGCGCAGTGAGCGCCGTTGAAGCAGTCGGGTAAGCAGGCGATGGAGAGATGGTGCGCCGGCAAAAACCCCGCTGCCTACGCACGGCCACCATCTTGACTGGGTTGCTTGAGAGAGCCAATCAGCGCTCCACCTCCCATCACAGGTGTCGGGAGATCGTCACACGCCCTCCTTCAGGCCCTACAGACCAGTGTTTATGTGTGCTGGTCAGCGGGCCCCATCTTTCCCCGCTGACCAGCCAACACCGAAGCATGCGAATGGAAATTTCCAGACAAACATCGTTCATCGCAGAGAAGCCTCAGCAATGTGGCACGTGCAGCGCCCCAAGTGGCTCGCTGGAAGTCTTTTCCGCGCCTCATGCCTCCGTAACGGGCTGTGCGTCATGGCGTGCGACGTATCCACAACACGGCCACTCCCACAAAATCACGACAGCCTGCCGATGACTGGTCACCGCCTCAGGGGCGGTTCTCTGGCCTCACTTGCGACTTGGTCCGTGAGTGGGCCACTCAAAAGTAGCAAAATAGCGGCCTGATGGTCACTGTCTTGCGCCTCGTGCCGTACGCCTGGCATTTCCGTCAGCGAAACCTGGATGGCTGCTCGCTGAGGGCCACCAGGAACGGCTACATGACGGCTCTTCCGTGCCTCGTTCGTTGCTGTGTGCCTCGTTCGTCTCTGTTGCCCCTCGCCGCAACGTTACCGAGCAAATCGTGGCCCGGAAGCGTCAGTGTGAGCCCCGGCTGCAATCTTGCTGAGAGCAATTGCATCCCACGCGATGGAGACACGTGCTGACCCGAAACGTAGCCCTAACTTGTCCGACGACCGCGTGCTGCCCTCGTGTTTTGGCCGCAAGTGGCCCTTCGATCGTTGACGAGCAACTAAATTTCATCAATGATTGCAGTTATCGTCTCTTTTGGGGAAACCACCCGTCGGATGCCATCCGATTGCCGATTTTCGATGGGGGCAAATAGCGGACCATTGGAGCATGCTGGGGGGTGATCCGATGGACATTGCCTCCATCGGATTGCCGGCCGCAGGTCGGCCTGAGATCGACCAAACTGCCCAGTCGAGCCACACGCCAAATTGGCGGCGGGTTTCCTCAACGTCTGTTGAAGAGCCCGTCCCAGCGGCGCGATGCTGTCGGCGGCGGCCACCACATCGGCGCGCTGCAACCGGCCGTGGTGGCGCCGTTGCCGTCGTTTCTCCATTTTTCCTGGTAGAACACGGCACGTACAAAGCTCTGGCAGATGGCATGCACGTATTGAGTCTATTGACAAGCACCACAGAGCGCTTTGGGTGACAAAAACAGCCGCAGAGGTCGACGAACAGCCGAAGAGGGAGCTGCCAACGGCGGCGTACACGCGCCCGATCGGCCCTCCTTTCCGTCGCTCTCCTCGACGCCGACAACTCAGCCTCCCTTTCGGGTGCCCCCCGCCCCCCTCCCGATGAACGAGCTGCCAACGACGGCGTGCACTCGCTCGTCGGCCCCCTTCCCGCCTCTACACTCGACGCCGGCTACCCAGCCTCCCTCCCGAGTACCCCCCGCCGCCCTTCCGTTGAGGGAGCTGCCAACGACGGCGTACACGCGCTCGTCGGCCCCCCCCCCCCCCCGCCCCCCCCCCCCCCCC
>Ga0209831_1002509_pt1 | contig 15894 bp, 16 predicted proteins | sample Maine_Asex4_meta_FD_187451 | JGI IMG/M metagenome (GOLD analysis project Ga0209831, IMG submission 187451) | Marine algal microbial communities from Maine, USA - Maine_Asex4_metaG (SPAdes) (version 2) | ecosystem: Host-associated > Algae > Red algae > Unclassified | place: Maine, USA | collected...
CGGCCCACACCGAGCCGGGCTCCATCAGGCCGGCAGCCTCCATGTGCAGCCCCGCACCGAGCAGGCCGGAATGCGCGCGGATCATGGTCTTGCCGGCGTTCTCCTCCGACCAGACATCGCCGTAGCTGGGCACGCCGCCGGCCGGTTCGAACAGGTCGGTGCGCCAGCCGATGCCCTCGGTGCCCCAGATCTGCGGCAGCCAGTGCGAGCCCTTGCCACCGAAGTTCCATTCCGCATCGCCCACCTTGAGCATCGCCGGATTGGCGTTGTCGATGTTGTCGATCTTCGCGTAGTCCCAGGGCTGCAGCAGTTCCAGGTCGACCCACTGGCCGGAACGGTTGTTGGTGGGTGCGCAGATGTCGAACGCCGCACCACCCGAGGCCTTCATCTGGTTGATGATCTCCTCGTTGGAGCCGATGCCGGTGTGGTTCAGCGTGATGCCGGTGCCGGACTCGAACGCCTGCTTCCACTCGTCCGGCAGGTAATCGGACCACATCAGCACGTTCAGCTCGCCCGAGGAGGCCAGCGCCTGCGGGCTGACGATCCACGGACCGACCGCGGCGCTGGCCCCCAGGGCGGCAGCGCCCTTGAGAATCCGGCGGCGGACGGGGGCGATCGGGGCGACGGGCGTCTTGCTCATGCGACTCTCCAGAGGCGGTACGGGTGCCATCGCCGTCCGGCAGGGACCGCGGGAGCAGGGGCCACGGTAGCCGGATGCCGGGCCCGTGACAACGGGGTACGAACCGATCCGGCACCGATCGTTCAGCGGACCAGCGTCAGGCTCCGCTCCACCCGCAGCCCGTCGTGGTCGAACGACAGGCCGAGCACCGTGCCCTGGCTCAGGTCGGCATCGCCCAACCGGGCCACGTACTGGAACACGATGCCGGTCTGGATGCTCTGGTAGACCGTGCCGATGCCGTCGCCGCCGCCACTGCAGCCGATCAGTCCGGACGCGAGGAACAGGCAGGGAACGCCGAGTGATATCCGTTTCACGTCGACAAGGCGCTCCGATAGATGGAGACTGCACTGCAGCGCACCTGCCGGACGGCGCAGCGTCCGCGGTGATGACATCCGCCCTCGCCTGCCGCCGATATCCCGCAACCGCGGACGCGCACCGATGCCCTTTCCCTCTCGCCCCGAGTCGTCTCGATGAGCCTGCCCAGCGACGCCGTCGCTCCCGTTCCCGCTCCCGTTCCGGGCATCGCGGACACCACCGTGCCGCCGGCCACTCGCTCCGATGCGACGCCCCTCGTCCGGTCGTCCGAAGCCGATGCGAACCTGGTGCTGCTGCGCACGGTCCGCACCTGTCTCGTGATCCTGGCGGTCGCCGCCACGGGCGGGGTGATCTACTTCGGCAAGGACATCGTCATGCCGATCGCGCTCGGACTGCTGTTCACGCTCACGCTCACGCCACCGGTGCGCTGGCTGCGCCGCCGCGGACTGCCCGCGGGGGTTGCCGCCGTGCTGGTCGTGCTGCTGGTGGGCGGGGCGGTCGGTGCCGGCGCCTGGTTCCTGAGCGCGCCGGTCAGCGACCTGATCGACACCGCTCCCCGGATCGGCGAACGCATCCAGGAGCGCATGCGCGATGTCGAGTCCACCGCCGGTGCCATCAGCGAGATCTCGGACCAGATCGACGAGATCGCCGGCGAGGATGATCAGGGCACCGCCCAGATCGTCAGCATCAAGCAGCCCGGGCTGGTCTCCTCGGCCACCTCGACGCTCGCCACCGGCCTGACCTCGCTGTCCGTGGCGCTGGTGTTCGCGCTGTTCATGCTCGGCTCCGGCAACCTGTTCTACGAGAAGATCGTCGCGGTCATGCCGGGCCTGCACGAGAAGAAGAAGGCGCTACGGATCGTGCACGACGTCGAGGACAACGTGTCGCGGTACCTGTTCACGATCACCCTGATCAACGCCACCCTCGGTCTGGTGATCGGCACGCTGCTGTTCCTCTACGGCATGCCCGGAGCGGCCCTGTGGGGCGTGATCGCCGCGGTGGTGAACTTCCTGCCGTTCGTCGGTGCCATCGTCGGGGCGGGCCTGCTCGCGACGATCTCGCTGGGCCACTACGACGGGCTGTGGCCGGCGCTGATCCCGCCGGCCATCTACCTGGCCTGCACCACGATCGAGGGCAACGTGCTGACGCCGTTGATCGTGGGACGACGGCTGGAACTCAACGTCGTCGCGGTGTTCCTGACGGTGGCGGTGTGGGGGTGGTTCTGGGGCATCGCCGGCGCGCTGATGGCGGTACCGCTGCTGGTGGTGTTCAAGGTGCTGTGCGAACACGTCGACGGGCTGCACGCCTGGGGCGAGTTCCTGGCAGGCCCCGGGCGCCACTGAGGGCCTGTGACGGAATAAGGGCCTGTGAAGGAATAAAGGGTACATCCCTTTATTCCTTCACAGGCCCTGAGCATCCTGCCGGCCCTGAGCGCGGCGGACGCCGTCGTCAGACGATGCCGATCGCCTCGCCGTCGGACGTCGTCGCACCCGAACTTCCCTTGCCACCGAGTTCGCCGCCGTCGCCGTCCGTCGGCACCCGGTTCGCCACCACCTGCGGCGGAGCGTCCGAGCTGGACGAACCGATGATGGTGGCGAAGCTGACGTCGGCGGCGTCACGGCCCGCGCCGATGCGCACGAAACCGTCCAGCGGTGCGAGCCGGGTGGCATCGAACAGGTACCAGCCGCCGCCGAGCCAGGCCTCGCAGAAGCCGTGGAAGTCCGGCGGCTGCAGGTCGACGGCGTAGCCGGCCACGTAGCGGGCCGGAATGCCGAGCGCGCGGCACAGCGCGATGGTCACGTGGGCGTAGTCGCGGCACACCCCGGTACGCTGCTCGAGCACGTCGCACGCCGTGGTGGACGGACCGGTACTGCCGGGCACGTAGTCCAGCCGTTCGTGCACCCAGTCGGCGATGGCGGCGACCCGGGCATGGCCGGGCGCCAGCGTGCCGAACTGCTCCACCGCGAAGCCGAGCAGCCGGTCGCTCTCGCAGTAGCGGCTGGGGTTGAGGTAGACGAGCACCTCGGGGGGCAGGTCGGCGTAGGCGGCCTCGGACAGGTTCGACGGATCGGCCAGCGCCTGCTCGAGATCGACCAGCCCGCGGTAGCGCACGGTGAACGGCCCGGGCTGGACGACGGTGCGCATCATCCGGTTGCCCGAGGCGCCGACCTGGCAGCGTTCCATGGCGACCGGAGGTTCGGTCTCCAGCGACTCCTCCACGATGGTCTGGTGCGGGTTGTCGGCGACGGCGATCTGGAACAGGAACGTCGTGGGGGCATCGACGGTGTAGGTGAGCGTGGAGCAGGTCTCGATGCGTTTCATGGCGGAGGCGGGCGGTGGGGGTGGCGGGGAGCGGCGCACGGGGTCGGGCACGTCGGGCGCCTGCGATAGTCTACCCACGCCTCTCGACGGTTACAGGATCCGTGAAAAGCCGCTTTGCATGCGCTCGGTGCCGCCTCCCCCGCATCGCGACGGCACTTCTGCTGTGCACCGCATCGGCCTACGCAGTCGCGTCCGAAGCGCCACGGCACGGCTTCAGCCTCGATCTCGACACCGGCGCCGTGCGGTTCGCCCGCAACGACGCCCGCATTCCCGGTGACACCGGCACCGAGTTCGACGTCACCGCGCTCACCGGGTCGGACGCCCTGCCCTTCGCTCGCGTCAGCGGGCACTGGCACATCGATGAGCGGCACAGCGTGCACTTGGTGTACGCGCCGCTGGAGGTGACCGATACCGGCCGGCTCGGGCTGGAGCTCGACGGGCTGGCCGGCGGCCCCGGTCGGCTGTTCGACGTCGCCGTGACGCTGGACCGCGACCTGGGCCCTCACTGGCAGGTCGGTGCCGGCTACCGGACGCTGGAAGGGGGGTGGATACCGACGATGCCTACAGCTTCGCCTGGCCGAACTACGCCGTGCTCGACATCCGCTACCGGTTCTGAAACCTCACGCGCTCGCCGCCGGATCCTGCGCCTCCAGCCACGCGAGCAGGTCCGCCTCGACGCGGTCGCGCACCTCGGGCAATTCGTTGAGCAGCTCGTGGTGGGCTCCCTCGTAGGCGTGCACCGTCAGCCATGCGTCGGACACGCGGGATGCGAACTCGTGCGTGCGCTCGATGTCGATCACCCGGTCGTCGCCGGCGATCAGCAGCAGCGTGGGCACGTCCAGCCCACCCGCTGCCGCCAGCACCTGCTCGGCGGTGCGCAACAGCCAGTTGACCAGCTCGGCGGACTTGAAGCCGTGATTGAGCGGGTCCTCCAGGGCGATGCGCTGCTGCTCAGGATCACGCGTCAGGCGCGTCGCATCGGAGGGCAGCTCGATCGCCAGGCGGGGTGCCAGCAGCGACAGCGCCCTGAGCTTCAGGGTCTCGCGCCCTGTCAGGCGGGGCACGATCGCCGGTGCGGACAGCAGCAGCCCGGGCACCTCCATGCGGTGCAGCAGCACCAGCTCGGCCGCGACCACCCCGCCCAGGCTGTGGCCGAACAGGAACGGGACGGCACCGGTCTCGCGAGCGAAGCGGGCGCACTCGATCGCCGCTCTCGTGGCCAGCGCTCCGTCCACCGGCAACCGTCCGCGCGGTCCACCCGAGCGGCCGTGGCCCGGCTGATCGTGCGCACCGACCCGCCAGCCGGCAGCGGCCAGCCGGGTGGCGAGTCGCTCGTAGCGCGCCGCATGCTCGCCGGAGCCGTGCAGCAGGTAGACACCGCGCGAGCGCGCCGGCGCGCCGGCCGGCGGCGACCAGCGGTGACGGTGCACCTCGGTGCTGGCGTCCTGCGCCAGCCGATCATCGTCACGGGTGGTCGGTTCGGGGCGGGCATTCATGGGCGGGTCAGGGCCTGTGAAGGAATAAAGGGTACATCCTGTCGCCCTTCATTCCTTCACAGGCCCTTGGCGAGCAGGTCGACGGGCGGGACAAGGGGCGGGATCGCGAAGCGCGCCGAGCAGGCGACGGGTGCGCGAGACGGTGACCCACGTTGCCCCGATCAGCACACCGGTGATCGTCCACCGGAAGATCACCGTGTCGTGCACCGTACCGGACAGACGGGCGAGGATCGCCAGCCCGCAGGCGAGCGTCACCGCCGCCATGCGCTGCGGCTTGGCCATCACGCCGGTGAAGTCGACCGTCCCGGTCAGCCGGTGGCCGAGTTCGCGCACGTAGGCGGCCAGCACCGCAGCGGTGGCCGCGGCCCAGCCGAGCACCGGTGCGTCCGCCGTCAGACCGACGGCCACCAGTATCAGGATGTCGGAGACCCGGTCCGGCAACTCGTTCCACAACGCTCCGGTCGCGCTGGCACGCCCGCCCTCGATCGCCACCATGCCGTCGATCAGGTTGCAGAGCAGGCGCAGCTGGCACCCGAGGGCGGCCAGCAGCAAGCAGGCGATCCCGACCGGGCCGGATGCACCGTGCGCCATCCACAACGCGGCGCCCGCCAGGCCGGCGAAACCCGTGCTGGCCAGGGAGATCCCGTTGGGGGTCATGCCTGCGGCCGCGGCACGGCGGGCAAGCAACCGTGCCCAGCCGGTGTCGCGGCTGGCCAGCGGCCGACGATCGGCGGCCTGGGGAGCGACGCCCGGTGGGCGCTCGCCGGTCGGCACATCGTTCATGGGACTCCGTGAAGGTAGCGAACCAGGTGAAAGAACACCGGCGCGGCGAACAGTACCGAATCCAGCCGATCGACCACGCCGCCGTGACCGGCGATCAGGTGGCCCCAGTCCTTGATGCCGCGATCGCGCTTGACCGCCGACAGCACCAGCCCGCCGAGAAAGCCCATCAGCGTGACCACCAGCGCGAGCGCTGCGGCCTCGGTCACCGAGAACGGAGTGATGCCGTGCAACGCGGTGCCCGTCGACACCGCCAGCGCGATGCCGCCGACGGTGCCCTCGCGGGTCTTGGAGGGCGACAGCGACGGGGCGATCGGGTGGCGTCCGGCGAGCTTTCCCACCACGTACTGGAACACGTCGCTCAGCTGCACCGTCACCACCAGCCACACGATCAGCAGCACCCCGCCCGTCTCGTGCCCGGGAATCGACAACGTCAGCAATGCCGGCACGTGCGACAGGCAGAACACCGCCATCATCAATGCCCACTGCGTCTCGGCGACGCGCACCAGGAAACGTTCCGTGCTGCCGCGCAACGCCGCCAGGATCGGCAGCAGCAGGAAGGCGTACACCGGGATGAAGATCGAGTACAGGCCGTACCAGCCCTGCCCGATCAGCAGGTACTGCGCCGGCAGCACGACGAAGAAGGCCACCGTCAGGGCACGGTGGTCGTGGCGGGAGGTGCGCGTGAGCGTCAGGCACTCGCGCAGGGCTGCGAACGAGCACAGCGCGAACAGCAGGATCACCGCCGTGTCGCCCGCCAGGCAGGCGAGCCCCAGCAGCAGCACCATCGCCCACCAGGCGTTGATGCGCGCGTTCAGGTTGTCGATGACCGGTGATTCGTGGCCCACCGGCCGGCGCCGGGAAAGCCATTGGCCGATCGTGGTGGCGACCACCAGCAGCGCGAAGGCACCGCCCAGCACGGCGAACAGTTCCGGCGGCGCGTTCACCGCTGCTCCTCCCGGGCCAGCGCGAGCAGTGCCGCGTGCGCCCGGTCCAGGAAGGCCGGCCCGCTCTCGCCGGCCTCGATCGGCAATGCGGGCCCGAAACTCACCGTGCACAGCAACGGTACCGGCACCATCTCGCCCCTGGGCAGCACCCGGTTCAGGTGCGCGATCCAGACGGGCACGAACTCGACCCCGGGGCGCGCCTGCGCCAGGTGGTGCAGCCCGCTCCTGAACGGCAGCAACGGCGAATCGCCGGTGTTGCGCGTGCCTTCCGGGAACAGGATCAACGAGTCCCCGTCGTCGAGCGCGGCTGCCATGCGTTCGACCGCCGCCTTGCCGGCGGGCACGGACGTCGACCCGACGGGGGTCGAGCCGATGGATGTCGACCCGCGCTCGATCAGCAACGCCCGGAACACCCGGCGGCCGATGAAGCGGCGCAGCGGGGTGGCCATCCAGTAGTCGGCTCCGGCCACCGGGCGCGTGACGCGGCGCGACCGCGGCGGCAGTACCGTCCACAGCAGCACGACGTCGCCATGGCTGCAGTGGTTGGCGTAGTAGACGCGCTGGCGCGCCACCGGCTCGACTCCGACCCACAGCCCGCGCACCGCCGTCACCAGGCGGGCGAACAGCACGATGGCGGCGGCGCACGGGGAGGCGGTCAAGGAGGCGACCTGGGAGGCGACCTTGGACACGGCCGGAGCGACGGACGGAAGGGACATGAAGGGCATCCGGGTGGCATGGCGCTGGTGTGGCGGGAAGCGGGGTCGGCGGGCCGCCGCCGCGTCACTCCCTCGACGCGCAGCCAGTATCGGTGAGCGGCACCGGCGGGGCCATCGGAAGCAGCTGGACGTCGGGTCGGAAAGCGGTACCGTGCGGGCAGGAGGCTTCCGACCCGGGACGGTCCGGGCCGAACTGCAGCACCGGCGACCTGGTCCTTTTGTCAGCCCCCCGGGCATTGACCCGGAAAAGTGTGACGCATATCTTGGAATGCCTACTCTGGGAACGTGGAGAACACGCATGTCGAGGATCATTTCCCACTTCGAACTGCTGTTCGTCAAGCAGGCACCGGTGATGGGCCTGCAGGTGGAAACCGTGCTGCAGGGCTACTTCCTGGAACTGACCAACCTGGAGGAGAAGGATCTGCTGTACGACGTCGAGTTCGTCTCGATCCCGCCGAGCAGCGACATGGCCAATCGCAAGCTCGACGGCAACACCATCGCCATACTGGACAACCCGGGCGCCTCCAGTACCGACAACGTGTTCGGCCAGCTGACGCTGGTGCCGGGTACCGACGACACCTACCGGGCAGCCGACCTGGAATTGAGGCTCGCCTCGAAGGCGACCGCGAAGCTTGCCGTCCTGCCGCAGATCGCCCCCCTGCCCACCGACGGCGTGCTGGTGGGGCGCAACCTCGAGGTCCGTGGCTACGTGCAGATCTCGTTGCCCGACATCGGTGGCTCGGCGCAGATCTCGCGAGCGGCCAAGATCATGGTGACCCCGCAGAGCCGCGCGGCGTTCTACGACTTCCCGAGCGATACCGACTTCGCCGGCAGCACGATCAAGAACCAGGTGCAGGCCAGCCTGCCGACCGGCTCCGGGGGTTGTGTCGTGGAGCTGGAACCGGGCGACACCTCCTTTCCGCCCGCCTGAGGCTTCCGTGCGCCCGAGGCGTCGCGCCTGACCGGAAGTCAGTCCGGCAACGCTCCGCAGAACCCGCCGGCACTCGCGGCACCCGACCCGAGCGCGACGATCGACGGCGCGCGGTAGGGGTTCGGCGGGTTCAGCGAGTAGTCGAGGATCACCAGCAGCGCCAGCAGCCCGATCGCGAGCAGGGCCGGAACGCGTCGGGTCGTGCCCGCGGCCGCCTCCCCGGTCACGACCGCGCCTCCAGGCCGAGCACCGGGCGCAACCGGATGCCGAGGATCGAGCCCCCGAACGCCGCGGCGAACCAGACCCAGCCGTGCAGGCTGCCGGTCGAGATGCCGGAGAAGAAGGCGCCGACATTGCAGCCGAAGGCCAGCCGCGAGGAGTAGCCGAGCAGCAGGCCCGCCACGGCGGTGGCGATCCAGGCGCGTGCCGGCAGCGTCGGGATCCGCGCCGACAGTCCGCCGTCGCGCCAGCTGGCCACCACGAAGGCGCCGAGCACGATGCCGATGTTGGTCAGCGAGGTGACATCGGTGAGCAGGCTGGCACCGATGCGTTCGACGCTCTCGCGCGCCGCCCAGAACGGCGAGCCGGACAGGTCCGCACCGAGCGCGGTGGCGCCCTTCGCCGCCCACAGGCCGAGCCCGTAGACCACGCCCCACGGCTGCCCGGCGACGATCAGGTTCGAGACCGCCAGGGCGGCGACGACCACGGCGGCGACCAGATGGTGGCGTTGCACGCCGCGCCGGCCGCGAGCGGCGATCCGGTGCAGCGACGCCGCCACCACGATCAGACCGGCCAGCGTGACGGCGACGCCGCTCCAGCCGGCGACACCGATCGGTGGCAGCGTGCCCAGGTCGGTCCACCAGAACAGGTGCCAAGCGCCTGCGAAACTGCCAACCGCGAACGCCGGCAGCGCCAGGACGGCGATCGGGTTGCCGGAACCCGCATTGACCAGGGTGCCGGATCCGCACCCGAGCACCACCTGCATGGCGATGCCGAACACGAACGCGCCGCCGACCATCGCCCAGCCGACCGGTGCCTGCGCGCCGACCAGTTCCCCGCCGCGTGCCGCGATCAACGGCAGGGCGACGACGGCGACCAGGCCGATGGCGATGAGTTGCGCGAACAGCCCCGACGGCTCGCGCCGCAGGATCATCGCCCGCCACGGTCCGGCGAAGCCGAAGCGCAGCCCCTCGAGCACGAGCCCGAAGCCGAGCCCCACCGCCAGCAGCAGTCCGTAGCGGATGCCCGCCAGGATCATCACCGCCAGCACCGCGAGCAGCGCCGTCAGCACCGGGGCCGCACGCCGCGACAACACGGTGCCCCTGCCCGAACTCGTGCCCGTGCCGATCGCTGCGATCAGTTGCCGCGCAGCTTGTTGACGAAGTTGCCGACCAGACCCGGTGCGTTCTCGACCTCGTGACCGGCGCCGGAATACTCCACCATCGATCCCGGGTACAGCTTCACGTTGTCGAGCCCGGCCACCTCGGACAGCGCGAACCAGTTGGTGGCCGCCCAGTGGCCGGTATTGCAGAACGACACGATCTCCTGACCATCGCTCACGCCCAGCGTCTCGAGCAGCGGGGATGCGTCGATCGAGCTGTCGATGGCCGAGGAGCCCTCGGCGAAGAACGCGGTGTAGACCTGGTTCTTCGCACCCGGCAGGGTGCCCGGCATGGCGGCGGCGGCGTGCCCCTTCCTGCCCTGGTAGAACTCGTCAGGACGCGCGTCCAGCAGCAGCGCGTCGATCTCGCCGCGCGTGGCCGCGACGACCGCCTCGGTATCGGCGGTCCAGTCACCGGAGAAGACGATGTCGAGGTCGGTGGCCGGCAGCGTGCTCGGCGCCGTCTCCAGCGCGAAGCCCGCCTCCTGCCAGCCGCGCACGCCACCGTTCAGGATCGACAGGTCGGTGAAGCCGGAGGACTTCATCGTCCAGTAGACCCGTGCCGCGGCACCGAAGTCGGTATCGCTGGCCCCCTCGGGCACGATCACCACCGGCCGGTCGAGTTCCAGGCCGGCCGTTTCGTAGGTTCGCTCCAGGCTTGCCGCATCCGGCACCTGACCCGGGTTCTCCTTCGGCCCGCGGAACAGCCCGTAGGGTGCGGAGACGGCACCGTCGATGTGGCCGCTCGCGTAGTCGTCGCCGCGGATGTCCAGCAGGACCGGCTCGACCGAATCGAGCTGCGATTGCAGGTCGGCAGGCGTGACCAGCGGCCCGAACGTGGCGGCACCGACCGGGGTGACGAGAGCGGCGCCGAGGGCGGCACCGAGGATGGAGACGGCGGCAAGGGATTTCATGGCGATACCGGTGTCAGGGTGACGAAGGCGCAGACGGTAACGGCTTCGCCTTCCCCGTGCCAATACCCGTTCGTTCTTTGCTCATGCCGAAGGGGCCGACGGCGACCGCCCGGTTCGCTCCGCGCACCGGATGTCGGATGGCCATCGTGCGAACACTTTGGCAGAACGGGGTGCAACCAATCCGGCCGTCTCGCATCATAGGGGTTCGAGCAAACCGGCCCCGCCAACACTCCCTCATGATTTCCATCAAGCGTTGTGCAGGCGCCATCGCCCTGTCCCTGGCAGGCCTGCTCTCACCCGGTGCGGGTGCGGACACCGCCGTGCTGGCCGGCGGATGCTTCTGGTGCATGGAGAAGGACTTCGAGGCGCTGGACGGTGTCGACGAGGTCGTCTCGGGCTTCACCGGCGGCACCGCCGAGAACCCCACCTACCAGGGCGATCACACCGGACACTACGAGGCCGTCGAGATCACCTACGACCCCGATGTCGTCAGCTACCGGGACCTGCTCGACCACTTTTGGGTGAACGTGGACCCGTTCGATGCCCGTGGCCAGTTCTGCGACAAGGGTCCGAGCTACCTCAGCGCGGTCTTCGTCGCCGATGACGAGCAACGAGAGCTTGCCGAGCGGTCCCGGCAACGCGTCGTCGAGCGCTTCCCCGGGCAGACGGTGGTGACGCCGATCCTGCCGGCCGACACGTTCCACCCGATCACCGGCAACGAGATCCACCATCAGGACTTCTACAAGAAGAGCCCGGTGCGCTACAAGGCCTACCGCTGGGGCTGCGGTCGGGACAAGCGGCTGAAGGAGATCTGGGGCGACGACGCGACGGTGTAGGGGGGGGCGCCTACTCGGGAGGCCGGGTGCCCTTCTTCGATTCGAAGTAGCGCAGGCCGAAGTGGACCACGACTGTGGCGAGGACGGTCGAGAAGAGGGAACCGAAGAAGCCGGCGCCGGAGAGCAGCGTCAGCACGAAGAACACCACGGCGAATATCGCCAGCGTGCGATTGTGATTGTCTTTCATGGTCGTCGTCCCGGTGCAGGTTCCCTCGAACCATACCAGTGCGGACCGGGGACGTCGGTGGCGACAGGGTCGCCGCTCCGATTTTCAGCGATCGGCCGTACCCGGGCACGACCGTGTCACGAGGCGTCTGCCGTGGCGCTGCGGATCCGCTCCAGCACGCCGGCGTAGCGCTCCTCGCCCTGCGCGCCCGTGACCAGGTACCAGCCGTCGAACACCATCGCCGGCAAGGCGGGCAACCCGGTGCTGCCAGCGGCACCGGCCTCGTACCGCGTTGCCTCGAACGCTGGCCGATCCGGCAATCAAATCAGATAGTGAGACGTGGTTCCGGTCATGCCCCCCAGCGGGAGGCCCTCACCATAGAGAGACCACGACACCATGAGCCCTACCTCGAAGCCGCCGGAGATCGTTCCGGCAATGGACGATGCCCCCGGCCGTGCGATCGATCGGCGGCGATGGCCCGCCACCGCGCCCTTCGATCGGGACACCGCCGCCCTGTGGCTACGGATCGGGATGGGCCTGGTGTTCGTGATCGGTGGCTGGAGCAAGCTGGGCCAGTTGCTCGGCGCCGACGGGGGCGCGGCGATGGTCAGCAGCTACATGGGGCCGGGCGGCTACGTCAACACGTTCTTCACCGACTACCTCTTCCGTGGCGGGATCCCCGCGCTGTTCTCCCCGTGGACCTTCCTGACCGCCCTGTCGGCGTTCGAACTGGCCAGCGGTCTGGCCTTGCTCGCGGGGTTCCTGGTCAGGCCGCTGGCGCTGATCTACGCCTTCCTGCTCTGGACCTTCGTCTTCTCGCTGCCGGTGGTCACGACGCCGGGTGTCGTGCCGGTGATGGACACCTACACCTCCCCCGCCCTGCTGGTGCAGATTCGCGACGTCGGCCTGTCGGGCCTGATGTTCGTGCTGTTCAACCTGGGCCCCGGGCGGTGGAGCGTGGATCGAGCACCGACACCGACACCGATATCGACATCGGCATCGGCATCGGCATCGGCTCAGGCCTCCGTGAGCTGGGATGCGCTCGGATTGCTGACACGCCTGTCGCTGGCCGCCCCGTTGCTGGTCGGCGGCTTCTTCGTCGGTGGTGACAGCATCCAGAGCTTCGCCACGTTCGCACCGCTGCTGGTGATCGTCGGCACCCTGCTGGTATCCGGAGTGGGTATCCGGGCGGCGGCCCTGCTCGTCGGTGCGGTCATGCTCTGGTACATGCTCGGCAAGCTCTCGCTGGACACCTCCTTCATCGCCAACCTGAACGGCATCAAGCGCGAGTTCGCCCTGCTGGGCGCAGCCTGCCTGCTGGCACGCTTCGGCGGCGGCGACCGCTTCGTGTGGCACTCGCCGTTTCGCAACGGCAACGGCGTGATGACGAGTTCCACCACGAGTTGATGCGCCCGCACGGCCCCGACGTCAGTCGAACGTGAACGGCAGCGCCACCACGCACGCGTCGACCTCGCTTGCGTCCACCCGCCGCACCCGCACCTCGCTACCCGTCCCCAGTGCGGCGTCGAGCATGGCGATGCCGATCCGCGTTCCGGCACGGGGCGAGAACGTCTGAGAGCGGATCTCGCAGATCGGCCAGCCCTCGATGCCGAACGGCAACAGGGCCGCGTCCTCCTGCTCGCCCGACACGACCACGCCGGCGAGCCGCTTGACCGGACCTCTCGAGCGCTCGGCGCGCAGGGCGGGCAGCGCGATCGCGTCGATGTCGGCATCCAGGCTCAGCACCCGCTCCAGTCCCGCCTCGATCGGTGAGTCGTCACCATCCATGTCGTTGCCGAACGACAGCAGCGACCCCTCGATGCGCTCGATGCCGTTCGGGCAGCCGGCGCGCACGTCCAGGTCGGCGCCGAACTCGAACAGCGCATCGTGCAACCGTTCCCCCACCATCGCGTCGTCCACGTAGATCTCGAACCCGCCCTGCTTGCTCCAGCCCGAGCGCGCCACGATGAGCGGATGCCCCTCGAACTGCAGGCGTTCGAAGCGGAAGAAGCGGATGCCGCGCACCGCCTCTCCGAACACGCGCGCGACCAGTTGCTCGGCCAGCGGCCCCTGCACGGCGAGCGGCCAGACCGCCGGCTCGAACACCTCGACGTCCAGCCCGGCACCGGTCGCCAGTCCATCTGCCCACAGCTCGACGTCGGAGTCCGCGATCGACAGCCACCAGCGATCCTCGGCCAGCTTCAGCCCGACCGGGTCGTTGACGAGCTTGCCGTGCGAGTCGCACAGCGGCAGGTACCAGCAGCGACCGATCTCGACGGCGCCGATGTCGCGCGGGGTCATCCACTGCACCAGCTTCGCCGCATCCGGGCCGCGGATCTCGACCTGTCGCTCCACCCCGACATCCCACACCTGCACCGCCGAGACCAGGTGACGGTAGTCCGCCTCCAGGCTCTCGAACACGGTCGGCAGCAGCATCCGGTTGTAGACGGTGAACGCGCTGGCGCCGCGCGTCATGGCACGCTCGGTGAACGGGGTGGAGCGCAGCCGGCGCGACACCGTCAGACGGGGCGAGGTCAGCGCGGATGGGGCGGTCTTGAGCATGACGACGGATCGGGAGGTGAGCGGACAGCGAGTGCCGGATGCCGGCGGGGTGCCGGGCGATGTGAACCAAGAATACGGCGGCAATCGGCAAAAGACTTGGTCCGTTCCGGCAGGTTGCACTCCGGGTGGCCCGAGCACGGCCGGGGGCGGGTACACATCGTCGTGGCAGCACGTGCTCCCTGCGGGACTGCGGCACGAGACCTTCCCCAGGAAGAGTCGCCAGAAAGGCGTGAGCGACGAGCATCGAACGATCACGGCGAGCGTAGGAGTCGTGACCCCATGAACCGACATGCAGGCAAGAGTACGCCTGCGCCGAGGTGCTCGGTCCGAACGGCCCGGTCCGGGCGGATCGGCTCGTCCTCGGGTTCGTGCTGTCCGCCCCGGACACCACCGCATGCACCGGTCCGACCGAACGGCTGGCGGAACCGGGCACGACGTTCACCGGCTCGGTGCAGGGCCGCCGACCTCGTCATCCTCCGGGCGCGTCGTTGCCGGCTCGTCCGGGCCGGACGTGGAGTAGCCGGCACGCAGATCGCGCCGCACCGCCTCCGCCGCTCGTGCCGACGGCGGACCGTAGCCACCGCCGCCCGGCAGTTCGAGCACCAGCCGCTGCCCGGCCGACACCTTCTGCCGCCCCTTGCCGGCGAGAGGCGTGCCGTCGGCCAGTCCGACCCGGCCCGGTGCCCCGTCACCGCCACCGTCACGGCCGCGCGCCGGGTGATCGATCCGCTCGAACATGGCGTTGAAGTGGAACTCGTGCCCGGCGCGCGGTTCGATCTCGATCACCTGGCCGAGCCCGCCGCGCTGACGCCCCACCCCGCCCGAGTTTTCGCGCAGTTCCTTGCGCCACACCACGATCGGCCCGACCTGTTCGGTCGCCTCGACGCTCATGGTCGACACCCCGGACGGAAAGGCGGTGGCGGACAGCCCGTCCAGCGCCGGCCGCGCACCGGTGCCGCCGGAGTTGAACATCAGCATCTCGTGCCCGCTCCCGCCCCCGCCATCGGGTCGTCCGGCCGCATCGCTCACCGGACGGGTCGCGATCTGGATGTTCCACAACGCGCTGGCCCCCTCGGCCGGCACCGTGTCCGGCAGGCACAGGTGCAGCGCCCCGAGCACCACGTCCGGCACCAGGTGCCCGAGCACGTGCCGCACCGACACCGGTGCCGGACGCTGCGCGTTCAGGATGCAGCCCTCGGGCGCCACCACCTCGAACGGGGCCAGCGAGCCGGCGTTGTTCGGCACGTCCGGCGCGATCGCGCACTTCAACCCGTAGCAGGCGTAGGCGCGGGTGTAGACCATCGGCACGTTGACGCCCTTGCCGCTCTGCCCGGAGGTGCCGGCGAAATCGGCCCGCAGGCGATCGCCCGCCACGCTCAGCAGCACCTGCATCGTGACCGGTGCGCCGAAGCCGTCCACCCGCATGGTGTTGGCGTAGGCGCCGGGGGGAAGCGCCGCGATGCAGCGGCGGGTGGCGGCCAGGCTGGTACCGACGATGAAGTCCGACAGCGCCTCCAGAGCGTCGATGCCGAACTCCTCCAGCATGCCGGCCAGCCGCCGTTCACCCGCCGCGTTGCAGGCGATCAGCGAGTGGATGTCGCCGATCACCTGATCGGGTTCGCGCACGTTGGCGCGCACGATCCGCATCAGCACCGTCGACAGCTCGCCCCGATCGACCAGCTTCATGATCGGGATCTGCAGCCCTTCCTCGTAGACGTCGTCACCGTCCGGCCCGAAGCCGCGTCCGCCGATGTCGACCACGTGCGCGGTGCAGGCGAAGAAGCCGATGTGCACCGCCTTCCTGAACACCGGCGTGACCACGGTGACGTCGTGCAGGTGACCGGTGCCC
>Ga0209831_1002513_pt1 | contig 15877 bp, 8 predicted proteins | sample Maine_Asex4_meta_FD_187451 | JGI IMG/M metagenome (GOLD analysis project Ga0209831, IMG submission 187451) | Marine algal microbial communities from Maine, USA - Maine_Asex4_metaG (SPAdes) (version 2) | ecosystem: Host-associated > Algae > Red algae > Unclassified | place: Maine, USA | collected...
CGGACTGTGCGGGAGACAATTTGGTTTCTTTCATAAAAGTATTTAATGGGGGACATACCTGGCCAGGATCTTCCATTATTATTGGAACCACCAATCAGGATTTTAATGCCAGTAGTACTATCTGGAATTTCTTTAATCGTTTCTCCCTCGATCAGACTACCGCAATTACACCAGAAATGACAGAGACCGCATTCACTATTTATCCTAATCCGGCGACCGATGTTTTAAATTTGGCAATAACGAATGGTGTGTATATTCCGGCTTTCCCATTGGCTTACAGGCTTATCGGAACGGATGGTCGAACTCGTCAAGGTAACCTGACGGCTACAAGTCCTGTTATTGATATTCGGGAATTATCTACAGGTGTTTATTGGTTTCAGCTACCAAACCAAAAGCCGTTAAAGTTTGTAAAACTTTAACGGCTTTTGCAAGATCCTTAAGATGCGATTGAAATATGTTTAATTTCTGGGACGTTGGCGGGTTTCCTCGTAAATGACGGTACCATTTTTATTTTTTCGAGCATTCGCCTCTTTTACTTTTTCCTGATAAAATTCTACCCGTTCCTTTATACCGAGATCTTTTTTATTTAATTCCCGGTGGTAAGTCGTAATCAGAAAATGCGCTTTGGCTTCCGGATTGGTAATTCCTAAATTTTGAATATAATGAGACAACCGCGAACCTTCATACATGCCCCAATTATTACAAATCCACATAATCAGATACAATTTTTTACCCGCATCTTCTTCGGTCATTAACTGAAACTGGTTCCGGGTGGGTGCATCCATCAGTCGGTTAAGCTGTGTAAAAGCATCATAAAGATCCTTTGGAATATATACTCCATTAAGGCGACTCTTTAGAATGCGCTTTTGGTAAGCCTGCTCGGCAGAATCCTCCACTGAAGGTGCTCGTTGCGCCTCCGCCGTGGTGATGGTAAAACCAAGGGTCAATATTATAAAAGCAAAAATTTTATACATTCGGTACTTTTTTCTAATCTCTTAGCGATTATTGGAAATCCAAATAAATTATGGTCCTCTTCGACTTCCTAAGGAACGGTTCATTAGCGTGCAAATATTGTGACTATTCTGGTAATAAGTCAATATTTAAGAAAATTTAACGCATAATTACCAGTTTTTTAACCACCTGTAATTCATTATTGCTCATTTTTAAATAGTAAATACCCGCAGACAAGCCAGCTATTTCAATCGATAAAGGCGTATTAAAATACATTTGTGCAGGTATGGTTTTAACAACTGCTCCCCGCAAATCTACAATGGTTACTGCCAAATCCTGAGGATCAAATAAATCAAAAGAAACCGTTAGTTGATCGATAGCTGGATTAGGGAAAATCGCTATCTGATTATTTAGCTGGTCGTCATTTAATCCGGTCGTCATATCTAAAACCGTAATCTGCTGCGTGGTAGCGCTTGTACAACCTTCCGAACTGGTGATGGTCAATGTCACTGGATAGGTTCCAAAATCAGTATAACTATGATTAGGAACAAGATCGGTACTTGTGTTTCCATCGCCAAAATTCCAGAGGTAGGATTCACCCACGACAGAAGTATTTGTAAAAGTAATGGCTTCGTTGACCGTTACTGTATCGTTACTTACTACAAAATCTGCCGTCAATGAACCAGTTCCATCCACTTCCACCGTTACAGGTATCCGGCCACATAATTGTTGGTATTCAATTTCCCAGTCAAAGAAATAATAAAAATTATTGTTATTAAAATCATTCCCTTTGATGGTCATTACCCCACTGACCGGATAAGGAAAAGAGGCATTTGTTAAAGCCGTTAAATTTTGCGGACCGACCAAATTGACAAATAGTTTTTGATCTTCACCTCTCAGGAAATTAAAGTCCAGTTCAATTCGCTGCGGACCGGCCTCCAATGCTTCAAATATTTTATTTCCTACAAAACCTCTTCGACCATTTTCTGCTCGTACCACCAGGTATCCTGCCTCTGGCATATTGATCAGAACGGATTTTAATTTGAATGGAGAAAACACATCGAAAACCAAACCACCCAATGATTCTGCCGGGAGAATTTCTGGTAGATCACCAGGTTCGGGTCCAATAGATTTTTCAATTTTAGCACCAGCCCAAAACGTCTCAGTAGCCAGTAAAGCAGGCGTCGTCCATGGACTACCGGCACCTATGGGTGTGCTGGTCATCTCGTCGGTGTACCACTCTATTATACCCGGTTCGTTCAGCGATGCCGCTAAAACAACTTGTCCATTTTCACAAATATTTCCAGTCGTCAACTGTTCCGGAGTGAGCGGTGCTTCGTCTACGATAATTACCTGTTTTATCAATCGGTTGTTTAATGGTCTGACATCCGCTACTCCATTGGGTGCTTTCACTTCCAGCGTAAGTTCGTAAGTGCCCGGTGCAAGGTCGCTGCTATTTACCTGATACAAGCCCCGCTCTCCACTATTCAATGATCCGGTCCAGTTAATCGTTCCCGTAAAAGTCTGGGCACCGATCAATTGGTAAGTCGCTTCAAATTGCGTAAGCATTTCCTGCCCGCCATTCTCAAATAAAAATCCAATATTAAAATTATCCTGACAGAAGGTTTGTACATCTTCAATCTCCAGCAACATAACATCATTTTCCACTCCTCCCGGAACGGGCTCAAAGCCTTGTTCCACCAAATAATCATAAGCTGCTTTTACGTCAATTATTCCCATTCCAAAAGTATTGTCTTCTCCGGAAATTCCTAAATCCCGGCAACTAAAATACAATGCCAATAAGATCTCTTCTCCCGTTAATTCAGGAAAAGCTTCCCGCAGTAAAAGAACCGCACCGGCCACGTGTGGCGAAGCCATTGACGTTCCGCTAAGATTATCGTAAAAACCATTATTGACAGCGGACCGGACATTTACCCCTGGCGCAGATACTTCTGGCTTGATAAACAAAGATGCGTCTGTACTTTCACAAGTGGATGGACCACGACTAGAAAAATTGGCCGCTAGTAAATCAGGGTTACTTCCTTGTAAGGCAGCCACGCTAAAACAATTTACTAAACTACTATTTATATTTTGTGGGCCAGACAAGGTTTCTAATCCAGGGCCTTCGTTTCCAGCGGCAAAAACATTAGCGATACCAGCGGCCTCCAACGCATCAAAAGTGCTGGTAAATATGCTATTACATATACCGTCACTGCTTTGACCATCAAATCCCCATGAGTTGTTAATGACCTTAGGTATATCATCTGAAGTATTAGGATCATCATCCGGGTCAAGAGACCATTCATAGTTTTCGATCACGTTGAGATTGGTGCTTTCAAAACCACAACCGATGGGTGGTGCTGCGGTCCACATACTATTAAAGGCCACTCCAATCGTATCATTATTTAACCGATCCAATCCCAGGACCGTACCGGCGACGTGGGTGCCGTGGTCATCACAATCAAACGGTTCCGTTCCCGTTCCACTCCAAACCTGTTCTAGAGGTTTATATAGCCCCAGGTAATTATTTCTTAAAGCGGGATGATGCGGGTTGGTTCCCGTATCCATGATCAGTGCCGTTAATCCGTAACCGGTATAACCGAGTTTCCACATTGCGGGAGCATTGATGGCTTGCAAGCCTGTTTCGATGCCCTCTGGCTGTGCAAAAGGTCCCATGGTACGTTCGTAACCGATGGGTTTCACCTCTTTTTCCGGTTCAATAATCTGGATGTCTTCTCGTAGACTCAAAACCTTTAGTACTTCTGTGGTTACTTCCGCAAATAAAGCGTTGCTTACCCAAAAAGCGCGAAGACTTTCTGGATCCACGCCGGGATTATTTTCTAGAAAGTCCAGTACCTCGCGTTGCGTTCGGGTAGCATTTTCTTTTAGTTTTAGAATGACTGTTTTGGAACGATCAGCTAACGAGGTTTTGTTATTTTTAAAATTTTCTTTTAGTTGAATAAAGTTAACCTGTTCTTCCATTAGTATAAAAACCCGGTGGTGCGTAGTAGTATTACTAGCGATGACCGATTGCAAGTCACTGGTTAATTTATACGGGTCATAATCCTGCGCAAAAAGCAGATTGGTTAATAATACCAGACAAATAAGAAGGTTCCCTCTTTTTTTCATTATAAAAAAATTGTAAGTGCAAGTAAAAAATTATGAAGCCTCAAAATAAAGTACTTTGAGGCTTCGTAAGGAATGAGTTAATTCAATTACTGTAATAAAACAATTAATCTCTTCCCGTTTTGGGGGAGCCTATAGCTAAATGCTAACAGCCAACAACAAAGTCAAGCTAAGGTATTTAAAATTAGTCCATTTTCACAACTCGTCTTGTAGTCCTCGCGTCATTTGCTACGAAAATCAAGTGATATACACCGTTATTTAGGTCGGTCATATCTATTTCCAGATTATTTCCCTGAATCTGACTACCCGTTAGCTGTTGAACGGTACGTCCCAGTAGATCTACCATTCGTATTTCCGTTAAGGCATGATCATAATTAACACCTAAATCAATATTGAGTTTACCCGTTGTCGGATTAGGATAGAGGTTTAGACTTTCATCCAGCATTTGGTCCCGGGTATTGGTCATAATCGAAACCACTACTTCCTGACTGGTAGTTACCGCACACCCATCTCCATTTACTGCGCTTAAGGTTACTAAATACGTCCCCTCATCCTGATAAACGTGCATTGGATTTTCTTCCGTACTGGTGGTTCCATCGCCAAACTTCCAGAAATATTCCGTCGCATTTTCAGAGGCATTTGTAAAGGTTAAAGTTTCTCCCGATGCTGGTAAATCATTAGACAGAGAGAAGTCAACCGTTGGGCCATCCATTCCGCCAAATTCTACAATTACCGGAATACGACCACAAGCATAATTATATTCAAAATCCCAGTCATAAAAATAGTAATAGTTTTCCAATGGATCAATTAGTTCGTTCGTTCCAATAATTGACAAGGCACCACCCACCGAATACGGGTAAGCTGGATTGGTGGTATATTCTAGCGGAGCACCTACCGTTTGTTCAATAATATATCCTTCTCCGGCTGGAATATCAACATTCCAGTCTACAATCAATTCTCCGGTCACAGGGGTGTTCAGTGTTCTTAAAGCAACCGTTGCTCCGTTGGGTCTTAGAATTTTTACCAATCGAATACCTGGTTCGTCCGCGTATACTTTTGTTGATTTTAAACGAATATCCTGAATTACATTAAAGACCAAACCTTTTCCTGGCTCTTCTCCTGTCTGTACCTCCGTTGTAGTGATATCGGTGATTCCACCACTGCCTCTCAACATTGCCTCTACGTAAAACGTAAAAGGATTGGGTAAAGTTGGTGTTTCAAAATATAGGCCATTGGTAAAAGCAGATCCGCCGGTAGGTTGCACAAACCAGTCAGCGTCAATAACATCAGGATTGATTAATTCTACAAAGGTACTACTTCCTGCGCATGGATTACCTAGTTCTTCTCCAGCGATGGCAGATTCGATCGGTTCCACTTCCACAACCTTCACTGGAATCTGATAGATATTATTAAGTGGTCGCTGGTCTTCGATACCATTTGGTGTGTGAACAGTTATTCTAAAATTATAATTACCATTCAGGTTTGAAGTCTCAGGAACGGTGATTACTTCCCGCGCGCCTTTTTCTAAAGATCCCGTCCAGTTGATCGTTCCTGTGCCAGTTGATGAACCATTTGAAATGAATTCATAATCAATAACTGCATTGGTCAAGGTATTGTCTCCACCGTTTTCAATCATCACTTCTGCAGCGAACAAACCAAAGCCACATTCCTGATCAATGGCCTTAATATTAACCACCATGACATCCTCATCTCTCTGCGGATTCGTTGGAATATTTCCTTCCGCTACCAGAAAATTAAAGGCATCGAGTACGTTAATGATTCCCATTCCGTAAGTGTTGTCTTCTCCCACTGGACCAAGATCACTGGCCGTTTGATAAAGCGCTAGCTTGATGGCTTCTCCGGTTAGTTCTGGAAATGCTTCTTTTAGTAAAACAATAGCTCCTGCTACGTGTGGCGCTGCCATGGAAGTACCACTGGAATTCTGATAACCGGATATACCATTGGAAGATCGAACATTAACACCGGGAGCAGATACCTCTGGTTTTATAAGTAATGATCCTGTCTCTCCACAATCAGAAGGTCCTCGACTGGAAAATCCAATAGCCGTAGTGGCATTCGGATTAAGCGCAGCCACAGAAAAGCTGATTACTAAATCGTGGTTGATATCCGAGGAAGTAGAAGTAGTACTGACACCCGGGCCATCATTTCCGGCAGCCCAAACGATCGCAATTCCAGCCGTTTCTACTGCATCCTGCGCATTGGCGATGGTACTGGTATTCTGACAATCTCCCTGTGATCCAAAACTATTGTTGATCGCATCGGGCATGTCATTAATCGTATTGGCGTCTCCATCGGGATTTATCGCCCATTCGTAATTTTGTATTTGCCCCCAGCGAGCTTCATCGCAAGCTCCAGTAAGATTGGCAAGCGGAGCAGCCAGCCATTTGGCATTGTGGGCTACTCCAATGGTATCATTATTCAGTCGATCCAATCCACAAGTAGTACCTGCGACGTGCGTTCCGTGGTGAATTCCGTTGATCGCACAATCGTTGGGTCCTGCTACATTTCCACCCGTGTAGGCGTATCGGTCAAAGGCTACGTGGTATCCCTGATAATTCAATCGTAAAGCAGGGTGAACAAGTTCTACTCCGGAATCCTGAATCATTATCCGTCTTCCATAACCAGAGTATCCCATCTGCCAAAGCTTGTCCGCTTTGATAGACCGAAGTCCCAGCTCACTTCCATTTGGAGAGACCGGAGCAGCTGCAGTCGTTTCCGGACTAAAGGCAATCTCCGGGCTGATATATTCCATTTTACCAACATCCCGCCGTAAGCTTATTTCTTTGATTTGAGAAATGGTTAGCTCTGTTTGAATAACATTGGTCACCCATAATCCTACAATACGATCCGTATCAATATTTGGCAGACCACGGAGGTATTCCAGTAGTGGACCTTGGGTACTAGCGGCTTTTTCCATCAATGCCGGAATAAGAATTTGACTCCTTTTTTTCAGACTGGTTTTATGATTATTAAAAGAAGTACGCAATCCGAGAACGTCTACCTGATCTTCTAATAAAATATAAACCGGTAAAGTTTGCTGACCCGATTCGAGCATTTGCTCCCATAAGGCAGGAGAAATTTTTTCAATATCCAGTTCCTGAGCATTTGTAAAAAAACAGAAAACGAATACAAAAACAAGTGTAGCTGTTGTTCGCATAATTTATTATAGTTGTGGGTTATTCTGATAACTAAACAAAAAGAAACCAGAGATGAATTATCTAGTGCCTCCAGCACTAAATAATTCATAATATGGATCTTGTCTTTTTTAGTTTTTATTTATTAATCTTCACAATTTTTCGCACCACTGTTCCCTCTCCCAGTTGAAAGAGTAAAAAGTAAGCACCATTTTCAAAAGACTGGAGATCTAATTGAATATTATTATTTCGATAACTAATCGGATCTTTAGATAACAGCAATTTCCCCGCCATATCCGAAACCTGAATACCAATTTTTTCTGCGTCAGCAAAGCTAAAATTAATGTTTAAAGTACCGTCCGTTGGATTTGGAAAAACATCAATATATTGCTCTGCTTCCAGATCACTGGTAGCGGTAGCTAGATCTATAGTTAAAATAATTACATCGGTAATACTACAACCTGCAGAAGTGATCACGGATTGAACGACGGTATAATCTCCGGCTTCTGTGTAAGTATGGTTTGGGTTTTCATCCGTACTGGTTGTACCATCACCGAAATCCCAAAAGTAGCTGGCACCAGTACTTCCGCCATTATTGAATGCAACGACAGATTGTGCAGAAGGGTTTGGGGTAACTACCTCAATTCCAGCAGTCAGACCTTCGGTTGCTCCACCAAATACAACTTCGACTGGAATACGACCACAAGCACCAGTGAAAGCAATTTCCCAATCGTAGAAAAAATCGTATCTATCTGCAACGCTGGTAGATCCATGTAGAAAAACGACTCCTCCAACGGAGTAAGGAAAACTAATATTTGCACCAGTTCCCGCTGCGATATTATTACCTACAGTCCGCAACATTCTATAATTCAAATCAACGGGCAATTCTGTATTCCAGTTGATGATATTTTCTCCGGCTACCAGATTTCGATTAAGGGTTTTAACAACACCATTTTTATTATTACGTATCTGAAACAAGTTAAGTCCACCCGTTTCAGAAAATACTTTTACTGATTTTAAAGTAGTAGGCGCACAAACATCAAAAGAAATACCACCCGTTTCGTCAGTATACTCAAAATCCGTTTCGGCCAAATCGGAGATACCTCCACCCTGGCTTTCAAAAGCAATATCTGCATAAAAAGTAAAAGTATTAGGAAATGCAGGCGTTTCAAAAAACAATCCAGTTCCAACAACAGTGTTGGCCGTTGGTGAAACATACCAGGTAGCGTCCACGGCAGTTTCAGATTCAATATTTACAAAAGCAGCCGTAGCGGAACAAGGACCTGCAGTAGCTCCCAGGCGCTCTAGCGAAATAGGATCTTCTTTCGTTATCTTGATCGGTCTTTCTAAACGATTGTTAAAAGGTTTTAGATCCGTTCCGCTGTTAGGGTTCGTTAAAGTCACCACAATGCTTAATCCTCCTCTGAATTCAGTTCTTTCCGGAACGGCTACCGTTGCTCTTTCGTTGGTAGCTAAACTCCCCGTCCAGTTGATCGTTTCACTGTCCAGTATTACCCCGTTTTTTATATATTCTATTTCTACCTCAACCGATGTCAGATTGTCTTGACCACCGTTTTCAAAAGTAACAATCGCGGAATAAGTACCGTCTCCACAAATTTGAGACTGATCATCTAATTCAACCATTAAGGCATCTCTTCCAACATTTGGATCTACGGGAGTATTACCTTCAGCTACCAAATAATTAAAAGCAGCCAAACAGTTAATCAGACCATTTCCATAAGTATTGTCTTCGCCAGCAACTCCCAAGTCGGTAGCTGAAAAATATAAGGCCAGATTAATTTCTTCTCCACTTAATGTCGGGAAAGCTTCCTTTAACAATGCAACTGCACCTGATACATAAGGAGCAGCGAAGGAAGTTCCATTCTGGCTGGTATAGCCTCCATTCAAATCACAACTTCTCACGTTTACTCCATGAGCCATTACTTCTGGCTTTATGTCAACCGGACCAGAACCATTACATGGAGAAGGCCCCCGGCTAGAAAACCCTGCAACTGAATTATTGTTGATTTGTAGAGCACCGATAGAAAAGCTATTTACTAAATCAAGATTAATAGCGGATTGTGAATTAATAGTCATATTATCAGGACCATCGTTGCCTGCAGCCCAAACAACAGATATACCCGCTGCCACCATAGAATTTTGTACGTTGGCAACGGTACTATTATTAAAACATCCAGTGCCACCTCCCCAAGAGTTATTTACTACATCTGGAATATCATCGGTCGTATTTGAATTATTATCCGGATCAAGCGCAAATTGGAAATTTTGAATACCTCCACTAGTCGCATCAGAACAAGATTCCTCCAGAAAAGCATGTGCACCTCCTATCCAGCGAGCATTAAAGGCAACACCAATGGTGTCATTAGTGATTCTGTCCAATCCAACCATATTTCCAGTTACTCTGGTACCGTGTCCATCGCAATCGGTTGATCCCTGGGTAGCAGTACCGGTATAAGATTGTCCTTCGGAGAAATAGATTCCCTGATATTTTCCAACTAAACTTGGATGTAACCAATCTACACCACTATCTACAGTCATGACAATTCGTCCCGCACCAGTATAACCCATTTCCCACAATTTGTGCGCGTTCATTTGAGTCAGTCCTGGTTCGCGACCATTGGGCACAAAAGGAGCAGCCGCTACAGCTTCGCCTTCATCCGCAAATCTAACAGGCAAGATCAACTCAATCATACCAACATCTGCGCGGAGGCTTAGTCGTTTGATGGTTGCTGCATTTACTCTGGCCTTGATTACGTTGGTAGCCCAAAATGCCTGAATACCATGACGATCCACCAATGGCTCACTAGCGAGAAAATCCAATAATGGTTGCTGGGTAGCAGCAGCTTTTGCTTTTAGACTGGTCACCACCTGTACTGCACGATTGTGCAATGGTGTTTTTTTATTAACAAAATCCAATCGCATTCCTTGTATATCTACCTGATCTGCTAGCAGAATGTAGACTGGTGACAATTCATTTGGTACATCGGTGATTTTGTCCCATAATGGTGAGGTAATCTTATCAAGATTTACATCCTGAGCAGAGATGCCAAGAAAAGTCAACCATAAAAAGAAGCTAAAGATAAAACGCATTTGTTGAGTATTTTAAATTAAAAAATTGTGATTTAATAATATTGGTCAGTTATAATAAAGACACTTATTAGGGTCGTAGCCCCTATCAAATTAGTTCATTTTTGCAATTTTACGTATTATCTCCTGATTATCGAAGAAACAACGAATATAATATACACCAGCAGGATAACTCTCCAAACTTAACTCCATTTCGAGGTTTTGGTTGAAATAATCGTGATTGCGTTGCAATTCTTTCCCATATATATCTATTACCGAAATATCTACTTCCCGAATATCTACTGCGCTGATTTGCACCCTCACCTGATTATAAGCCGGATTGGGAAAGACGGTTACAGTTGTGCCAGTATTTTCATTTATTAAATTAGATAGCTCTGATACTTCCAAATTGATCACCTTGGTGTCTCCACAGCCTTCTGAATTAGCGGAAACCAATTTTACCTCATAGTCTCCGGGCTCGGTATAAGTATAAATTGGATTTTCGTCGGTACTGGTGTTTCCGTCACCGAAATCCCAAAAATACTCAACACTATTGATTGATAAATTCTCAAAAGTAACCATCCCGCCATTTGAAAGATTTACTGGATTTTGGGAAGGACTAAAATTAGCATCGGGTATATCTGTGGTATGCTGATATTCTGCCGTAACTGGTACTCTCCCGCATACCTGATTGTACTCTACGACCAAATCATAAAAATAGTAATAATCCGCAGTAGGGTTTTCCAAATCGGTAGAAGACTTGAGCGTCATCGCACTGCCTACACTATAAGGATAGGAGGCGTCGGGTTGTTGCGCCATATCATTACCGGAAATCAATATTCTATAATCCAATCCAGCGGCTAATTCCAGATTCAGGTCTACGGTGTTTTCGCCAATTGCAAGGCCGATTAAAGTTTCTTGTCGAACCAAAGAATTATCAGCTCTACGGATTGTCAATAATCGGGGGCCACTATTCTGTGCAAATACTTTTACAGAACGCAAGATAATCTCCTGGTGAACATCAAAGATCATCCCCTTGTTGTTTACTACTCCGACCGGAAAAATACTGGCCGCAGAAGGAACTGACTCCCCAAAACTTTCTGCTAACGTTGCTTCAATAAAAAAGGTAAATGGTGCGTTAGATGGCGGTAATAATATTCTATCTCCAATAAAAGACGGATTGGCAGCATTCTCACTAAAGTACCATCTTATTTCAGTAGCATTTGGTGCATCCACCACCAATTCGGTGCTGCTACCTACGCAAGGAGATACTTCAAAAGCAAAATTTGCAGATAAAGGAGTTTGATTGGAAAATAATACGGAACGGCTACCGGTCGAGATATAGTCCCGACTATCAGGTTGACCATTCGGATTGGCAACGGCTGCCATTAAATTATAGACACCTTCGGGCGCATCTGTCAGGACAACTGGAATAGTTGCTCTCTCGCCGGGGACTAAATCCCCCGTCCATGGAATCACCGTATTTATGATAACATTTCCCGAAAGGTCAATCAAATTATAAGTAATATCCGCTGAGCTGATATTGTTCGTTCCTGCATTTTCAAATATAATATCAAAAGCCATTAAGCCATCACAATTTCTTTCTTCAGCGACGATGTTGACAAACATAATATCGTTTTCTACCCCTGGTTCAACTGGCTCGTTTCCCTGATCTACTAAATAATCAAAAGCAGCCAAGACATCAATCATACCCATACCGAAAGTATTATCCTCACCGGTGACGCCTAAATCCTGACAAGTAAAGTATAATGCCAGTTTTATCTCCGTCCCCGTTAAGGTTGGGAATGCTTCCTTCAATAAAACCACAGCACCCGCTACGTGAGGCGCAGCCATGGAAGTACCTGATTTATTTCCGTAGGCGCCATCCAACTCACATGAGCGAACGTTTTGGCCAGGTGCGGATACTTCCGGTTTTATTTCCAAAGAACCTTCTCCTCCGCAAATTGATGGTCCGCGACTGGAAAACCCCGCTACGGGAAAATTGGTATTGTTTCCATTTACGGCGGCTACGGTAAAGGCATTTACCAAATTGGTATTTATATTTTTTGGTGATGTGATCGTGCTTGCGTCAGGGCCTTCATTACCAGCCGAAAAGATGCACGCAATCCCGGCTGCTTCCAGCGCATTGAGGATATTGATGTAAGCGCTATTACATTCTCCTGCTGCTCCCGGATCCCACCAGCTATTGTTGATGGCATCGGGCATATCGGCAATGGTCGCTGGATCGCCATCCGGATCAATGGCCCATTCAAAAGCCGCAATATTGCCACTTGTACCACTCCCGCAAAGGACATTACTTCCTACCCATTGTGCATTAAAAGCTACTCCAATTGTATCGTCCTTTACCCTGTCTAATCCAACCATGGTACCCAAAGTATGTACCCCATGATCTCCACAATTGGAGATATTTATATTATTTGAATTATTGGCATCAAACCACCCCAATTCGGGTGATGAAAAATTACCACGCCAGTTGTGAATAATGGCCGGATGTCCCGGATCGATTCCGGTATCTGCGCTCATGACCAGCCGTCCATAACCAGTATAACCCATTTCCCAAAGTTTATTAGCTCTGATAGCGTTTAATCCAGGTTCTGCGTTTCCTGGAGCAGGTGGCGGCGGGGCGGCGGATTCGCTGAAAGACTCCAGAGCCAGTTCCGCATCGATATCCATCCAGGCAATATCTGTTCGGTGACTAAGTCTGGTAATTAGTTCGGGAGTCGCTTCCAGCGCCAATAAGTTGGCAATCCAGAAGGTTTTTAGAGTGGTCGTTGTGAATCCTTCTATCTGATCCAGCCATTGCAGCAATGGACGCTGTGTATTTGTGGCTTTTTCCCGGAGCGCAGAAATAACCGTAATCGTACGCTCTTCCAGAGAAGTCTTATTTTTGTAAAAACCCAAATCCATTGCAGCGACATCGACCTGATCAGCTAATTTGATAATTATTTTATGACTCGGCTGGTTGGTATTGTTAAGCGCATCCTGTAATCGATTGGAAAGGGTATATTCGTTAAATTCCTGAGCTGAAACAGCAGTCCACACGAAAGCGCTAAGCGCAATAATAAAAAAACGATGGGCGAGTTTAGAGTAAGGCATATTTAAAGTTAGTTATTTCTATAGAAGGTTTAAATTCGTATAATCAAGAATTAGGAAGCGTACAAAAATGAGACGAATAATTGAAATAGTTTTAGTAGAAGTTTGCCTGTACCTCTTTTTATGGCTGTGGAATGAGCAGGTAGCTCAGCTCCTCAGCGCCATAATTTCGGGAGTATCTCTAATTGTTTTATTAGTCTCCGTAATGGTTGAGTTGGTGGAGCCATCAAAGGTACCAAAAACCTTTTTTATATTTATGATTATTTCTGTATTCGTCCCCCTTTTGACAGGTGGGGTATATTATTACCTGTTTCTGTAAACAATTTTGGAGTTAAGCCTGACTTTAGGTGCTAATCAGACATTGATAATTCTGCCTCGGTCTTTTTCTAGCAAATGGGGAGGAATATGCGCTTTTATTTCTTCAAAAAGCAGATTAATGAGTCGTTTCTTAATGAAACTCCGGTGGGTAATCAAGCTCACTTCCCGCATTGGTTCGGGATTTTGAAAAGATTTGAGGTATTTCATGCTGGAAGATTCCATATCGATGGTCGCCAGTTCTGGTAAAAAAGTATAACCAAACTGTTTTTCAACAATTCGCTTAAGTGTTTCCAAACTACCACTTTCAAATCTCAATCGGGCGTTTTCATTCCGCTTTTCTCCACAGATATTAAGGGTTTGGGAACGGAAACAATGTCCTTCCTGCAACAACCACATCTCACTGACATCCAGTTCTTTAAGGTTAATTAGCTCTTTGGTAAAAAGCGGATGTTTGGTAGACATATAAATAAAAAATTTCTCATAAAACATGGGAAATTCCACAATAGACTTCTCATTCAGTGGTGTTACTAAAATACCTACATCCAGGCGGTCGTCTTTTAGTTTTTTGATGATTTCGCTAGAAAGGATTTCTTCAACCACGAGGGTTACTTCGGGATATTTTTCAATAAATTTAGTGATGAACAAGGGCAAAAGATAGGGACTCAAGGTTGGAATAATTCCTACGTGCAGTTCCCCTTTTATTTCGTCTTTTTGATTTTGAATAATTTCTGGTATCCTGCCTGCTTCCTGCAAGATAACCCGTGCCTGATTGATCACCTGGATACCCATTTCGGTGGTCACAACTGGTTTTTTACTGCGATCAAAAAGCAAGACATTCAGTTCTTCTTCTACTTTTTTAATTTGCATACTCAGCGTAGGCTGGGTAACGTAACAGTGTTTGGCAGCTCTGGCAAAGCTTCGATGGGTATCGACGGCCACCAGATATTCTAATTGGGTAAGTGTCATTCTTTCTATTTGACCACAAAATAGTATTTAATGATGGAATTCAAAATTTGATTGGTAAAAACTATGACATAATTCAGAAATTTTCCTACTGTTAGGCGTTATGCATCTGCACTTATTTATTGGCCATTTCTAAATGCCTGAGCCAGCATAAAGGCCAAAAATCCTTCATCCCGATTCATCACACCAAGTCGATTATTGGTAAGGTGGACAAAATCACTTAGTATATTCCATAATTTAGATGCTGTGGGGTAGATTTCACCCGATCGGGTATCTGCTGGTGTTAATAATCCCGTATTTTCCAGTAATTGTAAGTTTGTATAAACTGCGCTGTTGATGGTCAGCCAGTTTTCCCAGACCGGGTCACTGCTACCCGTGGGATTTTCTTGGAGCTGTTCCCAGATTCCTTGAATGTATGGAAGTACTGTCGTTTTTTGGGCAGTATAGGCATTTGTAAATTGAGATAAAATTTTTTCTTGTTGCTCTTTGCTATTTTTATCTCCGACGGCCCGGGGTAACCAATCCCGGCAATTTTGCTCAAAAAAATCAGCTATCTTATCTGTTGTTATTCCTAAAGAAAAAACAAAGCCTACGTGCCACTTTATCGCAGCACCCAGTGCCTGGTCGTATGACCAATCGGATGCTTCTAGCACTTCATTTATGACCACGCGCGAGGAAGCAAAAAATTGTAATTCTGCCAATAGCAATCCTTCTACCCCACCATATCGAGACGTCTCTGGTTTGTATTTAATTTTAACGATTTGGTTGTTTGCGTTCCATGATTCAGCTGCTTGTCGCGCTTCCATCCCAGGAGTCATTAACAATTTAGAAGGATTTTTTACAACGTAGCTATTTAATTCTTTCAGGACTGTCGCTGATAGTTCTACTTCGTCAATCTCATTTACTTTTTTAAGCCGTAACCGTATATGGGGTCCCCGTTCCCAGTATCGAATAAAAAAATACTGCGAGATTAAACCGTCTTTCAGCAGTTTTTTCATTAAAGGATGAATCGCTTTCACCAAAAGCGGTTCCCAAGGTTCTCCATAGAAAATATAAAAACTAAGATATTGATTTTCAATCATTTAGTGAAAACGTATTAATAAAGTGAGCCATAATGCGAAGTAATTTTCAAGTTAAAAAACGCAAACATAGCAAGCTAGTGC
>Ga0209831_1002516_pt1 | contig 15869 bp, 26 predicted proteins | sample Maine_Asex4_meta_FD_187451 | JGI IMG/M metagenome (GOLD analysis project Ga0209831, IMG submission 187451) | Marine algal microbial communities from Maine, USA - Maine_Asex4_metaG (SPAdes) (version 2) | ecosystem: Host-associated > Algae > Red algae > Unclassified | place: Maine, USA | collected...
CCAACAAGCACCGCCGCCGCCGCCGCCCGCGCCGCCGCCGTCACCGCCGCGCCTCCCCCCCCCAGCTACAAGCAGACGATTACCCCCGCACCTCCAGGCGTGCACAGTATTCATGCCGCCTCTGACGTTTCGGCTCGCCGCCTGCAAGCACCTCCTGTACCTCTTGAAAAAAAAAAACGAAACTGACGGGCCACACAAGCAAGGCACACACGAGCGCAACACGAGCAGGCCTTAGAAGAAAAGAGACGGGCAGGTCAGTCTCGCCCCGCACCGAATTCGACGCCGCGCGCCCCTAGCCCGTCCATATCGACTGCTGCGTCAGCCAGTGCGACCTCAGCTATCTCTCCACCCGCGCCAATCGGCTGGCGGCGCGCAGCGTCCGTCACGTATACTGGCCTCGTACAGCAGCGACTCATGGTCAGCCAACACCTTGACACCCTCCGGCTGCCGCCCCAGCCGCTGCCGCGTCTGGGCCGCCGCCGTCGCCGTCGTCTCCCCCCGCCCCCCTCCCCCCAAGACCGTCTTCACGGCCGCCGCCGTCGGCCTGCCCCTCCCCCGCACCATCGCCCCCAGCCGCCGCCGCAGGCCCGCCGTCGCACCCGTCCCGGTCGCCACTGCCGCGGCTGTTGGGTGCCGCCGCCGCCGCCGCAGGCAGCCCGCCGTCGAACTTCGCGCCGCCGTCCCCCACCAGCGCGTCGGCGGCGGTGCGCACGCCCGCTAGCGGCGGCAGCGGCGACGATGGGGCCATGGACGACACCCCGCCGCCAGCGCCGCCGCCGTCGCAGCCACCACCCGTCGCCGTCGCGATGATGGCGGGCGCGACGGCGGCGGCAGCCGCGGAAGGGGTGGCGTCGGCGGCGCTGCCGGCGCCCTTCCCCGCTCCCAACGGCGGCGGAGCTGGTCCCCAGTTAGACAGTGGCGGGGGCGAAGAGTGGGGAGGCGCCGCGGCGGGCGGGGCCGCGGTCAACGCTGCCGCCGCGTCGGCGCAGGGGAGGGCGGCGGCGCCTCGGACCACTCCATATCGCGCGCGACGGCCGCCGGCGTGGCGGGGCGGTGGCGTCGGCGGCGCTGCCGGCGCCCTTCCCCGCTCCCAACGGCGGCGGAGCTGGTCCCCAGTTAGACAGTGGCGGGGGTGAAGAGTGGGGAGGCGCCGCGGCGGGCGGGGCCGCGGTCAACGCTGCCGCCGCGTCGGCGCAGGGGAGGGCGGCGGCGCTTCGGACCACTCCATATCGCGCGCGACGGCCGCCGGCGTGGCGGGGCGTCGGGCGTCGCGGCCCGTGCAGATGACGAGGAGGCGGACGGGCGCCACGGTGGCCTCGGCGGGGACACCCACACGTGCGCGCAGGGGGGTGGCTGGGGCTGGTCGCCTCGTCGGCGCGGCGGCCGACCGCGCGCCGGCAGTATTGGTCAAGGGCGGTCGCGCACCGACGCGCGCGCGGGGGGTGTGCCGGGCGTGTGCGGCCGCCGCGGTGGTGACCCCAACGACAGCGGTGGTGCTGCCGTCGACAGCTCCCGCCGGCCGTCCGGGAGCGCTCTCCTCCAGGACGATGGGTCGCGAGCGTCTGCTTGAACATTCGAACAGAAAAGGCCTTGGTTGGTTGTCCCGTGGAGCGCCATCGCCGGACTTAACCACAAAATACAGTCCACGCGTCTGACCAGATCGACGTTTTCGGGGGTCCGAACGCATCACCCCCATTCTGAGGCAGCTGACCCGGACGTCCTACGAAACGCGACGCACGGCGTCCCCCTGACCGCGTCCGACATGCTATAGACGAGCAAAGCAACACGTGACGGGCGTTTGTTACGCAGGTACCACGCACCACACCCAGTTACGGTGGCTCCTGGAGCTCTGCTCATTACAAACATGTTCCTGTGTCCCGGACGTCCCGAACCGGACCGGGCATCAGTCGTATCTCCTGGTCGCGTTTCTTGGAGAAGGGGGTCTACTGTTTTTGCATCACGAACGGTCCAAATTCGTCCAAAATCGTTTTGGACCGCCGTGAGGCCAAGACAGCTTTGGACTGTCCGAAACTGTCCGTATCGTCCCATATCCTGCCACGAGCCCCACTGCGCTACAGCCGTTTTCCCAAAAATCCCGCACTCCAACTGTTGAAAAAGAGTTTCAAATCGGTCTCTACGACATCGCGTATAGGTTTGCACACAGCGCCCCTATTTCCGGGGCGTCAGGGGCGCGCGACGGATAAGACGCCTTACAATCGCCCCATTACAGTAGGGAGCCAAAACGCCCTCACGACGCCCCAAGTAGCACCCTCAACATTCACAATATGGGTCAAGTGGCACCCATATCGTGCTTTCATATGTCATTTTTGTGTCAAGACTGGGCGCCTGTCCCCTACCAAGGTGCACAGCCGCCACCTCCTGAATCATGTACACCCCCCTGACAAGTTTCTCTTCGCGACGCCTTGCTGACGCCCTTTTGAGTTGGGGCGTTAGGGGCGCACGACGCCCGAATAACGCCCTGGTGACGCCCTTAACCACGCCCTTGACGACGCCCCGGGCGTTCTCAGCAACCCTGCTCGCTGAGGCCGATTTGGAACACTGTTGGGAAATTTGCAGTGCGGGATATTGGGGAGAACGGCTCTAGAGTGCAACATTGGAGATCTTGTGTGCACTCTGCCAATGGGAGTCCCAGTCTGTTCCAATGACGAACAGATGACCCTGTCGCACTGAAGAGCGGTGCACAGAACCCCCAGTTCCATGATGTTGCCTCTGGTGTTGAACCACCCCGGTAGGCACGGGCCGGAATTTGGAAGTGAGCAGCAGTCCAGCCTTGGTCGCCCGTCTACCGCAGGTAGCGAGCCCCGCGCACAAGCGGCGAACCGCACGAGAATGTGGCACATGGTGGGGCCAAGAAAAATGCGCGCGCCGGGCGCAGCCGACACCACCGCCGACACCACCGCCGACGCCAACGCCGCTTGAGCCGCGTCCACCGCGTCGCGTCGGCCGCGTTGGCGCCTCGAGCGTCTTTTGGTCGCAGTGCCGCATCAATCAATGCCGCAGTGTCGACGCTGACTGCCGCGGCGGCGCGTTCCACCCGTCCCCAACACGCCTCAATCAGCAGAGAACTCGCGCTTGTGCCCCAACAGCTTTCAACCGCTTTGAAAAACTCAGACGTCTTGGCCGCGCCAGTCACGGATGGGGAGTTGACGTCGGCCTGTCGGTTAGGGAGGGGAGAGTAGGGGTTGACGTTTGCCAGCAGTCGCCTTGGTTCGAGGTATTCCGCTTTGGATCGCAGCCGCCGCCACTTGTTCAGGCGCGTCGCCTCTGATGCCACCACCGCCACATCGGCCGCGACGAGGCAAGACGACTGCTGCCGCCGTGAGCACCCCCGTCGCTGCCGCCTTGCTGTTTTTGGCATCTTTGCCCGCCGTCAGGCGATCTCTCTGCAACCGTGCGCGCGGGGCTGTTGGCGGAGCGCTGGCAATCGTCACATACAGATCCCCTCTTCGCCCCCGTCGCCCCCCACTCCTCCCAACGGCACTGTCTTCACTACTCGCCTTCTTGGCGCGGCGCTCCGCGATCCTCCCCGCCCGCTCACGTGCCTCCCTCTCAACAAAGAGTGGTTTTGGCACTGCCAACCTCTTGGCAGGCCGCACCCACACTCCAGGCCGGTACAGAGGGTGGAAACGTGGAGATGGCTCCGCGCAAGAGCTCCAGGGCGTGCCCGGCCCCACCCCCCTCGTCCACGTTGCCACGTTCAGCGGCGGCTATCGAACCGAATGACATCCAGTTGAAACGGCGACCGGAGATCGCCCGAACAGCTGCCTTCTGCGCCTTAGAGGCGGCGGGCACACCCGCAAGCTCTTCGACCGCCATACAGACACAAAGCGGCTCCGTACTCTAGACGTCGCTTGGAGCCACCACGGCAGGTGTAGCAGTGGCCTTACCGGCGGTGGCGGCGGCGACACCGTCTACGATCATGGCGCATGAATTGGCGACAGCGGCGACTTCCTCCTTGTCGGCGGTGGGCGGCGTGCTTCCTCGCGGAGGGCACCCGCGTTGCTGGCTGTGCTGAGCCACATACAATCTGGCTCTCCCGTGGCAGCAGCATCGCCGAAAGACGGCCCCTCTCTTGTACTCCAAGTCCCTACTCCCCTCCTCGGCGACACCGGGCTTGACTTGCACGAGTGGTTGAAAGCCCGAGCGAGCGTCCCCACGCGATTGTCTCTCATGAGGAAGTCGGGCGTGAGCTTCCTATAGCAACAGCAGCGTTCGCCAAGGTAGCGTGATTCGTGTCGCTTGCACTCGGCACGGTCCACGACTCGCTGCGCGAACTCGGAAAAGCAGACGCCTGCGGCCCGCTATACTGTAGTGGTTTCTGCCCGCAAAGCCGACGGGGCACGGCCCCGTCAGAAAACCCAGCACAGGATGCGGAGCGACACAAAGGAGAAAGAACAAAAACGCCTGCATCAAAGGGCGCGAAGCGCACCAGAACGCCGAAACTAACGCAAACGCAACGCTGATTTATTCATTGAAGCAGGTCGACCTCAGAACTCCCACTCATATACCCTCAGGAAAAGCAAAACGCGCACACGAACCCTGCCCACGAGGCGGTCATGGGGGGACCGGTGCCCAGAGGGCCACGGCCACATATACCTCCGCCTTTTCGACGTACCCATTGATGCCTGCCGAGCCAATCACTCTCAGCACAGCCGCGTCGTGGTGGCAGAAGCGCTGCTCGCGTCATGCGCCGCCGGCGACGCAGTCGCAAGAGCGGCACTCAGAAAGCAGGACGCGGCTTAGACACGCGCTGGTGGCGCATACGACGTCACAGAGGGGTTGGAGGGGGCACCCACACGTAGAAAGACGGTCATTGGTATTGCTGATCCCCGAATTTTGTCCTGGTGGACAGAGACTGACTTGCGGACCGACTCTCTCCACCAATCAGATGCGCCCCTGGGACTGACTTGGTGCTCCTGATTGCTTACATGTGCCCATACAGCCTGGAAATCAACATCAGCTCCTCTTTTTTTCTGCACTTCTGGCAAGGAGACAGTAGAAAATCTGAAGATCTCGCGTGAGCAGCTTGCTCCGTGCCAAGAAAAACGCATCAAGCGGCAACAAACAGTGAGTTCTGCTAGATGCAAGGTCCTGGTACCGAATGCAGGCTTTCTATTGGCTTCGATGCCTTCTCACTGTCGTTTTCAACCAATAGAGTGCTCTTATTCAGAGTCAGTCTCTGTCTCTGTCCTCCAGGATAAAATTCGGGGATGTGCAATACCAGGTATCTGGTACCGCAAGCGCACAGCTCACCGGACGAACTTGCTTGTGCAATTCCGCACAAATGCGGAGGAGCCGTCGATGCCGCCCGTTGCGCGCTCGACGCGTGTCTCCAGCCCAGCCGCGTACCTGTCATCGCCGCACGTGAGGACGCCGGTTAACTTGCAAAAGCGGCTGAGCGGAGGGGGCAGCGCCGGCCACACCGATGGCCGAGCGGGGAAGGGGGGTGCGAGGAGAGGATTACGTCCATCAATTCACCATGCACGCCTCCCGGTAAGCGTGTAACCGCTCCCCCCTGCGACGCTCCTTGAAGCTTAGCGCAGGGCTGTTCCTACGGTCCCCTCCCTCCTCCGCCGCCGCAACCGCCGCCACGGACGACCGCCCCTACACACGCACGACAGGGACACCACCGTCGTTGGTTGCGACCGCTACACGCTGCGCCCGCCCATGTCGTCATAGCCGGCGCGGTGGAGCCGCAGACAGGACCGCGATTTCGTCGTGGCGCCCGCGGCCGCCTTGTCTGTAAGCTACGTGCTCAGCCGGCCCCGTGTACAAAGTATCGATGCACGGCGTGCCACACGACGCAGGGGTGGGCTTGGTGCTTACTCCCCCGCCACGGCAAAGGCAGATTGGCGGGGCACCCCGTCACGCCAGCTCGGCGCAGAAGCCGTCCGCCGTTCACTTCTGGAAAGGGGCGTAGCGCCGCGGCCGTCACGAGAAGGTGGCGGCAGCGGGACCTTGTCGGCCACGGCTCTGAGCTCTAGGGCGGGCGGTGGCGCCCACGGCAGCAACGCCACCGAGTTGATCCCGCCGGCCGCCCCTGCTCCCGATGGCCAAAGTACCAAGATCGCTTCGCTTGAGCCGGAGCGATAATTGTGTGACTGGTCAGAAAGGGTCAAGCGCTGCCCCGTACGGCCCCGAGCCCATCTCCGCGGCCTGCTGCGGCGCTCTCCTCACGGTAGTGGCAAGGAGTGAGTTAGCGAGACTCAAAACCCCGGGATAGGCCGCCACGGCCGTCGCGCAACGGAAGTAGCCGCTGACAGACCCTAGCCGTCAGTATGCGGTGCAGATTGCAGTCCGAACAGAGACGGCAAGCAAGCGGCCATGACAGCTACCACGTCTCGTCCCCACATGTGGCTCCATTACCGATAGCGCAGGGCATGAATGATTGCAACCGCCGGTCGCCTACTCCTCACGCTGCCTGCTCCCCCCCCTCCGAGAGACGCTTTTCTCTGTCACACGGACTGGTAGCCGCCACTCCTCCCCCCTCCCACCACCTCGGCACCGATGCCAGCCGTACGCTCTGCAGTAGCCGCTTCGTGTCTGTGGCCACATCTTCATGCGCATCCAACTCCGGCCGTGATTCAAGGGAAGCTCCCAGGCCACCGACAGAAGCGACCGTCACGCTTCGGGGGGATGAAGTCCCCGGAACGAACAGTTGCAACAGCGGTTTACACGCGACCGTCGTGCAGGAAGACGAACCTATGCTAGGCTTGGCCACCCCGGGGCGACGAATTCCCCGCCACAATCGGTCGGCACGACGTGTGAGGGGCGGGAGGCCCTTCCGAGGTGGTCGGCTCCTCGCCACGTTTGTACATTCCGAAGTCACGTCGCAATCAGCGCAGCAACACCTTCGAAAAAAGAGGCCATAGCGCAGACAACGCTACATCCAGCTTCCGCCGCAAGGCGCCGATACGGTGGATACGACACTCCATGCCAGAGTCAATCCCGCATAGTTCCACAGATAGCAGGCTCCAGCAAAGAAAAGCGTGCAATTGTGCCACTTTGCTATGCATGAAAGAGCTTTGAACCGAGTAATCGTCCCAGCCGACCTTGCATGATCCACGTGATCGTCACTCCAGGGAGCGCATTGGCTGCCTCTCTTGTCGAAAAAGTCTCCCGCAATGCTATTGGAGAAGCGCCAGCAACGTGCATCGTCTTTATTGACAAGTACCGGGTCAGTTTAACAGTTAGACAGCAGTGTGTCAACCCAAATACAAGGCGCTCGCCGTTTATCCAGTGCGACGGCCTCAGCATTGCCATCTCTACGCGGTAGCACGTCTACGCGCTCTCGTAAACTTCTACTCTGGTCGCTGGCCGTTCGTCTTTTCCCGCTCGTCCGCTGTCATTGCCGGCCATTGGTCGGCTACCTCAAGGACCACGCCGCAAGCGGAAGGGGGAGAGACAAGCCGTGGAGGCAGCGGCAGCCACCAAGCCGTCGGCGCAAGGCAACAAATTTGACTAACCTGACGGACGCGCCAAGTGTCAGCTGCGGGCGCAAGCGGATATTGACGCGGCGCGTCCGGACGCTTACGATGCACGGTCGCAGCTGTTGGACGTGCGCAGTGAGCTCACTGACTAGGCGAGGCAAGCCGCGGAAAGCTCTATGGTGGCACGCGCAGAGGCCGCTGATGCGCGGTCCCAGCTTCTTAATGAGCGCAAGGAGCACGTGGAGCAGGTGCGGCGGATGGCGGACGATATTGAGACTGCTCAAGCGGCCGCTCTGACGTTTCGACGCCAACTCGTGCAGACACAACACCGCTTCGAGAAGCGGCATCACGAGATGTCGAAAGAGATTGCCGCGGCGCGGGCGGAGGCCGCAGCTGCAGAGCGCGAGCGGAATCTCTTGAGAAGTAGGTCGTCCTCGCGGCAAGAAGAGGTGGTCGAGGACCGCGCCCGCTGGCAGGCCACCCCGTTGTCCCGACCCGGATGCAGCTGTTGGTCTGGGATGTTCTTCCCGGCAATAGGGCACCTGCCTGCGGCACAGTGCCTTGGACGAGGTCCTGGGCCGTCGAGGCGCGGCGTTTTGGTTGCCACAGGGGTCCTCGGCTCGGACGCGGTCGCAGTGTTTCTGGAGCTGCTGTCGATGCGGAAAAATTCGGCGATGTACTGCGTCCAAAACGGTGACGGTACCACTGACGGCACGGGACGAATGCACAAAACCAATACCAGGCTGGTATATCACTACGTGCCTCCACAAATGCCTACTCCGTCGCGGTTGGACGATGTCGCGGCGTGGAGGTCAGTGAGCACGGTGCTTGCGGCATTGGCCGGCTCTCTGGAGGATGGGTGCGGCGCGGGCTATTCACCCATTTGCGGTCAACCGGGGTGTGCGAACTGCAGCCTTGGCACACCGACATGGTGGAGCCATGGCGGAGGTCCGCCGACGTCACCACTCTTTCATGCGTCTTTACTTTGCAGCGCACTGTGTTTTGTGTCATCCCCCGCTCTCACGGCCTGTGGCGCCGCCAAGCTCACTTCCGTGTCCCCCGATCGACGCTGAACGCCGCCGAGCACCTCGTGCTCGAGCCAGGAGACGTGTACATAGGGCGGCGCGACATGGTTCACGCAGGTGCGAAGACAATCATACAAAATGACCGTCTGTTTCTTTTCTTGAATAGAGGGAAGGAGGACCCTACAAACGAGTTTGGTAAAATTGTTTGGGAGTAGCTCATGGAATGCTCTGCCCGCACCCTAGCGTCCGCGCCACTCTTCCCTTCCTTAGCTCCACCACTGGGCGCGACGAAAGCCACGATTCTCTGCCCGAAGCTGCACGAACAGGTACACAAAGTAAAGCAGGTCGCACCAAAGCTCCGGGCAGCGGACCCACACACTCGCCGAGGCGTATTCGGGAGAGGCGAGCATCTCCTCTTCGGTGGCGTTTGAGGACCAAAAGTAGTAGGCTGAAGCCGGCGCGGTTCCCGCAACGTTGGTATTTAGTTGCGAGTACCGTACCTTGACTCACATGGGGCTGCAATGTTCTTTCAAAGCCGCGTTAGCCCCGACGACCGGGGGGAAGAAGACGTCCCGCGCTGAAAGCCCCAACAGGTTCTCAGACCACAGCATCGTACAGAAGTTAAATACCATGATGATGTAGACCGTCAGCCGCTCGTATTGTAGCGCGGTGAGCGGCTCGTCTAGATCTTCAACGTCGACCCCGTCAGTCGCCAGGTTGCACGCCACAACCATGTGTCCGCCGTCACGAGGGGAGTCTGGGCCGACGCCTTGCCCGATTTGGTTACTTGCTTCTTCGACCTTTGCAGCCATCCAGAGACGACCTGGGCCTTGAGCGGGCACCCACAATGCGCTTCACCGTTGGCGACCTGAGCTGGCGTGCGGTCGGCCTGCGGCAATAACTTGTACGGCTCGTCGCGATCGCCACAGCCTGCCACGTAAGCAGTCTTCCCGGAAAAATCACGGGTGGAGAAAGCATAAAAAAAAAACGAGGACGAAGCAATGTTGCGCACGGACACCATCGCCAACGGAACGTTCCACCCACCAACAAGGTGCTTGCGACCCCCCTTGCGCAACAACGCCAAGAAGCGATGAAAGCGGAATGGACGCGCATCGTTCAACGTCACGGCCATGCGCTCGCCCTGTGCCGCCAGGTCCTGCCCACCGACGTCGTCGACCACACCGTACACAAGGGCAAAGAAGCGAATAACCGGACGGTAGCACTATCATTGGCGGTCTAAGTGTGCAAGATCAATGCACTAGACGCCGAGGTATTGGACGAAGCCCGTCGAGCAGCCCTCGCGGCGCTGTCCGTCTCTAAAGCAAGTGGGCCCACCTTAGGGACGCCTGCAGGCTGCATGCGAGCGAAGTCGCTAGCACCCGGGCCGAAGTCCATCACCTCGTTACCCTCGTCGTCAATCTCCACATCAGCCGCGTGCTGCAGACCACCCGCCACATAGATAGCGGCATGTAGTAGGAGCGCCGGGTCCATCGTCTGTTGCGGCAAGCACAGCGGCCGAAAGCACACAGCAAGGTCCCAGATAGAAGAAGCAACCTGTGCAGGCACGAACTCGACGGAGGTAGACGACGCGCGTCAGTCCATGTAGACGGTGTTCGTGGCCCAACTGAAGGGAAGGGATCCAAAATGTGTGCAAGCATTGTGCGTACGACGCAAAATTGGGCAACATCGACACTTCCCGGTCTATGACAAAAACACAAGCGCCGTCGTTTCTCTCTGTGGCGTGGCACCAGTCAGTCGCGCGAAATCCAAGCTACAAAACATTTTTAGTCGCGGCAGTTCCTGACCAACCCAAAGCGCCACATGCATGCCCGGTACAGCCCGCCACGGCCACGACACGCCTAGTTAAGCCAGCTCTTCTGGGTCTGAGCATTAAACCAGCACCCGAAAAGCTCAGCTGTGACGTGCTAACATTCTAGTGGTCGAAAAGCAATTGAGCCGCGTCCCCTTTTTTTTCGCGCGTCCCCATGTTTTTAACATACTCGATGGCTTCTCTGGGAGGGTTGACCGACCCCCTAGAATCGTTTGTGATCCAAACATGGTCGGGGCCGGCGAATCACAATTTGCTCACGCCTCGTCAATACTGAAGCGCGCAGGCGCATGAGCACCGTTCCCATGAAAGTGCTGTTTTTCGTCTCGGAGACTGCGGGCTTGCCGCAGTGGGGCGCAAAAAAGCGAATGCCAGTGAAGTTGGGATGTATGCCAGCGAATGATGCCGCTGATCAGTGGATGCTGATGGGAGGGGAGTGGGGAAGTGAGGGTGGGGGAGAGATCATGTGCTTGGGACATGGAAAAATCTCGGGAGAAGAGGGGCGCTCACCCTTCACCCCACCACCCTGTTGGGTCAAGTTGGTCGGCCCTCCTATGGTCCAACCTTCAAATCGCAGTCACGTTCAGGTCCTACATCCTCCTGTTCCCCCGGCAATAAGTACGGGGGGGGAGGTGTGGACCATGCGGAGCACCTTAATGGAAGCTCTCATCGACTTCCGAAGACACAGACGGTGTGGTGAGCCAGAGTGTGCAAAGTGGTTCTGACGACTTCCGCTGCTCTGACTTGTCCCTTCTGAAAAACAGCAGCGTGGTCCATAACTCATGTCGTCCAGTGTTTCTCGTTTGTTTGGGGCTGCGCCTGGATTTCTCTCTCGTGGAGATGTCGTCTAGTGCTGCTTGAGAAGCTCAACAGGAGACACCACGCGACAACTGAGCGACAACAGAGCTCACTGGGGTCGCCCTCATGGATACCCACTGTTCATAGCAAGACTACATTCATTCCGTGAACAGACCAAGGAACGACGCCACAGCCCGACCACCCGAGCTGGGATGGTGGGGATGCGGAAGGCCAGTGAGAGGTCATGTCGCTCTCCACGCTTCATGACCCCTTGAAACATGGGCGCCCACTCTGAAAGATGACGGCTTAGGCTGACAAAGAAGCAAGCGACCAATGAGCTATTGCATTTGTGGAGCAACCCAACCGGGAGCCACAGGTGTGTTGCAAGCCGAGAAGAGCCGATGCACCCACTGCTAACTAGGCGTGACGAGCAGCCGTGCAAACATGGCACGATAAGACTTGCCCAAAACCTTGCATTTGACAAAAAATCACTACTTGCATCAACTAACACCATGGACATTCCTAAAAAGAATGTACTTCAAGTTCTGGGAATGGGTGTTACAAGGCATTCAGTCAAGAAAGCGTACCCTGGGAGGTGACCACTCCCCAGCCAATAGAAATTCTGGAATTCACTTCCCACCGTGGAGGTGTGCTCTCCCGCATGGACTCGAGGCCGCTTCTCGTGTGCGCTACGCTCGCCGTACGAAATTCAATCCTTGTCGGACACGAGGGGACCCGAGTGTTCCAGAGGCGACACGAGTGCCGGTTGTGCAGCATGAGCGACGGCGGTACACGCACACATGTCATGATACTCGATCAACGGTGAGAGCCGACGATTAGCCTCTTCGCCAAGGACCAATATCGGACCAATGTCTAGTTGCAAAGCGGGGCAAGAAAGAATGAGCGGTGCTGGACAGGCCCCGCCGCCTCCAGAAACGAGATGTGCCACACGCCCGCTTTCTCGTAGCACCCCCGAATGGACGCCACTTCATGTCGTAACAAGTGCCATAGGAAGAGAAAGTGTTCTGTGCGGCGGGTCGCAGCTCACGAGCAGACACTGCCGTCGCATACAGCGCTGCTCGCGCGCCACGAGACAGCGTGTCCTCCTGACTGCCCATGCCTTGGACACTCGACCCATCCCCAGCCTCGTCGGTGAATCTGAGCGCACTTCTGGATCATGAAATGCCGCCCGTTACACGTCTAGGCGGCATACTTGCCCGACTACGTTGGCAAATCGAGGCGTGTTCAGGCTCCATCTTCTGGTTGGTTAATCGTCTATCTCGTGAACCTCGTTGCGGACGCACCACGAAGTGGTGCATGCAGCTCGTCGGGCGGTGCGGCGCAAGGGGCTTCTGTGCCATCGAAAGGGGGCCTCGTTTCGGATGTTGACCGCAGTGTCAGATGTCCTTGCCACTGTTGAGTGGGGGCGCCCTTCTCGCAGAGGATCCCGCCAATCAGGTCGAAAGTCGCTCGAGCGGACAAAGGACGAGGCACGGCAAGGGGAGCGAGACGCAACCCCGCTCGGGGGCCCTCCCGCGCTCTTTGGTCGGAAAACAAGAGGTCGCCCACCCGGCGGTCCGCGCGTGTGAACGAGGACCAATGAAGCCAAATTTCCATGACGTGCGGCGAAATCCAGGGCCAGTCACGTGAGCGGTGTGCCCGTCGTGCCGCCCCGTTGGGGCGCCTCCAGCGGTCGATCGACGTGTCTTCGAGAGGACACGTAGACCCAAGGACTTCACTGGTGCCGCCGAGTCGCAGAAAAGTCTCGCGCGGGGGGCTTCTGCGGCGTCGTCTGGCGGGGACAACCGCCGCGTATTCGGAAACGGCTTAAGGCGGGGCCCTCCTCGGACGAGGCGTTGGTGCATACTGGGCGCCCTGTTGTGCTGCCACTTGTCCAAAGACACCCACGACTCGTGAGCCGATTGGCTCTCGGGTATCCACCGCTCACTCGCGCGGGCTCATGCATACCAAAAAACCCAAGCGACGGGTCAGACCGCAGGTCGGGCCACCGGCGACAGCCAAACAGCTCGCAAGGCAGACCAACCCCCTCACATCTCGCCATGCGCAAAAGAGCCGTGTGATTTTCGAGTTGCGTCCAGCCGGCTGCGGCTGGAGGACAGAGCCCACAGGGGCCGTGGCGCCTATGGCAAAATCGTCTGTTTGGGACTTTTTGTTCATCGGCATGCCATCGAGCCGTCGATGAGCCATCGACCCATCAAAAAATGTCTCGACGAGGCCCATCAAACATGTCATCGAGCCCACTGTCTCGATGAGACTTGGCCGGAGACGAAACCGCCACCCATCCGATTTATGACCTGATGTGCGATCTGACGTAAGCAGCACAAATCCAGCATCCGACCTGTGTGCAATGCATATGTAATTGAGTTAAGAAGTGTCCAGGCAGTCGCCGATTCGCCGTCGTCGCGACCACCGTGCGCGTCGTCTTCTTCACGAGGACGAGTGACATGAATACGATTTGACTTGGTCTCCGAAAGCAAGAAGATCCCCATGTCGCCGCAACTCGAGCACCCCGAAGCACGGGGCAGAGGACTGCGAGCGTCCGACAAAACCATCGTTCGTGCAGTCAATGTTCCGACTGACTGTCTCCTGCGTTCCCGCTCGCTCATCTCGCCTCACCTCTCGACCACCGCCTTGCCCTCAACGGGGGCCTGACCACGACGAAGGAACGTCGACAACGGCAATGTCGAACGAGGCGAAATGCCGTGACACAATACATGTACGAAAGTACATGAAATAGTTACAAGTGGATTCTAGATCCTCAGCGAGCATCTCTTCGACCACGTGATTGATGTCCATCGAAACCCCGACCCGGCACCCAGATCCTGGGTGGTCCCGGCGTCATCGAGGTATGATCGAAAAAGGGCCCTCGATGGGAAATAGTTCAAAGGAGGCGATCTGTGCCCGCCTGGCAAGGCTGGCACGAGCCGCGCCGGACTTGCTGGCCAGCAGTCAGCCGTCGTTTGATACGTGGCGCTCCGTTCTGGAGCTCTCTGCTGACAAGTGTACAGTGCGGGCCCGGCAGACCACCGCCACGGAGGTTTTGGAGTGGCTTCTTCGTGCCGGGATTCTCGTGCTCGAGCGGCGACGCCGGTCGCGTTGGTGCTGCGAACCGCACTCTGGCGGTTCTCGCGGGTGGTGGTGGGCCTCCGGGACTCTCGTGACGCCTTCGACGGGATCGCCCGGAGGTGCTTGTGAGGAGGGACGGCCCCTCGTTGGGCCACCCATCAGGTGCTCCAAGGGCTCGCCCTGGTGGCGGCGAGCCGCTCGACAGGTGTCAGCCCCGCAGCGTCGCAGCCGTGTAGGGCATCTGTCTTGGCCGGAACGGGCGGCCTGGCACGAAGCTCTTTCTTGCCGGGCCGCGGGGCTCTCCCCGCGGCCCTCGGGCTGGTCGGCGCTCGCGCTGCAGCCCCGCCTCCCTCGTGGCTCGCGCCGGCCGTTGGCCGTGGCCCGCCCGCGTCGAGCCGTCACGGCTTTCACTCCCCACGCCTCCACCCCATCCGACTGGCAGCAGGTCCTTGCTGTGCGTAGGGCAGACGCCCCTGTGACGGGCTGATGCTCCCTGGCCGCCACCGCCCGACGTGCGCCTGGCCCACCCTTTGGACCGGCGCGGTCTGCGGGCGGCTGAAGTCGGAGCACCGCACGACGCGTGGGCCCACCGATGCCGGTCAGTCGTCGCGGCCGGCTGCACCGTCGGCCATCCAACGATGCACCTGTGGCGGACGGCCGCCCGCCACGCGAAGTGCGGTGGGTCGGCCGCTGTGGGAGCGCACCCCCGATCGTCGCTTCGGCCGCGACCGTCTCGGTCCGCCCCCCGCGCACCACCCCGCCCCGCAGGGGACGTCTGGATTGTCTTTCAGCACTTTTGACCGGAGCAGACACCGCCCGTCACACACCCTGCGACACGGGCGGTGGGGGAGAGCCGATCCCCCACCCACCCCGCCAGCCAGGTATCGGTGCGGCCGGCATCGGCGGCCGCGAGCCGCCGGTGGTTGGGCTGCATCCGCACCCAGTGAGTCACGTCGCTCCTGCAGCCGCCGCTGGCAAGTTTGCACGCTGGAGGTGGTGAGGGGATTGCCCCCTCGGACGGCGCTGGGGTGGTCAGGGGGGGCACAGACCCCCGCCCCTGTGGAGCGGATGAGAGGGGGGGGGCGATGTGGGCGTACAGCAGACGCATGCCAGGCTGATCGCGGCTGAGGCGGGTCCCCCCAGGCGGCGAATGCCGACGGTGGAAGCCGACGCGTCGGCGCGTCGCTCGGTGCTGCGGCGGAGGCCCCCCCTGGTGTGAATGTGAGGGCGCGTGGAGCGGGGTCCCCGCCCGACGACCACAGTTCCCCTCCCCGGCGGCGTCGCGGCGCGAGCGACGACGGGTCGGGAAGGACGCACGTCCCGCCCCATCCGCTGCCGTCTGCGAGGCGGGGTCGTCGCATTGGCGGCGTCGGGTCGGGCCCCTTGCCGCGCTGCACCAGCTGCACGCGCTGCACAGACAGCGCGGGTGGCGGCCCGCGGGCGGTCGCGCGCATTGCGTGCGTGGGCAAGGCGGGGGGCGCGACGGAAGCGGGCCGGTCGTGGGACCGGCGCGTATATCAAGGCGGCCGCCGACGGCGGTTTGCGTCGTGCCGCGCGCGCGGGCGAGTGCACGTCGCACTCACCTAGTGCGACGCCCCCGCACCGCCGACGCCCACCTATCGCCGCCCGGTCGAGCGCAACGTCTTCCTGGTCTGGTCACCTGGCGTTCACCTTGGCACA